>ERZ890510.1193-NODE-1193-length-17506-cov-7.861498_pt1 | contig 17506 bp, 20 predicted proteins | sample MGYA00521265_ERZ890510 | MGnify/ENA primary metagenome ERZ890510 (study PRJEB32303, sample SAMEA104408624) | aquatic metagenome | biome: Brackish water; feature: Chemocline; material: water | place: Baltic Sea | collected 2014-10-26T21:54:00 | depth 110 m ...
AACGGTCATTCATGGGGTTCGACAATCCGAGGGTCGGGTTGCTGAGCGTGGGCTCAGAAGAGGGCAAGGGCAACAAGCTGGTGCAGGAGGCTTTCGAGCTGTTCAAGGCCAGTGGGCTGAACTTCGTGGGGAACGTCGAGGGCAACGAGATTTTCACGGATAAGGCAGACGTGATCGTCTGCGACGGATTCGTGGGCAACGTGCTGTTGAAGTACACGGAAGGCATGGCCGAAGCGGCGGCCCGGTACCTGGCAGGGGCGCTCGGTGCCGATTCTCCGGCGGTAAAGGCGATCAGCGGTTTGGCTTTGGCGGAGGAGCACGGCGCGGCGCCGCTGTTCGGGGTCAACGGGCTTGCCCTAGCGGGGCACGGTCGTGCGAAGGCCGAGGGCGTCGCGGCATCGGTAGTGCTCGCGAAGCGCTTCTTGGAGGTTGATCTGGTCAAACACATGCGGGAAGACCTGGCGGCGGCGCAGGAGCGCGCGGGGGTCTCCGGCGACGATGCGGATGAGGTGGAGGCATGAGGGGGCTGGCAGGCAAGACGGCGCTGGTCACTGGCGGTAGCCGAGGGATAGGCCGCGAGGTCGCGCTGCGGTTGGCCGCAGAGGGCGTGGCCGTGGCGGTGAACTTCAACACGGGTGAGGCTGAAGCGGCAGAGGTCGTCAAGGAAGCCGAGGCCTTGGGCACGAACGCCATCGCGCTGAAGGGCAGCGTGGCGAGCGCAGCGGACGCTGATTCGCTCATCGAAGAGACATTGGCGAAGCTGGGCGGGTTGGACATCCTGGTGAACAACGCGGGGATCACTCGCGATAACCTGCTGATGCGGATGTCCGAAGAGGACTGGGACGCCGTGATGGACACAAACCTGAAGGGTGCGTTCCTGTGCACGAAGGCGGCGATACGTCCGATGCTGCGCCAGCGGTCAGGCAGGATAATCAACATGTCGTCGGTGGTGGCGTTGACGGGTAACGCTGGGCAGGCGAACTACACGGCTGCGAAGGCGGGGCTGATCGGCTTCACGAAGACGGTTGCACGCGAGGTGGCTTCGCGGGGGATCACGGTGAACGCGATCGCGCCGGGGTTCATCGAGACGCGTATGGTGGAGGAGTTGGCGGAGGAGCTTCGTGGGAAGATCCGCGAGCGCATCCCGCTGGCGCGCTTCGGTGCGGCGGACGAGGTTGCGGCGTCGGTGGCGTTCCTGGCGAGCGAGGACGCGGCGTACATCACAGGGCAGGTGCTGAGCGTGGACGGCGGGCTCGGGCTTTAGGCTCTTACTAGATAACTAACAGTTCAGTAGGCCCAGCGGGGCAAGACAAGACACGGGAGAAATTCAACGATGAACGTTGTTCCATCAGACCATCAAGGACCGGGCGAGAAGATCATGGTTATCGTGGCGCACCCGGACGACGCGGAGTTCATGTCGGCAGGCAGCGTTGCTGCGTGGACGAAGGCTGGCAAAGAGGTCGTTTACGTGCTGGTGACGAGCGGCGATAAGGGGTCTGAGGACCCGAACATCGTGCCGTCTGAACTGGCGGCGCAACGGGAGATCGAGCAGCGCAATGTGTGCGACATCCTGGGCGTGGGGCCGATCGAGTTCCTGCGGCACGAGGACGGGACGGTGACGAGCGATCTTACGTTGCGTAAGGACATCGTGCGGGCGATCCGCAAGCACAAGCCGTCAGCGGTGATCACGCAGAACCCGACGGTTCGTTGGTCAGGAAATTACGTGAATCACCCGGATCACCGGGCCACGGGCGATGCGACGATGGATGCGGTGTTCCCGTCGGCGCGTGACGTGCACATGTTCCCGGAGTTGAAGCTGAACGAGGGGTTGGAGCCGCACATCGTGCCGCACCTGTACCTTGGCGATCGATCCGAGGACGCGGATGTGACGTTCGATATCAGCGATACGATCGAGAAGAAGATCGAGGCGCTGTCAGCCCACGTTAGCCAGGTGCCAGACCCGGCGGACACGGGCAAGCGTGTGCGCGAGGGCGCGGCGTTGATCGGGGAGCGGACGGGGTTCGCGCACGCTGAGTCGTTCAAGTACTTTTACTTGGGGAAGTAGCGTTGGTGGTAGTGTGGCTAGAGATACGTAAGTTATGGGGAGAGCGGCCTGGGTGGGCCGCTCTTTCGTTGAACTGGGTGGAGGCGGTCGCCACCAGCCAGCGCTAGTACTTGGCTACTTCCGTTCCTGCGAGATATGGGATTCTCTTTGCAAGGTGGCCGACGACAAGCGAGGAGGACTCTATCAAGGCGCTGAATAAGAGTGTGAACTCCGCAGCAAGCGCCTTGAAACCAGGCCCCAGTCCGCACTTGCAGAGATGAGGCATTGCATCTAGACCCAGCGTATATAAGAATGAAGTGCGATAATTGGGTGTTCACCCTGAATCGGTTTCCCGCGCTATCGCGTCCAATCAATCAATCATCACTGCGCGGCTAGGAAAAAACCTCTTGGTTACCCTACTTCTACCACCAACAAATACTGGGGTCCTTCAGGCGTACATGAAGGACATCCCCGAGGATGCCCTTGCAGATCTCAAAACCGTCGCAGCAGAACTCCGCGGGCTTCTAGCACCGCTAGCGCTAGCAGACGGCATTGACGAGTTGGTGAAGCGTGTCGAGCAATCCCGAGAGACGTATGAACAACTCGCTGTTAGCAGCTTCCAGGTCATCGCCCCTTACCTAACCCCAGATGTGCTTCAGGCGATGTCGGCTGGGACTTCGGAGGAATTGCGCAAACGGATCGACGCACGCGCAGACATGTTTTCTGGCGACCAGAGGCTGACTCTAGAAGACGTATTGGAATCCTACCGAGGCTTCAGCGCTTGGGTACTGGGTTTTGTGGAAGCCACACCAGGAATCGAAAGCATTAAAACACTTACCGATTCTGGACCGTACTTGGTAAGGGCTCAGATGACAATTACAGCACTCTCAATGTTATTGTTTGACCTGATTGACTGGCGCCCGGAAGGGGTGAACGCACTCGTCGAAGCGGCCGATGAATACCTGTCTAAAATAGAAGACATTTTTCTAGCACGCTCACCGATTGCCGCTAACGCAGACCAAGCGAGCCTGTCTATCGCTGAATTGCGAAAACGACTTGCCGTATGAAGTCCGGGCCACAGCGGCCGCATCAGAGGCATTAGACAACCTCGAACGCCAAGCGAAGCCTGCCCACAGGCAGAAGCTTGAGGACGTGTTGGATAGCCTCGCGGCCAATCCTTGGCCGCGCTACGCGGGTCAGCAGTCAGGCGACAGCGTTGATATCATCAAACTGAGCGGTACCAATCAATACCGCGCAAGGTGTGGACCTTTTCGGGTGGTCTACTCCATAGAAGACAAGGTCGTCATCATCACGCGAGCGATGGATCGTAAAGACGTCTACCGAGACTTGTAGCTCTTAGCACAGCGATTCAGACGGCCCTTGCTGAATTGGGTGCGAACAGGGAGCTTGCCTTCGTTACCAACTCCCCCGGATGACAACAACCCAAAGGGTGTTGACCTCTATTTTCGGAAACCCGCCAAGACTCACTTCATCTCCGGCGAGAACTCGGTAGTTGCATTCCTTCGGTCGAGATTTGAGAATGAATCTTGTTCGAGTCTGCAAGGTGCGAAGTGTGATTCATGCCCGGAGCAAGCGGTGATTCCCTATATGCGCTGGGCAAGATCGTCCGTGCCGTCGAAACGCTCGCTACGGGGACGGGGCAGGTTCGCTGGCGCGTAGCCGACGCCCTCACGGAAATGACCAGCGTTCGTGAAGCCGATATGCCCACCGAAGAGTTGCGAAGCCTGTACAAAACCATTATCGAGCGAGGCACCAAGCGGTCACCTTCCCCTGCCGAGAGGAAGGTCAATGGCTGGGGGAGCTTGCACGCGACCGCAGACCACACCCGAAATTCCACCGCAACCAAGACCGCCAGCCTCATCGTTCAACTCGAAATCCAGCTGCGTTCTGCTCTTTACGAGCAGGTACCTCGGGCCGGGAACTAGTGGCCTTTGGGTTTGTCATAATTTCTCCTCCTGCGAGTTTGCGGAAGTCGAATTAGGAGTAAGCCGATCTGAATCCAGTTCCGCGTTTGCGGATCTGCGGTAATCATTTCCGCTCATGTGATTCTCTGCCACTGTCACCATGCTCCCGCTGCCGTTGTTGCAGATTCGCGGAAGTCGGTTCCGGGTGTGGCGAAGGCGCTAGGACGTGCCGCCGTCGACCCAGAAGAAGATGCGGCGGTCTTCGCGCCTGATCTTGAGGGGCATCTTGAGTTGGCGGGCGGCGGCTGAGAGGCGGGCACGGACTTAGCCGAGGTTCTCGTCGGGAGCGACGTCGCATGGCGCTCCGGGAGTGTCCAGTGCGGTCAAACCGCGAGCGGTAGCTCGCCGGACGTGCTGGCGGTGGCGCTGAGCAGGGTGACACGGGAGATGGAGCCGAGGCCGAGCTGGCTGGTGGGGTGGACGCGGCCGTCCACGGGTTCGATGAGGGAGCGGACGATGGAGTGGGTCAGTGCATGTGGTCAGCGCCGTGGTCGGGTTCGGCGTGGCCGTCGTTGCCTTCGAGCGCGGCGACAAAGGACGCGATCGCTGCGAGTTCGGCGTCGCTGAGGCTGGCGGCGTCGAAGGCGGGCATGACGCCGCTGGGTTCTCTGACCTGCTTGAGCACCTGGGCTTCCGTGTGGTGGATGATGGCGGGGCCCGTGTCGCCCTGCCCTTGGTTTCCATGGCAGACAGCACAGCCTTTAGTCACGAACAACTGGGCGCCGTCGATGGCGGGGGCGGTTGGTGTGGGCATGTTGCCTTGCCCGTCGCAGGCGGCGAGGAGCAGTAGGGCCACGATCACAAACACGAACAGGAACTGCTTTCGCAGGAAGCGCATCAGGTCACCCCGACTCGATAGTCTTGGGGCGCAGTTTAGCGCAGGGGGGCCAGCGAGGGGCTCTGAGCCGCGAGCGGTCGCGCTGGCGTTCGCGTTGGCGATGGGAAGGGCGACGCAGCCGCCCATGAGCGCGCGGGCGATGGAGAGGCCAGGGCCAGTGGACTAAACAGCGTCGTCTTCGCCCCAGAAGAAGATGCGGCGACCGTCGCGCCTGATCTTGAGGGGCAGCTTGAGTTGGCGGGCCGCGGCTGAGAGGCGGGCACGGACTTAGCCGAGGTTCTCATCGGGAGCGACGTCGCATGGCGCTCCGGAAGAGGCTCCGCTCCTGCTGTTCCGGGGTGATCGACTGTGCTTTGCACTTCCTTCGAAGTAAGAACTACTATCTTGGCGGTTTTAGGGCTGGCTTTCGCGCGACGTACGAAGCATGCGGTATGGCGGCATAGGTGAGTTCATGGGCATCAAGGAATCGGCATCCGAGGCTTTTAAAGAGGGGAATCGTCTGGTCGATTCGGGCGACTACGGCGATGCTCTCGCGGCTTACGATCTGTCGTTGGAGCAGTGGCCGGATGACCCGGCCACTCACCACAATAGGGCGCTCGTGCTCGGGCGACTGGGGAGATTAGAGGAGGCGCTCGCGGCCTTTGATCGAGCGCTGGAGATGCGGCCGGACGACGCGGGTACGCATCACAATCAGGGCCTGGTGCTCAGCCAGATGGAGCGCTACGGCGATGCCCTTTTCGCCTTCGACCGGGCCGTGGAGTTGCAGCCCGACGACCCGGTGACGCACCACACTCGCGGGATCATCCTGGTGAGGTTGGGTCGCTTGGAAGAGGCGCTTGCGGCTTTCGATCGGGCGTTGGAGGTGAATCCGGACGACCCGGATACCCACTCGATCGTGGGCACGACATTGGCGAGACTGGGGAGCTACGACGAAGCGCTTGCGTCGTTCGGTCGGGCTTTGGAACTTGAGCCCGACAACGCGGGTACGCTGCTCAACCAGGCGCTCTCGTTCAGCCATCTGAAACGGTACGACGAGGCACTTGCGGCGTACGATCGTTCGTTGGAACTGAACCCGGACGACGCCGATGTCCACTACAACCGAGGTAACACGCTTCGCGATACGGAGCGCTATGACGAGGCGGTTGCGGCCTACAACCGATCGTTGGCATTGCGGCCCAACGATTCCGCCGCTCACGCTAGCCGAGGAGCCGCGCTCGGCATGCTGGAGCGCTACGACGACGCGCTCACGGCGTTGGGGCGGTCGTTGGAGATGCAGCCCTACGACCCCAGCACGCTCAACAATCGGGGGCTCGCGTTCAGCAACGTGGGCCGCTACAACGACGCCCTAGCGGCATTCGACGGCTCGCTGGGGTTGCGGCCCGACGACGCAAGCACTCACCATAATCGTGGGGTCGCGCTCGTGAAGTTGGAGCGCTACGAAGAAGCGTTGGTGGCCTACGACCGCTCGCTAGCGCTGCGGCTCGACGACGCAGGCACGCACCACGATCGCGGGGTCGTGCTTGACGATCTAGGGCGCTACAACGATGCGCTAGCGGCGTACGATCACGCGTTGGAGCTCCGGCCCAACGACCCCGGCTCCTACTCCAGCAGGGGCACCACACTAGGGAGATCGGGCCGACACTTCGAAGCGTTGGCGGCTTTCGATCGGGCCTTAGAGCTCAAGCCAGACGACCCCGAAACCCTGTGCAATCAGGGCAACGGGCTGTCCAGCCTGCACCGCTACGATGAAGCGCTGACGGCGTACGATAGGTCGTTGGTGCTGAACCCGAGCGCCCCGGACACCCACTTCGCGCGAGGCTTCACGCTGCACAAGTTGGGCCGCTCCGACGAGGCGTTCGCGGCGTACTCTCGTTGCTTGGATCTGCGCCCAACTTACCTGAGCGCGGTCAACAATCGAGCGCTGATACTGATCGATCGCGGGCGGGCGGAAGAAGCGTTGGGGGCGTTCGACCAGGTGTCACGGCTGGCTCCTGGCGCCACGAACACCCTCGCCAATCGAGGTGCAGCGCAGGTAGCGATGGGAATGTATAAGGAGGCGCTAGGCACTCTCGACGACTCCCTGAAGTTACGACCGGACGACCCCGAGACGCTGAACAACCGAGGGGTTGCGTTGGAGGGGTTGGGGCGGTCACGCCAGGCGATCAAGAGCTATCAGAAAGCGATACGAGAGGCGGGGAAGAAGGGGATGCCCGGCGCCGAATCCTGGACGCGCAAAGGCGCAGCGCAGTACCGACGCCGGTGGTTGCATCCGTTCCGTGTTCGCCGAAGCGTGGGGTCATTCCAACGTGCGCTGGATATCGATGACGCAGTCGCGGGCGCTCACAACGGGCTTGGGGCCTGCCTGCTGGCACGAGGGCGGTATGGTGAGGCCGCGTCTGAGTTCGCTCGTGCGGTGGACCAAGCGCCGAGCGACCCCGTAGTTGGCTACAACTTGGCGGTCTCCCGCGCCCGTGATGGACGAACGGATAGCGCTATCAAGATCCTCTGGGGCGTCATCGACAAGGCCCCTCATTTCGAGCCGGCTCAACGTGCGCTGGATCTGCTGAGCGTGGAACGAGAGCGACCTGACATGTGGCGATGGTGGATCGATGGCCCGTTCGGACGCAGATTACTGGGTGTCACGCTCATGGGCGCCCTCGCCGCGCTTGTGGCACTTCCCGTGGCCTATCTCACTTTGCCACTCATCGATAGCAGCGCCGAGGCAGTCGTTATAGCGAGGGCGGGCTTGGGCTGGCAGTACTACGTGTCAGCGCTCGCTGCTGTGGCGGGAATGTTGGTGCTGCCGTCAGTTCGCCCATTTCGGGCACGGGGAGTAGAGCTGGAGCCGATGCCCCTGTCGCCCCCAGCGGCGAAGATCGAACCGATGCTCCCGCGATCGGTCAATCGTTATGCTGTGCGGTCAGGGCTCTACGAGATTCCGCGAGCCTGACCCGCGCCGACCGACTGCTCACGCCCAGAAGGCGTATCTGGCGAGCTCGCCGTAGCGCTAGGAAGGGCGACGCAGGAGGTCGAGCCGAGGTGGAAGCGCTAGGCAGGGTCGTTTTCGACCCAGAAGAAGATGCGGCGACCGTCGCGTCTGATCTTGAGGGGCATTTTGAGCTGGCGGGCGGCGGCTGAGAGGCGTGCACGGACGACGCCGATGTGCTCATCGGCAGCGACGTCGAGGATGCCCGCTTTCCCGGGGCTGAGCCGCCGGACGTAGTCGGCGTACTCAGCCAGGGCGATCCTGCTGCCTGGTCGCTGAATGTTGTCAGTCAAGGTTTCTATCGGGATCTCGCCGAACGTAGGCAACACTGCACTCCACCGATCATTTCATATCGAATCTGCTTCCATTCTAGGAACACTAGGTGGGGAATTCGGTGGCGATTAGGTAGCGAATGAGTAGCGAAATACGTATTCCTACGTACGTACTTCACAGTAAAGCGGCGCAGGCCCGTCATGCTAGCCGTGGTGCGCTGCTCGGCGACGCAGAAGCCGGAACCGAGGGAGGAGCGGGTTGGCGTAGTGGGCAGGGTTGGCCATGGATTCGAAGAGGGAACTGACGATGAAAAGGCCGAGGCCGGTGCGCTAGGCTGAGTCGTTTTCGACCCAGAAAAAGATGCGGCGACCGTCGCGTCTGATCTTGAGAGGCAGCTTGAGTTGGCGTGCTGCGGCTGAGAGGCGGGCACGGACGACGCCGAGGTTCTCTTCGGGGTCGACATCGAGGATGCCCGCGTTCCCAGGGCTGAGCCGTCGAACGTAATCAGCGTACTCAGCCAGAGCGATCCTGCTGCCTGGTCGCTGGATGTTGTCAGTCAAAGTTTCTATCGGGATCTCGCCGAACGTAGGCACCACTGCACCCCCCCTCATCCACTCAAGTCCAATCTGGTCAGACTCAATTCTAAAAACGAAGGCTGTCGACTAAGTAGAGGTTCGGTGAAGGTTAGGTAGTGAATGGGTAGCAATATACGCATTTCTACGTACACAGAACTGTGTGGCCCGCTTGGGCCGGATACTCCAGGGGTCGCCGGTGGTCAGGCCGCGAGCGGGAGTTCCCCAGTCGCACTGGCCATGGCGCCAGGGAGGGCGGCACTGCCGGGGAGCGTGACGCTGAAGGTGGAGCCGAGGCCAAGTTCGCTGGTGAGGTGGACGTGGCCCCCCATGAGTTCGATGAGGGAGCGGACGATGGAGAGGCCAAGGCCGGTACCTTGGATGTTTTGGGTTTCGGGGCGCTTGATGCGGTAGAAGCTGGTGAATAGCTTCTCTTGATCTTCTTGGGAGATCCCCATGCCTTGGTCGATGACATCCATGAGGACGAAACCGTCGTCGTTCTTGCGGGCTGTGAGGCGCACGGTGCCGCCTGCGGGGCTGTACTTGATGGCGTTGCTGAGCAGGTTGACGAGGACCTGCAGGAGCTTGTCACGGTCGGCTACGACGAACGGCAGGTCGCGGGGGATCTCGATGGTGACTGCATGGGTCGATGACTGGCCGACGCTTCCAAGGGCGGCGTTGGCGATCTCGGCGACTGAGTGCGGTTGAAGGTCGATGTTCATCTTGCCTGAGGTGACCTGCGAGACGTTGAGCAACTCTTCGATCAGGTTACTAAGGCGTCGGCTCTCGGCGTTGATCATGGACGCCCACTCGATGCGAGTAGCGTCGGGGACGTTGTCACCCTCAAGCAACTCAGAGAAGCCCATGACGGTGGTCATGGGCGTACGCAATTCGTGGGCGGCCATGGACATGAAGTTGTTGCGAACCTGGTCGACCTCACGGAGGGCGTCGCGGTTGCTCTCGGCTTCACGACGGCGTTGGTCGCGGTCGTAGAGGAGGATCATGAGGATGCCCATGATGAGGATGAATGCCACCTGGATGGTCAGGTCACGAATCTCTCCAGGGCGGGGGTCACGCCCGAAGATGTAGGGCGTGAGGATGAAGGGGATGGAGGTGAGGCCGGTGATGACGACGGCGGCGACTCCAGCACGGAGGCCGAGGACGATGCCGGCGTAGGCGACGATGAGGAGGAATTCAGCTTCGTGGAGGACGTGCAACCTGAAGTACGGTAGTCCACCGAGGGGGCCACGCAGCGCTGGGAGGTAGGTGGCGTAGTGCAGGCCGAGGTGCACCATCAGCGCCAGAGCGATGATCGCGAGGTGCGTGCGCTTGTAGCGCGGATCCAGAAGAAAGTGGGCCAGCCTTTGCGACATGGAGCCAGCGTAACTTTTTGAGGATGGATGGGGATGGGGGAAGGCAATCAAGCTGGCGTGGTGATTGCACCGCTCAAGACGGACCGTGCGTGGGCAGGCGTTTGCCGTCGCGAGCGGCAGCGGCGACAATTTTGTATCAGCACGACGGTCGAGCAGCATGATGAGAGAAAGAGGCAGATGCAGAATCCATTCAACGACGGAAAGATTTCAGTGTTTCTAATGGCAGGGGTCTTGCTCATCGCGCTGGTGGGATGCCAGAGCGACAAGCCTGCGCCAGCCGAAGTCGAGCCAACGCTGGAGCAGCCGTACGCGGGCCTTGAGGAACGGGACATCCGAGCCCTCGATCCCGAGCGTGTGGCTGATCTGCTTGCCGGACGCGGTGCCGGGTTCGCGTTGTCCGCGGAACTGAATCATTACCCAGGACCAACCCACGTGCTGCAACTGGCCGACCAGCTTGCGTTGACCACAGAGCAACACGACGCCGTTTCAACCGTGAAGGCTGCGATGCAGGGGAAGGCGGCCGCCCTAGGGGCGCAGCTGGTGGACGAAGAGCAGAACTTGGATCACGCCTTTCGCTCGGGAACGATCACGGCGGAGCAGGTCAGTTCGATGACCGAACGTATCTCTGACCTGGAAGGACAGCTTCGTAATGTTCACCTTCAGGCGCACATAGTGCTGGCCGACATCCTCACGGCATCCCAGGTAGCGACCTACGATGCGTTGCGGGGTTATGGAGTAGGCGAAGGCGACACTTCGCACGTGATGCCAGAGTCGCACGCCATGTAGCGCGTCAGGCGCTAGGCGTCGGCGGGTTCAGTGGCGAGGGCGTAGGCGGGTTCGTGGAGGGTGGCGGTGGCACCTGGGAAGTCGGTGGCGAGGACTGCGCCATCGATGGCGAGCTTGGTGGCGACGAGTGCGAGGCCTTTGATGCCGTCAGGAGTTTCGGTGACGGATGTGATGTGGCCTGCGTTCTTGCCGTCTTCGCTCACGAGCTTGGTGCCGGGGGCGACGGGGGCGTCGAGGTCGACGGCCATGAGGCGTCGCTGGATCTTGTTGTAGGTCTGGAGCCTGGCCAAGACTTCCTGGCCGGTGTAGCAGCCTTTGGTTTCGCTGATGGAACCGAACAGGCGGGCTTCCAAAGGGTTGTTGAAGAGGCCGAATTCGGCGTCCATGGCGGGCATCCCGTTGAGGACGCGATGGGTTTCCCACGCATCGGTTGAGGTGAGTTGGGCGCCCACCTCAACGAGCGCGGCGAGGATCGCTTCGCGGTCGGCGAGGTTGCCCAGGATCTCATAGCCCTCAGCGCCACCGACGAGCCTGTGCCAGACGACGACCGATACGCTGGCGATCTGGACGCGAGCGATGGAGTCGAGGGAGATGTCAGCGACGTTTGCGGACACGGCGGCGACGGTCGATGGCGCAGTGGGGCCAGCGAGGGTGAGGTGGAAGGTGTCGCTGGTGCGATCTTCGACGGTGATATCTTCGGCGAAGGTGAACATGTCCAGCCAGTCGATGACGGTCTGGGCGTAGCCGGGGCTCGTGAGGCACCAGATGCCGTCGTCCAAGGCGGCGAGCGCCAGCAGGTCGACGACTCGGCCATCGGCGTTGGTGACGATGGTGGAGGAGCCCTGCCCTTCAGGCAGTTGTTCGAGTTTGTTGGTGGTGAGCCGGTTGAGAAGGTCCAGGGCGTCTTCGCCGGTTATGAAGAGGCGCCCGACGCTTGGCTCACCGTCACACGCGACTAAGCCGCATGCGTTACGCAATGCGGCGAGGCCAGTCCGGTCAGGGCCAGTTCGCTCAGGAGTCGTAGCGCTCATACCGACAGCGCTAGACGGAGAACGATGTGCCGCAGCCGCAGGCTTTCTTGGCATTGGGGTTGTTGAAGATGAACCCTTTGCCGTTGAGTCCGCCGGAGTAGTCGAGCTCGGTGCCAGCGAGGAAGATGTAGCTCTTCTTGTCGATGGCAAGCGTGACGCCGTTCTGGACGATGACCTTGTCGGTCTCGCGGGCTTCGTCGACGAAGTCGAGGACGTAGGTGAGGCCGGAACATCCGCCGCCCTTCACGCCGACACGCAAGACTCCGTCGTTCTTGCCTTCGCTGTTCATGAATGCGCCGACATGGTTGGCGGCGTTCTGGCTGATGGTGATCGTAAGAGGTTGCTCGGCTGTTGCCATTTCCTCGTGCTCCATTAAGAGATGTACGACTGAATCATACCATGCGACGAGCGCGAGCTACGTCCTCGCGGGACGAAGGGCTGCCGCTCGGCGGGGGTCAGGCGTCAGGGGGGTCTGGTGGGGAGTCGGCTTGTGGTGTCTCGCCGGACAGGAGGCGGTAGGAGGCGAGACGATGGGCTCCGAATGGGGTTTGGGGCAGGACGGCTTCGACCGCGCACCCGGGCTCACCACGGTGGAGACAGTGCCGAGTCTGACAGTGTTGAGATCGCTCGACGATCTCGGGGAAGCCGACCAGAAGGTCATCGGGGGAGATGGGGCCAAGGCCGAATTCGCGGATGCCTGGAGAATCGACAACGTAGGTGTCGGGCGACGATAGCGGGATGAGCCGGGCGGACGTCGTGGTGTGCCGGCCCTTCCCTTCGCCTGAAATCGATTGCGTTACTTCGCCTGTCCTGCGCCCAAGATCTGGCTCAATGGCGTTCAGCAACGTGCTCTTTCCGACTCCAGAATGCCCGGTGAATAGGGATATCTTGCTCGCCAGCGCGTCCTTGAGCATGTCGATGCCATCGCCGGTCTCAGCACTCGTGGTGAACACGGTGACCCCGATCGATCGGTACCCCTCAAGCATGGTTTCTACTTCGCTGGTGACGCCCAGGTCGGTCTTGTTCAGGCAAATGGCGAACGGGAGCTGCTCCAGCGCGGCGGCGGTGAGGTAGCGGTCGATGAGGCCAGGCCGGAACGGCGGTGACGTCGGGGAGCAAACGAGGACAACAAGGTCCAGGTTCGCTGCGATGGGGTCGAATGTGCTGCGGGCGTCAGTTTTGCCGACGAATCGCCCAAGCACGGAGCGCCGTGGCTCAACAGCGTCGATGCGTAGGCGGCCAGAGAGTGAGGTCACGCGGACATCGTCGCCTGCCACGATGGGCGACGGGATGCCTGAGACGACGAGACGAGCGGCAAGCTTCGCGATCTGGAGTTCGCCTTGGTTGGAGACAACAAAATCGAGGCCACGAGCTTCGACGATGGTGACGATGGGAAGAGAATCCAGGTTTTTCGCGACGGGACGTGAGGTCGATCGCCGCTCGTAGCGCTCGAAGGTTTCGGGGTACTCGTCTTCCTCTAGGTCGGGCTCCCAGTCCTGCGCCCGACTGGCTCCCCGGTTCTTGGGCCTCGGGGGCTTCGAGGGCCTCGAAGACTCCTGGGACTTGGCGGGAGGGGCTCCTCTGTTCTCTTTTTCTTCGAAGAACTTGCCGATCGCTCGGAGCTTGTGGGGGTCTAGGTTCGGTTGATCTGGTGCCATGGCGAGTGTCGATTCTACAGGTGTGATCGTGCTTGTGGGGTCAAGATTTACACGGATTCGTGTAGAATATAGGGTAAGTCCGGGGTGGGGAGGAATCGCAGTGGAGTATGGAAGCGAGTGGGACGCGGAGTCGGTGGCGGCGTTGCGGGCGCGATTGGAGATGACGCAGGCGGAGTTCTCGGAGACGCTGGGCGTGCGGCAGCAGACGGTGAGCGAGTGGGAGACGGGGATGCATACGCCGAAGGGTGCATCGAAGAAGCTGCTGTCGATGGTTCACGAGCAGGCGGGGTCGTATAAGACAGGCAACTCTCGTGAGACGGGACAGGCGGGCGGGGCGGGCACGGCGGGCGAGTCGGGCGTCAAGTGACGGCGTACGCCTACCCGAGGTACGTGCCGGCGGGCGGCTGGTGGCGAAGGGTGATCCGAGATCCGGTGCTGCCGGAGCGGTTGCTGGCGAAGCTTTGGCGAGGAAAGACGGGGGCGTCGCTGCGCACGACGGACGGGCAGACGGTGGAGGTGATCTATCCCGGTAGGCCAGCGCCAGGGCATGGGCCAGATTTCCGGGACGCGATCTTGAAGCTGGGGCCTCGCACGATCAAGGGGCCCGTGGAGCTACACCGGGTGCCGTCGGACTGGAAGGCACACGGGCACGATGGGGATCGGGCGTATGACAACGTGGTATTGCACGTTGTGGCTTCGATTGGCGAAACTCCAATTCGACCTACCCGTAAGACCACGATTGGCCCAATAGCCAAGAAGGCGACGACGTTGACGACGACACTTGATAGGGATGTGCGCGTACCTGCTTACGCGGCGCTACCGACGGTGGTGCTGACTACTCCGATACAGGACGGTGAGGACACTCAGGTCGAGGCCAGATGTGCGGGCCCGCTGGGGGCGTTGGCGTCTTTGAGCAACGATGCGCTGAAAGAGCGATTGCGGGCGGCGGGGATGCGTCTGTTCGAAGAGCGAGTGGAGTTGGCACGGAAGGCGTTGGCGGTGCGTAGCGCCGATTCGGTGCTGTTCGCTCGGATCGCGGACGGGCTCGGATACGCGGAGAATCGTGAACCGTTCGCGGAATTGATCCGTCGCGTGCCGCTGACGGTGCTGCGCGCTGCGGGTCACACGGCGGTTCCCGATCAACGAGCGGCGTTCATTGAGCGGTTGCTCCTCGGCGGGGCCGGGCTTGCACCCAGAACCAACGAGTGGGATGCGATCGTGGGGATACCACCAATGTCGGCTAGCGCGTGGCGCAGTGCGGGGGTGAGGCCTGCGAATCACCCTCGACGGCGGTTGGCGGCTTTGGCGCATTACGTGGCGGTCTCTGATGCGCTGCGGTTCGCTGGATGGCTACAGTTCCCGGTGGCCGAGGGGGCGAGCGCGTTGATCCACGCGCTGACCGTGGAGTCCGCCGGAACGGTTGCAGGAGAGGGTTCAGCGTTGGTGGGTGATGCGAGGGCGAAGGAGATCGCGGTGAATGCGGTGTTGCCCGTGTTGGCGGCGATGAACACGCCCGGGGTTCCAAGTACGGCAGACGCCTCACTTGGAACCCCGGCGGGACAAACCTATGCGGGGTTTCCGGCGCTGGGTGGCAATACGGTATTGCGGGAAGCGCTGATGCTGCTGGGACCGCGCCGTGGCTTGCGGTTGGGCGCATGCGAGCAGTTGGGGTTGCAGCGGTTGTACCAGGAGGCGGTGGCGCCGACCGATGAGCCAACCGACCGACCAGACAGCTAGGCGATGTAGACGGCCCGGAAGGCTTTGAAGACGTGACGCGGGATGAACGCGAGGCGCCCCACGAGGCCTGTGGCAAGCGATGCGGCGATGACTCCTAGGATGGCACCGCCCACGATGTCCGTGGGGTAGTGGACTCCAGCGTAGACGCGGGCGAGGCCCCAAAGGGACGCGAGGACGTAGAGCGCTGCCCCAAGTCGACGATGCCTGACCCAGACGACGGTGGCGATGGCGAACCCGACGCTGGCGGGGTTCGCGGGAAAGCTGGAGTCGGTGGGTGCGTAGAAGTAGAGGTTGATGTCGAGGTCGACGAATGGTCGGTTCCGGAACGTCAGCAGGTTGGAGATGGTGACGAGTGCGTTGGAGAACCCTACGGCGATGCCTCCCGTGAGGGTGACAAGCTGGTTGCGGTAGCGCTCCGCGTCTGACGATCCGCTGAACCAGAGTCCAAGCAGGACGAGGCTGCTGAGCACAGGGACGAGGTAGTCGCTGACGAGCGCTTCCATAAGAGCGTCCAGCAACGCTGAGCGCCCGACAAATCCGTTAAGCCACAGGACGAGGGCCTCGTCGATGTGCGCCACTTGACTCATCCCGCCCCTACCCGCTCAGACGAGGTGGACGCAGAACGTCGCGAGTGTGCGACGCGAGCGCGGATGGCGTGGAAGAAGGTGGTGCGCGATAGCCAGGTGATGCCGGAGGGTGGGGCGTCCCCTGATCGGCAGTCCCAACCGTGGTTATTGCCCCACCGGTGGTTGATGAGGCTGGTGACAGCCAGGGTCGCGCCTACGGCCGCTGCACCAGACATGGCGAACCAGAAGGCCTGAACGTTGGCGTCGAGGCCCAGCCCAGTATCGGGCTGGTTGCGTTCTCCGGTCGTGAAGTACCACAGGATTGCCGCCAGGATCACGAGGACGCTGACACCCATGGTGGCCCTAGGCCACCGACGGGCGTACAGGATGCCCCACAGTCCGCTTCGTGCGGCAGCGAACTGGATGACGCAGAGGGCGCTAACGAACACCCAGGCGATGTAGTCGATAAGGAACGCAGACAGCATAGTCAGTTGTTACGAGGCCGCGCCCTTGGGTTCCGCGACGGTAAGCTGGTGCATGTACTTGGGGTTCTGTCCCCTAACGATGGGGAAGTAGAGATCCTGGAGCTTGCGCGTCACGGGGCCGATGCCACCATCGCCGACGTTTCGGTAGTCGACGCTGCCGACGCCCTGGATGTGGGCTGCGGTGCCGGTCAGGAAGACCTCTTCAGCGGTGTAGAGCTCGCTGCGGTCGACCGAGCGCTCTTCGATCTTCATGCCCAACTCCTCGCGAGCAAGGGCGATGACGGTGTCACGGGTGATGCCGGGGAGCACGTTGCTCTCGAGCGATGGTGTCGCGATGGTGTCGCCATCGACGAAGAAGATGTTCTCGCCGGTGCCTTCGCAGACGTGGCCGTCCATGTTCAGGAGGATGGCTTCGTCGAAGCCCATGGCGATGGCGTCGGTCTTGGCGAGGATCGAGTTGAGGTAGAGGCCGCTGAGCTTGAAGCGCGGCGGGATCATGGTGTCATCAATGCGGCGATAAGAAGCGACCTGGCAGCTGATGGCGCCGTCAGAGTCGATGTAGTTACCGAAGGGGACGGCCAGGCACATGAAGCCGTCAGCCAACGATCGGAGGTTGAGGTTCGCGACCTTTTCCTCTGATTTGAAGGCCATGGGCCGGATGTAGATATCCTGCTGGAAGCCACTACGTTCAACGACTTCGATGGTGATCTGGATCAGCTCATCGATGGTGTAGCCGGGATCCATCCAGAGCATCTTGCAGCCACGGAGCATACGTTCGTAGTGCTCACGCAGCTTGAACATATACATCTTGCCGTCGGCTTCGTTCCAGTTGCCGCGGATGCCTTCGAAGGCGCCGGTCCCATAGTGGAGGGCATGCGTCATGATGCCTACCTTCGCATCCTCGAGCGGAACGTATTGTCCGTTGAGGAAAGCCACTCCAGCCATGATGCACACCTCTTGAGTTGGGTGGCCGGGTGCCATGCCTGAAGCACATCACCAAGCCGTCTAGGGATTATCCGAGTCGTCGCCTGGCACTGTCAACGCGCCAGAGCATTCTCGCGACGTAGAGCAGACCTGCGCTTCAATATGATACCTTTCCGTTTGTCTTAGATAACCATGGGCGCGCTCAAACTCCAAGTGCAACGTTTTCTGGGAGGAAAATGTTGCATGGG
>ERZ890510.1195-NODE-1195-length-17488-cov-11.940859_pt1 | contig 17488 bp, 16 predicted proteins | sample MGYA00521265_ERZ890510 | MGnify/ENA primary metagenome ERZ890510 (study PRJEB32303, sample SAMEA104408624) | aquatic metagenome | biome: Brackish water; feature: Chemocline; material: water | place: Baltic Sea | collected 2014-10-26T21:54:00 | depth 110 m ...
TTCTGTCAGAACTCAGTGTCGGGGCAGAATAGCATCATTCCTCATTTGCTGAGGAGATCTGTTCATGTCCTGCCAACCGTGCCTGCCTTCGTCAATTCCCAAAGAAGGAAGATCTTCACCAACAGGCGATCGACTCCAATGACCGAGTTGTCAGCTTAAATACAGACCCCGATCATATATTTAGGTCGGCTGGATTTTGTGGTGAGCGCTGAGTTTTGACAGATCCATCAGAATTCCATAATTAGTCTGTGATGTCTCTTCGAAGGAATATCGTGAATAACAGTGCCAGGCAGAGTACGCCGTAAGCTGCTGTCATAAGGGCAGCTGTCGAACCCGATAAAGCGTCGTTTCCACCGACGAGAAAGGCTCTGAGCACGGCGTCGGGGAAGCGGTCCGTCACACCATCTGCCACCTGTCTCAACATTGTTGGAAAGATCAATAGACCGCCGGCACCGGTTGCGATGGCTGCGGCAGATGATTTGGTAACCATGACGATCATCGCTCCTATGAGACCCCACACCAGTGTGGCGGCGATGGTTCGACCGATCGTTGCGACCGCCCCGAATATGCCATCTGAGGTCGCCCATTCCCCTGTTGGGATACCTTGGCCTGGAGCCATCGCAAAGCTTAGTGCTATCGATAGGATTCCGGCGAGAACGACTGCGATGGCTGTGAACGCCCCAAGCGCTAGCAGAATTCCGGCGAGTAATCTCGCACGTCGAGGCTCAGAAACTAGCAACAATCTGATCGTGCCATTCGAATATTCACGGGCTAGGTTAACAGCGAACACCGAAAGAATAATCAGGCCGATGAATGTGGATGAGGATTCTAATCCGAGAGTCAGCCCTCCTGCACTAGATAGCTGTTCGATCCCAGATGTCGGGCCAAATGGACCTCGATTGCCACCTGGTTCATCAACACCAAGAATTGCAAAGACGGTGCCGACAAAAGTGAAGAATAGTAGTGGGCCGAACGAGGACAAGATTAAACTTCGGCGACGGAGAATAACCCACTCAGCAAGGAATGCGCCAATCAATTTGAATCTCCCTGTGTTACTTGTTTGCGAGTTAGCCTGATAAAAACGTCTTCGAGTGTTTCTTTCTCGATGCGCAATTCACGTAAAAATATTCCACTTTGATGTGCTATTCGATCGACTTCTACTGAAGACGTGCTGTTTCCATCAATCAAAATGCTGTCTGTTGAAACCTCAACTTCCATATCTTCGTGACCCAGTAGTTTTTGGAGCTTAGATATATCTTCATGGTTTTCAGGCCGGACTCTGATTATGTGACTGGCTTGTAAAAGTAAATCGTCGAGCTGACCCGAGAACACCAATCTGCCATCGTTGATAAGTACCACGTGTTCGACCAGTCGTTCAATCTCTGAAAGTAGGTGACTGGAAACGAAAACCGTCTTGCCGTTTTGTCCGAGCTTGCGTAGTAGTTCACGGATCTCGATGATTCCGGCCGGATCTAGGCCGTTGGTTGGTTCGTCCAAAATTAGTAATTCGGGTTCACCAAGTAGCGAAATTGCGATCGCAAGCCGCTGCTTCATTCCGAGCGAATAAGTAGCGACTCGGTCATCGCGCCGATCATAGAGACCGACAGTATTGAGTACTTCATCAATCACGTTTGCATTTAAGCCCCGCAATTTTGTGAACAGTCTGAGGTTGTCGGCTCCCGTCAGCCCTTTGTAAAGCGCCGGTGACTCAATAAGCGCTCCAATCTTTTTGGTGAACGCCGATGGTTTGTTTATCGGGTGACCAAGAACACTACCAGTCCCGGATGTTGCTTTGATTAGGCCAAGCAACATCCGAATTGTGGTGCTTTTTCCAGCACCATTTGGACCGACAAAACCGACAACACCATTTTGCGGGATATCGAAAGTCAGTTTTTCAACTGCTTTAAAATCTCCAAAATGTTTGGTGAGATTGTCGACCGAAATAGCTGACGATTCCGCCGTCATTGTCCACACTCCATCTAGCGCTGGTATAGGCGGAGACTGGTATTCTGCCCATCCACGATCTTGAAGAATGTTCAGTAAATCCCCGCAACGGATAGTCGCTGGCGAGTTAAACCAGCAGCTGTTCAATCATATGATCCGATGATACGTCTGTCGCACATAGTTTCTTCACGTTGTGCTGATGGCAGTGCTCTGGCGTCTGAGATATAAGCTCGGATTCCGTGACGTTGCCGAACTACTGTTACAACGAGGCTTCCAAGTCAGTTACGAAACGATCCGAATTTGAGAGTTCAGGTTTGCACCGCTAGTTAGTGAAAAGCTTCGTGCCAAACGTCGAGGTACAGCTGGCCATTCCTGGTATCTGGATGAGACTTACATCAAGGTCAGTGGTCGCTGGCGTTACTTGTATCGAGCCATAGATCGAGAAGGAAACCTGCTAGATTGGTTCTGTCAGAACTCAGCATCGGGGCGGAATAGCATCGTTCCTCTGACAGAACAGACGCAAACAGGCCTCATCCATTCGGATGAGGCCTGTTGCTTTGTGTTCTTGGTGGAGACGGAGGAGGGTAGGGCAGGCGCGAGAACACGGAAGTGTTTCGATTCCCGCCAACGAGCAGCTTGGCTTTCGAGGGCTAAGGTTGCGATAGCGCACTAGACGAAATAGGAAGAGCGATGGTTATAACTGTGCCGGATCCCTTGTCTGACGATATCTCTAGAGTACCGCCCATTCTGTTCACCGCTTCATCGGCTATAGACAGACCTAAACCTGAACCTCCGATTTTTCTACTTCGAGCCTTGTCAGCTCGATAGAACCGCTCTGTCACATGCGGAAGGTGTTCTTCGGAAATGCCGATTCCGTCATCACAAATCATTAGCTGGCATTGATCGTTTTCTGCAGTCACGGTTAACTCGATGGAAGCACCATTTCCGGCGTATTTAATAGAATTGTCGATCAGTGAAAGCGCTACTTGGCGCAGCATCACTCGATCTGCCACCGCATAAATAGGTTTGGATGGCGCAACAGCCGATATTTTCATTCCGGCGTTATTGACTAGAACGCCCATAGATCGAGCTAGTTCGTCGTTGAACTTGCCAACATCGACAACATCAAGCTGGGAACGACTATCTCCTTGGAGTCGTGCCAACTCTGACAATCTGCCGATTAGTTCGCCTAGAAACTGGCTCTCAATTTGCAGATCTTGAAGAATCGTGGAGTCTTCATGTTCAAGGTTGGGGACAAGTCTTTGAATAGCGTCGGCATTCGCCTGAATCACTGCCACTGGAGTGCGAAGCTCGTGGGATGCTCCCGAAACAAAATCCCTTTGAAGTTCAAATGCTTTCTGAACCGGATGCATTGTTTTTCGAGCCACAACTGCACCTGCAATCGCCGCGATTACTACCCCGATGGCACCGGTGATTAGCAACGAGATAATAATTGGTCGCAGTTCTGGCCCGACGGTATCGGGCGAAGCAACTTGAACCAAATACGGTGGGTTGGATCTGAGTACTGGAATAGTTACAACTCGAATATTGCCTGAACTGGAGAAGAAGCCGCTATCGTCGTCATCACCTTCGTGTTCTGACTCTTCGTCATGATCGTCGGCCCAATCGTCGGAGTCGAATTTGATGATCGACTTCTGAACTGAACCATTCGTCGCTCTGGTGGCATCTGCTTGGTGTGCTGGCCTGATATCCGAACCTGTTATTGACGCTAGATATATTTCCTTATTTAATCCAATGATCCAGTACGAAGTAGATCCCGAAGTGGTGATGGTTTCAGTTTTGAAATCAGACCTGTGCTCTTCAGCTTTTTCAAATATCTCGTGTAAATCTGATCCTGAAATTGCTTCAGCTACGTCTTCTAAATTGCGGTAGGCAGATCGATCTAGATTGGTGCGGATTAGGAAGAAGGCCACAACAAGTAGCAGCACCACGGCAGCGCTTGCCATAGCTACATCGATCAGAATTAGGCGTCGAAGTGCTCGTTGGAACATTACGAGCTACCTCGAAGGGCATATCCGGCACCCCTCATCGTTTGGATCAAATGTGGAGTGGTGAAATCGATTTTGCGTCGGAGATAGTGAATATAGGTATCCACGACGTTCGATTCACCGTCGTAGTCGAAGCCCCAAACAGCATCCAACAAGCGCCCTCTGCTAAGTACGAGGCCTGTATTTCGCATCAGAAATTCCAACAGACGAAACTCTGTTGCCGTTAGTTCTATGGATTCACCAGCACGTGAAGCAGAGTGGGTCCGCAAGTCGAGAGTGAGCCCTTCGACTGTAAGCACATCTGTATTGCTGCCGGCTGCCCCCGATCGTCGGTGTAGCGCATTGATTCGTGCGAGCAGTTCTTTGAATGAAAACGGCTTTGTAAGGTAGTCGTCTGCTCCAGACTTGAACCCTTCAACTTTTCTGTCGACATCGCCCAAAGCGGTCAGCATTAGTACGGGAGTTTGCACATTGGCGGCGCGTAATCCTCTGCACACCAGATTTCCGTCGAGACCGGGCAGCATTACATCAAGAATGATCACGTCGAATACATCGACCACGCCAGCGGCTAGACCTGACGGCCCAGTTTCTGACACCGCCACAGAATGACCCTCTTCGGTTAGGACTCGAGTGAGAGTCGTAAGAAGGCGTTCGTCATCTTCAATAATTAGCAATCGCATATTTAATCCATGGTCTCACGATCGCCGGGGTTGTTCATGAGAATTTTCTAATCTTCGCCAAAAGTTCCTCTAATCACGGTGTAAGAACATTGTCTTAGTTCGAGCAAATATATTTTATTGGAGGTTCGTTGTGAGATTTCGTATCGCTATCTCAGCCGGGTTGGCGGCTGTAATCGTGTTGAGTGTATTCACCATGATCAAATTTGATTCTCGTGTATCAGCGGATGGGACTGAGATTGATGAATTGATCTCAACCGGATTAGCTCCGGCCGTTGCAGAGTTCTCTGTTCAACAAGATTTGATCACAGGACTGGACAACTCTCAACAAGATGAACCCAATGATTTTGTGATGACTGAGGATGAAAGGACGGGAAGCGCTACTACTGCACAGGTCGTCGAGCCTCAGCTAGAGCCGATTTACGTCTACCCGGACGGATCGATCGCTCCGGCACCGTCTGATTCGCTACTCGGCTCATCAGGCGAGGTCGATTTCGACTCCGACGATTGGGACGACGATCATGATGATTGGGATGATGATCATGACGAAGAGTGGGAACACGAAGGTGATGACGACGATAGCGGCTTCTTCTTAGAAAAACTTGCTGGTGGGTTGTTCTCGGATCGAGATGACGACGACGATCATGACGACGACCACCACGACCGTGAACACGACGATGACTAGTCGAGCCAAACAACGCTTTGGTCCTGAGAGGGTAAGGAATGCCGTATTTGCGTTCACTGCAGCCGCATTCGCACTGGCATTTGCGGCCGTGAGTGGCGGCAACGACGCATCGACCGAGGCAGTTATCGATTTACCGCTAGCAAGTAACTCTCAGGTCGTAGCACCAGTGGAAGCTGTTGTGTTGACGAATAGTTCGGCCCCAATCGCTGTTACGTCGCAGTCGATTGGTTCTACTTCTTCATCAGGCACAGTGAAAGTGATTCAACTAGAACCAAAGCCACCGGCTGCTCGACGGCAAGTGGTAGTGCCGTTCCCACGAGCAAGATCAAGGGCTTCCTGACATGACTCAATCCGAAATTGAACTTACATTCACGGCAATGAATACTGAAGTAAAGATCGTCGCTTTTGAGCCTCATGACAATTCAACTCTTGAGCGAGTACGCACCTTGTTCGCGGATTCTGAGCAACGATTCAGCCGGTTTATCGAATCGAGCGAACTAAGTGTTCTAAATCGACTGGGCGAACTGAAACCCGCCTCAGACGAGATGATGAGTATTCTCGAAAGTTGCGAGCGTCATTTTGAACATACGAACGGTTTGTTCAATCCCGCTGTTTTGAGTGATCTTGAATCAGCTGGATACAACCGTTCATTCGAGTTGATTAACTTCAGTGACCGAAGTGATGAATCGGTGCCGTCTGAATCCTGTGGATTGAACGATGTGCTTGTGATTGATCGTGATAGTGATCACGTAAGTAGTAAGTCGCGTTTAGATCTGGGAGGTATTGCGAAAGGGTGGACGGTGGATCGTGCTTCCGAACTGATGAGCACGGAATGCACAGGCTGGTTAGTTGACGCGGGCGGAGATCTTTTCTGTGGAGGGACTTCACCAGATGAGGCCGGATGGATTGTGGGCATAGATGATCCGTTTTTCGATGGTGAATTGGCCGATGCAATTTTGCTCGATGACAGCGCTATAGCGACATCGTCGACGGTCAAAAGAAGTTGGACCACTAATGGCGAACGTCGCCATCACATCATCGATCCCAATACACAGCTACCTGCATCAAGTGGACTGGCAGCAGTGAGCGTAATTGCGGAGACTGCGGAACTTGCTGATGTGCTTGCGAAGTGCTCGGTAATTTTGGGTGAATCAGCTTCGCTGGAGCTACTTATTGAGAATGATTCGGCTGCGAGGTTTACTCGCGATGATGGCACCACTGTAGTGACCGAAAATTGGCCATCGTTTCTTACTGCAGAATCGTATTTTCTCCCGACAGAATCGAGGTCGGCGGTATGAACATGAAATTAGTTACGCTGGGTTTGGCAGCTCTGACGGTAGTTCTGTTTTTCGATGGTGAACAGCTTTCTTGGACGGTTGCAAAGGCTTCGGGATTTGTCGCCACATTGCTGCTTGTTGGATCGATGAGTGTGGGAATTATTAGTTCCACAAAATTATCTAAATCAAAGTTTCATGCCGGTGACATGTTCGAGGTACACCGTATTTCTGGGTACCTGATGCTTCTTGCAATCGCCGTTCATTCGATTGGATTGCTCGCCGATGATTACATCGATTTCAGTCTTTCGAGTGTTTTGATTCCAGGAGTTTCACACTACCGGCCAGTCGCCGTTGGAGTCGGAATTGTTGCCGCATATCTATCGCTGATAGTCGCGTTCAGCTTCGATCTAAAGCAATGGCTGGGTCCTAAGTTTTGGCGTGTCACCCATATGCTCAGTTACCCGCTACTGGCGCTAGCACTTGTGCACGGTGTGCTTGCAGGAACGGATACGGGTTCATTGGGCGTTCAGGTGTTTTATTACGGATGCGGATTCCTTGTTCTGATGTTGACGATATTCAGAATTCTGACGCCCCGACCGGGTGCTGCCCGCAGGAATAAGGTCGCGGGGGTTCTGTCAGAACTCAGTGTCGGGGCAGAATAGCATCTTCTTTATTTACAGAGGAGATCCTTTTCATGGCTTGCCCGCGCTGCCGATCTACGTCAACTTCCAATCGAAAACGTCGAACCTCTCTTGGCTATAGGACTTTCTACTGTGCGAACTGCGATAGACGTTTCAACGAACGTTCAGGTACACCCTTCAACGATCTCCAATTCCCGAACGACATCGTGCTGATGGCAGTGCTCTGGCGTCTGAGATACAAGCTCGGATTCCGTGACGTTGCAGAACTTCTTTTACAACGATGCTTTGAAGTCAGCTACGAAACTATCCGGATATGGGAGTTTCGATTTGCCCCGCTAGTCAGCGAGAATCTCAGTGCGAAACGACGTGGAATTGCTGGTCAGTCCTTGTATCTGGACGAGACTTACATCAAGGTCAGTGGCTGCTGGCGATATCTTTACCGTGCCATAGATCGAGAAAGAAACCTTATTGATTCTAGGTTGAGCGAACATCGAGACAAACATGCAGCCCGGCGTTTCTTACGGCGACTAATAGATAGTGCAGGGCGGAAGCCCCTGCGGATGACGACTGATAAACATCCTACATACGCGAAGGTAATTCGTTGGATCGTTGGTCGTAAGGTCTTGCACCGCCACAATCAGTATTTGAACAATCGTATTGAACAGAATCATCGAGGAATCAAGCAACGGTATTACCCGATGCTCGGGTTCGCCAAGTTCGAATCAGCCAGCGGTTTCTGTAACGCTTTCGACGAGTTACAAAACTATCTGAGAGTCCCTGCACTGGACGGTCAACAAGTATCAGCATCCAGTCGAAGGAAGATATTCATCGAAAGATGGTCGAGTCTAATGACCGAGCTGTCAGCTTAAATACAAAGGTTGATCAAGTCTTTAGGTCGGCTGGATTTTGTGGTGAGTGCTGAGTTCTGACAGAACCGCCGAGCCTAGTTGGCTTTGGAGAGCTCGGCGACGTAGGATTCAAGTGAGTCGCGGAGGGCAATTCGCCCTCGGTGGAGCCGGGCTTTGAGGGCAGAGAGAGATACGTCCAGGGTGTCGGCTGCCTCTTGATTCGAAAGACCTTGAACATCGCGAAGAATCACTGCGACTTTCAGGTCTTCAGGAAGGGCGTCTATCGCTGCATCGATCCGACCACCTAGCTCGCTGTTCATGGTCGCTGCGACAGGAGATTCTGCCCAGTTGTTTGAAGCGACGTCTGGGCGATTGTCTTCAGAGACGGTCATCTCTTTGCCGCGTTTGTCTTTGCGAATGCGCATTAGCGCTGCATTTACTGTGATGCGATACAGCCAAGTTGTTGGCTGGGCATCACCACGAAAACGATCACGTGCTTTGTACGCCGAAACGAAAGTGTCCTGCGCCACTTCCTCAGCGTCGTGAGGATTGCCCATCATTCGGTATGCAACGTTGTACACGAAACCTGAGTGCTTCTCAGCTATGTCCGTGAATTCTTGTGCGTCCATGTGCCGTCGTGTGAATCGTGCAGGGTAGCGTGGCTGGGCTGAACGATCTCCGCAATCGTGGTCTGCAACCGGAGATCAATGCAAACACTGTACCAGAATCGCCCATTTTTCCAGCGTGTATCTACCGACTGTTACGTTCAAAGTTACTACCCGGTTTGCGTGCCATTGTTCATGGGTTCGATATGATTGATGTAAGAATGTAGAGGCATCTGAATTCGATATGAGTGATCTTTGTATCGATTCGGAATACACTGCATCTTATTAACTGTTCGGCAATTGAGCTATACCAAGCTTGTCGACAGTATGGAGATCATTGTGAACGGCTCAATATCGTGGATAGACAAACTGATTGGACGGGACGAGAAGCACTCGCCTGACGATCCCTGTGCAGATGGCATGGGCGATTGCGGTGAAGTTCGTGACAACGCTTCTGATTTCATTGATGGCGAGGTTCCGACTTCTTTGGCGTCGAGAATTCGTCACCATTTGGGCTTCTGCAATGATTGTGATGGCTGGATGACTAGCCTCGCTCAGACGGTTGGTCTTGTGAGACAGACTCCCCAGCACAGCGTGCCTGACTCTCTCAAAGAGAAGTTGAAAAACCTTACCGACGACTAATTCTCGTGTTCTGCTCGAATGTTAAATGAAAAAACGGCGATTTGTTCGCCGTTTTTTTTGTCTGTTTTTCTCGTCGTGCAGAACTAAATAATAATGTAGCCGAAGATTCCGCCCAAAAGGCTTGGATGAGCCAATTTTCGGTTTAGCGAAATCGCTAGTGTCGTTCCGATCACAGCCGATACGAAGGTTCTGTCAGAACTCAGCGCCCACCACAAATTTTAATCCGCAGGTTGTGGGTTCGATCCCCACAGGGGCCACCAAGTTCAGGAAGTTCTCTGTGGAGTGACCGGCATGTCAGATTGGCTTACAGACGACTAGAGCCGGATGTTTACAGCAGCTGATTCGTGAGTTTCCGCTTGGTGTGCCGATAGTGGAAGCTTAGCGCTTAGGTGGGGATACTTAACAGTCAGCACGTGTTGAAAATGCGAGCTAACCAGTGAGAATCCGAGTTAAGCGAATTACGGCAACGGTTTGAAAGCAGCTGATTTGCTAATGGAAATCAGCAACTAGATCGGATCAATACTTAATCGCTGAACCAAAATCGAGTTTGGTGGGCCCTGTGGGGATCGAACCCACGACCTGCGGATAAAAGGCTTGTGTTGCTCTCAGGGACCGACAATTAACCTATAACCGACACCTGGCTCGGTCAGTATCCGCTTTGGACGAGAAGGGTCGTCTTCCAATTTCCGACGGAGTTGCTTCACAAACGTCCTCAGGTACTCTGTTTCCTCCCCGTATTCGGGACCCCAGACAGCCTGCAGCAACTGGCGATGGGTCAAGACCTTCCCTGCGTTGATCGCCAGTGTCCTCAGCAGATCGTATTCCGTGCGCGTCAACCGGACCTCATCGCCATCCCTATAGACGAGCCGAGCCCCGAGATCAATTTTGACTGATCCTATCTCGACGATCGAGTCATAACTCTCCTCGGGTTTCGACAAACGGTCAACCCGCCGGATGGCAGCGCGAATCCTTGCCGCGAGCTCTTCAGAACCGAACGGCTTGGTCACGTAGTCGTCCGCTCCGAGATCCAGGGCCCTGACCTTTTCGCTCTCCTGATCGGTGGCAGAGAGAATGATTACGGGGTCGGTGTACCACTCCCGTAGTCGCGTCAGAGTCTCGAAGCCGTCAATTCCCGGCATGGCAATATCCAACACCACGGCCTGCGGTTGATGCAGCGAAGCCTTGTGGATGGCTTCTTCCCCGGTCGATGCAAGTTGCACTTCGAACCCGACCCGTCCCAAATGGGTCGCAACCAATCGACGAATCTTTGGATCGTCGTCAACTACCAAAACACTGAGCCGTTCATAGTTAGTATTCATAATTTTCATTGTCCTGATTCCGCAGACTGTCGCTCCCGCGATCAAGCCTGTTCACGATCTCTCGGAATCTCAAACCAAAAAGTCGATCCACTGCCATGATTGTTGACCACACCAATATCGCCACCATGAGCCCCGACAATGGATTTGCAGATGGCGAGTCCCAATCCCGAACCTTCCCGCTCCACCCTCTTATCTGCTGACAAACGGAAAAACTTCTCGAATATCTCATTGTGCATAGGTTCGGGGATGCCTTCGCCGATGTCGATGACCTCTGTACGGATGAGGTCACCATCTGCTCCGTAAATGCAAGCGACTCTGACATCACCGGTGGTGTACTTCATCGCGTTGCCGAGCAAGTTGTCCAACACCCTGCCTAGTTGAACGGGATCCGCGTACATTTCAGGCAAGTCAGTTGGTATGTCAACATTTATCCGGCGATTGCTGCCAAAACGAGATGCGGAGGTCCGGCGAACGGCATCGTGGAGAATGTCCGCCATGTGACACATCTCATGATCGGAACCTCGTGTGCCGGACTCAATCCGGGACATGTCCAAGAGATTTGAGACAAGTCCGGTCATATGGTCGACTTCTTCGTCTATTGAGCCGAGATCCGCACTCAACTCTTCCGATAATTCCCGTTCGATGTTCATCGCCCTTACGATGCCCTTTATGGTAGCCAACGGAGATCGTAAATCATGGGTGACCATCGACAGGAACTCGTTTTTTGCGTCTTCTGCCTCGTAGACCTGGGACAGATCCTGCAGAACCAGGACTGCGGACTCGATTGTTCCATCTGGGGTTGTGATTGGTGCAGACGCAACCAGAATCGGGATCCGCGAACCATCGGCCCGCTGAAGAAGAAATTCGGAAGGCTGGGTGGTTGCGCCAGTGGCCAAAGCCCGTTCCAATGGGAGCTCCCAATTGCCCAGCAGTCGTCCATTGAGATCGAAGAAATCGACCTTTCTGTCGATGTCCGCTAGCGACGTGCCACGTGTGATCTCACTGTCCAGTAGGCGACTGGCTTCTTCGCTGGCCCCCCGAAGTGCTCGACTTGCGGCGTCGACAACCACGATGCCGATCATGGAGCCGTCCATGACAGCTTGCAGCCGACTCTCTGCGGATTCCGCCGCAATTCGGCTCTCCCGCTCAAGGTCGTAAGACCGAGCAAAATCGAGTGCGAGCTGGGCAAAATTGGTCAACTGAATCAACTGATATTCATCTTCAATCGTGAATTCAGGCTTTCCAGGCGAGTTCGCTAGATAAAGGTTTGCTTTCATGCCCGAACTGTTCACAACACCTACTCCGAGAAGGGCCTTCATTTCTGGATGCCATTCCGGGAATCCGAATGAATCTGGATGACTGGATATGTCCGCCAAACGTAACGGAGAGTCGGCCTCTCCCAATCGTCCGAGAACTCCCACGCCCTTTGGAAGCTCCTGTGCTCGCCAATTGACGTCGTCGCTGAAACCGGCGTGGTAGATCTGCACTGGATCGCCCGCGGATTGTTGAACTGTCACGGCCGCATAGTCAGCACCTGTTAGCTCCCTGGCAAGCCGCGGTAGTTCAGCCAAGGCATGATCGACTGCTCGGGGTCCTACCGCAGAACCCGGTGTCTCGGTTTCTCCGAATTCATTGCGGGTGTTTTCAACATCAGATTGCATGTATTTGTTCCGTCTGCTGGGCGTTTTTGGACGCAGGTTTGTTCGGGTCTTTCGACCGCCCATACAGCGGTAGAACGATGAATGCCAGCTGGCCTCCTTAATATCTTGAGAGCAATCGCCAGTTGGAGAAAAATATCATTAAATAGTACCGGGTCGACTGCATGATCCGGAAGCTCTCAGGCGGCTGGTCCTTCGTTAGGAATGCTCGCAAGGTCAGTATCAATGCCAAAAAAAGCATCTCGACGAAAGATTCGCCGGAGCGCCTGTCTGGATCGGTTACATCTATTTGGCGTGCGGGATAACCAGCACTGGAACGTTTCCTGATCGGATCACCTTATCGGCAACACTCCCGATAACCCACCGCTTGAGACCGCTCGCCCCACTCGTCGCCATGACAACGATGCTGCCTGAGTCGGTGATCGATTCACTTGCAATTTGCAATGAAGCGTTGCCAATGCGAACCGTCGCATGTGCCTTGATCCCCATAAGCCCTGCCTCCTCGACGAGGCCCTTCAAATAGGCCATCGCATCCTCCTCCTGGGTTCCCATTTCGATCTCCCGGTCATAGAGCAAGGCCCCAGCTCCGAGAACTCCCGAATCAAATGCGTAAAGCGGAGTGTTCACGACCCGGAGGAAAGTGACATCAGCCTTTGAGGCGCGAGCAATTTCCAGCGCGGGCCGAACTGCAGTTTCGGAGAGTTCGGAACCGTCGAGTGGAATCACTATCTTTCGGATCAATCCGTTCGATTCCATAGCGTTCCCGATTTGGTTGGGATGCAAGGTTAGTACCGGCACCGAGGTCGAGTGTAATACTCGGTCCGTAACGCTGCCGAGAATACCCCTCGCAAGGGCCGAACCTCGTCGTGTCGTCATCGCAATCATGTCGACATTCTGGGTCTTGGCTTCTGCGACGATCACCTCTGCAGGTGAGCCGTATTCGATCTTCACCTCGGCCTTGATCCCGGCCTTGCCGAGGGCTTTGGCTTTTGCTTCCAACTCGATCCTGAACTGAATGCCCAGTGCATCGATGATATCGGTTGGAGTCTTCGCAGCAGTCTCAACTGGTCCACCAAACACGGAGAGATTTTCGTGTTCGAACACACTGTTGTTAACCGCCTCGAAGACTTCAAAATCTTTCGGGTCGATTACAGTGAGTAGTCTGAGTTCCCCGTCCATAGCCCGGGCGAGTTCACCGGCCCAACTGACGATACTTTGCGATATCGTCGATCCATCCAGCGGTACGAGAATTTTCTTGGTCATGATTATTGTCCTATCTTGTTGCCCCGAGGTTTCTCGGGCGGTAATTCGGGCTGCTGCTGTCATTCTTTTTTTCGTTCGGGGTCGTATCGCAATGCCCTCAATGATTCCAGTACTAAGGGATTGACTACAACCGGGTGTGATTACTCTGCAGTGCCGCTTGGAACTGGAAGTGATTGATCAGGAATGGTTGCTGCCATTTGCACAATCGTTTCTTCTTCTTTTTCTTGCCTGCGATTCAACTGAACTCCGCCAGCAATGACGAACGTACCTGATACTGCAAACATCAGTCCGAATCCCGCAAAAATGCTCCATGAGAGGAAGTGAGCCATACCGGCCTGCAGGTCGGAGTTCACTCCACCAATCAGTGCACTGTTCAGGCTCAGAGCGAGTGGGCTCCACGCCATCGTGCGGGCTGGTCCTTCGAGCGGGTGCTTGCGGTCGTAGTCTGAGTAGTACTTTCCTTCTCCCGCAACTTCGTATGTTCCCGCTTCGTAGGCAACTCCCTGGTACTCAACGGCTTCATCGAGTACCACCGTCTGCGTACCGTGCAGGGTGTGGTAGTTGATGATTCCGTACTGGACCATCAATTCGTCTGGAGTGTTTACCAGCGTGTCGTTAGGGTCCAAGTTGGCCTTGTTGAGCTGGAAGTCCCAGTCGTTTTCCAGAAGCGACAGGATTTTTGCGCCACCTTCGGCAGTGCCACGGTCGGTGAAGTTGCCTTCATCGTCGTAGGTCATGTAGCGACCCTGCGTCGCGTAAATCGCCTCGAGCGACTGTAAACCCGCATCGGCCTTCAGGTAGAGATATCCCCCCATGGCCATTCCGATGATCCCGCCGATGACTAACACCAGCCCGGCAACGGATACAAAATTCAAACGATTCAGCGTGGTCATTGTCTCTCTCCTGCTCTTTCGGATTTTTAGAAGCTATCGCTAGAGACAAATCTAATTCGATCAGTGTGAGGAACCCGTGATAACGGGATCAGTGGCGTGAATTATCCATGAGGATTTGTTCAAGATTATTTTGGACGTAGATCAGATGAGCCATCTCTGTTGCCTCTATTGGCTGAACTTTGAGTTCAGGAAGAAACGTTCGCCGACAAGTGTTCGACTCCAGCGACAGGATGGCTGATTGGAACGGAAGTTGAGCGTGGTCTGGTTTGCCTCACGTGCGTTCAGGGCCCCGAACTCTGGCCATTCCTACCGGACACCGTCATCATCACCCATTTGCGAAATTACTCACAGAAAAGACATGTCCCTTGATTGAGGTTTCACTCACCCGCGAAATAGTCTGAGAAAGACGAAGGTTATTTCGATCTTGGTTCCCCCTGGCGAGCCGGCAATAACCTTCTCAGTTCAGGTGATTACGGCATGCAAAGAGAAACCATTCTCACGCAATGCCAGAGCTAAAAAGAGGATTGTTATGACTATTAACGACAGGTCTGAAGTGTCTAGTACTATGGCGAGCGCTACCCGACTCGCCAGCCTGCTCAATCTGTTACGAAAGTCGACACCACTTGTCGCATTGTTCGTACTGGGAATTGCAATCACAGTGGTCCAGGTCGGCTGTAGCTCATCTGATCGATCACCGAACGCAACGGCACAACCAACGGTCGAACTCATACGAACGGCCACGATAAACACCGCTACTCCGAGTAAAAGCTCTCAAAACTCGGGTCTAAACCAAGGCAACGCAGGCACATGGATGCCCGGATCTGAAGACTCCACTGACCCCAACGACATGCAGCGCGTGACCCAAACACTGGTAGCCCCACCGTTCCTGCCCGAACACGAGCAGGTTGCAACCGGCGCTCCTAAGGTGGTTGAGGTACGGCTCGAGGTCGAAGAGAAGGTGATGGAGATCGGACCCGATCGGGCCGAGATCTGGGGCTTGACCTTCAACGGCACGATTCCAGCTCCGATGATAGTCGTTCATCAGAACGACTACATCGAACTGACCCTCGTGAATCCGTTGACCAACTCGTTGCAACACAACATCGACCTCCATGCAGCGACCGGAGCCATGGGAGGTGGCGAGCTCACTCTCGTCAACCCTGGACAGGAAGTTACGTTCAGGTTCAAAGCAGTTAAGCCCGGTGTGTTCGTTTATCACTGCGCACCCGGCGGTCCGATGATTCCGTTCCACGTCGTTTCCGGCATGAATGGCGCCATCATGGTCCTTCCACGTGAAGGTCTGGCCGACGCTCAGGGCAATCTGGTCGAGTACGACATGGCCTACTTTGTCGGCGAGCAGGACTTCTACATTCCTCAAGACGATGAAGGCAACTGGATGTCTTATGACACCCCGGCTGCGGGTCTTGGCGACATGATCGACGTGATGAAGACTCTCACGCCGACACACGTTGTGTTCAACGGCGCGGTTGGAGCCTTGACAGGCGAGAACGCTCTAAAGGCTGAGGTGGGCGAGAAGGTTCTGATCATTCACGCACAGGCGAACCGGGACTCTCGACCTCATTTGATCGGTGGACACGCTGATCTGGTCTGGCAAGGCGGGTCGTTCTCAGATTTGCCCGACACAAACTACGAGACGTGGTTCGTGCCTGGTGGTTCAGCGGTTGCTGCACTTTACGAGTTTAGGCAGCCCGGGGTTTATGCCTACGTCAGTCACAACCTGATCGAGGCGATCCTGCTGGGAGCAGCAGCTCACTTCGTAATCGATGGGGAGTGGAACGACAACTTGATGACGCAAACGAACGCTCCAGCAGCGATCACAGCTACATCGAGTGATTCTGGCAGTGCTGGTTCCGTCGGCATTGTGCCAGTTGATGGTCACACCGACCATGCGCATGGGTCCACCACTGTCGACTCCGGAGCCGAGAAACTTGAAATCACCGCAACCGAGTTCAAGTACGAAGCGGCAATCCTGGCAGTTGCCGCCAACGATCCGTTCACGATCAGCTTGCACAACGATGGCATGGTCGAGCACGACATCGTGATCGAGGGCTTCGAGGATGAGGGGGGCATTCATGCCGGATCCGGAGAAGGCGGCGAAGCGACCTACACGCTGCCTGAGCCGGGCGAGTACAAGCTGTACTGCACCATTCCCGGGCACCGAGATGCAGGCATGGAAGTTACGTTGACTGTATCGAACGAAAAATCGTAGTGATTTTTCTGCACTTAACACGATAGTCGCCGGAGGTACCCGGCGACTATCGTGTTAAGTGTCCCCCCAAAACGTGTCCATCTGAAAGATCAGATAATGGACAAATTGAAGGGAGGCAAAAATGCCAAGAAAAGGTCATGGCCCGGAACAAGTACTCAATAAGCTCAGACAAGTCGAAGTTGCCGTTGCGGGTGGCAAGAGTGTTGGGAAGGCAGTCCGAGAGATCGGTGTCACCGACCACACTTATTATCGGTGGCGACGGGATTACGGTGGAATCAACCTCGATCAGGCAAAAAGGCTCAAGAAGCTCGAGCAGGAGAACGCACGGCTGAAGCGAACAGGTGGACCAGTGACCATCTGGCTCTTTCACCTTCCTGCCCGGGAATACCAGCCTCTCGGGCGAGCAGAAGCCACCTGCGAGGGGATTGCGTGCCCATCTGGTCATCGGGAATTAAAGCGGGGTGCTTGCCAAGTAACTCTTGGAACAAGTCCTCGGATTCGAACCCTTGCTGCGTCATTTCGACGAGTTCACGATCACTTCGCTCTACGAACATTCCGGATGACATTATTGTTTCCTGAACCTATTTCAAGTCTGCCTTTTGGTCGGCTGACCCTTGATGCGACTGACCGTACCATCAAATAAGGGTCCTAGAGTTATTAGCTCAGTACGGCATCCTGGAGATGACCTACCGGGCTGAAGTGTTGATGCCTTTCAGCTGCCATCGTGGAGTCGTAAGTAGCAGCGTAACGCCTAGTCATAACGGCAGTTGAGTGTCCTAGTAGATACTGAACGTCGA
>ERZ890510.1197-NODE-1197-length-17472-cov-7.377677_pt1 | contig 17472 bp, 12 predicted proteins | sample MGYA00521265_ERZ890510 | MGnify/ENA primary metagenome ERZ890510 (study PRJEB32303, sample SAMEA104408624) | aquatic metagenome | biome: Brackish water; feature: Chemocline; material: water | place: Baltic Sea | collected 2014-10-26T21:54:00 | depth 110 m ...
TATAACTTTTTGAATTCAGGCTTTCTCATTTATCTCTAACTGTGGGACAGCAGTGTCCTAAAGGACCCCTTTTTTATTAATGGTGCACCCGGCATGATTCGAACATGCGACCCCCTAGTTCGTAGCCAGGTACTCTATCCAGCTGAGCTACGGGTGCGTAAACTTTTGTAATTCTGTAACCCGTTGCCTCTCTCAGTGAGGGGCCCTACTCTATCCAGCTGAGCTACGGGTACGTAAAGAGGGCGGTATTATAGCGAAATCGGCGATTTTTCATAGACATAAATGGTTCTGATTGTCTTAAGTTGGTTTTCTCCTCCAGCAAGCTGTATTACCATAGGCTTTATGACCTTATTTAGCCCTGATAAAACGCCAAAACACGCCATTTTAGCCCTGCTGGCGGCCCTCCTCTTCGCCTTCTCGCCGGCCCTGTTCGCCGATTACGAAGACGGGATAAACGCTGCTTTTGAGGGTAATTACGCTACCGCCTTTCGGGAATTCTCGCTTGCGGCCGAGGAAGGCCTGGATCTGGCACAGTTTAATCTGGCTATTCTGTATTTCACCGGTCGGGGTGTAGAGAAAGACGAGGCGTTGGCTTTTAAGTGGACGCTGGCGGCAGCCGAGCAAGGGCATACCGACGCGCAATTCAATCTGGCCAGCCTGTATTCCGAGGGTGATGGCACTAAAAAGGATATGGACAAGGCGGTTGAATGGTTTACCTATGCCGCCAGGGCCGGCCATCCCCTTTCTGCGTTTATCCTCGCCAGCATGTATAAGGACGGGGATCATGTCAGTCGCGATGCTGTGCAGGCTCATGCCTGGGCCAGTTTGGCGATTAGTAATGAAAATGCAGACGCCATCGGCTTAAGAGAAGAGCTGGAAGACGACATGAGCCCGACGCAGCTTAGTCAGGCCAGGCGCCTGTTTGCCCGCTGGCAGCTTGAGTAAGGCAGAAAGTGCTTTGCTCAGCTTGCCAAGTCGATTATTGGGCGGCGGCTTGTTCTTCCTTCAGTTTGTCTTCTGCAGCGACCAGCAACTGATCCAGCCAGGCCATATATCTTTCCGGATCGACAAAGGGATGAGGCTCCCCGTCGCGGCGATCCTTCAATAATTCATAGCGCTCAAACACTTCGCCGGAACCTTCGTGGTTGGGAATATTCACGTCAATATCCGGCATGCCCTGCAAGCGTTTGACGCTGTTGATATACATCTCGGTGCGTTCTACGCCGCTAAAATTGAGGCCTACTCCGCCAAACATAAAAGCGTTGTAGGGATAACCATCATCATAGACCGTGAATCTTGTCGATAAAACGCCCGGCGTATGACCCGGTGTCTTGAAGAAGCGCAGGCTGGTGCGGCCAAGATTCAGCGTGCCATTGTCGGTTACGGTGAGATGACGAACAGGCTTGTCATACTCTTGATAGATAGCAGGCTCTTCGGTCATCTGCCAATCTTCTTCGGTCATCAACACCACGGCTCCAAATTCTTGTTGCATGCGCCTTGCGCCACCGATGTGATCGTAATGGGCATGGGTCACTATCAGATAACGAATGTCGTTCGGGTCCATGCCCAACTCGCGAATGCCGTCGATCACAATATCCGTCAGCTCGCCATACAGCGAATCGAATACAATCAGGCCCTGATCCGTTTCCAATACCCAGGCTGACACCCACTTCGCACCCACATAATACAAATTATCGAACACCTGAAACGGAGCGACTCGCTGCACGGCAGGATCATCTTGCGAGGATAATTCCTGTGCGGCGGCATAGGTACTACTTAACACGCTACTGACTAACAGGCAGATACTGAACAAGATGCCTTTTAAATTTCTTACTCTCATGTTGATTCCTTTTACTGCTTTATTTTTCTGCGTCTAGTTAATCTTTTTCCGTTCACCCTTGCGTAAATTTACTAAGGCGCCGATGCATAACGGTCGCCGAAATAGCGATCGAGTTCATCCAGTTCCCGCTTACGCAGCATAGAGCCCTGTTTCACTTCTACCCCCAGCACCTGATGTTGCTGGGTTTCGAGATCGTAGGTCGGCCATGCTGGCAGGCCATCACCATTGGGTGTACCGGTCTTGGCGAACTGCACCCAGTAATCATTTAACAGCTGCGCAATATCCTGATCGATCTGACTGGCATCGTCGGGCAGTGTATTAAACACATAACGCAGTTCCATTGCATGGGGTGCGCGCAACGAGGGGTCTCTGATATTACGCGTGAACACATACATATAACTGTCTTCGGCGGAACGGGCAACCGAGTGAATAATCTGTCGCGTTGGACGCGCAAACCAGGAGTCGGTATTGAAATCCACTTCGACGTTGAATAGTTCGTCGTCACTGTCGGCCACGTAGTAGTCCAGCAGGTTGCCGGCAAAGTCACCGAATTCTTTCTGCCGTGCCTGGCGCTGTTCGGCAACCGAGCCGAAGATGCGATCTTCTCTTATAAAGTAAAGTCCCTCGCCATCGTTAATGCCGGCCATTAGCGGCACGACATTGTGCGAGCCTTCGGCAAAAATCTCTCCCGGTGATTTCGGATAGGCCCAACCATCCACAATCAGAGAGACGCTTATATCAAGATCCATAACCTCCTGTGCCGAGAGTGCGCGCATGTTCTCCAATACGTCGCCGTTGCTTCTGCCCAACTCTTCAAGCTTGGCGTTAATGGCTACCTCGCCCCTGGTCTCGGCGCTTTCGGTAATGCCGTTGGGGGTTTTCAGGTTGGTGACATTGCTCGGTGTAATCCAGGTGCTCTCCGAGATCGCCTTATGAAATAAGCCCTTCGCCAATGGCGTCGCCAGCAGGCCGTAGACGCTGCCGCCGCCGGCGGATTCGCCGAAGATAGTGACATTGTCCGGGTCGCCACCAAAGCTGGCGACATTATCCTGCACCCATTCCAATGCGGCGATGTTATCCAGAATGCCATAGTTGCCGGACACACCGCGTGCTGATTCTGCCGACAGGGCCGGATGGGCCATCCAGCCAAAGCCGCTCATGCGATAGTTGACCGACACCAATACCACGCCGTTTTCGGCGAAGGCTGTGCCATCATAGGTAGCGCCGCCGTTCGATCCACTGGTCCAACCCCCGCCGTGAATCCATACCATTACCGGCAGCTTCGCCTGGGCTGTGTCTGCCTTGGTCCAGACATTCACAAACAGGCAGTCTTCGCTCATATAAGTAGAGCGACGCTGGCGCTGCATGCAGGCTGCCCCGTGTTTGTCGGAGACTCTTACTCCCTGCCAGGGAACCGTGGGCTGTGGTGCTTGCCAGCGCAAATCCCCCACCGGCGGTGCGGCGAAGGGAATACCCAAAAATGCCTGCACGCCGTTGTCAGATTCAATGCCGCTAATCTGCCCGTCGGTCAGCTGAATTGGCTCGTCGATCGCGAGCGCGATATTTCCCAGCATAAGGCCGGTGAAGGTCAGGCAGGCAACAAATAGCTTGGTTATTGTTTTCATTGAGATCACCCTGTTTTCATTAAATAGTGTGTTCTTTATTACGTAGCGATTTCAGACTACGGGTTTTGTTCGACAGTATATAGTCGTGAATAGGGACTTACTATATGATATTTCTTGCTTTTGAAACCGCTTTTCGCTTAACTCCGCTTCCGTCAGGGCATGCCAATTCCAGAAGAATTCGGGGCTAATTCCGGGTCAAAAGCCCAGTAACAAAGAATAAGGCAATCTCATGAGAATAGGCTCTCCGAAAGAAAGCAAGGCGCAGGAATTCAGAGTGGGTCTGACTCCGGACTCTGTCAAAGCGCTGGTCAATGATGGCCATGAAGTCTGGATCGAACATCATGCTGGCCTGGGCATTGGCAGCGACGACAGTGTTTACCAGCAAGCCGGAGCACAGATTGCGGAGAACGCCGAACAGCTTTTCCAAAATGTCGATTTAATCATCAAGGTCAAAGAACCGAACCGACAAGAGCGAGCACTCCTGCAAGCCCGCCATACCTTGTTTACCTATCTACATCTCGCCTCCGACCTGGAGCAGACTACCGATCTCATGCAGAGCAAGGCCGTGTGCATTGCCTATGAAACCGTCACCAGTGACGACGGCACCCTGCCGCTGTTAACACCGATGTCGGAAATCGCCGGGCGACTGGCGGTACAGGAGGCGGCATGCCAGCTGGAGAAACACCACGGCGGCAGGGGTATCTTGCTCGGCGGAGCAAGCGGCGTCGAGCCGGCGCATGTTGTCATCATCGGTGGCGGCGTGGTTGGCAGCAATGCCTGTCGAACCGCACTGGGCCTGGGTGCCAATGTGGTTATTCTGGATAAATCGGCAAGCCGACTCGAGCAACTTAAACAACAATTCCAGGACAGATCCTCGGCACTGCTAAAGAGCAATATCGACTACCTGCTTTCAACGCCGGAAACTCTCGAGCAGCAGGTCATTGCGGCCGACCTGGTGGTTGGCGCCGTGCTGATACCCGGCGCTGCCGCGCCCAAGGTGATCTCTTCGGCTCTGGTTAAAAAGATGAAACCTGGCGCTGTTATCGCCGACGTGGCCATCGATCAGGGTGGCTGTTGTGAAAATTCACGACCTACAACCCACAAAGACCCGACCTTCATCGTTGATGGTGTGATTCATTATTGTGTGGCGAATATCCCCGGCGCCGTGCCAAAAACCTCTTCCGAAGCGCTCAACAATGCGACGCTTCCCTCAATCAGGGAAATTGCTCGCAAGGGGGTTAAGACGGCGCTGCTTGAAAATATCCATCTGGCAAATGGACTCAATGTTTGTAGCGGAAAGTTGACGCGCGAAGAAGTGGCACAAGCATTAGGTTTGGAAGCTGTCTCGGCGGAGTCGGTACTCAGGCAGTTAGCGTGAGCTTGAAAGAAAGAAAGAAAGTGAAGGAAGTGAAGGAAGTGAAGGAAGTGAAGAGCCCGTTCTAGTACGAGCGCGGTAAGCCCAACACGTGTTCGGCGACGAAGTTAAGAATCATTTCCTGGGAGATAGGTGCCAGTTTCATCAAGCGCGCCTCGCGCCAGTAACGTTCCACATGATATTCCCGTGCATAACCAAAACCACCATGGGTTTGAATCGCCGCGTCGGCGGCAAAGAAGCCGGCTTCTGCCGCCAGCCACTTCGCCATATTGGCTTCTGCGCCGCAGGGCTTGTCATTATCCAATAACCAGGCTGCCTTTCTGATCATTAACTCGCAGGCATCCAGTTTCATCCGGGCTTCTGCCAGCGGAAAGGCGATGCCCTGATTCTTGCCAATCGGTCGGTCAAATACCACGCGCTCGTTGGCATATTGCACGGCACGTCGCAAGGCGGCCCTACCGATGCCGAGGGCTTCTGCGGCGATTAAAATTCGTTCGGCATTCAATCCATCCAGCAAATAGCGAAAACCTTTGCCTTCCTCGCCAACCCGGTCCTCGACCGAAACCTTCAGGTCATCGTAGACGACTTCGCAGGTGCGAACCGCATTGCGTCCCAATTTGGGAATGGCAGAAATAGACACTTCGGGTTTTTGCAGTTCTGCCAGCAACAGAGTCATGCCTTCGGTTTTGTGTGCAACCTTGTCCTTTGCCGTGGTTCGAACCAACAGCAACACTCTCTCCGACTCCAGCGCCTTGGTGGTCCAGATTTTTCGTCCGCGCACCACATAGTGATCGCCTTCCAGCCGGGCAAAGGTTTCAATCGACGTGGTATCACTGCCGGCATTCGGTTCTGTTACACCAAAGGCGACATGCATCTCACCGCGCGCCACGCTCGGCAAGTATTTTTTCCGCATCGCCTCACTGCCATGCTTCACCACCGGGTGCATGCCAAAGATTGAAAGATGAACCGAGGTCGCGCCATTCATTGCCGCGCCGGAAGCCGCCACCTCCTCCAGCACGATTGCGGCCTCCTGAATTCCTCTGCCGGCACCACCATACTGTTCGGGCATGGCGATTCCTATCCAGCCAGCCGCCGCCATCTCCGCGAAGAAGTCATCGGGAAACTGGCCTTCTCGATCATGCTGTTCCCAATACGCATCAGGAAAGCCCTGGCACAGCTTGTGTACAGATTCTCTGATCAGTCTGTGTTCTTCTGTCTCGAGAAAATCCATGGCTTAACTCGTTTGCGCGGCAATGTGTGCCGCAATAGCGAGGATTTGTTTCGCCCGGCGCAAATGAGGCACGTCCACCATCACCCCATTGAAGCTAAAGGCCATCCTTCCCGCTTGCTGATTTTCTTCAAAGGCGGCCACCAGGGCGCTGGCATGTTCGATCTCGGCGGCACTGGGTGTAAAGGCTCGATTCACAATTTCGATTTGATCAGGATGAATAGTGATCTTGCCAGTGAACCCCATATCCGCGGCGGTGTTGCTTTCTTTTTTCAGACCGGCGCTGTTTTTTATATCGACATAAACCGCATCGATCGGCTGAATTTCCGCCGCCACGGCGGCTAACAGACACATGGAACGAACGAAGCTGAACACCTCCAGATAATTGCCCTCGGCATCTCGTTTGGCTCTAGCGCCAAGTGACACAGATAGATCTTCCGCGCCCCAGGTGACGCCATTGACGCGAGGGTGAGTTACCATTGTCGGTAAGTTAAAAACGGCTGCTGCTACTTCTGTTCCAATCAGCAACAATTTAACCTCGCTGAAATCTTTGCCGGTTTCCTTTTCCTGATTAACAATCAACTGATCAACCGCCTGCACTGTTTTCAGATCAAGCACCTTGGGCAACACGATGCCATCAGGATTGTGTTGTAATACCGCCTCCAAATCCTCCCTGCCCCAGATGGAATCCATCGGGTTGATTCTCACCAGACGCTCTTGCTTGCCAAAGTTAGTGTCTTGCAACCAATCACAGACTTCGCTGCGCGCGGCCTCTTTGCGCTGGGGCGTTACCGAATCTTCCAAATCCAGTATCAAAGAATCCGCCGGTAAAGTTAATGCCTTGTTCAGCATCTTGTCATTACCGCCGGGTACGAAGTGTATCGATCTACGCAGTGTCATTAAGTTGGTTTCCTTATCATCATGCCTTTACGCAGACACTCACAGACGATTTCTTCCCGTTGATTTGTTCCCGTATGTTGAAACCAGACGATGCCACGATCGGACTTGGATTTTGACTCTCGCTTATCGACGATGCGAGTTGTCACGCGAATAGTGTCACCGATAAAAACCGGATTTGGAAATTCTGTCGTCTCCATACCGAGGTTCCCGATGGTGGTTCCCAGGGTGGTATCAGCAACCGACAAACCAATAACAAGCCCCAAAGTAAACAGGCTATTTACCAGTATCTGACCATATTGAGATTGTTTTGCGAATTCCGCATCGATATGCAGTGGCTGCGGATTATGCGTCATGGTGCTAAATAGCAAATTATCGGATTCAGTAATGGTTCGATGCGGTTGATGCTCGAATACCGCGCCTATTTCCAGTTCTTCAAAGTATTTTCCGGACACTGTATTACTCCAGCACTCAATTAAACCCGTTACTTAAGCAAATACCAAAATCCATCGCCCTCGCAAGCGCTACAATTAAGCGCTAATGCGCCTTGAATAGCAAAAGTCGAATCCTATTTTAGTAGCAACTTGGTCTCGCATCCATTAAATTCTTGCTGTAGCAGAACACATAAGTCCTTATTAGTCACCGCAAAGCCAAATTATGCATACAGACACGGAACAATTTTCAAGTTGGGTCGGCAAAAGCCAACGGCATACCGACATTCTGACTCTAACACCTATGACGGCGATGGCTGCAACTCTCGACAAGCGCGCAATGTCTATTACCCAGGGTATGGAGCTTCCCCCTCTCTGGCATTGGTTATATTTCCTTAATCCTGCCAGACAAAGCGAGCTGGCGGCAGATGGCCACCCCAGCAAGGGAGATTTTTTGCCCCCTATTACCCTACCGAGGAGAATGTGGGCGGGTAGCCGCTTAGATTTTCATCAGAGTCTATACGCGGGCGAACGGCTTGAGAGAATCTCCACCATCAAGAGCGTGAGCCTGAAGCAGGGTCGCAGTGGGCAACTGGCTTTTGTTTGTGTAGGGCATGAAGTGTTTGGCGAGAACGGCCTTGCGCTGTATGAGGAACACGATATTGTGTATCGAGAAAATGCCGTAGCCGGTGCACAATCAACAGAGCCGAAACCCGCGCCTGAACAGGCGGATTTCTGTAAGCAAATCACCCCAGATCCAGTATTGCTGTTCCGCTATTCCGCCTTAACTTTTAACAGCCATCGTATCCACTACGATCGTGAGTATGTAACAAATGTGGAGGCTTACCCGGGGCTTATTGTTCATGGGCCTCTACTCGCTACTCTGTTAGTCGACACGCTGCTGGAAAATATCAGCGGCAGCAGACTAAGAAAATTTGAATTCAAAGCCATCAGTCCGGTTTTCGACCTTAACACTTTTCAAGTGTGCGGCTCGCAAGCCGATGCCCAAGGTAATTGCAGATTATGGATTACAAATCATCTGGGCGCCCTCTGCATGGACGCCTCAGCAACGATATCGACAAACTAAATGAGCGCTCCTCTTTGCGGAATTACCATCGTCTCTTTGGAACACGCCATTGCGGCACCGCTATGCACGCGGCAACTGGCCGAACTCGGCGCTCGCGTAATCAAGATTGAACGCAGAGAAACAGGCGACTTCGCGCGCCACTACGACAGTCGTGTTAAGGGCCAGTCCTCCCACTTTATTTGGACTAACAGATCAAAACAAAGCATGACACTCGATCTTAAACATGACGACGCCTCTCCCGTTCTCGCCAGGCTACTAAAACAGGCCGATGTACTGGTACAAAATTTAGCGCCGGGTGCGACTACAAAAATGGGACTGGCTTACGAAGATTTGCACGCGCAATATCCCCAGCTTATCGTTTGCAACATTTCCGGGTATGGAAATGATGGACCCTATCAAAGCAAGAAAGCCTATGACCTTCTGGTGCAGGCCGAAGCCGGTTTTCTTTCTATCACCGGTACCGACGACAAAATGGTGAAGAGCGGCATCTCTATTGCTGACATTGCGGCCGCTACCCAGGCACACGCGGCGATTCTCGCCGCGCTTATTCAACGATCAAAAACCGCTGAAGGCAGTAGAATCGATATTTCCATGTTAGAAGCCATGGTGGAGTGGATGGGTTTTCCTCTTTACTATGCCTACGATGGTGCCGAGCCGCCAAATAGATCGGGGGCCGATCACGCCAGCATCTATCCCTACGGCGCTTTTAACACCAGTGACGACAGGGTCATCATGCTTGGCTTGCAGAACGAAAGGGAATGGGAAATATTCTGCCGCGAAGTTCTTGCCCAGGAAGATCTGCTTGCCGATCCACGATTTTCAAACAATGCCTTACGCTCCAGCAACCGAGAACTATTGCGTGAAATTATTCAAAACCTGTTCTCTTCTCTAAACGCTGCACAGGCCAGCGCAAAACTGGATGCTGCAAAAATCGCCTTCGCCAATGTCAATGCTATGCAAGATGTGTGGAATCATCCTCAACTTAAATCATTGAATCGAATTGTCGAGACCCACACACCGGCAGGAATAGTTAAGAGTTTTCTTCCACCGGGTAATGACAGTAGTTATAACCCTACCCTGAGCGCGGTACCTTCAGTTGGCGAACATACGCGAGAAATTCTTGCAGAGCTGGGATTTGATACGCAGGAGATTGATAAATTTTATACCAATGGACTCGTCTAGATAACCAGTCCTGAGTTGAACGGCAACTCCTTCTAATTTGATCCAAATTTGCCCGCATAATAGCCTGGACCGAAAAACCCGAGACAGATCCAATATCAAACAAATTATTCAAAAGCCAGTCAAGATAGCGGCTCTCGCCTTGCCGATAGAGACAAAGCGGCTTATTTTTCGCTTTCTGTCGAACCTTTTCACAAAAATTAATATTTATTAATAAAATCAGTTAGTTATAAGTATTTCCAATTGATTTTAAAAAAATGACAGGGAAGAACAAGGAATTTATTGGCAGAATATTCCTAAACTAAGCAGTAATGTGCGCTGGTTAACATTTTTTTGCTTAAGAAAATAATATAAGTTGTCGTTATTCATCCGGGGTATTGGGGGTTTTGCTTTGCCCGTGTCATTCAGATCTAGCGAACTATAGGGCCAAATGAACATTGCGAAAATAGACGAATCGATTGGAGAAAACAGACCCAATTTTAAGTGGTCCGCAATCGCGTTTCTGGTATCCAGGAGAACAGCGCTGCACAGCCGACTGCTGGTTATCGAGTCGCTGGTATTTTTGCTGCCGGCTCTCGTTCTGATTTATATTTTGAACCAGGAACATGTTAGTTTCGATACCAATCAAATATTGATGCTCGCCGGCTCTCTGGTCATTATGCTGGGAGGACTGTTAATTCTCCATCGAATATTTGATCGTCTGGAACAGTTACAGGACCTGATGACCCGAGCCGTGATCGGGGAAAGAAATCTGATGGTTGATCTGGACGATTCCGGGGAAATCCAGGAGGTTTTGAGTACCTGCAATAATCTCATGCTGCATTATGATCAAGCCAACGAAGCGCTGGAACAACATTCTTCAGAGCTGTATGCCGTCCACGAACTGGTGGAGTTGGCCAATCGGACACTGGATCTGGATGTCCTGCTCAATGCCCTACTGGAAAATGCCATGACGCTGACAGACGCAATGGCGGGCACTGTATATACGTTAAACAATAAAACCAAGAAATTACGAAAAGTCGGAAATCGGGTTAAAAACGAAATAGCCGAAGATACTGCCAACAGTGAATTGAGTGAATCACACCTGCAGCAAGCCATCACCGCGAAGCATTCTGTACTCATTGATCTGGAGGGGCAGGAAGAAGGGAGTGATATGGCTCAAATAATCACCCCCGTATTCGTCAACGATCACCCCGCGGCGATATTAACCCTCCGTGGCAGTCGTGCTTTGTTGAAGGAAAAAATAGCGCCGAAAAAAGTATTTTCATTGATGCTTAGAGAAGTTGCTCATGCGCTGGAGAATGCCGTTTCACACAGGAGTCTAGAACAGAAGGTGGAGGAGCGCACGAAGGAATTGGCCAAGCGTAATCAGGACATGCTGCTGGAAATTGAGATGCGAAAAGAGATGGAGATTGCTCTGGTAGCCGCTCGCAAAGAAGCTGAGGCCGCCAATATTGCCAAGACTGAGTTCTTAAGCTCTATGAGTCATGAAATCCGGACCCCTATGAATGGTGTTATCGGCATGGTCGATTTGCTTCAACAGACAAAACTCAATAGTGAACAAAGCCAAATGATGCAGACTGTTTCTGCTTCCGGTCAATCACTGATGGCTATCATCGATGACATCCTCGATTTCTCGAAAATCGAGGCTAACAAGATGACTCTAGAGTCCATCCCCCTATCACTAACCGATGTAGTGGAAGGTTCTATTCAATCTATCGCCACTAGCGCGACAAAAAAGGGCCTGCGACTTATTACTTACATCGACCCCAAGCTGCCCCAATTTGTTATGGGGGATCCGGGGCGTCTGCGCCAAATCATTATTAATCTGGCCGGTAATGCCATCAAGTTCACAGAAGCAGGACGAGTGGTTATTCGAGCGGAAGCCGTTGACAATAGTCTCGATAATAACATTACAATTCGTTTTTCGGTTACCGATCAGGGCATAGGAATTTCGAAAAATGATCAGAGTAAATTATTTCAATTTTTCTCCCAGGTAGAAACCTCAACAACGCGAGAATACGGTGGCACGGGTCTGGGCTTGGCAATATGTAAAAGTTTAACTGATCTAATGGGTGGAGAAATTGCGGTAAACAGCCAGCTGGGCGAAGGCTCGGAGTTTTATGCAATATTGCCTTTTCTCCCTTGTGATAAACAAAATAAAAGTTCAACAGAAATAGACCTTGCTGGCTTGCGCCTATTAGTTATAAATAGTGACCCAATTGAGCAAACAATCCTGCGGCAGTATCTCGAGCACCGGGAAACAGAAATTGAAATAGGCTTTGGAATAGAAGGCATAGTTGAACGATGCCTTGCTGCCAGCAAATCAGGCTCCCCCTTCGATATTGCTATCGTTGGACCACAGTGGACTTACGAAGAAGTAACCTCCCTGAGCGCTGCGGCCGAACAAGCCGGACTCAAAACCCGGTTTATATTCTTATTGATGGGCACCCGCCATCGAGTGCGAGTGGATGATGCGGAAAGAATCTTCCTTGACGTTAACCCACTACGTCGAACAGCCTTTATTTCTGCGGTGGCAATTGCAGCAGGAAGAATGACTCCTGAGCTAGTTAACAAGGAAGACCTGGAGAACACAAAGCCCCCTCGCAAGACATTAACAGTGGAGGAAGCGCGAGAGCAGGGAACCTTGATTCTCGTAGCAGAAGACAATGCAACGAATCGAGATTTGTTAGGACGTCAATTAACCCTGTTAGGCTATACCTATGAAATGACCGAGGATGGCCAAAGTGCTCTGGAGGCGTGGCGTAACAACGACTATGCCCTGCTTTTAACTGATTGCAGAATGCCAAGAATGGATGGTTTCGATTTATCAAGAGCCGTTCGCCAGCATGAAAATGGAAGCGGCACTCGGCGCTCAATCATAGCTATTACCGCGAATGCATTAGAGAGCGAAATAGAACAGTGCATGGCATCGGGCATGGACGATATCATAACCAAACCGATCGATTTGAAAAATCTCAGACACGTTTTAGATAAGCGAATGCCCCCTGCGCGAATACCACCGAGATTATTGACAGTTTAACAAGAACTGCCTCTGAGCATGATGAACGTGGCATTTCGGCATCACTTACTATCGACGGCATCACTTACTATGCCACAACAAGTTTCATGCTAGAAAGGTTACATTTCCTGTCTACCTGAGTAATGAAGCAGCAGATGTTTCCTTTAACCTCAGCCAGCGGCATATTTCACCCTTCCCGGGATAGTCAGTAGCCCCTCGAAGAAACATCTGAAATCGGGTAAAAAAGGGTTTTCAACCCTACAAGCTCAATTTTTACCTAACTAAAACGCAGGAAAGCCCCTGTTTCTGTACATCTTGCGCAATAATCTGTTATTCACCCTATAAATAGTAAGGTTTTACTGATTGTTGTCGTAGAAGAGAAAGAACCTCAATCAATGACAGTGAAATAAACGCCGTTCAGACATATAGAGGTTCAAAATATTCCAGTTGTGGAAAGAGAATTTCTAGCGGCGGGTTTATCCATAGACTGGATGTTTGCATAATTGAAATTGTACCCATGAGAGCGCTTGAATAGGAGCACAGGGAGAGTAACAACTTGACTGCGGTAGTTTTATACCCATTTCTCCATCGCCGTCTTGCTGGCTACTTTATGATCTGCGTTCCTATTCAAGCGCTATTCCAAATTTAAAGCGTGATGCCAGTAGACGGCTAATCGACGAGTCTTCGCCATCCTATTACTACTGCCGTTAGTGAAAACCCCAATCCAAGCAGGCTCAGGATAATAACCAGCAAATCCCATAGTGGTCTATGCTGAAGCAAAAACTGAAAATCCAGGCTATGCAGTCCATTGAATAGCCATCTCTCTCTGCGGCTCGCATCGGTAACACGATTAACAATTTCACCTGAAGTTAGGTCGATGTGGTACCAGCTACTCTCCTTGTCATCAAACTTGGCTCGATACACGGGAAATGGACGGTAGTTATTGTGTCGAGCGTAGTAATAGTTGTCGGGCTCCTGCACTAAATCGAGGCTAAGTAATCTGGCATCGGGCAACAGTACAGGAATGGCTTCGCCGATCTTTGCCAGTAATAGCAAAGACTGATTCTGAGTTGAGGTGCCCGGAAATTGCACTTCGCCCCGTCGTTGTGATTTCTTAAATGAGTAGTAAGGCGTACTCTGAATTTTTTGCCATTCGACTTCTTTAACTGGTTCGGTAATCGCCGCAAAGTCAGGAGGTTGGAGGTTTGATAAGCGCAGAGTGTTACCACCCATGTAACGACTTATTTGTGGCTGTGCAGACGTGGAAGAATTAAAAATCCCCCAGGGTCCCATCGACATCAGTCCGCTAAAAATGAAAGTTGAAACAAATATCAGAGTAAGTAAGCCCAGAATGTGATGCCATTTCATCCAACCTGTGTAGGGGCTAAGGTTAATGCCCCGATAGAGTTTTCGAATACGAATTCGCATAAAACCAATTATTCCGCCGGTGAAGACGGATACGATTCCGATTATTGAAATATAAATGATTACTTGTGTCCAAAGTGAAGCATTTTTACGAAGCTGCAGCGGGTAAATCCAGTGGACAATTGAGCCAAGCCAATTCCAGAAACGCTCGTTTCGATGGGTATCCAGAACAATTTGCCCGGTTGAATTTGACACATACAAGACGCTGCCGGCGGGGTCATTTAGTTTCACCCTGTGCAGAGGGCGAAATCGATTCAATCCTGCTGATATGCTCCATTGATCTAAATCTACTAATTTGTCATAGGATGGTTCCGCGCCCTCGGCGGCAAAAGCAGACTGTCTGGCGGCGGCGATTGCCGACTCGGGGCTTAATTCAGTAATAAGTTCTCCGCTGTCCGCGAAAACGATGGCAAGCTCTCCACCAATAGCTTGAAATTGATAGGCCGGGCGGTCAAGTACCGTGGTCAGTTTTACGGCAGAAAAAACCTTGCCCGCGTCAATTGATGCAGACGCTTCAAAAGCCGAGAGCAAAATTTCTGAAGTGTTCAAGTCGGGCAGATTTATAAGACGTTCTTCTTCGGTGAGCTCCGGATAGTCGACGTACATCATTATGATCCCACTGGCGAACCACAGCGCAAACAATAGACACATGCCGATGCCAAGCCAGCGATGGGTTAAATAGAGGATCGATTTTAGTTTCATGAGATTGAGTAGAAGCCTGACAATGAAAGAACCACTTTTGTATCGCTATTACTGTCGATTGAAAGAAAGCAATCATAGATGCCATTCGACGGCAGCAGCAGATTGCCGCGTGACAACTCTACACGGCCCTGTTTATAGAACATGAGCAACGGACTCTTCTGCGCATATAGCTGGAACAGATCCGCAGCTCAATAAGCAAAACAGTTGAATATTGAAATAGCTTGATAATCTCTCTGGCTTGTTCAATAGCCATGTCTCCTCGGCGGTTTGCTAAATCGGTTTCCGTGGAAACCGGTTTTGGAGCATACCAACAACGCTTAACCCATGGCTAAAGTAAATGCAGTTTGGGAGTGTTACACAACGTTAAGAAACGTTAAACAACCTATTTTTACTAGTCACCTAACAACACATGGCTCTAGACTTCGCGGCTTCAATTACTCGGTATACCGCATTGCTTTGTAATGACGTTACCGAGCCAAATCAGCGCCAGCAGGAGAGCAAGCGATGCCCACAAGACAGCTTCTACAAATACCGTCGAGAACATCAAGAATAGCGACGGCAATTGCCATTGCCACACTGGGTTTGGCAACGAACACCACCGCCGCTGAAGACACTATCGAAGAAATACTGGTAAAAGGTCAGGGTGGTGTAGGAAGCATTCGTCTGAATGTACAAAATGCAGCGGGAAGTCGTTTGGGTCTGGCCGGACTCAAGCTCCCAGCCAGCGTTGACATTATAAGCAGGGATGAAATTGCCACCAAAGGTGATTACGGCGCTTTAGAGGCAGTGACACGCACTACTGGCATTTCAGCGAGTGCCAGCCCAGGCAATGGTGGAACCTCTATTTCATCCCGCGGATTTAATGGCCACGGATCGACTGTCTATACCTATGATGGCACGCGCCTGTATATTGTTGCCGGCACCGTAACCTTTCCAGCCGACACCTGGACGCTGGATCGGGTTGAAGTCTTGCGCGGCGCAGGATCGGTGATCAACGGTGTCGGTGCCCTGGGAACTACTATCAATTATGTGCCTAAATCCCCAGTGTTCGGTGAGAGTGACTTCGAAGCCGTGATTGCCGGAGGTAGTTTCGACATGAAACGGATGGCACTCGGTGGCGGCGCACAGATATCCGATAAGTGGGCCTTTCGACTAGACGGCTCCCATCAGGAAGAGGATGGTTACGCGGACCGGGCGAACGAGGAACGGGATGTGTTGGCAGGATCACTGCTGTATCAGCCGTCAGCTGATTTGAGCATTCGTTTCAGTGTTGATTATGCCGATGTGGATACTGCACCGTTTTGGGGAACGCCACTTATCAATGGTAAGGCCAGTAGTTCCCATCGCCGCAATAATTACAACTTCGCTGATGGAAGAGTTGAATACCAAGACACCTGGTCTCGAATGCATGTTGAATGGGATGTCTCCGACACTGTCACCTTCAGGAGTGACACCTACCTGCTTGATGCCACCAGAGAATGGCAAAATCTGGAAGAGTATTCTTATAACAGTTCATCGGGTCTGATCGACCGGGCTTTCTACTTAGGTATTATTCATGACGAACAACAAATCGGTTCGCGCTTCGACTTTCTCATCGAATCAGACTTGGCCGGCATGGAGAACAGATTAAGCCTTGGCGCTGAAGTGAATGATATTGAGCTGGATTACCTGAATAATTTCAGCACCGGTGGTTTCGGTGTCGGTGATAGTGTCCCCGTGTTCGGCTTCAATCCTGGAGCGACGCCACAGGGTACAATTCCAACAATTCTCGATTATCAGACTGACACCAAACAATTCGCCTTATTTATAGACGATGTTGTACAGCTAAACCAGAAGCTTAGTCTGGTCTTGGGCGGACGCTATGATGACATCGACTATCATCGATTTGATCTGGCGATTGGTGGTGATCCTGCGTCAAGCTTTTCAACAGATTTTTCAGAATTCACCTGGCGAGCAGGGCTGGTTTACCAGCCCACAGAGCAGATGAGTCTCTATGTTCAAGCCAGTACTGCAGCCGACCCGGTAACTTCTCCGGTATCGATCAGCAGTGGCAACAAGGATTTTGATCTAGCCACGGGGCGTCAATATGAGGTGGGGCTTAAGCAACAATTTATGCAGGGACGCGCTGAGTACACACTGGCTTATTTTGATATCGAAAAAAAGGACATTCTGACCCGGCTTCCTGCCTCGGCGATAACGGAACAAATTGGTCAGCAGAGTTCAGATGGGATTGAATTTACCCTACGGGTGAACCCCACCGAAACACTGAGTATTGATTTCAATACCGCCATCATCGATGCAGAATTTGATGAGTTCTATTCGGGTGGCGTCTCACTTGCAGGCAATACACCACGTAATGTACCAGAACAGACTGTAAACTTATGGTTGAACTGGTCGCCAATTAATAACGTACAAGTTGGCGGTGGATTTCGCTATGTTGATTCGCGTTTCGCGAATGACGGCAATAGTGAGGAAATGCCGGAATACACGGTTTTTGATGCCAGTGTTAACTGGATGGCAACAGATAATCTTACTGTTACTGCGAGGGCGAAAAACTTAACTGACGAAGAGGATTACGTCATCGCGCCGTATGTTCCCAATCAGTGGATATTTGGTGATCCCAGGGCGTATGAATTGAGTCTTCGATACTCGTTCTGATTG
>ERZ890510.1199-NODE-1199-length-17458-cov-7.014538_pt1 | contig 17458 bp, 15 predicted proteins | sample MGYA00521265_ERZ890510 | MGnify/ENA primary metagenome ERZ890510 (study PRJEB32303, sample SAMEA104408624) | aquatic metagenome | biome: Brackish water; feature: Chemocline; material: water | place: Baltic Sea | collected 2014-10-26T21:54:00 | depth 110 m ...
GCCACGAGATGTCTCGGAAATCCGCATGACGCCGGCGTTCCTGGCGCTGCACCGCGAGATTTGGGCAGCCATGCGCGAGGAAGTGCTCAAGGCCTACGAAGCGCAGAAAGTCCTCTGACATGCGGTTGCGTACGCTCCAGATCCTCGTTCTGGTCCTGCTGGTCGCCGTCTGGTACGTGCTGACGGCGCCCGGGCTCATTCCGCCGTTCTATTTCGAGCAGGCCAATCGCGCTGCCTTCTTCTTCGGCGAGCCACAGAAGGTGTTCTGGGTCATCTTCGAATGGTTTGCGACCGGCGATATCTTCATCCACCTCGCCGTCACCCTGCTGGAGACGGCGCTGGGATTTTCGATCGGTGCAATCTCGGGGCTCGCGATTGGCTTGTGGCTCGCACTTTCGCCGACCGCATCGGCGGTGATGGATCCCTACATCAAGGGATTCAATTCGATGCCGCGCGTCGTACTGGCGCCGATCTTCGCGGTGTGGTTCGGGCTCGGCATCTGGTCGAAGGTAGCTCTGGGCGTTACGCTCGTGTTCTTCGTGGTGTTCTTCAACGTCTACCAGGGCGTGCGCGAGGTGAGTCCCAATCTGATTGCCAACGCCCGAATGCTGGGCGCCTCGCGCCGCCAGTTGCTGCGCTCGATCTACTTGCCCGCCGCCATGAGTTGGGTGTTTGCCAGTCTGCACAACGCGGTGGGCCTCGCCTTCGTCGGCGCCGTGGTCGGCGAATATCTTGGTTCGTCGCGCGGCGTCGGTTATCTCATCCTGCAGGCCGAAGGCACATTCGACATCAATACGGTGTTTGCCGGCATTCTCGTGCTCACGGCTTTCGCGCTGGCGCTCGATTCGGCGGTCGGCACCGTCGAGCGCCGCTTGATGACGTGGCAGCCCCGGGCCGGCGAGACCGAGAAGGTCTAGAGGCGGACTATCTGCCCGTGAATCTTGCCGCCCGCTTCTCGAGAAAGTGGGCGACGCCTTCCTTGAAGTCGGCTGTCTGGAAGGACAGGTCCATCTCGTGGTTGGCCTGCACCGTGGCCTCGGCCAGGGTCTGGAATTCGGCCTCCCAGAGCTGGCGCTTCATTACCGCCACCGACCGCGGCGAGACGGTGTTGGCAAGTAGCGTCGCATAGGCCCGCGTTTCGGCCATCAGCTTGTCGTCGGCAATGACCCGGCTCACCAGTCCAAGCGCCAGCGCCTCGGGCGCACGGAACTTGCGGGCGGAACACAGCAGATCCATCGCCGCCGGCAGCCCGATCAGGCGGGGCAGCAGCCAGCTCACACCGTGCTCGGCAATCAGGCCGCGCTGGGCGAAGGCGGTGGTGAACACCGCCGATTCGGCAGCGAAACGCAGGTCGGCATAGAGCGGGATGACGAGGCCGAGGCCGGCGCAGGGGCCATTGATCGCGGCAATGATGAACTTCGGAATCGAAGGGAAGTATGAGTAATTCATCTTGAATTCGGCCAGCGTGCTGCCGCCGGGCAGGCCGGCCTGGGTCTTGCTCGACCGGTCGGTGGCGGCGCCGGCCCCGATCGCCTGCAGGCCGCCCATGTCGGCGCCGGCGCAGAAACCGCGGCCCGCGCCGGTCAGGATGATGGCCCGGACTTCGGGGTCGGCGCCGGCTGTCTGCATCGCCTCCTTGAGGTCGAGGTGCATCTGGCGCGTCCATGCATTCAGCTTGTCAGGCCGATTGAGTTTTATGACGCAGATGTGGTCGGCGACATCATAGAGAACGGTGTCGAATGCCATCGCCGGGGCTCCTCCTGTGCATTTTTGTTGCTCGCATGATGGGCAAAACTCGGCGACGATACAAATGGTACGGAGCGTTACAAATGGCACTCGATTGATCGGTTGCAGGTGGGGCCGCTGCAATAGGATCGTCGTGCGGTTTGGGCGCGCGGGCGGCGAAGCTCGAATGCAGGTGCGGGGTCTCGTGGTATTGTTGCAGTGGTAAAGCGGAAAGCATTGTCGAGGTAGGAAATGGCCAAAAGGGAATTCGCCCATCCGAACGAAATGCACAAGCATGTGGGGCAAGAAATCGGGGTGAGCGATTGGGTCGAGGTTTCGCAGGAGCGCATCAACCGCTTCGCCGACGCGACTGGCGACCATCAGTGGATTCATGTCGATGTCGAACGGGCCAAGAAGGATATGCCGGGCGGCAAGACCATCGCCCACGGATTCCTGACGCTCTCGCTGATTCCAATGCTCAATCACCAGATTTCGCACATCAACAGCGTTCGCAACGGCATCAACTATGGTTGCAACAAAGTACGCTTCACCAGCCCCGTTCCAGCCGGCTCGCGTGTGCGTGCCCGGGCCAAGCTGATCGCCGCCGACCCGATGGATGGCGGCGGGGTTCGACTGACCAACCAAGTCACCATCGAGATCGAGGGTCAGGAGCGTCCGGCGTGCGTCGCTGAGACCATGTCCATCGTGTACGGCACCTGAAAGCGTGTGTCTGTGGGTAACCGAGCGTAAGGGGAACAGACTTGCTCAAGCGTGAGGAACTGACGTCCGAACGTATCGACCAGATCGTCGCGGATGCCCACAGGGCCGGATACGACTTCTTCCTCACGTCTGAGGAACGCGCAGCTAGCCTCGATCAGGCACTCGTCGATCACAAGTCGGGCGAAGAAGTATGGGTGTTTGCCTATGGTTCGTTGATGTGGAATCCGGCGCTCGAATTCACCGAAGCGCTGCCCAGCAAGGTCGAGGGCTGGCGCCGCTCCTTCTGCTTCTGGACCCCGCTCGGACGAGGCACGCCCGAACTGCCCGGGCTGATGCTGGCACTTGAAGGCGGCGGCTCCTGCGAGGGTATCGCCTACCGTCTGGCGCCGCACTTGGTTCGCAGCGAATTGGCGATCCTGTGGAATCGCGAAATGCTGTCGGGTGTCTATCAGGCGCGCTGGGTGCCAACCAGGTTGCGCGACGGCCGTATCGTCACGGCGGTCACCTTCGTGGTCGACACTGCCCACTGCCAGTATTGCGGCGACCTGTCGATGGAGCGTGCCGCCCATCATATCGCCTTTGCCGAGGGTCGCCGCGGCGCCTGTCGCGACTATCTCATCAGCACTGCCGAGCACGCGCGCTCTCTCGGCATTCACGACGCCTATCTCGAGGAACTGATGCAGCGGGTCGCGGGCTTGCGCGACGGGCACGCTATTCCTTTGGTACCGGCCAGTGCCGAGGCCGTCGGCCAAGCTTAGACGACGCGTTGGCTGCCCGCCGAGGTGCTTCACTTCATATCGTGTGACATAGTAGCGGCGTGTCCGCATTCGTTGCCCACTGGCTTGCGCTGCCACCCAATTTGCGTGGCATTCTGTGGGTCGCCCTGTCGGGCTTGCTGTTCGCGCTGCTGAACGTATTCACGCTGATCCCGGCGCAGCATCTCAATCCCTACGTCATGGCGTTCCTGCGCTACTTCTTTGGTGCCATGTTCCTGGTGCCGGTCGTGGCCCGGCTCGGCTTCTACCGCGCCATGCATACCAACCGTCTCGGCTTGCATGTGTCGAGAGGTGCCATCCACACCGCCGGCATGATGCTGTGGTTCGTCGCTCTGCCGCTCACGACCTTGGCCGAGATCACCGCCCTCGGTTTCACCGGCCCGATCTTCGTCACCATCGGCGCCGCGCTCTTCCTTGGTGAGGTCGTGCGGCTGCGGCGCTGGATGGCCGTCATGGTCGGATTCGCTGGCGCCATGATCATCATCCGGCCAGGCTTCAGCGAGATTCACCTGGGTGTGATCTGCATCCTGATCAGCACGCCGATCTTTTCGGCGTCGAACCTGATCTCCAAGGCCCTGGCGCGCACCGACTCGGCCAATACCATCGTGATCTGGCAGAACATCGTCATCGTGGTTCTGGCTTTTCCGTTCGCCATCTGGTTCTGGCAGACGCCCAGTGGCATCGATGTATTGTGGTTCGTCGCGGCGGGCCTCGCCGGTACGCTTGGCCACCTCTGCCAGCAGCGCGGCTACCAGCTCGCCGACATCACGCTGCTGCAGCCCATCGGCTTCCTGTCGCTGATCTGGAATACTCTGCTGGGCTATTTCCTGTTCTTCCAGCAGCCCGATATCTGGACCTTCGTCGGCGCGGCAGTGATCTTCAGCAGCGCGCTCTATATTTCGCACCGGGAGGCCGTTAGGCGGGCAAATATCAAGACTGCAGATACGCGGGCCACTCCCGAGGCCTAACGCCGGCCAGTCGTTGCCGGGTCAGCCGCCGGTCACGCTCATGTGACGCGGCACCGCGGCGCCGCTATGGCGGCGGTCGATGATGAAATCGTGGCCCTTGGGTTTGCGCGCGATCGCTTCCGTGATCGCCCGGTCCAGCAGTTCGTCGCGTTCGGAGGCACGCAGGGCAGCCCTCAGGTCGGCGGCATCTTCCTGGCCGAGGCACATATAGAGCGTGCCGGTGCAGGTGAGGCGAACGCGATTGCAGCTTTCGCAGAAATTGTGGGTGAGCGGGGTGATGAAGCCCAACCGTCCACCGGTCTCCTCGACGCGGAAATAGCGCGCCGGCCCGCCGGTGCGGTAGTCGGTTTCGGTGAGCGTGAAATGCCTGGCAAGTTCGGTCCGGGCAAGCGACAGCGGCAGATATTGGTCGAGCCGCGCCTCGTCGCCGATCTCACCCATCGGCATGACCTCGATCAGCACGAGGTCCATGCCGCGGCCGTGGCTGAACCGGATCAGGTCGCCGAATTCCATGTCGTTGACGCCGCGCAGCGCCACGGCATTGATCTTGACGTGAAGGCCGGCCTGCTGGGCCGCGTCAAGGCCGCGCATCACCTGATCGAGATCGCCCCATCGCGTGAGTTCGCGGAACTTGGCGGTGTCGAGCGTATCCATCGACACGTTGACCCGGCGCACGCCGATGGCGGCCAGATCCTTGGCGTATTTCGCGAGCTGGCTGCCATTGGTGGTGAGCGTCAGTTCTTCGAGCGCGCCGCTGTCGAGGTGGCGGCCGAGGCTACGGAACAGGGACATTACGTTCTTGCGCACCAGCGGTTCCCCACCGGTCAGGCGCAGTTTCTTCACGCCGCGACGCACGAAGGCGCTGCACAACCGCTCAAGCTCCTCGAGCGACAGGACATCGGCCTTGGGCAGGAAGGTCATGTCCTCAGCCATGCAGTACACGCAGCGGAAATCGCAGCGGTCCGTCACCGAAACGCGGAGGTAGGAAATATGGCGGCCAAAGGGGTCAATCATGTCTTCTGGATAATGGTGTCGCCATCCCGTGACGGCAAGAGCCGGAGGAGGTTGTCGATGGTGTCGGCTTCGGCCGCCGGCTTGTCCCTACGGATGCGATGGATACGGGGGAAACGCAGGGCCAGGCCGGATTTGTGGCGTCCCGAACGGGCGATGCCGTCGAAAGCCACTTCCAGCACCAGCTCCTGCGTCACCTCGCGCACCGGCCCGAAACGGTTGGTCGTGTGGTCGCGCACCCATTTGTCGAGCCAGCGCAGCTCCTCGTCGGTGAAGCCGAAATAGGCCTTGCCCACCGGTGCCAGTTCGCGCCTGCCATCAATCTCACGCCAGCACCCGAAGCTGAAGTCGGAATAGAATGAGCTGCGCTTGCCGTGACCGCGCTGGGCGTACATCAGCACACAGTCGGCCAGCATCGGGTCGCGCTTCCACTTGAACCATGGGCCCCTGGGCCGGCCGGCGAGGTAGCTGCTGTCGCGGTGCTTCAGCATCAGCCCTTCGATGCCGTCGCGCTTCATCGCCTCGCGCAACTCGGCAAGATGGATCCAGTCCCTGAAGGGCACCAGAGGTGAAAGGTCGAAGCGCGGACGCGGGATCTGCGCCATCCAGGCTTCAAGCCTCGCGTGGCGCTCGTCGAATCCGTGTGCCCTCAAGTCCTGACCGTCGAGTCGCAATACGTCGTAGAGCCTCACATGGGCCGGGTAATCCTCCAGCATCCTGGGCGTCACGCGTTTGCGGTTGAGCCGCTGCTGCAGGTCGTTGAACGGCGCCACGGCGTCTTCGTGGCGTACCAGAAGCTCGCCGTCGAATACGCCCTCGAAGTCGATGGCATCGACGATATCGGGGAAGGCGGCGGAGATGTCTTCGCCGGCACGGCTATAAAGCCGCTTCACGCCGCCCGACGCCGCGACCTGGACGCGGATACCGTCCCATTTCCACTCGGCGCGGAAATGCGTCGGATCGAGCGTGTCGAGTTCGGCCCGATCAATCGCGTTGGCCAACATCGGTGGCAGGAAGGCGCCGCCGGCGTTGGTCAGCGGCCGGGGCGCGCCGGCAGTCAACCAGTCAAACAGCGGACGGTAAGGCGGCGACAGGCCGTGCCAGATCTCCTCGATAGCATCGACCGGCTGACCGCCGAGATTGGCCGCGGCCTGCTTGGCCAGCCGCGACGACACACCGACCCGAGGTGCGCCGGTCAGCAGCTTCAGGAGCGCCCAGCGCCCCGTCGAATCAAGCGCATCCAGCCAGCGCTTGAGGATGGCCGGCGTCTGGGTCTTTGTGGCGCGCTGCAGGGTTTCGACAACCTCGCCCAGTCCGGGCGGCGGGCCGGCGGCGGGATCGGGCTCCCAGATCAGTGCCAGGGTCTCGGCAAGATCGCCGACGTAGTCGTAGGAGAGAGCGAACAGTTCGGGCCCGATCCAGTCCTGGCCGAAGCCGCGCAGCAGCGCAGGCTTGGCGGTGGGAAAATCGAGCCCGCCGGTCAGCGCCGCCAGCGCCCAGCCGCGGTCGGGGTCGGGAGCGGCGCGCAGATAGGTCTCGATCAGGCGGAGCTTGGCGTTGCGCGCCGCCTCGAAGGACAGCGAATCGAGGAGCTGGGCGAAGGCTTGCACGGCTCAGGCGCCTTCTTCCTCGCGACCGGCAAGATGCAGTGCCTCGGCATCGATGCCGATCGACCGCGCGTAGTGCACCAGCGCCTCCTCGCGTCCATGCGTCACCCACACCCTGGGTGCGCCGACATCTGCCAGGGTTCGGGTCAGTTCGGGCCAGTCGGCGTGGTCGGAGATGACCAACGGCAGCTCCGCGCCGCGCTGGCGGGCACGTGCCCGCACGCCCATCCAGCCCGAACACACCGCCGCGACCGGATCGGCGAACCGCCGCGACCAGCGATCGGCCATGGCGGACGGTGGGCAGAGCACGATGGCGCCTTTGAAGGTTTCCAGGACGGTATCCGACACCGGCATCACGTCGCCAAGATCGATCCCATGTTTCTGGTAGAGCATGCAGAGCGGCACCAGCGTGCCATGCAGCCAGATGCGTTTGTCATAGCCCGCGGCACGCAGCAGGCAGATCACCCTTTGGCATTTGCCCAGGGCATAGACCCCGACCAGATGCGTGCGTTCGGGAAAGGTCGCGACGGAGCGCAACAGCTTGCCGATCTCGCTTGTATCGGGTGGATGGTTGAAAACCGGGAGGGCGAAGGTCGCCTCGGTGATGAAGACATCGCAGGGCACCGGTTCGAAAGGCGGGCAGGTGGGGTCGGGGCGGCGCTTGAAGTCGCCCGACACCACGATGCGCTGGCCGCGATACTCCAGGACGGCCTGCGCCGATCCCAGAATGTGACCCGCCGGGGCCAATCGGACGTCGACCTCGCCCAGGCGGACGCTTTCGCCATAGGCCAGCGGTTGCTGCGCGGTGTTGGGCATGTCCTCGAAGCGGGCCCGCATGATGGCCAGGGTCTCGGGTGTGGCCAGCGCGGCGCGATGGCCCGGGCGGGCGTGGTCGCCGTGCCCGTGGGTGATCACCGCGCGCGCCACCGCCACGGCCGGATCGACATAGAAGTCGCCGGGTTCGCAGTAGAGGCCGCGCGGCGTCGGGTAGAGCCAGCTACGGGGATTCAAGGTGCCGGTTGCCATGGAAGGTGGTGCATCCTACCCAAGTAACATGGGTCTTCCCGATGTGTTTTCACGCTGGTTCGAAAGTCGCGGCTGGACGCCCCGGCCGCACCAGCTCGCGCTGGTCGATCTGGCTGGGAAAGGCCGGAGTGCGCTGCTGATCGCGCCGACCGGCGGAGGCAAGACGCTGGCGGGGTTTTTGCCGTCCCTGGTCGAGCTCACCGAACGTCGTCGCAAGGGCGAGGACCTGGCGCACATCAAGGGAAAGGGCGAACTGCACACGCTCTACATCTCGCCGCTGAAGGCGTTGGCGACCGACATCAAGCGCAACCTCGAGACGCCGATTGCCGAGATGAAGCTGCCGGTGCGGGCCGAGAGCCGCACCGGCGATACGCCACAGAGCCGAAGGTTGCGCCAGCGCGAACGGCCACCGGATCTGCTGATGACCACGCCCGAGTCTCTGGCGTTGCTGTTGAGCTACCTCGATGCGGCAAAGTTTTTCGCCGGCCTGAAATGCGTGATCGTTGACGAACTGCATGCCTTTGCCACCACCAAACGCGGCCATCATCTGGCGCTTTGCCTGGCGCGGGTGGCGGCGCTAGCGCCGCAGGCGCGGTTCGTGGGCCTTTCGGCAACGGTCGCGGATCCACCGGCGTTGGCCGACTATCTGCGCCTGCGCGACGAACCCGTCGAGATCGTGCGCGGTGAGCCGGGGGCGCAGCCGATGGTGACTATCATCGACGCCCACGAGCGCATTCCCTGGGGCGGCCACATGGGCCGCCATGCCGTACCCGAAATCTACAACATCATCCGCCAGCACCAGACTTCGATCATCTTCGTGAACACGCGTGCCCAGGCCGAGCTCGCCTTCGACGGGCTGTGGCGGATCAACGAAGACAATCTGGCGATCGGACTGCACCACGGCTCGCTGGCGGTCGAACAACGCCGCAAGGTCGAAGCGGCGATGGCCGCGGGCAGACTGCGTGCGGTGGTGGCGACGTCGTCGCTCGATCTCGGAATCGACTGGGGCAATGTCGACCTCGTGATCCAGTTGGGCGCCCCCAAGGGCGTCAGTCGCCTGATGCAGCGCATCGGCCGTGCCAACCATCGGCTGGACGAACCCAGCCGCGCCATGATCGCGCCGGCCAACCGCTTCGAGGTGCTGGAGTCGCTGGCCGCCCTCGAGGCTGTCGAAGCGCGCGAACTCGATGGCGATCCCGAGCGGCCTGCCTGCCTCGACGTGCTGGCCCAGCACATCGTCGGTACCGCCTGTGCCCAGCCAATCGACCGCGAAGCCTTCTTCCATGAAATCCGCCGCGCCCAGCCCTATCGCGATCTGCCGCGCCAGGACTTCGACGACACGTTCGATTTCGTGGCGACTGGCGGCTACGCGCTGGCGGCTTACGACCGCTGGCACCGTTTGAGGGAGCTGCCGGGCGGGCGCTGGATGCTGGCCTCACCCCTGGTGGCGCGGCAATTCCGCATGAATGTCGGCACCATCGTCGAATTGCCATTGCTCAAAGTGAAGCTGCGGCGCGGCCCGATCCTGGGCGAGGTCGAGGAGGCGTTTATCCAGGGGTTGGTGCCGGGCGACACCTTCACTTTCGCCGGCCGCCTGCTGCGCTTCGAGGGCGTGAAGGAATTGATGGCGCAGTGCTCGCTGGCAACGGGCGGCGATCCCAAGGTGCCGGCCTATGGTGGCGGTCGTCTGCCGCTCTCGACCTTCCTGGCAGATCGTGTGCGCGGCATCCTGCAGGATCCGGCGCGGCATCCCAAATTACCTGAAGAAGTGCGCGAGTGGTTGCGCATCCAGCGCATCCGCTCGACCCTGCCGCGAAGTGACCGGTTGCTGATCGAGGGATTCCCGCGCGGCGGCAAGCAGTTCATCGTGGCCTATTGCTTCGAGGGGCGGAACGCCCACCAGACGCTGGGCATGCTGCTGACGCGACGCATGGAGCGCATGGGATTGCGGCCGCTGGGATTCGTTGCCACCGACTATGTCCTCGGTCTCTGGGGGCTGCGGCCGCCGACCCAGGCGCAGATCGACCAGATCTTCGACGAGGACATGCTGGGCGACGATCTGGAAGCCTGGATGGACGAGTCGACCATGCTGCGGCGTTCGTTCCGCAACGTCGCGGTGATCGCCGGTCTGATCGAACGACGCTTTCCCGGTGAAGAGAAGTCGCGCCGCCAGGTCACCTTCAGCTCCGACCTGATCTACGACACGCTGCGCCAGCACGAACCCAACCACATCCTGCTGCGCGCCACCCGCCAGGATGCGGCCTGGCAGCTCGCCGACCTGAAACGGCTCGGCGATCTCCTGAAACGCGCCAAGGGCCGCATCGACTATCGGCGGCTCGACCGCATTTCGCCGCTGGCCGTGCCGGTGCTGCTGGAGATCGGCCGCGAGAGCGTGCGGGGCGGTACCGCCGAGGACGAACTCCTCGACATGGCTGCGCAGGAATTGATCGATGAGGCGACGCGTCTGTCGTAGTCTCGCCGCCAACAGATCAGGAGAGAACATATGGATATGGCCGATACCTTGCGGCAGGCGGTCGATGGCGGCGACGTGCCGGGCGTCGCCGCCACGGCCGCGACCGCCGATGGGACGATTTTCGAGGGCGCGGCCGGTGCGCTGAAGCCAGACAGTGTGATCTGGATCGCCTCGATGACCAAGGCGATCACCGGGGCTGCCGCCATGCAGATGGTCGAGCAGGGCAAGTTCGGGCTGGATACGCCGGCGGCAGAAGTCGTGCCCGAAATCGCACGGAAAGAGGTGCTGTTGAGCATCGGCGCCGACGGCGCGGTGAAGACGCGGCCGGCCAGAAAGCCGATCACGCTGCGCCATCTGCTGACCCATACCTCGGGCATGGGCTACGACACCTGGGATGCCGATATCTTTCGTTACGTCCAGGCCAAAGGCCCGCTCAAGCCCAATTCGATGGAGATGTTGAGTACGCCGCTTCTGGCCGATCCGGGCGAGCGTTGGGAGTATTCGATCTCGATCGATTGGGCCGGCCTGATGGTCGAGGCGGCGGGCGGCGTGAAGCTCGATCGCTACATGAAGGACAATCTGTTCGATCCGCTGAAGATGGCTGACACCGGTTTCAGGATCGGACCGGCGATGCGGCCGCGCAAGGCGGCCGTGCACGTCAAGAATGACAAGGGTGGCTTTACCGCCACGGATCACGAACTCAACCAGAATCCCGAAGTATTCATGGGCGGCGGCGCGCTCTATTCGACGGTCGGCGACTATCTCCGGTTCACCCGCATGATCCTGGGCCATGGCACGCTCGACGGCATCGAGGTGCTGAAACCGGCGACGGTGGCGTTGATGTCGCAGAACGCCATGGGCGACGTCTCCTGCCGGCCGCTCAAGAGCCAGATTCCCGGCCGCAGCACCGACATGAATTTCGTCGATGGCATGAAGTGGGGCCTCACCTTCATGATCAATCCCGCCGACTTCCCCGGAGGCCGCACGGCCGGAAGCCTGTCGTGGGGCGGGCTGGCCAACTCCTACTACTGGATCGACCCGGTGAAGAAGGTCACGGGCGTGTGGGCGACACAGTTGTTGCCATTCTACGACGCCCGGGCGGTGGCGCGGTTCGACGATTTCGAGCGCAGCGTCTACGCCACACTTTGAGCTCGGCGGGTATCTATTTGTCCAACCGGGCGGTGGGATTGCGAGCCAGCCACCCCCGATACTGAAGGCAGGAGAGGGCGAGCGAGATGCCGAAGCCGCCGAACGCCAGGCAGACCAGGATCAGGTAGTAGAGTTCGTTCTTCGTCATGGGCCCTCCACTGGGATGGCCCGAAGTTGGCGCAACCGTGCAAAAGGTGGCTTTGATCTGAATCAAATTCAGTGAAAATCGCGCGAAGGAATGCGGATGACCGGCCGATCGGGCGCTGGTGGACCCGCGCGACTGGAGCGATGACGGGTGGCGTTGGCTTCGGGCACCGCCACGCGACGGTCACCCGGGTCGGTGCGGACCTCGTCGCCACGGCCCGTGGTCAGATGGAAGGTCTCGTCGATCTCGGCGATGCGGTCGAGGTCGGCCGACCAGTCCCAGACCTGCTTGGCGACCAGATGGATCACGACATAATCGTCTTTTCCTTCGCGCTGGATTTTCCCGCGCACGCCCAGCAGGCGGGCTCCCATGACGATGCGACGGTGCGCCTCGAAGACCTTGGGCCAGACCACGAGATTGGCGATGCCGTGTTCATCTTCGATAGTGACGAACACCACGCCGGAGGCCGTGCCCGGCCGCTGGCGCACCAGCACGAGGCCCGCCAGGGTGAAGACGTCGCCGTTTTTCGAGTCTTTCAGTACCGACGTTCTGGAGATGCCGCGTGCCGAGAAAGTCGGGCGCAGCAAGGCCAATGGATGTGAGCGCAACGACATCGAGAAACTGCCGTAATCGTCCACCACCTGCTCGCCGAGCGTCAGGTCAGGCAGGGTGACTGTCGGCTCGGGATCAGGCGTGCGGTCGAGCAACGGCAAGGCAACGTCGGGGAAGCCGCGCACCGCCCATAATACGTCGCGGCGCGAGAGGCCCAGAGACGCAAAGGCATCGGCACGGGCCAGAGCGATGATCTGACGTTTGGTGAGACCGGCGCGGCGCCACAGATCGGCGGGGTTTCGGTACGGCGTCGCGCGTTGCGCGACCATTCGATCGACGTCGTCCTCGGAAAGCCCAGCCACCTGGCGCAGCCCCAGACGCAGGGCGCAGCGATTGTTCTGGACTGGTGGCTCCAGGGTGCAATCCCAGATACTCGCATTGATGTCGGGTGGCCGGACTTCGACGCCGTTGTCGCGAGCGTCACGCACGAGCTGGGCCGGCGCATAGAAACCCATGGGTTGGGAGTTGAGCAGGGCGGCAGCGAAGACCTCGGGATAGTAATGCTTCACGTACGAGGAATCGTAGACGAGGATGGCGAAGCTCGCGGCGTGGCTTTCGGGGAAGCCGTATTCGCCGAAGCCTTCTATCTGCTTGAAGCAGCGTTCGGCGAAGTCGCGTTCATAGCCGTTCTTCACCATGCCCTCGATGAACGGAGTCTCGAACTTGTAGATGGTGCCGTTATGGCGAAACGTCGCCATGGCGCGGCGCAGCCTGTCGGCTTCCTCCGGTTCGAAACCTGCGCCGACGATGGCGATCTGCATCGCCTGTTCCTGGAACAGCGGCACGCCCAGCGTCCTTTTCAGGACGGCTTCAAGTTCGGGCTTTGGATAGGTGACGGCGTCCGGATTGGCCCGGTTCTTCAGGTAGGGATGAACCATGCCGCCCTGGATGGGGCCCGGCCGCACGATCGCCACTTCGACGACGAGATCGTAATATTTGCGTGGCTGCAGTCGCGGCAGCATCGACATCTGTGCCCGGCTTTCGACCTGGAACACGCCGACCGATTCGCCCCGGCAGAGCATGTCGTAGACTTCCGGGTCCTCGTCATCCATGCCGAGCGTCAGCTTCTCGCCGTAGTGCTTTTCGATCAGTGCGAAGCTTTTCCGCAGCGCCGTCAGCATGCCGAGCGCGAGCACGTCGACTTTGTAAATTCCAAGCACATCGAGATCGTCTTTGTCCCATTCGACGACAGTGCGGTCTTCCATGGCGGCATTCTGGATCGGCACCAGCTCGTCGAGCCGTTCCTCGGTCAGGATGAAGCCGCCGACATGCTGGGAAAGATGACGCGGGAAGCCACAGAGGGCCGCCGACAGTTCGAGCGCCAACATGAGGCGCGGGTCGGTGGGATCGAGGCCGGCCTCGCGCACATGATCGGCTTTGACGCCGCTCGAACCCATGCCCCAGACCGTGTCGGCCATCGCGCCCACCGTGTCGGGCGAGAGGCCGAGTGCCTTGCCGACCTCGCGGATGGCGCTGCGGCTTCTGAAGGAGATCACGGTGGCCGCCAAGGCGGCCCGCGAGCGACCTTTTTCGTTGTAGATCCACTGGATCACTTCCTCGCGGCGTCCGTGCTCGAAATCGACGTCGATGTCGGGCGGTTCATCTCGCGCGTTCGAAAGGAAACGTTCGAACAAAACCTCGACCTTGTCGGGGTTCACCGAAGTGATGCCGAGGCAATAGCAGACAGCGGAGTTGGCGGCCGATCCGCGGCCCTGACAAAGTATCTCCTGGTTGCGGGCAAACTCGACGATCTCGTGCACCGTCAGGAAATAAGGGGCGATGCCCTTGTTGTTGATGAGTTCGAACTCACGCCGGATTGTATTGGCGACTTTGTCCGGAATTTTTTCGGGATAACGCCACTTCGCGCCGGCCCAGGTCAGGCGAACGAGCTTTTCCATCGGCGTCTCGCCGCCCTCATAGGCGATCGGGTACTGGTACGTGAGGTCTCTGAGCGAGAAGTTGCAGCGCTCGACGATCTCCTGCGTGGCCGCGATGGCGCGCGGATGGCGGCGGAACAGCCGCGCCATCTCCTCCGGCTCCTTGAGATGGCGCTCGGCGCTGGCGAAGCGGCGGAAGCCCAATTGATCGACCGTGCAACCGAGCCGGATGGCGGTTGCCACATCCTGCAGCGCCCGCCGTTCCGGCACGTGATAATGCACGTCGTTGGTGGCGACGAAACCGACCTTCATTTCCGCGGCGAGATTGTCGAGCTGGGCGAGCCTGCGGGCATCGCTGCCGCGGAACAGCATCGTACCGGCAAGATAGCAGCGGTCGCCGAACAGGCAGGCGAGCGCGCGCAGGCGTTCGCGAAAGGCCGGATCGTCGGGCCGGCGCGGCGGCAGGACGATGGCGAGAATGCCTTCGGCATGGGGCGCGAGATCGTCGAACGTCAGATCGCACTGTCCCTTTGCGGCGCGACGATTGCCTGCCGTCAGCAGGCGCGACAGCCGCTTGTACGCTTCGAGATCGGTTGGATAGGCCAGGAACGAGTAGCCGTCGCGCGTCTCTATGCGCGAGCCGACCAGAAGCTTGATCCTGTCGGGATCTTTCCTGGTGTTGCCGCGTGCCGCTGCAAAGGCCCGCACCACGCCTGCCAGGGTGTTGCGGTCGGCGATGCCGATGGCGGTATGGCCGAGTTCCACCGCCCGCTCGACCAGCTCGCCGGGGTGCGAGCCGCTGCGCAAGAAGCTGTAGTTGGTCGTGACCTGCAGTTCGGCATAGTCCATGGCGTCACGCGGCATCGAGCTCGTGAATGCGTGAAAGCGGCACGCCGCGCAGCGCAATGCCCTCGGCCCGCAGTGCCTGCAGGAAAGTCTCGTCGGTGCTGACCAGCGGCGCCGAGGCGGCCTCCGCGCAGGCGGCATAGAAACAGTCGGGCACCGGGCGGCGGCATTGCAGCGCCAGGGCGAGGGCACGGTTGCGCAATCGGGGCGATTCGATGAATGCCGAGATGAATGGCGGCAGGGCGATGTTGCGCACGATGGGCGCTGCCTGTTCGGTCGCGATCTCGCCGCGCGCCGCCTTTCTCCAGGCGAGGTCCGCCACGCCGGCGATCAGGATATCGGGAGCGATCATTTCGTGATGGTTGACCAGCAGCGAGCGTGCCTGCAGCCGCAGCGGCTCCTCGACGAACCACTTGATGGCCACGCCGGGATCGACGACTACGATCATCGTCCGCCTTTGGTGCGTAGCAGCGGGGTGCCGGGAGTCATGGCGGCGATGCGGTCGGCCTCGGCCAGGGCATCGAGGATCAGCGGCTGGCGCGAGGCATGGCTCAGAAGATCGCGCAGTTCGGCCTCGAGCGAGCGGCCGCGGGTACGCGCGCGTGCCTTGAGGCGGGCGATGATGGTGTCGTCGATCCTGCGGACGGTCAGCGTGCCCATAGCGTTCTTCCTCAGGCGCAGAAACCATGGAGGAACCACCGCGCCGTCGGCCGGCCGTTGGCGGCAGGCGCGTAGGGTCCGTCGCGGAACAGCCAGAAGCGGCCGCCGTCGTCGTCCTCGACACGGTAATAATCGCGCACCGGGGGCACGGCATTCACCGGCGGCCGGCTGCCGTCCGGCCTGGGCCGCCACCATTCGTCGGCGATCCGTTCCGGCCCCTCGGCGCGCACGATGCGATGGGCATGCTGGCGCCAGCGGAAGACCACCGGCGGATCGTCGGGCACGAACGCGGTGACGTCGACCGGTTCGGGCCGCTGCAGCAGCCGCGTCGGCCGTGCGCCCTTCATCGCCGCCACGCGCTTCCAGGCACCGGCGGTGGCGGGCGTGGCGACGACGCTGGCTGCGGTCTGCACCCGCTCGGGCAGGTGACTGTCGCGCGGCAGCAGGCGCACGACGCTCTCCGCGCCCAGCCGCAGCGCCAGCCGGTCGGCGAGATCGATGGTGCCGTCGGAGCCCAGGGAGGCGGCGATCGTGCCGGCCTCGGGCAGCACGTCCTGGGTGCCGCTCCAGGCCTCGACCTCGGGCGCGGCCAGGATCATCAGCTCGACGCCGAAGCCCGGGTCGAGTTCGCCGAGCTTCTCCTCGAACAGCTTCATCAGTTTCGGATTGTCGCGGTTGGGTCGGCTGGTGCCGATCGCGGTGCGGTCGACCGAACCGTCGACGCGATAGAGCGCGATTTCCAGCCTGCGTGCACCGACGCCCGCCTGTTCGAACTGCCGGCAGAGGGCGGCCAGCAGGCGGCTGGTGGCAGCGGCGATGTCCTCGGGCCGGCCGATCGGTTCGACGAAGGCCAGACGCGTGCGGAAGGCGGGCGCCGGCCGGCGCGGTTCCAGCACCTCGTCGCGCGCGCCCAGCGCCTGGTCGAGGCGGGTGAGCGGCTGATCGCCAAAGCGTCGCGCCAGCGGGGCGCGCGGCAGGGGATAGAGATCGCCGATGCGGCGCAGCCCGAGCTTGTGGAAGGTTTCCAGGATCGGCGCCTCGAGCCGCAGGCCCTCGACCGGCAGGGTGGCAAGCGCGTCGCGCTGGCCGTTGCGCGGGCAGAAGAGATCGGCCTGGCGCTCGGCATGGCGCGCCAGTGCCCAGGCAGCGCCCGCGGTATCGGCCATCGCGGCGCGACAGGTGAAATCGTGACGCGCCTGGCGCCCGACCAGGTCGGCCAGCAGGGCGCGCTCGCCGGCTTCGTCGCCATCATCCCTTGGGCCGAAGAGATGGCCGCAGCCGGTGACGTCGAGCAGCAAGCCGGCATCGCCGCCGAAGCCGCCGGCACTGCAGGCTTCGATGCCGTCCTCGGCGAGCGCGCCGCCCAGCGGATCGATCGCCACCCACGGCGTGTAGCGGTCGCACCAGCCGGCGATCGTCTCAATCAGGCGCTGGTCGGCCTGCGGTTCCCCCGGCGTGGTGACCAGGCCGGGCGCCAGCGCCCGGGCATCGGCCAGCCGCATGTGGGGACGCAGCCCCGCGGTGCGGGCATGGGCATTGAGCGCGGCGAGGCGCGGACAACCTTCGCGCCAGACGACGGTGGCGGCGGCTCTAGCCCGCCAGTCTGGAGCCGGCGAGTCTTTCGTCGAAGCGCGGGCCAGCCGATCGGTGGAGAGTTTCGGGAACCACAGCGAGACAATGCGTTTCATCGTTCCACTCCACCAGCCAGGACGGGATTTCGGCAATCGACGGCGCGCCGAAGCGGTTGCGCCTGAGGTCAAGGCGCCAGCGCGCGGCACCGACATCGTGCAGGCCCGGCGTCGAGCGCGACGGCGCTGGGGCGATCCGCCAGCGCGTCACGCACACGCTTTGCGGTGGCGCGGG
>ERZ890510.1200-NODE-1200-length-17454-cov-6.769067_pt1 | contig 17454 bp, 17 predicted proteins | sample MGYA00521265_ERZ890510 | MGnify/ENA primary metagenome ERZ890510 (study PRJEB32303, sample SAMEA104408624) | aquatic metagenome | biome: Brackish water; feature: Chemocline; material: water | place: Baltic Sea | collected 2014-10-26T21:54:00 | depth 110 m ...
GCCCGGCATTGAGGTAGTCGAAATCGACCAGGCGACCGAGCGTCTCCCGGAGCGGGTCGGTCGAGTAATACGACGCCTGCTCGATGCCGAGAGGAAACGTCGGTCCCCAGATCGCCTGCGGATTGGGCCTGAAGAAGCCGGGAATGCCCGACAGGACCGTCGACATGTTTGCCAGCACGTTGCCAAACATTGCTGCCGGCCAGAGCTGGTCGACCGGCGACTGCCGGCCGACGCCGGACCAGAATTCATGCAGCCGCGCGATTCGGTTCTGCGGCGCATTGCCAGCGATGATCGCGCCGTTGATGGCACCGATCGAGGTACCGATCACCCAATCGGGTTCAATGCCTCCTTCCATCAGGGCCTGGTAGACGCCGGCCTGATAGGCGCCCAGCGCGCCGCCGCCCTGCAGGACCAGCACCACCTGCTCCTTGACGGCACGTTCCTGGGCCGGTGTGGACGGTGTCGATACGTTCATGATCGGTCTTCCTTGCGCCCGGGTTCTGTTACCTCGAGCACCATGGCGCTCCGCCCGCGACTGTGGAAATGCCGTCAGTCGATCAGTTCGATAGCCGGTCGGCATGGAAGGCACCGTGACAACGCACGGCGACAGGATGCAAGCGATGGTCGTCTTTCCGGTACCCGGCAATCCGCCAGGGACGATCAACGTGACGTCGCCGACTTGGAATCCATCAATTCATAGGGATGCGCCCATCCCGGCGTGGCGGCCAGACGATCGAGCCAGCCGCCGACCGACGGCCAGCGGCGAAGATCGATCCCGGCCTGGTCGGCGAAGAAGAGATAACCCGCGCAGGAGATGTCCGCGACGCCGGGCGCTTCACCCAGCAGATACGGCCGGCGATCGAATTCCGAGGCCAACCGGTCGAGGTCGGCCTCGGTCCGGCGCCGCAGCATGGCGACGACACCGGGGTCTTCCTTGGCAAAGCGCAGGGCGAAGCGGAGATTGGACAGCGAAAAGCCGATGCGGTTGGCCTCCCAGAAAAGCCACTGCGTGGTGCGCTCGAGATCGTCACCACCGCCCAGCCGGCCGCTCCTGCGGACAAGGTGGAGCAATATGGCATTCGACTGCGCCAGCACGCCGTCCTCGTCGATGAAGACGGGCACTTCGCCATAGGGACTCACGGCGACGAAGTCGGCGCGGCGTTCGGCGCGCGGCGGCAAGAGATCGACATAGCGATATTCGTGCGCCACATCGAGCAGAACAAGCGTCTGGCGCACCTTGTAGGAGTGGCCGGACTCGCGATTGCCGTAGAGGACGGGCAAGGTCATGCCTGTCCCCACACCTCCTCGGCGACCTCGACGCAGCGCGCGAGCTTGGCCCACTGTTCTTCCTCGGCCAGCAGGTTGCCTTCCTCGGTGCTGGCGAAGCCGCATTGCGGGCTGAGGCAGAGCTGGTCGAGGTCGGTGAATTTCGCGGCCTCGTCGAGTCGGCGTCTGAGCTGGTCCTTGCTCTCCAGTGCGCCGGTCTTGGAGGTCATGATGCCGAGCACGGCATGCTTGTGCTTCGGCAGCATCCGCAACGGCTCGAAACCACCGGCGCGCTCGCTGTCGTACTCCATGAAATAGGCATCGACGCCCATCTTGTTGAACAGCACATCGGCCACCGGCTCGTAGCCGCCTTGCACCATCCAGGTCGAGCGGAAGTTGCCACGGCAGAGATGCATGGAAATCGTCATGCCCGGCGTGCGGCCCGAGACGGCGGCATTCACCAGATCGGCATAGATATGCAGGAGCTTGTCGGGATCGTCGCCGCGGCCGCGCAGGTAGTCGCGCTGCGCGGGGTCGCACAAGTAGGCCACGAACACCTCGTCGAGCTGCAGGTAGGTGCAACCGGCCTCGCCGAAGGCCCGCACCGCCTTGGCGTAGGCGCGGCCGAGATCGTCGAAGAAGGCCTCCATTCCGGGATAGACCGATGTGTCGATCGCCTGCCGGCCGCCGCGATAATGCAGCGCCGTCGGCGACGGGATCGTCATCTTGGGCGTGGCTTTCGCCACCGACTTCAGGAACCTGAAGTGATCGAGCATCGGGTGGTCGGTGAAGTCGATTTTGCCGTGGACATGCAGGCCCTCGGCCTTGGTCTGCGTCCCCTTGAACTGCAGGCCCTGGGCCACACTCACCAGTTCGACGCCGTCGAGGCCGGCCAGGAAATCGTAATGCCACCACGAGCGCCGGAACTCGCCGTCGGTCACGCCCTTCAGGCCAACCGCCTCCTGCCTGGCCACGAGCCTGGCGATCTCGGCATCCTCGACCGATTTCAGCTGTGCCGGCGTGATCTCGCCGGTGACGCGTTTTGTCCGCGCCTCCTTGACGGGCGCACTGCGCAGCAGACTGCCGACCTGGTCGGCGCGAAACGGCGGCTTGGTGCGGTTCATAGGGCATAACCTCCATCGACCATCAGGGTCTGGCCAGTGATCCAGCGGGCACGCGACGAGGCGAGGAAAGCCACGGCCTCGGCGACCTCCTCGGCGGTGCCGAGACGCTTCAGTGCCATGACCTCGCGCGAAGCATCGAGGAAACGCTGGTCGAAATCGCCGTTTTCCACCAGCGCGTGATAGAGCCCGTCGGTGATGACGCCGACTCCGACGGCATTGGCGCGCACGCCGAAGCGGCCCTCCTCGGCGGCCAGGCCCTTCACCACTGCCTCGATCGCGGCCTTGGGTGCGGCACTCAGGATGTCGCGCACGGCATAGCGGCGAATGGCCGGCGTCACGAGCGCCGTAAAGCTGCCCTTGCTCTTGCGCAGATGCGGCAGTGCCGCCTGGGCGAGATGAAAACAGCCGAAGGCATCGTGCTCCATGACCTCACGGAAGGCCGATGCGGACTGCTGGCTGATGAAACGCATCGGGATGTAGGGGCCGGCGGCATAGACCGTGGTGTGGACGCCGCCGAAATGCTCCGCCGCCTCGTCGACGAAGCGCAGGACCTCTGCCTCCTCGCGAAGGTCGACCCGGCCGATGTGCACTTCCTGGCCGGCGGTGCGGACCAGCGATGCGGTTTCCTCGGCACGGGCATGGCCCTTGAAGTAGCTGAACGCCACACAGCAGCCGCGTTCGGCAAGTTGCACGGCGACGGCACGGCCGATGCCGCCCGAACCGCCGATCACCACCGCGCAGCCGTCCACCGGGAACTCGGGCAGGCGCTGCGCTGCGCTCACGCCCATGCCCTCACGCACGGGCGCCGAGGGCGGCGCGGATCGAACTGTGGAAATGCACCAGCGACGGCTCGTTGCGGCCGTAGATCACTTCCTCGGTGACGCCCGATTCAAAGCCGATCTGCATGCGCTCACCGAGCGGGAAATCTTCCTCCATTACCGTACGAATGGCGATGTCGCGGTTCTTCTCCCAATAGGCATCCGGCTTGTCCGTTTGCTCAGGTCGGTAGATCGTCATCTCGACCTCGCAGTGGCTGGGATCGTCGCGGCCAGGAAAGGCGCGCCAGATCTCGATATGGTCGACCTGCCAGATCACGATGGTGTTGGGGAAGAGCTGGTAGATCGTGATGACGTGCGGGCGGTAGTTGCGCTCGGCTTCGGGCAGGCTGCGCACCGCATCGATCGAAGTCCGCGCCACGCACATGCGGCCGTGCAGGCCGGCGCTGTCGAAAGTGCCAACATTGCCGATGAAGTACGGCCCGATGGTTTTCCGGTGCAGGTGCGGGACGTGATAAACCTCGAGGAAGGTATCGATGGCGAACTTCCAGTTGATGCGCGGCTTCACGACATCGACCGAGAACATCGGATAGGTTTCCAGCTTGAGCGCGGCGAGGTCCGGCGCGATCGCGCCGAGATTTCCGTCGACATCGACCTCGGCACTCTCGCCTGGCTGCATAGGCTTCGGCCGCACGAACAGCATGCCGTGCTTCTCCGCCGCCGGCAGCCGCACCAAGCCATGGGTGCCGAGATCGAGGCCGGCGAAGCCCACCTTGTCGGTGGTGCCGAGCAGCCTGCCGGCGAGGTCATAGGTCCAGCCGTGATAGGGACAGGTAAAGGCCCGCGCGTTGCCGCAGCCTTGGGCAACCGGTGCGCCGCGATGGCGGCAGATGTTCGCGAAGGCCCGGACCGCGCCGTCGGCGCCGCGCGCCAGCAGCACCGGCATGCCGGCGACATCTTCCGTCACATAGTCGCCGGGCGTGGCGAGACGCGAACTCAGCCCCATGAACAGCGGCAGGTCGCGGAACAGCGCAGTGCGCTCCGCCGCTGCGCGCGCCGGGTTGGAATAGGCATCGACGCGGTTGCGAAACAGCGCGCCGGCCAGGTCGGTTGTGCGTCCGTCGATATGGCCAAGCAGCCGGCCGCCGACGGCGAGTTCCTCGGTGCGTTCCATGGCCGAATGTTACGGCGCGGCGGTGCGCCCCGCCAGTGCACGGTGGCGGACTTCTTCGGCTGTCACGCCGCTTTCGCGCAGCGAGCGGATGGTGAGATCGCCGTGGCGCTTGGCCAACCGGCGACCGGTTGCATCGGCCAGCAGCCGGTGATGGGAATAGCCCGGCGTCGCGTAGCCCAGCAGGCGCTGCAGCAGGACCTGGACGTGCGCCGACGGCAGCAGGTCGTCGCCGCGCGTCACCAAAGTGACGCCTTGGAGATGGTCATCGACCGTGACCGCAAGATGGTAGCTGGTCGGGGCGTCCTTGCGTGCCACGACGATGTCGCCCGCCAGCACCGGCTGGCCTTCGATCCGTCCCTGCCCCTCGTCGACGAAGGCGTAGGGCCCGACCTCCAGTGCCGCACGGCCGGCGTCGAGCCGGATACAGTGATCGTGGCCCGCGTCAATGCGCTGCCGGCGCTCGGCGGGCGAAAGCTGCCGGCAGGTGCCGGGATAGAGTGGGCCGTCCGGTCCATGCGGGGCGCCGCCGGAGCCGGCGATTTCGCGGGCGATGTCGGCGCGGGTGCAGAAGCAGGGATAGGCCAGGCCGCGACCGGCAAGCCCCTCGACCACCCGGTGGTAGGTGTCGAAGTGTTCCGACTGGCGGCGCACCTCGCCGTCCCAGTCCAGCCCCAGCCAGCGCAGGTCCCCCAAAAGTGCGGCCTCGAACTCCGGCCGGCAGCGGCCGGTGTCGATATCCTCGATGCGCAGCAGGAACCTGCCGCCGGCCTCGCGCGCCCGGGTCCAGGCCACCAGTGCCGAGTAGGCGCTACCGAGATGCAGCAGCCCAGTCGGGCTGGGAGCAAAACGCGTAACCACGGGCTGCATGACAGAAGACATGATCGGACGTTACAGCGCGTGCTGGTGGCGTGCTATGCCGGACGGCCATGGTGAAAACTGCGACCCGGCCCGTCCTCGACGATGCCAATCTTAAAAAGGCGATGCGCCATCTCGCACGCGTCGATGCCGATTTCGCACGCATCCTGAAGGACGTGGGACATCCCGAACGGCGCGAGATGCCGGTGGGATTCGGCGGTCTGATGCGCTCGATCGTCGGCCAGCAGGTCTCGGTTCACGCCGCGCGCAGCATCTGGCTCAGACTCGAGGCGGCGGTACCGTCGATGACGCCAGCGGATTTCCTGGCGCAGAGCGACGAGGCGTTGCGCGCCGTTGGCCTCAGCGGTGCCAAGGTGCGCTACGGCCGCAGCCTCGCCACCGACATCGTCGAAGGCCGCATCGATTTCGACGCCCTGCACGACCTCGACGATGCGGCGGCAATCAAGATGCTGACCCAGGCCAAGGGCATCGGCCCGTGGACCGCCGAAATCTACCTGATGTTCGCGCTGGGCCGGCCCGACATCATGCCGGGGCTCGATCTCGGCCTGGTGGTCGCGGCACAGCACCTCAAGAAGCTGCGCACCCGGCCCTCGCCCGAACGTCTCCTCAAGCTCGCCGAGGCGTGGCGGCCGTGGCGCGGTGCTGCCGCGCTGCTGCTCTGGCACTATCGCCGCAGCATGCCCGACTGGGGCGCCAAACCCCTCAAGATGGAAGCGAAAGCCCAATGACCAAGCTCGAAGGCCCCAGCCATGGCCCGCACGCCGGCGGCAAGCCCGGCCATCTCGTCGTACTGCTGCACGGCTATGGCGCCGACGGCGACGACCTGATCGGCCTCGCTCCGGTGCTGGCGCCGGTGATGCCCGACGTGGTGTTCCATGCGCCCAACGCGCCCTACCCGTGCGACGGCAATCCGATGGGCCGCCAGTGGTTCGGTATCTCCCGCCTCGAACCGGCGCTGACCCTGGCCGGCGTGCGCAGTGCCGCGCCGTTTGTCGATGCCTTCCTCGACGACACCATGGCGCGGTACGGGCTGGATGAATCGAAGACCGCGCTGGTCGGCTTCAGCCAGGGCACCATGATGGCTTTGCATGTCGGGCTGCGCCGGCCAAATCGGCTGGCCGGCATCGTCGGCTTCTCGGGCATGCTGGCCGGCCCCGATATCCTGAAGGACGAAATCAGGTCGCGGCCGCCGGTGCTGCTGGCCCACGGCGACAGCGACGAGATGCTGCCGCACGCGCTGACCGAGCAGGCCGCCGAGGTCCTGACGCAGAACGGCATCGCGGTCGGCGCCCATATCGCGCCGGGCGTCGGCCACGGCATCGACCAGACCGGCCTCAGCCATGCCGCGCGCTTCCTGATTGAGGCGTTCAATCTGCCGGTCCCAAAATGACTGCCAAGGGAATCGAGGGCACCTGCAAGCCGGGTTTCGAGCGCGTCGCCGAGATCTTCGAGAAGAACTTCGCGGCCAACGGCGAGATCGGCGCCTCGGTCTGCCTGACGGCGGGCGGCGAGACCGTGGTCGACCTGTGGGGCGGCGTCGCCGACCGCAAGACGACCGCGCCGTGGACGCGCGACACGGTGAGCATCGTATTTTCCTGCACCAAGGGCGCCACCGCACTGTGCGCCCACATATTGGCAAGCCGCGGCCGGCTCGATCTCGATGCACCGGTGGTCGAACTGTGGCCGGAGTTCGGCCAGCACGGCAAGCAGCACGTGACCACGCGCATGATGCTGGACCATTCCGCCGGTGTGCCGGCGCTGCGCGCGCCGATGAAAGACGATGGGCCCTACGAGTGGGATTACATGACCGGACGGCTGGCCGGCGAGGAGCCGTTCTGGCAGCCCGGCACGCGCAACGGCTATCACGGCTTCACCTTCGGCTGGACGGCGGGCGAGATGGTCCGCCGCGCCGGCGGCAAGTCGCTCGGCACGTTCTTCCGCGATGAGGTGGCGGCACCGCTGGGCCTCGATTTCTGGATCGGCCTGCCCGAGGAGATCGAGCCGCGCGTCGCGCCGATCGTACCGCATGTCTACAAGGCCGAAGACATGAAGACGCCGTTCCTGCAGGACCTCGGCAGCAACAAGCAGTCGCCCGCCGCGCTGTTCTTCTTCAACGTCGGTGCCTGGCGCAGCGGCGGCGCCAATACCCGCGCCGGCCGTGCCGCCGAGATCGGCGCCGCCAACGGCGTCACCAACGCACGCGGACTGGCCGGCATGTATGCCCCGCTGGCCAACGGCGGCGGCAAGCTGGTCGACGGCAAGACACTCGCCCGCATGGGCGAAGTTTCGATGGCCACGCACGACGACGCCACCTTGCGCATCCCGACGCGCTTTGCACTGGGCTTCATGAAGTCGATGGACAACCGCAAGCGTGCGATGGGCGCAAAACTGTTCGGCGAGGATTGCGACAGTGTGATCCTGGGCAGCGCCGCCTTCGGTCATGTCGGCGCCGGCGGCTCGCTCGGTTTCGCCGACCCGGCGGCCGGTCTCTCCTTCGGCTACACCATGAACCGCATGGGCCCCGGCCTGTTGATGAACGCGCGCGGCCAGTCGCTGGTCGACGCCGCCTATCTGTCGCTGGGCTACAAGAACAAGGATGGCGGCGTGTGGGCGCGCTGAGCTGAACACCGATGCTGCCGATCTTCCGCCCGCTGAAAGATCCCGCCGTCGCGACCGTTTGGTCGGGGCTCGCGGCCTCGACGATCGGCGAGGACCTGTTCCGCGTCGCCGTCGTGTGGATCGCGGCCGAGCAGATCGGCAACGCCGCGGGATACGTCAACGCCGCACAGTACGGCGCCATGCTCGTGGTCGGCCTGCTGGGCGCCTCCGCCTTCGACCGCTGGCGCGCCGATCGCGCGATGATCGGGGCGAAGCTCGGGAGCGCGGTGCTGGCGCTGCTGCCGGTGGCCGGCGCCTACGTCTGGGGAGTGTCGATTCCGCTGCTGGTGCTGGCGGTCATGGGCATCGCAGGGTTGCGCATGGTGTTCACGCCGGCGCTGCAGTCGACGGTGCCGGTGCTGGTGCCCAACCGCGACGCCATGCAGGCGATCAACGGGCTGTTCGACGCCACCTGGCGGCTGGCGCGGCTGATCGGGCCGATGCTGGCCGCCGTGCTCAATTCGATATTGCCAGTCATTCATTTTCTCTCGGTCACGGCGGCGGGCTTCGTGCTTTCCGGCGCGGCGATCTGGGCGGTGCGCGAGCGGCTGATCGATCCCGACCACGCGCCGAAGCGCGGCCGCCGTGGCCTGCGCGGAACGTGGGACGCGCTGCTGGATGGCACGCGGTTGATCCTGCGCGAACGCACCATCGGCACGCTGCTGCTGTTGAACGCGCTGGCCAACGGGCCGTGGAGCGTGGCGTTGCAGCTCTGCATCGCCCTGATGGTGAAGCAGCACGATCCGCAACTGTTCGGGTTGGAGGGACTGGCAGCCCTCGGGCTGATCGTCGGTGCGAGCGGCGCGGGCGATGTCGCCGGCAACCTGGTGGCCGGCAGCGTCCGCTTCCGCCGGCCGCTTGCCACCATGTTCCTGGGCTATGTCGCGATGGGCATCGGCTTTGCCCTGCTGGCCGTCGCCGTCTGGGTGTTGCCCAACCCCTGGATGCTGCCGGCGATGATGCTGGCAGGGCTGCTCAGCGGCTTTGGCGGGCCGTTCTTCTTCATCCCAATGATCACCCGCATGCAGACCGCCTATCGCGGCGCCGAGATCGCCCGGGTGTTCCGGCTGCGGCTGGTGGTGATGGCGGCCTCGATGCTGGGCTTCAACCTGGCGGCGACGCCGATGTTCGATCTCATGGGACCCACCCTCACGGAGTTCCTGCTCGGCCTGCTGATCCTGGCGCTGGGCGCCGGCGGCTACTTCCATTTCCGCCGGGTCGAAAGCCGGCCGCAAAAACTGCCATCATAGTACTTGGCCCAACTTTGCAAATTTGGCCCAACTCACCGCGCAGAAATTTGGCTGTCCAGCCGCCTGGAAGCCAATGAATCCAAGCTTTCCCCGGGCTCATCGGGCACACCTGAAACGTGCGTGTGTTGTGCCCGGATGTGTGCCCGCACCTGTCCCCCGTTCAATATCGGGGGCTCGTTTCACGCGTTCGTTGCGGCCGTCGCTCTGTCGTTGCCCAGGGGCGCTCGCTTGCTGCGGCATCGTCAAGTGCCCGTCCGACGGCCGTCGAACGAGCGGGCTCATTCTTGTGTCTGTCCACGGGTCAGGACCCGCGGCGGCGACCAGGCGCTTAAGCGCGAACCCACGGGCGGCCGCGGGCAGGTCTTTGCCGGAGATGAAAAAGGCCGGCGCCCGCATTCGCATGCGACTCGCCAACCTATCGGAATAATAGGCAAAATCTTGCTGATTCGTCAAGTTTCTGTTTTGGCTTATAATGACCTGAATTCCGGCCATCACGCTCCACCCGGGACGACGGGCTGCCTGGGCCGGAAGAGGTACTGAACCTCGTTCAACTGATCCATCACACCTCCGCCGACGGCGATATCCAGCATCTTGGCGAGGTCGGCGATGTCGGCATATTGGACCCGGGCCTTCGACTGGCGATGGCGGCGCTGCATTTCCTCGCTGCCGTGATACTCGATCGCCCATTTCTCCGAAATCGCCCCACTGCTTCGGTTCGCCGCCCGCGATATGGCAACGAGGCGCAGGTAGAGGAATCCCTTGAGGCGGGCGACATGACGGTTTGTGACATGGTCGATGTCCTTCTCCGAGATATCGATGTTGGGCAACGCTTTGGCGAACAGCCTGCGGTATCGCGGGCTGTCGACATGAACCCATAGCTGCGTTTCGGAATGGAACCTCGACGACTGAGGGACATCCCAGATCGGCAACGTCCGGTCGATATCGACCATCCTGCTCGCCGACACCAGATAGCCGGGAACACCGGGACGATCCGAGATCTGTCGCACTACCGAGCCGACATGCTCTTCGAGCGCCGCCATATCTCGCGCGGCAACGGGGACGCGCAAGCACGGTGACAGCCCGGCCACCCAGGGCATCGTCGCGGCCTCGATATCAAAACTGGTCATCGGGTTCGCCTACTTCTCGTGTCGTATATCAACAAACTGAGCGGTAAACCTTCGCGGCGACATTCCTGCTTGCCATTCTCACTGCTCTAGAATCAGAGGGACTCAAGCTGGAGGACCTGTAAATTTTTTGCGAGGAGAGTGCCTAGCTATTGCACTCATCCCTCCTGGGTATTCTGGCGTTTGCGCTCCAATACCAATCAGGCCCCAAGATTCTCCTTGCGGGGAACAGTGTGTATTGATAGCGTAGCGATAGATACACGGCGTTACCGTAATATTTCAAAAGGAGGATCCCGCCATGGCCAAGCCCTTCCCGACCGACAATCCCTTCCTGCACGGCTACTACGGGCCGGTGAACACCGAGGCCGATGCCGGCCACCTGCACATCACCGGCGAGATGCCGAAGGAGCTCTGCGGCACGCTCTATCGCAACGGCCCCAACCCGCAGTTCGCACCGCGCGGGCCCTACCACTGGTTCGGCGGCGACGGCATGATCCACGCCTTCCACATCGAAAACGGCAACGTCTCCTACAAGAACCGCTGGGTGCGCACGCCGAAGTGGGAGATCGAGAACAAGGAAGGCGAGGGCCTCTCCGGTACCTTCGGCAACCCGCGCTACACCGACCCGCGCGTGATGGCGCTCAATTCGACCATCGCCAACACCAACATCGTCTGGCACGCCGGCCGCCTGCTGGCGCTGGAGGAGGCGCACGCGCCCTATTCGCTCGATCCCGCGAGCCTGATGCCGGTCGGCCCCGACGGCGGCTACGAGACTTACGGCAACAAGCTCAATGGCCCGTTCACGGCGCATCCCAAGTTCGATCCCGAAACCGGCGAGATGATCTTCTTCGGCTATTCGGCGACCGGCCGCTTTACCAAGGAAGTGAGCATCCAGACCGTCGACAGGCACGGCAAGGTGACACGCGCCGAGATCCTGGAAGGCCCCTTCCCCAGCATGATCCACGACTTCGCCGTGACGAAGAACTGGATCGTGCTGCCGATCTTCCCGCTCACCTCCTCGATGGAGCGCGCCATGGGCGGCCTGCCGCCGTTCGCGTGGGAGCCGGACAAGGGCACGCATATCGCCTTCATCCCGCGCAAGGGCACGGTGGCCGACGCCAAGTGGGTAACCGCGCCCGCTTCCTACGTCTTCCATCCGATGAACCATTTCGAGACGGCCGACGGCAAGATCGTGGTCGATGTGATGAAGTATGACGTGGCGCCGCTGTTCCCGCTGCCCGACGGCTCGCCCTCGTCCAAGGAACTGCCGATGGCGAAACTGTTCCGCTGGACCTTCGATCTCGCCGGCAAGGGCAACACCATGAAGGAGGAACAGCTCGACGACCGCTCGGGCGAGTTCCCGCGCTTCGACGAGCGCTTCTGCATGGGCGACTACCGTCACGGCTGGATCGTCGCAGGCGACATCACCGATCCCAAGACCGGCGACCCGCGCCAGGACGGGCTTGTCCACTACGACCTCAAGAGCGGCAAGAGCACGGGCTGGAGCGCCGGCCCCAACGACCGGTTCGGCGAACCGATCTTCGTGGCGCGCTCGGACGGTGCGGCCGAAGGCGACGGCTGGCTGCTGAGCGTGCTGTTCCGTGGCGAGGAGAAGCGCAGCGACCTTGCGGTATTCGAGGCGACCGACCTCGCCAAGGGGCCGGTGGCGCTGGCCCATCTCAGCAGCCGCGTGCCCGCCGGCTTCCACGGCAACTGGCGGCCCGGCCCGCTCTAGGGGACCACGATGATCACCGTTCATCACCTCGAAAATTCGCGATCGCAGCGCATCCTCTGGATGCTGGAGGAGCTGGGGCTCGACTACGAACTCCAGCGCTACGCCCGCGAACCGTCGATGCAGGCGCCGGCCTCGCTGCGCGCCGTGCATCCGCTCGGCAAGTCACCGGTGATCACCGACGGCGACACGACGCTGGCGGAATCGGGCGCCATTCTCGAGTACCTGTCGGCAGTCTACGGCGGCGGCAGGTTCACGCCAGCCGCGGGCACGCCGGAATGGCTGCACTACACCTACTTCATGCATTATGCCGAAGGCTCGCTGATGCCGCTGCTGTTCATGAAGCTGGTGTTCGGCAAGCTGCCGGAACGCGTGCCCTTCCTGATGCGGCCAGTCGCCCGCGCCATCTCGGGCGGCGCCGACAAGACCCTGCTCGCGCCGCAGATCTCAAACCATTTCGCCTTTCTCGAAGGCGAGCTTCACAAGCGCGAGTGGTTTGCCGGAGCCAGCTTCTCCGCCGCCGACATCCAGATGAGCTTCCCGCTCGAGGCGGCCGCGGCCCGCTCGCCGCTTTTTGCCCGACTGCCGAAGCTGAAAGCCTTCGTCGACCGCATCCAGGCGCGGCCGGCCTACAAGCGGGCCGTCGAAAAGGGTGGACACTATGAGATCCTGAAGTAGACGACGGCCAAACCCGGTTCGTGCTAGGTCCGGGTTGCCTCAGCGAATTTTCTTTTCAAGGAGCGAAACGATGGCTCTCCCTGGCCTGCTGCGCGACAACCTCTCGATCCCGGTGGTCGGCGCGCCGCTGTTCATCGTGTCGAACCCCGACCTGGTGATCGAGCAGTGCAAGGCCGGCATCGTCGGCGCCTTCCCCGCGCTCAACGCCCGGCCAAAGGAGATGCTGGAGACCTGGCTGCAGCGCATCACCACGGAATTGCGCGAGTACAAACAGAAGAACCCGGACAAGAAGGTGGCGCCGTTCGCCGTCAACCAGATCGTTCACAGCTCCAACGACCGGCTGCAGCACGACATCGACCTCTGCGAGAAATACAAGGTGCCGATCCAGATCACCTCGCTGCGTGCGCCCGACGACGTCGTGAAGTCGGCCAAGCGCTATGGTTGCCTGGTGTTCCACGACGTCACCAACGTGAAGCACGCCAAGCGGGCGCTGCAGGCCGGCGTCGACGGCCTCATCCTGGTGTGCGCCGGCGCCGGCGGCCATGCCGGCGCCCTGTCGCCCTTCGCTCTGGTGCCGGAAGTGCGCCAGTTCTACGACGGCACGATCCTGCTTTCCGGTTCGATCTCCAACGGCGCCTCGGTTCTGGCGGCCCAGGCTATGGGCGCCGATCTCGCCTATCTCGGCACCCGCTTCACCGCCAGCAAGGAAGGCAACGCAACCGAAGGCAACAAGCAGTGCATCATCGACTCGTCGGGCGAGGAGATCGTCTACACCAACCTCTTCACCGGCGTGCACGGCAACTACCTGAAGCGCAGCATCGCCGCCGCCGGCCTTGACCCCGACGCCCTGCCGGAGGCCGACAAGAGCAAGATGAACTTCGGCTCGGGCGGCAACTCCAAGGCCAAGGCGTGGCGCGACATCTGGGGCGCCGGCCAAGGCGTCGGCCAGATCTTCGACGCCCCGCCGGCGGCCGAGATCGTGGCCCGGCTGAAGGCCGAGTACGAGGCGGCACGCGCCGCGCTGTTGGCCGGCGATACGGTGCCGACCCGATTCGAGCAGGCGGCGGAATAGAGTCTTCCGGACCGCGCGAGTCCGGCGCGCCTCATGAGCGCGCGAGACGCGCGCAGTCCTGCAGAGTATGAAAGAGGCCACATGATCCGCAGCCTCTACGATTGGGTGATCCGCCTCGCCGGTCACCCCCGCGCCATTCCCGCCCTGGGCGTGGTGTCGTTTATGGAAAGCTCGTTCTTTCCCATCCCGCCCGACGTGATGCTGATCCCGATGGTACTGGCCAATCGCGCCAAGGCCTTCCGCATCGCGCTGGTCTGCACCGTCTGTTCGGTCGTGGGCGGGATGCTGGGCTATGCGATCGGCTACTACTTCTTCGAGACCATCGGTGAATGGGTCGTCCGCACCTACGGCATGCAGGCGGCGCTCGATAAATTCCGCGCCGGCTTCCAGGAATGGGGAATCTGGATCATCCTGATCAAGGGCCTCACCCCGATCCCCTACAAGCTTGTGACCATCGCCTCGGGTGCGGCGCACTTCGATCTCTTCACATTCGTGTGGGCGTCGATCGTGACGCGTGGCCTGCGCTTCTTCCTTGTGGCAGCGTTGCTGTGGAAATTCGGCGAGCCGATCCGGACGTTCATCGAAAAGCGCCTGACGCTGCTCACCTGGCTGTTCCTGATCGCGCTGGTGGGCGGCTTCGTCGCCTTCCGTTACCTGTTCTGAGAGACCTTCATGGCCTTCCTGCAGCGTCTTCCCGTCCCCAGTCAGATCGGCCTGGCTGCCGCCTTGGGCAGCGGCGCATTGCTGGGAGGCGCCTTGTATTTCCAGTACATCGTCGGGCTGGCGCCGTGCGAAATGTGCCACTGGCAGCGCTGGCCGCACATCGCGGCCAGCGTCGCCGGCCTAGCCGCCGCCGCCTCCTTTTCCCGCCCCCGTCTGGCGCTGGTGTTCGCGATGCTGGCAATCACGGCGCTGATCGTGACTTCGGCAATCGGCGTCTTTCATGCCGGCGTCGAATACCGCTGGTGGCAGGGCCCGCAGGCCTGTTCGGGAAACATCCCGCGCGGCCTCTCGGCGGAAGAGCTCAAGAAGTACCTGTTCGGCGCCAGGATGGTGCGTTGCGACGAGACGGTATGGTCTCTGTGGGGCCTGTCCATGGCCGGATGGAATGCCTTCCTCTCGGCTGTAATTGCCATCGTGCTTGCGTCGGCCGTCGCACGCTGGATCAAGGTGCGGACATGAACACCGCCGAGAACCGCAATCCCGGCGACCCCGACGCCCGGGCATTGGTCGAGCGCACCATCCGCGTCGACCAGGCTGGCGAGTTCGGCGCCGTGCGAATCTACGAGGGCCAACTCGCGGCCCTGCGCTGGACCGGGCGCGGGCGCGGCGAGGCCAGCCGCAAGATCGCCGCCATGGCGCGCGCCGAGCGCCGACACAACGAGGCGTTCGACCGCCTGCTGGCGACACGCCGGGTGCGGCCGACCATTCTGTCGCCGCTGTGGAGCATCGCCGGCTTTGCGCTGGGTGCCGCCACCGCACTGATCGGCGAGAAGGCCGCGATGGCCTGTACCGTTGCGGTCGAGGAGACCATCGACGAGCATTATGCCGGCCAGGCCGCGGCGCTGGGCGACGACGAGGCCGAGCTGCGCGCCACCATCGAAACGTTTCGCGCCGAGGAGATCGAACACCGGGACGAAGCCCTGGCCTCGGGCGCCGAACAGGCGCCGGCCTATGGGGCGCTGACGACCGCCATCAAGGCGGGCTCGCGGCTGGCGATCTGGCTGTCGACGCGGATCTGAGCGTCCAGCGATCAGCTCTGATCCAGCTCGCTGTCCCAGTACAGATAGTCGCGCCAGCTTTCATGCAGGTAACCGGGCGGAAAGGCGCGGCCATTCTCCTGGAGCAGCTGGGTCGTCGGCTCGGCCGGGGCGCGCTGCAGCCGCATGGCGCTCTCGTACAACAACCGGTTGCCTTTGAGCAGATTGCACGGGCTGCAGGCAGTGACGACGTTGTTCCAGCTCGTCCGTCCGCCGCGCGATTTGGGTACGACATGGTCGAACGTCAGATCGTTGGTCGCAAAGTCGCCGCCGCAATACTGGCAGTGGAACCGGTCACGCAGAAAAACATTGAATCGCGTAAACGCCGGCCGGCGCGCCGCCGGCACATATTCCTTCAGCGCAATGACACTCGGCAGCCGCATCTCGCAGGACGGGCTGTGGATCTTGCGCTCGTATTCGGAAATGACGCTGACGCGATCGAGGAATACCGCCTTGACGGTGTCCTGCCATGACCAGATGGAGAGCGGAAAATACGAAAGAGGCCGAAAATCAGCATTGAGTACCAGCGCATGGCAGGACTCAAGGCCCGGCGTCACGGCTAGGCCCGCCGCCGTTGAGAGGGACTACTCGGAAAATCGATCCGGTCCAGCATGGCAGCCATTGTGGCCAAAGTTCCCGGCAATGACAATATGTCGAAGTATGTCGCCCAGTTGGGCATACTGTCGCTATTCAACCATGACACTGTTGTTAAACTGACAGGATCATTCCGGAATTGGCGATGAAGCACGCGAAATCCCTCGCAGCGGTTGTCCTTCTCGTGGTCGCGAGCGGCGGCGCCTACTGGTACTTTCGGGCAGGGCCCGGCAAAGGCACCGATCTCACGGTTGCGGGCATCAACCTCGCGCCCTCGAGTCCGGCCGCGCCGGCCGCGGCAGCGAGCCTGCCGCCGGCATCGGGCGCCAACCGAATGCCACCCCTGATGGTGGAAGCGACCAAACCCCGAATTGGCGAGAGCCGGCAAACGGTAACCGCCGTCGGCACCTTTCGCTCCAATGAATCGGTGATTCTGCGGCCCGAACTGGCAAGCCGCGTGAAGTCGATCAACTTCGAGGAAGGCCGGAAGGTCACGCGCGGGCAGGTGCTGGTCCAGCTCGACGCCGCCATCGAAGAAGCTACCGTGGCACAAGCCAAGGCGGCCTACGAACTCTCGAAGGCGAACAACGAGCGCCAGAAGGTACTGGGCGCGCGCCAGATCGCGGCCGAACGCAGCGTCGACGAGGCGCGCGCCGCCCTGCTGCGCGACGAAGCGGCGGTCAAGCTCGCCCAGGCACGCCTCGAGAAATTCACCCTGATCGCCCCGTGGGACGGCGTCGCCGGCCTGCGCAAGGTCAGCGTCGGCGCCTACATCAACGCCGGCCAGGAGATCGTGAACATCGAGCAGATCGATCCCCTGAAAGTGGATTTCCGCGTGCCGGAGAATTTCCTGGCGGCGGTCCGCGTCGGCCAGGCGATCGCCGTCACCGCCGACGCCTTCCCCGACAAGGAATTCATCGGCAAGGTCTACGCCATCGACCCGCAGGTCGACGAACAGGGCCGCGCCGTCGTGGTACGCGCGTTGATCGACAATTCGAGCGAACTGATGCGGCCTGGCGTGTTCGCCCGCGTGACGCTGACGCTCAACGTCCGGGACAATGCCATGTTCGTCCCCGAGCAGGCGCTGGTGCCGATCGGCAACAAGCACAGCGTCTACAAGATCGTCGACGGCCGCACCCGGATCGGCGCGGTCGAGATCGGGCGGCGCCAGAGCGGCGAGGTCGAGATCCTGAGCGGCCTCGAGCCGGACGACGTGGTCGTGACGGCGGGCCAGATCAAGCTGCGCAACGGCACGCCCGTGCAGGTGGTCGGCAAGGACTTCCAGCCCGGCGGACGCTTCAGCCCACCGCCCGCCAATGCCCCCTGGCACGGCCGGGAAGTAATCCGTGACCCTGCCCGAACTCTCGATC
>ERZ890510.1201-NODE-1201-length-17446-cov-4.492094_pt1 | contig 17446 bp, 14 predicted proteins | sample MGYA00521265_ERZ890510 | MGnify/ENA primary metagenome ERZ890510 (study PRJEB32303, sample SAMEA104408624) | aquatic metagenome | biome: Brackish water; feature: Chemocline; material: water | place: Baltic Sea | collected 2014-10-26T21:54:00 | depth 110 m ...
GATCCTCGGCGTGTAGCACGTGGGGAAAGACCATGTTCTCGAACTCTGTCTCCTGGGGCAGGCCGATACGTTCGTGGCACAGGGCCATGCAGTAACCATCAGGGGTGCTGACGACATCCGGTCGGCGCGGCGCCTGGTAGGCACTCTGCAGTGCCGGCATGGCCTCATCTACGGACTTCGTCGCCGCCTTTGTCACGCGCACGGCGTACTCCACGTTGTGGGCTCCCTTGCCGGCGCGCAGCAGGTCGAGATTGTGTCGGGCGTTCTTGATCTGCAGCCGGGCGACGGCCACGTCGGCTCCGGACGCTTCCTGCCGCTGCAGGAGTTTCTCCGCCGTCGCCACTTCTGGCGCCAGCATCGCTTCCAGCGACGCCATCTCCCGCAACCAGTCGTCCAGCATCAGATCGTAGCCAGGCCCATGGCAGTCGACGCAGGACTTGCGCTGCGCTTCCAGGTTGACTTCCTCAAACTCGGGGCTGCCGCGATGTACGGCCGTCGTGTGACAGCCATCGCAGGCGACGCGGGCGGCGAACATGCGGCTCGGCAGTTCTTTCACGCCGCGTCCACCGGTGCCGAGATACACTTCTTTTTGCGGTGAATGCAGCGCCTGGTGGCAGGTCTCGCAACTGGTGTCGAGGGCGCGGATCAGGCGCACATCACCGTGCTCGATGGTCTCGTGACAGGCGAAACAATCGATGTCATGTTGGGTCACGTGTGTCGCATGCATGAAGGCGGAATCGTCGTAGCGCTCCAGACGCTCCACGTGACAGGTGTAGCAGCGCTCCTGTGGCACGGCACCGTCGCCGCGGACGACCTCGAGGTGACACTGCTCGCAGGAAACGCCCGCTTCCAGATAGGTCTCGTGACGGAAGACGAAGCCTCCGTGCTGCACGGTCTCACCAGGCGCATCATGGCAGTTCGTACAGCCGCCGATCGCCTGCCCTTCGCCGACATTGCGGAAGTGGCAGAGGAAACAGGTCTCCTTGGTGACGGCAATGTGTTCGCCCTGCACGATCTGCGAATGGCAACTCGTGCACTGCAGCTGTTTGCCACGACGCAACTCACCCAGGTGTGTCTTGTGATCGAAATGCATCTTGCCGCCGAAGATCGCCAGCCCTTCCTCCAGGCGACTGTCGTGGCATTGCGTGCAACTGGCGCTTGCCACCTCGGCGCGGGGGCGGGGGTCCTGCGTGTCGGTGGCGTAGCGCAGAGCGGAGATCGCGTTCTGCAGGGGTCGCACAGGATGGCAGTCCACACAGGATACGTCGGCGTGGCTCGATGTCTGCCATTGCCTGTAGTAGGGCTCCATGTAGTGACAGTTGATGCAGAACTCGGGGTCCTGGGAGGCGACGTAGACACCACCGGTAAACAGCACAGCAAACCCGGCAACAACACCGGCGAGGGCCAGCAGGTACAGACCGTGCCGACGAAATCCCCGGGCCAGGTCCCGCAACAGTGCATTCATGCTCCGCCTCCTCCGCCTTCCACTTCCTCACCGGGACCTGCGTCGCGGACCCGCTCCGTCTCACCCCGTTTGATGATCTGCTCATACTCGAGAGGATGCTCCTCGAGCATCTCCTCTTCCGTCATGCGCCCCGTGAGCCAGACCTTGTTCATGGGGAATTTGCGCGGGTTGAAGTGCACGTTGTAGAAGTGCCAGACCACGATGGCCAGCGTCGCCAGCTGGGCTTCGTCACTGTGGGCTTCGTTGGCGATATCGACGACGTACTTGGGGAACACGGCCAGCGAGATCTGCTCGAACCACAGCACCAGGCCGGAGCCCACCATGATGAGCATGCCCCAGTAGACGGCCCAGTAGTCGAATTTCTCGACGTAGCTGAAGCGGCCGAAGTTTGGCCGTTCGTCGGTGCGCCCGAGGAAGAAACGCATCTGGTGGGCGATGTCGCGGGCATCCTTCAGATTGGGCACAAGCAGGCCGAAGTTCCAGCGACCGTGGCGGAAGAACAGGATGTAGATGAGGTGGTAGAGGCCGACGGCGATAAGACCCACTGCGCCGACACGGTGGATCTGCGTCGAGCGCTCGATGCCACCGATGGCGTCGAAGAACCAGTTGGCCCAGTCGCTCTCATAGAACTTCACCGGCATGCCGGTGGCGATGAGCACGATACAGCTGGTGAAGAGCACGATATGCTGCAGGCGGATGCTCAGATTGAAGCGCTCAAAAGTTGGTTCCGGCCCGCGTCGCGCCGCTTCCTCCTCGGTCTGCCGCCGACGGACCTCGACCTCGACCTGACCTTTGAGGCGTTGCACGAGAGCATTGACGTCGCCGGCAATCTCCTCACGGCGCTCCTGCAGGACGGCGTCCACACCATCACGTCGGACGGACGTCGACAGCGAGCGGCCCAGCAGGTCGACGACAAGCTCATCGAGGCGTTGGCGCAGGGCGGCTTCCTCCTCGACAGAGAGACCGCGTGTGTCCTCGGTCATGGGGTCGAGTCCTTCTGCTGAAGGTGGGGGCGGCGATGCCGCCGACGGTCGCGGATCTGGCGTGACAGGTCGAGGCCGATGTGGATGACGAGGACGCAGATCGTCGAAATCGTCAACCATTTGAAGAAGGCCGAAACCCAGTAGACGATGCCACTGACTGGATCCTGGGGCCGCACGTGGATGGTGCCGATGGCGTAGTTGGCGTTGGCGTCGGCGTGACACTCGCCGCAGGTCGCGGGAATGTTGTCCACGTACACCCGCGATGCGGGATCGAGGTGGGAGCGGATGTCGTGCACGCCGTGACAGCTGGAACAGTTGGCGACGGTGCGCATACCGAAACGACTGGCCACACCATGGAAGCTTTCTTCGTAGGCGGCGACCTGCTCGCCGGAGATCCCGTATTTGCCGATGATGGCCTCCGCCGCATGGCAGGTGGCACAGGTTGCGGCAACGTTGCCCGCGTAGGTCGGTGAACGAGGGTCGTCGTGGCGCCGAATGCCGTGCTCGCTGTGGCAGTCGGTGCAGGTGGGCACATCGACGTTGCCTGAATCCAGCGCCACCCCATGCACACTGGTGCGGAACTCGGTGTAGATCTGCAGGTGACAGGTGGCGCAGCCGGCAGCGATGTTTTCGCGCGCCACCGGTGATGTCGCCGCCGCATGGGGGGCGATGCTGTGGTTGCCGTGGCAGTCCTGACAGGCCGGCGCACGTTCATCCCCCGCCGCCAATGCACGACCATGCACGCTGGCTTCATACTCGGCGTAAATCCTGCCCTGCGGCGCCCCCGCAGTGTTGCCCTCGAAATGGCAGCGCGTGCAGTTCACTGTTTCGGGCGTGCGCGTGTGCGGGATCTCGATGACGTCGGTGTGACAATCGACGCAGGCCTTGCCCCGATGTACGGAGTGCTGCAGGTCGTCGCGGTCGATGAACAACGACTGCACACGGCCGCTGGGCAGCACGCGTTTGGCGTCCGGCTTGCTGTGGCACACATCACAGCCCGATACCTGGGCCGGAGCCTGAGCCGTTGTCGGCGCCGCAGTCAGCGCGACAGCGGCCAGCACCGTCCAGAGACCCACAGTCAGACTGGTGTGCCTCATGTATCGTCCTCGTTGGTGCCGTCGTCCTGTTGCTGCAGACGTCGCAGTTCCAGTGGATGCTCATGGTGCATCTCTTCTTTGGACAGCCAGCCGTCGAGCCAGACCTTACTCATGGGATAGATCTCGGGGTTGAAAATGACCCAGTAGAAATGCCAGACGACGATGGCCAGCGTCGCCAGCCAGGCCTCGTAGTAATGCACCACCGTTGCCAGATCTAGGACCCACAGTGGCGCCACCATGAGGGACTGATTTTCGAACCACAGGGCAAAACCCGTCACGGTCATGACGATGCTGCCCCAAACCAGGGCCCAGTATTCCAGCTTTTCGATGTAGCCGAAACGGTCAAAGGCGGGGCGATCGGGCCGCCGCCCCAGGTAGTAGCCCACCATCTGCGCCGCGTCGCGCAGATCCTGCCAGCGGGGCGCCATCGCCCGCAGTTGCTCGCGACCGCGGCGGGCCAGACCCATATAGAACAGGTGATAGACGCAGACGCTCACCATGGCCACCGCCGCCGCGCGATGTACGAGGGGCCGCGCTGATTCACCGTTCTCCAGCCAGGCCAGGGGCATGGCCCACCACGCGCCGGGGAATTTCAGCGCAAAGCCGGAGTAGGCCAGCACGATGAAGGATCCCGCCATCGTCGCGTGCTGCAACCGTTCACCGAGGTTGAAGCGCAGGTAATCTCGACCACGAGGCAGGCGCGGCGCCCGGCCCTTGCGGACAAAATCGATGCCATTGTGCAAGGCCATGCCACCGACGACAACGACGATCAGCCAGATATAGAAGCGTCGGACCCAGTTGACCACCGGATGTTCACCATTGGCGACACCCTCGGCGACGTGAATGGTACCCAGAGCGAAGTTAGCCCCCGCGCCGGGATGACACTGGCCACACGTCTCGGGCAGATTGTCACGATGGATCTTCGACAGCGGGTCGGTGGACGGCAGGATGTCGTGGATGCCGTGGCAACTGGCGCAGTTGGCCACAACGGTAGACCTGGCGAGGTCCGACAGGCCGTGATAACTGTCCTCGTACGAAGCCTGGCGCTGGGCGGGCAGACCGTAGCGCTTGACGATGCGTTCGGATTCGTGGCACCAGACACAGGTCGTTTTTGACAGGTGCGCCCCATACACGGTGGATGCCGGATCATCAGGTCCGCGGATTTCGTGTTCGCCATGGCAATCGGCACAGTCCGGCGCATCCAGTTCACCCGCCGCCAGTGCCTGACCGTGAATGCTTTTCTCGTACACCCTCCGGATCTCGTCGTGGCACTTGCCGCACGTCGCCGGGATGTTCTGGTCGTGGATCGCCGAACGGGGGTCGTTGGGCCGGTACAGCGCATGCGACTCATGGCAGTCGGTGCAGGTTGCACCGTTCTCCTCGCGCTGCAGCGCCTGGTAGTGCACGCTCTGCTCGTACCCGGCCAGGGGTGATGTGCGGGCCAGGGGCCGCCGTTCATTGAACTCGGGGTCGGCGTGGCATTTGGCACAGGTGAGGGGCACGTTGGTACGGTGCGCCGGCGACTCGGGATCATCCACGTAGCGCACGTCGTGCCCGCCGTGGCAATCAGCACACTCGGGAACATGCTCGACACCCTTGTCCCGCGCCTGTCCATGCAGGCTGCTGGCAACCAATTCAGCCGCCTCTTCATGGCAATCGGCGCAGGCGACGGTTCCCAGGCGCTCGCCGTGGTCCAGCGTCGCCGTGGTATGACATTCGGTGCACTCCCAGCCTTCATGCACCGAGTTCGCGCCCATAGCGGGATCGACGTAGGCGGAAGTACCCGGCCGCCAATCCCCCTCGCGGACGAGATCCGGATCCGAGTGGCACTCCAGGCACTCTTCAGCATCCTGGGCCAGGACCCCTGCTGCAGAGCCCAGAATCAGGACGAGACCCAGGCCCAGGCCCAACAGCGGAATCCACCTTGCGCGTTTCCTCACGACTCCCACCCCACCATACCGATTGTGCACAGTTTCTCGCGTCTCACCGGGAATACAGGCAAGCTCTGTGCCAACTGTCGCTCAGGGGCGCAGGCACCCCGCCTCTTGACACACGCCTCTCTGGCGGGGCACGATTGCGACAGATGGGGCCAGGTAGAGACGTCGACGTCGCGCTCAGGTGCGGTCCTTGGGACACGGCTTGCGGCAGGCTTGCCGATGTGTGGTGCCGGTCGCACCTTCCCTGACATGGTTACTCTGCAGGACATCCAGCACGCCCGCACCTGCATCGCCGACGCCATCTACCTGTCACCGCTGGCCCGTTCCGAATCTCTGAGCCAGCAGGCGGGTGCGCCGGTGTATCTGAAGCTCGAAAACCTGCAGATGACAGGCTCCTTCAAGGAGCGGGGTGCCCTCAATCGCCTGCTGGCCCTGTCTGCCGAGGAACGCGCCGTTGGTGTTGTCGCCTCCTCCGCCGGCAATCACGCCCAGGCCGTGGCCTACATCGCCCGACGCCTGGGGATCGACGCGACGATCATCATGCCCGAGACGGCGCCGCTGACCAAGGTCAGCAACACCCGCGGCCATGGCGCCGAGGTGATCCTTGCAGGTGAGACCTACGCCGAGGCCTATGACGAGGCCTGTCGTGTGCAGAAGGAGCGGGGCCTCGTCTTCATTCATCCCTATGACGATGCCCTCGTCGTCGCCGGCCAGGGCACGATCGGGCTCGAGTTGCTCGAGCAGGAGCCGGATCTGGAGGTCGTTGTCGTCCCTGTTGGCGGCGGCGGCCTGATCGCCGGCATCGGCACGGCGATCAAGGCCCTGGCACCGGGTGTCGAGATCATCGGCGTGGAAGCCGCCTCGTACCCGTCAGCGCAACAGTCGCTGGCAGCAGGACATGTCGAAGCCTGCGGTGATACCTCAACTCTGGCCGACGGCATTGCCGTGCGCCGCATCGGTGATGTGCCCTTTGCGCAGATGCAGCGGGTTGTGGATCGCGTCGTCACCGTCACCGAGGAGGAGATCGCCTCGAGCATCCTGGCCCTGGCCGAACAGGAGAAAACCGTCGCCGAGGGGGCTGGTGCCGTCGCTCTGGCTGCCGTGCTGGAAGGCCGATTCGAGTTGCGTGGCCGACGCGTCGCCTGCATCGTGTCCGGCGGCAACATCGACGTCAACACCCTGGCGAAGATCATCGAGCGCGGCCTGACTCGGGATGGCCGGCGCGTGCGGCTGTCCGTGGACGTACCGGACCGACCCGGCAGCCTGTCAAAAGTTGCGGCCGTTGTCGCCCAGTGCCACGCCAATGTGCTGGAGGTGCATCACGAACGGGCCTTCGCCGCCGGTCCCGTGGGCACCACGGCGGTCCGCTTCACGCTGGAGACGCGCGGCCGGGATCATGTGGAGGAAGTGATTGCGCGACTCGACAGCCATGGCTTTGCCGCGCACGAGGAGCGCCGCGCCATCTGACCTGCTGCCTGGGTCTCAGTGCCTGGGTCCCAGGCCTGGGTTTCAGTGCCCGCCCTTGGCCTGCCCCCAGCTCGCTGCCCGCACAGCCGTCGCCGGTGCCGGTGAGGCCCAGATGCGCAGATCGTCGATCCACATGGACTGCGGGTGTGGCACCCCCGGGCCGATGTGGGGGCCCATCAGGAACTGATCAAACTTCATGTCCGGATGCTGCGATGTGCGCAGTACCGCATCGTGCACATCAACGATCAATCTTCCGTCGAACCACATCTGCAACACACCATCATGGTGCGTCACCCCATCACCGACTGTGTTGAGGCGAAAACGCGCCCGGATCTCATGCCAGTCGGCCTGATTGCCGGGACCGGCAGCGGCGCTCAGCAGGACGCGATCCGCCGTCCATGCCTTGCCGTTGAACCAGTCTCCACCGGCCTGGTAGCAGTCGCCCGTGCCGTGACCGTCGGCGTCGCCGTTGCAGCCGGCAATGGCACGGGCTTCGGTCATGCTGGTAATGTCCTGACGCACCTGCGACGTATCGACGTTGCGACCATCCTGCAGCGCCAGTCGCGGGATACCGTTGACGACCTCCGTATAGGTCGTCAGATATGTGTAGGAGGGGGCAACGTACTCCCAGTCTTTGCTGGTGATAAGATGGAACATGTGGGGGTGGTAGGGCACACCCGTCCAGGCCCAGTTCTCACTGACACGCATGTGGAAGCTCAGGGTCACGTCGTCGTGAGGCGGCAGGTGCAGGCGTGCGCCGCCACCCGTGGGTCCTGTCGCCCCGGTTCGTGCCCAGTGCCAGACATTGACCCTGCCACCATCGGGCGCCGTGGCATCTGCAACCGTTTCCATGTGGGGTCCGTCATACCAGCCGCGGGACGCCCAGAGGGTGTCCTCGAAGGACTCGTGCAGCAGCAGCTGACCTGCTTCGGGTGCTGCGGCGACAACACCCACAGACAGCACGATCCACGACAGGCTCAGAAGGCGGTTCATGTACTGAGCTCGTAGCGCTCTGCATCCATGCGAAATTGCAGCGGCTCGCCGGCAAGATGCCGGCGCACATTATCCAGACAGATATGATGCATGGGTTCGAAGGCCTCGTCACTGACGTAGTCCTTGGGAAAGGGCTGCGACAGGCTGTGCGCCGTGAGCAGCAGATTCGGCCAGTTCCGTGCGGGATGATCCGACGGCAGGTCTTCCGGCGGCACGAGCACATCGAGGCCGGCACGCAGACGGCCCGAGGCAAGCTCGGCGAACAGGGCCTCCTGATCGACGATGGCGCCTCGTGCGGTGTTGATCAGGACACCGCCGTCCGGCAGGCGGGCGAGCAACTCTGCCGTCACCGAACCGGCCGTTTCCTCGGTCCAACCAGCGTGAATAGCGACGGCGCGGGATCCCGAAAACAGCGCCGCCAGGGACTCGACCCGTTCACAGTCGTCGGGCAGGTCGGTGGCGAAGGGGTCGAAGATGCGCAGGCGCGGGCCGAAGGGCCGCACCATATCAACGAAGGTCCGGCCAATGAAGCCGTAGCCGTAGATGCCGAGCGGCAGATCGAACATCATGCTCGAGCGGAACTCGGTCTCGGACGGGCGCCACTGGCCCGCTGCAATGTGATCGGTGCGCTGGCGCAGGCCCTTGAGACTGGCCAGCAGCAGCAGCACCGCACCTTCGGCAACAGCCCGGGCCTGAGCATTTCCCCAGTTGGTCACGGGAAGGCCCGAGTCGATCATCTCGAGGGGGATGAAGTCCCTCATACCCCCCGTCAGATGGCAGATGTAACGCAGGTCCCCCGGGTCGGTGGCCAGCGTCGCAGGGGTCATGCGGGAGCCCCAGCTGGTGATCAGCACGTCACAGTTGCGGATGCGGGCAGCCACTTCGTCGTCGGACAACATTGCGGCGTACTCGACGATTTCCAGTTCCCCCAGTTCGCGCAGGCGGGCCACAAAAGGGCGCGTCCAGGCCCGCGGTTGCGCGGCGCCGGCGGCGACATGCAACAGGCGCGTCATGCCCGTGCCCGCTCGAAGCGCAGTTGCCAGCGGCCGCTGGGGGGCGGCTGGGCCACCGTGAAGCGGAGACGATAGAGTTGCTCGCCCCAGATCTGGCGCATGCGCGTGTCGGTGAGTTCGACCGTGTCGACCGCCACGATGGCTCCGGGGATCTCCCAGGACAACAGCATATCGGCCAGACGCAACCGGTCCCCGCTTGTTTCCAGCGGCTGGCACACCGTCATCAGGCTCAGCTGCAGTTCGCCTGCCGCTTTGGGGCCCAGTTCATAGTCGTCACACACGGATAGAGCAGTACCCCGATCGACACGGATCTGCCGCTGCCACCGGTTCAACATGCCCTCCGGGTAAGCGGCGGCGATGTCGAGGGTCAACTGCGCGGCATCCGCCTGCACTTCGCAGGCAACGGCACGGGCGGCGTATTTCGCCCCGGGCAACTGCTGCACGCCGCCGATGGTGGGCAGATTGTGGTAGGCGGTCTGCATGGTCCAGATGTCGTAGCGCTGGGGACCGAAGGTCTTCTTCGTGTAGGTCTCGACGCCGGCATCAACAATGACGGGGCGTCCATCGACATAGAGCACGAACTGGCCCACGTCGTTGTGATTGTGGCTCTCGTCGTTGTGCCCCCCCTTGGCGGCAACAAAGAAACCCTGCGCGGAGCCTGCCGTGTCGCGCGCCACCATGACTTCGATCTCGGGCAACCAGACGTCGCGCGGCAGCGGCGTACGCCCCGGGACCGCAGCAATATCGGCGGCACTGAACAGGGAGCGCAGCATCCGCCCCGTGCTGTCGATGCTCTTACCGCCGGCGTCTTCCCGTGCCGACAGCCAGGCGCCCATGGCAGTCATGTCGTCGTCGTCGATGGCCTGGCCATAGCGAAAGACGAGGGCCGCATCCGGGTACACCGCGGCGGGCGCATCGGCGAAGTTCACATAGTAGTCCGCATCGATGTGCACACGATGCAGGAAGCGACCGATCTCGCCAACGAGGGGCTCGTCGAACAGATCGATGGCGCCACCCGAGCCACTGCGCAGCAAATCCAGGCAGTCGAACAGCGACGCACCGGCGCGCCCCCAGTAGCTTGGCCCCTCATCACAGCCACCATCGCGCGGATAGGGATCGACGAAACGATCCAGGCAGCGCAGGATCTTGGCCACATGCGCCGCACGCAGTCCTTCATCCTCCTCCAGCAGCAGCGCCGTCGTCAGCCAGTTGGAGCAGATCCACGGGTTCCAGTTGTTGACCCGCCGCTGCCCCGCCGGCCCGAGCCCCATCCAGCCGAAGTCATCCCGCTGCAGACAGGGATCCAGCAGGCGACGATGCTGCTCGAAGATGATCCGTTGCCGCAACAACGGGGACACAGCGTCGAGACGATCCCCCAGCAGGTACAACGCCCACGCCAGGTGGCTCGCTGTCTCGGCGGCGAAGAGGTCCACCGTGGGTTCCGTCACATCCGGCAGGCCGACGCCGGCAGCCTGCACGCCGATGTGGGCCGGCACACCCCAGTAGCTCTCCTCACAGATCGCCCAGATGCCGTCGACGATGGTATCAACAAAGCGGCCTTTGCCTTCGACACACTCCGCCAGCACGAGATCGGCCAAGGCCCGGCGCCGCGCAAATGTCAGCTTTTGAAAGCGGTCACGGTCCCCGTTGCGGGCAAAGTCCAGAAACACCGTTGCCGGCAATGGCAGCCAGGCAAAGTCGAGATCTGTCTCTCCTGCGGCGATGCACCGGGCACGAGCCGCAGCAGGCAGGCCCTGCCAGGGCTTGCGCTCGGTCGCAGTTGGGTAGGGGTGCCAGGCGTCCCGATCCAGCAACAGGCGGGGAATCTCAGCGGCAGCAAACCGTTCGCTCAGCATAGTCAGGCTTTCACCGGGATATCATCCCCCTCGTCAGGACGCGGATTCTGTGACCAGTGGCCGGATGTGTCACTGCCACGGCAGGTGATCGCATTGCGGTTCCAGCCCTTGTGGGCCCGTACATCGGGCGGCACGAATCGCATCGTCAGACCACAGCGGCGGCGGTCGGTGAGATTGGCCTGTGAACCGTGCAGCAGCAGATCCGTGTGCAACGAGATCTGTCCCGCACGCATGACGAAGGGCACGGGCGTGTCACCGTAGAGGTCGGGATCGAGGACGGTCTGCCCGAGGACGTTCTTTTCGGCGGCGTCGCTCTCTTCGAAAGCGATCTGTCCATGCAGGTGGGACCGCGGCACGACGGTCATGGCACCATTCTCCACATCCGCGTCATCTATGGCGAGCCATACCGTGATGGTCTTGCTCGGTGTCAGTGGCCAGTACGAGGCATCCTGATGAAAACTGACACCACGTTCGTCACCAGCCATCTTGCAGAAGAAGTGCGCGCCCCAACAGATCAGATCTGCACCGATCAGGTCCTGCACGTAATCGAGAATCCGAGGTTCGACGATCATGTCGTACATGCCGCTGCAGCGCAATTGCCAGCCGTTGATCGAATATGCGTCCCACCCGGCGGCAGCGGCGCCTGCCATGAGATGATCGAAGTAGGTCCGATTGGCAGCAGCTTCATCGGGCGTGTAGACGTCGAGGGGAAAGACGTAGCCGAGATCATTGAACTGCTGAATCTGCTGCAGACTCAGGTGTTCCGGCTGCGGGTTGTCGACGGGAAAGAAGCGCAACTCGCGCGGGACGTCAGGCAGGGCATCGGTGATCGGTGGCATCGCTGGTTGGGTCCTCCTTATGCCTCAATCAACAGACCCGATGCACCGCCGACAACCGCTTGCCCGACCCTCCGGGGCGCGCCATATTGCCGACTCACTCTTCAGCCCCGATGAGACACGCACCTGTGAACACCACTCTGAGTTCAACACAGATCTCCAGCTACGGCGACAACGGTTTCCTGCTGATTCCTGATTTCCTCTCAGCCGTTGAGCTGGCGGCATGGCGCACCGCCGTCGAGTCCGCCATGGAGGCGCGGGGGGATGCCGTGCTGCCGCGCGCCGATGACCCGCTGCTGGGAGCCAGTCGCACCGTGCTCTATCAGCGGATCAACCTGTGGATGGACCATCCCGAGGTGCGCCGACTGGTGTTGCATGAGAGCATCGGTCAGATGGCAGCGACCCTGGAAGGCGTCGATGGCATCCGCGTCTGGCACGACCAGGCCCTGTACAAGGATCCCTGGGCCAATCCCACCTCCTGGCACCAGGACAATACGAAATGGTCGTTCTCCGCCAGACATGCCATCACGATCTGGGTCGCCCTCGACGAAGTCGACGCGCGCAATGGCTGCATGTTCTTCCTGCCGGGCACCCAGCGACATCGGCTGGAGACCGACTTTCCTACGGGGGCACCAATGAACGCCATCTTTACCGCCCACCCGGAATTGACCGTCATCGATCCCGTGGCAGCGGCGTTACCCGCCGGCGGTTGCTCGTTTCACAATGGTCTGACCGTACATGCCGCGGCAGCCAACATGTCGCGCCACCCGCGGCGGGCCATGACCTGCGCCTTCATGCCGGACGGTGCCACCTTCAATGGCACGCAGAACGTGTTGCCCGAGCGGCTCATCAAGAGCCTGCAGGTCGGTGACACACTCAACGACGACGAGCAGAATCCACTCATCTGGCATGCATCGGGGACATCGGCATGAGCACCTGGCTACCCATCGACAGCAACAGCGCCGACGACGCCCGCGCCCTGGAGGCCGATCCCCTGCGGGCTCTCGCCGAAGCCCGCATCCCCGCCATCATCCTGCGCGGTGCCTTCCCTGCCGAGGCCTGCACCGCGTTGATCCAGCGCTTTATTGATCGCGACCTGATGCGGGATCCCAAACAGCCCGCGCCGGAGGGCGCCCGTTCCCGCACCGACATCGGCACGAGCCTGGGCAACCGCGGCGCCAACCCCGCCGACTTCTTCGCCCACGCGCAGACAACAGAGAGGCTCTTCGCCAGCTTGTTTGATGAGGGCACCCATCCGATCGACTGCGTCTACGCCAACCTGCAGGCACTGGCAGGTGACAAACGTGTGGTCACCGCCCACGAGCCCGACGGGCGTCGGTATGGCCCGGCGATCTTCCGCGTGCACTACGACGGCCACGCCTACAAGCCACACATCGATCACGTGATCCTGCGGGAGAAACGCTTCGATTTTGCCGTGACGCGTTACACCAACCAGTTCGCCGGCATCCTGTGCATGCAGAACGCCGCGTCACAATCGACGACGCAGGGGCTGTTGCACCAGTGCGTCTGGACCGACGAGGTGCAGCCCCATATCGCTGCCGGCACCTTCCACGAGTACGCGCAACAGCAGCAGATCGGTCGATGTCAGGTGGAGCTGGAGCCGGGGGATCTCTACTTCTTCAACACCCGGCTCATCCACGAAGTGCCCGCCGTCATCGGCGACGATCCCCGGATCGTGCTGGCCGTGTTCATCGGCTACGAGCCGGATGACCCCGAGGTGTTTGTCTGGTCCTAGCAGACACGTAGGGCTGCTGCTGCGTGCCGGGGCGCCGGTGATGCTGGTGTGGCCCGAGACTGGGGCGCGTCTGACGTGGTTCGCGATGGATATGCACGGCTGCTGTGTTCACACATGATTGCTGCGTGTGAGGGTCTGGGTGTGCAGACCACATGGACAGGCGGCCAGCGCTCTGGGCTACCGGACGGAGAGGCCGTACGAACTCATCGACTACAAGCCGACATAGAGGCCATATTGAGGCCCGCCCGAACTGGTTGCTGAGCTAGGCGACCTGTCGGGGAGGCCTTGCTGGACTGCCATGGAGCATACCGTGGACGCTGATATCCTCATCAATGTCCAGCCAATGGACACCCGAGCCGTCTCCAACGAGCCGGAAGTTGGATCTTTGTTGGACCGTTGCGTCAGATAGGCGCCAGGACCAGGCGAGTGGCACTGAGATGCGCCGACCATCCGACAGTTCGGCCGTAATGGCTTCGTCTGTTACTTCGACATCCAGAATCGTAGGCTCAGCCACAGTGTTGCTCCCATGCGTCAATGACTTGAGGTAGGTGCTCCGAGATCAGATGTCGGATCCGATTGAGTTCGTGCCGACGAAACCCCCGGTTATACTCAAGGGAAAGCGGCTCAAGCCAGAACTTGCAGGTCTGCCGATCGCGTTCGACATGGACATGCTTTGGTTCATCGCAGTCAAAACTATAGAAGAAGAAGCGATACGGCCCGGGAATGTCCTGGATCGTTGGCAATCGGAGCAGCCTGATTTGGTGTAAGTTTCTGTTTCCTCGGATGATAGGTTGATGATGGGACGCGTGCAAGATGGCAGTGATGAGGCAACTTGAGAGTCCGGATACTGCCTGACATGCGCACTAGAGATAGTCGAGGGGCCTCGCTTTCGTATTCCCACCACCGCCGTGCAGCCCGAAGTCTCCGTCCGCAGGCCACCGGAGGCCGTATTGAGGCCCGGCGTTCCGCTTGTACCCCCCGTTCCAGTAGGCGCTGGCCGTGAACCACGCCAGCACGCGTGTCAGCAGATCCTGCTTGACCGATGCGAGACGGGCGTCGTCCCACAGATTCTCCAGTTCGTGCGGGTCGGCTCCGAGGTCATAGAGCTCCCCTTCCTCCTGACCGATGTAGTAGACCATCTTGTGCCGGGGCGTGCGGAACATCAGTTGATAGTTGTCTTCGCAGCAGACGAACTCCCGCGGCGCGATCTCCTCGCCCCGCAGGTAGGGCAACAGGGACCTGCCCTCGAGCCGGCTCGGAGTCTGCAGACCAGCCCACTGCAGAATCGTCGGCCCCAGGTCCATCAGGGACACCAGATCCGTAACCTCCGAAGGTGAGCCAACCGACCCGGGGTGCCGCGCGATCAGGGGCACGTGCACGATCGGATCATACATCAGCCACTTGTAGGCAAGCTTGTGATCTCCCAGCAGCTCCCCGTGGTCGGAACAGAACAGCAGCAGGCTGTTGTCCAGCCAGCCCTTCTCTTCCAGCGCACGCAGCACGCGACCCAGCTGTTCGTCTACCGTGGTGATCTTGGCGTAGTAGTGTCGACGCATGCGGGCAATGTCGTCTTCGTCGGCGCTGGCAATATCAATCACCGACTCGTGCTGCGTGTTGGCGTGGAATTGCTGGTGGGCGAGGTGCTGTGGGGGCTTCTCGGCCAGTTCGCCTTCCCGGCACACACGGGGCGGCACGTCCCGATCCTGGTACATGTCCAGGTGTCGCTGTAGCGGGTCCCACGGCTCGTGGGGCCCAGTGAACCCGACCTGCAGAAAGACCGGCTTGTCGCCCTGGTGGCTGTTGATCCAGCTGGTCGCCGAGTCGCCGATGAAGACATCGCTGTGGAAGCGCTCCTCGTGGTGCCAGACAACGCCCTGGTACTTCTGCAGCCACGCAGGATCGGTCTTGTTCCTGTCGTTCGGACGTTCGATGCCGTGGTGGGAGAGGAATTTCCCCCAGTCATCGTCGGCGCCGCCATTGGCCAGATTCTTGTTCGTGGGGTTCTCGACGATGACCCTGTCGTGGAATCCACCCGGGACATCACGCGGCGAAAAGTGCATCTTGCCGATACTGGCGCAGAAGTAGCCCCCGTCCGCAAGGTCCTCGACCCAGTTGCGGTGATGGGCCCAGTTGTCAAAGCTGTACGCCCCGGTGGTATGCGGGTACATGCCCGTAAAGATCGCCGCCCGGGATGCCACACACGTTGCCCCGGGGCAGTAGGCCTGGCGGAAGGAGACCCCTTCCCGTGCAAGACGATCCTGGTGCGGGGTGATCATGTGATCGTTGCCCCACGCGCCGATGGTGTCGAACCGTTGCTGGTCGGTGAGAATGAGGATGATGTTCGGTCGTGTCTCCGACTTCACTGTAGCCCAACTTTCGCGTGCAACTGAGGTGGACGGGACAGGGCCAATGCTGGCATCAACTCGGCAAAATAAGCGGCCAGCGCATCAGGCCCTAACAAGCGTTCGTCAAGGTCTTCGGTAATGGATACGGCAGAGACTCACACGTACAAGTCGGCCTCCGGTTGCGACATCGGTCCCCCTGAGCAGACGGGCTACGCCTGTGAGAGAGTAGGCGCATTCCTCAGGCGTCACCTGATGGATGGTGATGGGTGACATGGTCGTTGCCCGATCGATTGAACCGTCGGAGTAGTCAATTGGGTGGGTGCCAGCCGATCCGAGCGCGATTGATACAAGAGGAACTTGATGAATACCGAACGGCTGGTGCAGATGGAGATCTTGTACGAGTTGCCGACTCGCTGGCAGATCTCCTGGAGTCCTTCTGGGCACGTACATCGCTCACGGGCTTGATGCCCACACCGAAGCGCTCTTCGATGAAGTGCATCGCAGCAACATGGATAAGCTGGGCGCACCTGGCAGGCCGATTCTCAGTTCAGGCGGCAAGATCCTGAGGCCAGACGGATGGGTACCACCCGACCTGGCGCCAATCATCCAGCCGGATTCCTGACCCAACGACGCTACGAGGTGGGTCGACGACTGCCAGGATCGCGGCAGAAGTAGCAACACGTAACACCACCGAGGCGTGTTGTCAGCCGGGGCCCTGCTGCGCCATAACATGAGCTGGGCGGCCTCCGCGCCGCTTCATTCGGGCTCAGCCAGGCTGGTCTGCAACCACGTCAGCGCCTGCGCCGCTCCGGCGCGGTCCTCCTGGGCGCCGCTGTCGCGTACCCGTGTCAACGGCGCCACGGCACGCTCGTCGCGACTGCGCCCAAGGGCGCGAATTGCAGGCGTGCGGATCGAGGCGTGCTCGGCGTCGTCGAGCAGTCCGATAAGCGCGTCGACGATGCCTGCGCGGGTGGCCTCAGGCAGGTCACCGACGGTCTTGCCATAACCGCAGTTCTGCAGTTGCTCGAGCAGTTGCACGACGAGGTAGCGGACCTCCGGACTGTCGTCGGTTGCCAGCTCGATGACTTGATCCACGGCGCCGCGCAGGCCGAGTTCACGGATGCCGAGAAGGGCGCCCTGGCGCACTTCGGCCCTCGGGTCGGTCAGGGCCTGCAGCACGGCCCGGTGCGCCGAGTCGGCCAGAGCCGGTGTCAGTGAGTCACCGTGGCAGGCTCCGAGGGCCCAGGCGACCTGGTGACGGACGCCGGGTGAAACGTCGGCGGTGTAGGCCAGCAGGGCCGGGACGGCCGCCGGCGAGCGGATCGACCCAAGAGCCCACGCCGCCGTCTGTGCCACATTGGCCGACTGGTCGCCGAGAGCCTGAATGAGGATGGGCACGGCCCTCGGGTCGCGGCTGCGGCCCAGCAGGTGGGCCACTTCGAAGCGCACCTGCGTGTAGGACGAGGACATCTCAACGATCAGCCGCGGGACGATCTCGTTGCCCATCGCCGCCAGTTGCTCGACGGCGGGTTTGCGGTTGCGCTCGTCGATGCTCTTCAGGCGATCGATGTGCCCCTCGGGATCGGGGGCTTCAGGCTCGCAGGCGCTCAGCACCAGGAGCAGGGCGGGCAGCACAAACAACAGCCGGCCGTGTGACGAATGTCGGTGCAAGCAATTGGCGCGCAGCATCGGTCGATA
>ERZ890510.1203-NODE-1203-length-17440-cov-5.067012_pt1 | contig 17440 bp, 13 predicted proteins | sample MGYA00521265_ERZ890510 | MGnify/ENA primary metagenome ERZ890510 (study PRJEB32303, sample SAMEA104408624) | aquatic metagenome | biome: Brackish water; feature: Chemocline; material: water | place: Baltic Sea | collected 2014-10-26T21:54:00 | depth 110 m ...
TACATAGAGTTAAGTTGAGCAACACGATTCATTAGTTTTATCAAGAAATATGACTGGTGTGACATGCTTTTTTAAAGATTAACTATTAATATTGACGGGGATTTACCGTGAATTCATTTGAATTTAATAAACTGGCAATGGGCATATTGATGGCCATTCTTTTAGTTATTGGCCTCAATAACTTATCTGAAGTAATTTTTCATGAAGACCTGATGGAAGCGAATGCTTATCCTATTGAAGTTTCTGCAGTCGCGGCAGGGGATGCGGTTGATGTGGAGCAGGTTGCTGAAGGTTCTATTGGAGAATTATTGCAAACAGCGAGTATGGAAAAAGGCATGTCAGTCTTCAAGAAATGTGCCGTATGTCATACTTCTGAAAATGGCGGCAAAGCAAAAATTGGCCCTAATCTCTGGGGTGTTGTCGGCAGAGACCTCGCCACCAATGAAGAGTTTGCTTATTCCGATGCGATGCTTTCTCACGGAGGAAATTGGACATTTGAATTTTTAAATCAATATTTGACTAAGCCAAAAGACGCTGTACCGAAAAATAAAATGGTTTTTGCTGGACTTAAAAAAGCGAGTGACCGTGCATCGGTAATTCTTTATCTTCGTTCATTATCAGAAGCACCGATGGATCTTCCAGTTGTGGCCGTCGATGATGCTGTAGAGGCTATCGAAGAGGTGGTTGCGGCGCCAGAGCCAGAAACAATGTAATTGACTATTGAAAATAATATTCTTTTAAAAGCCGCTGAAAATCATCAGCGGCTTTTTTTATCAACAGGTTCTTATAAACATAGAGAAACTCGCTTAATGCAAGTAAGCGGTGGTTTGTTGGTTTGAAAGCTCACCACGTCAATGACTTCATGTAAAGGATCAATACTGACGCGCATATGATGGGCGTTGGCATGTAGAAGATGCATATCATCTAACATAATTCCAACATGACCAGGGAAGAAGGCTAGATCACCGTGTATGGGCACTTCATTGTCATCAAGGGTGATGCCTATTTCCAATTCCTGAAGGTCCGCATCACGCGAGATTTGAATGCCGATGGAGGCGAAAGCAATTTGGATAAGGCCACTGCAATCAATACCCGCATTACTGCGTCCACCCCACAAATAGGGTGTATAGAGAAATTTCAACGCTTCTGATACAGGATCAACACCATAATCCTTAGCGATATGGGTCGCATAAATCCAATTTCCATCAGCGAGAGGTAGAAAACCGTCTTTTTGATTTTCGTCGACTACCGATACATCAGACATCATATAGAGCTGATCAACAGGATGAGATTTCAGGTCTGGTTTTGGATAAATATGAGTGCTTAAGGCACTGACATGGTGGGTTGTTTGATGGAGGTCTAAGGTTAAACAGTCCACGGCGCAATAGCCTACATATCCATCTTTTAAGGATTGGCCCCAGGCCCAGCCCTCTTTAATTTCAAAGACATTGAAATATTCGCCGTAAAGAAGCTGGCTTGCTGTAACCGCTTGTTGATCAGGCTTTCTAAACAGTTTAGTAATACCACGGGCCATCTGATATTTTTTGCCAGTAATATATTTCTTTGCTGTTACTTTATTTTTCAGAGAAATATCTGCAATATCTGATCTAAAAGCATGTAGTCTCGTATCTAAAGTTTTTTTTGCCATACCCCACCAAGAATTAATTTAATTGTTAGTTTTCACTTCTTCGTTTGATTTCTCGATTATTTCAGCAAAATCAGTAAGAAAGACTGCCCCTTTGACCGTTCGTTGGATAAATACACTTCTTTTATCATCCTGATCACGAACACGTTTTATCAATCCTAACATGCTTAAACTATCGATGCATCTTGTGATAACGGGTTTAGAAACCTTAAGGGTAGCGGCCAAGCCTCGAACCGTGTGTGCTTTTGGTTCAAGATAAACGATAAGCATCACGCTAAGTTGACGTGTTGTAAGATCAGGTCCTCTCCTTAGAACAATATTTATTAATGTTTGTTTCCATAGAAGAAGTCCTGCATGACCGCTTAATTCAAACTCCATAGTTACCCTTTTTATGTTTACCCATATATTTAATTTTTATAAATAGTGCCAAGGAATGAAATATTTATCAACTTTTTAATTTAAATGTTGTGGAAATTATGACTTAAATTTGGTTGCCAAATAGTCAAAAACGCTTCTTATCCCCATGGCTTCACCGCCTTTAGGCCTGCCAGGACGCTCGCGATCATTCCATGCATAAACATCAAAATGAATCCACGGAATAGTTTTTGGGACAAAATGTTTTAAAAAGAGCGCCGCTGTAATGGCGCCGCCTAAACCCGTACTGGCCACATTATTAAGATCGGCAATAGAACTCGATAGAAGTTCTTTATAAGGATCATATAAAGGCAGAGGCCAAAGGGGATCGCATTGATTTTTTGACCGACTTAAAAGTTCAGAGTTTAAACTTTGATCATCGGTGAAATAGGGAGGGACATCGGTGCCAAGGGCAACGCGTGCGGCCCCTGTTAAGGTGGCAAAATCCATTAATAAATCAGGATTTTCTTCACTGGCTAAGGCAAGAGCGTCACAAAGGACCAAGCGGCCCTCCGCGTCTGTATTGCCGATCTCGATGGTCGTACCGTGGTAACTTTTGATAATATCGCCGGGGCGAAAAGCATTTGCAGAAATATTATTTTCTACAGCAGGAATTAAAATACGCAATCGCACATTAAGCCCTGCTTCCATAATCATTTGGCCAAGCCCTAAAACGTGAGCTGCGCCGCCCATATCTTTTTTCATATTTAACATAGAATTTGATGGTTTAATATCAAGACCACCTGTATCAAAGCAAACACCTTTACCGACCAAAGTGATTTTAGGGGCCTTTTGATTACCCCATGTTATGTCAATTAATCTTGGTTCTTTTTCAGCGGCACGACCAACGGTGTGGATTGTATTAAATCCGGCTTTAAGTAATGCGGCACCCGTTATTATGGTGATTTTTGCTTTAAATTCTCGGGCGAGACTTTTGGAGACTTCGCCAAGATCATCTGGGCCCATATGACAGGTGGGCGTATTGACAAGATCGCGACATAATGTGCTTCCCCGAACCATATGACTTACGAAATTAATGTCACAGTTTTTAGGGACTGTTAAGATGGAGAGTTTTTGTTTAGTTTCTTTTAAATAAACACTGAATTTATAATGAGCCATAGCCCAACCAAAGGCGGCACTATTGGCATCACGATCATTTAATATATTTGAAATTTGATAAGTGCCTTTTGGAACAGATTTTGCTATTTTAGAAAATAACCATGGCTCAATAGGGTCTTGTTCGATTGTTGAACTATTATTTTCTCCCATGCCGGCGGCGACAAAATCAACGGCACCATTATTTGCAATGAATAAAAGAATTTCTCCTGATGTCGCGTTAAAATCATTTAGCTTCAACCAAGATTGTTGGTTATTGCTAAGACTTTGTTGCCATTTTTTTAAATCCTCATTCGCCACGAGTATAATCGGTATGGTTTTTTTTGATGAGCCTGATTTTAGAGATGGAATTGGGCCACGATTAATATAATTGAACACTTGAAATCCTTTTAATCTGAGTTATCTTCTCATATTAATATTAATTTTCTAGAATTGTTAGGATAATTTTATGTCAAACTTCACTTTAATCATCGGCAACAAAAATATATCAAGCTGGTCATTGCGTGCTTATCTTGCTTTAAAGCATGCCGATGTGACTTATCAAGAAATTCTTATTTCATTAAGACCAAGTTTTGATAAAGAGGCTCTATTGCGATTAACTCCTGCGGGTAAAGTGCCAACACTTATTCATGGCGATCATCTTATCTGGGACAGTTTGGCAATTTGTGAATATTTAAATGATCTATATCCGCAAAAAGCATATTGGCCCGATGATATTTCAATGCGGGCCCACGCACGCTGTGTGAGCGCTGAACTACATTCGGGGTTTGCCACATTGCGGACCTTAATGCCTATGGCATTTTGTAACAGCCTACAAATGCCAGAAATCACAGAGGATTTAAAATCTGATATTGACCGAATCATTGATATCTGGACAGACGCTCGTGATAAGTATGCCCATATTGGCCCTTATTTATTTGGAAATTATTGCATAGCCGATATGATGTTTGCACCAGTTGTATCGCGCTTTAACACCTATCAAGTGGCCCTAAGTGAAAAGTTACAACATTATTGCAATCATATGATGTCGCATCCGCATATGATTGCGTGGCGTGATGAGGCTGATCCACTTGATCTTTAAAGGGCACATTTTTGCACGCTGACATCGGCGAAGCTAACGCGGCCTGACGTTATGCTAAAGCGATATTCAGAGCCACTGGCGATAACACTATGATAAAGTGGCAAAGGGCCGTTTATGTCTTGCTGCTCTCCCCCCGGCAACATAAAGCTGATAGTCACTTCCTTTGCGGTATCAAACCAGGCTTCGGGGTTTCCATCTTCATTAGTGGTAGGACTTCCGTGGCCGGATAAAGTTATCAATCCACGGTAAAAACTGGCAGTAGAGATGTCTTGCGTTGATACAGAGGTCAGTACAATAAATCTTTTGGTATCTGTTTCATTTGAACATTGGGCATCTTTGGATAGGCCGCGTATTACCGTTTCCATGCGGCTAATATCAACTCCTGAATTTGCTCTTTCTGTGACGGCGACGAGCAGGTTTCTTATTTTTTGATTAGGCATAAGTTGTGATAACTGGTCTAGTGTTGCTTTATCTTTGCCCAGTTCAATTTTAAGCCGTTCATTTTCGGTGATTTGCGTATCATGTTGAGCTTTCCAGCGTAATGCTTCGTCTTTAGCAACGGAAACGCCTGCTTCATAGGCGTAATAACCAGTGCCGCCAAAAAAACTGACCAAGAAAATGAACTTAATCAGGGCCCAAGCTTGCCTATTGCGCTGTTTTTGTTTTTCTTTCCTATTAACCAGTCCTAATGACATAAATTTCTTACCCTTTATTTGAAAATATTGTTCTTATATTATGGGATTATAACCAAAGTTAAAGTAAAAATATTTTTTGTTATATTTATGGCGCATTTTTTACTATGTTTCTACAATAACATATTAAAAATCAATAAAATAAAATTAGGGGAAAATATGAGTAACGAAAAACCCGCGTCAGGGAATGACGCGAAACTTAAGCGTGATATTGGAATGCTTGGTGCGGGCTTTCTTGTGCTCAACGGATTGATCGGCGCGGGAATTTACGGGTTACCGAGTAAATTATTTGAACAGGCAGGTATGTTTAGTCCTTGGCTATTCATTATTGCCGGCGCTTTTATGATCATGGTTGTTTGGACTTTTGCGGCCTTGGCCAGCTATTTTACTAACACTGGTGGCCCAGTTGTTTATGCATCAAGTGGTTTTGGACCACTTGTTGGCTTTCAAACTGGTTGGCTTCTTTATATGGGTCGGGTCACGGCCATCGCTGCCAATGTTAATGTTCTGGTTAATTATTTGGCCTATGTTTGGGAAGACGCATCAGGTGAAGGGATCAAAATTATGTTGATCTTTTTAATCATTGGCGGCCTTGCAGTGATCAATATATTGGGGATTAAAAAAGCAGTTCATGCGATTAATATTCTAACTTTTTTAAAAATAGTTCCCCTGATTATTCTATTATTGCTTGGCTTTCAGTATTTTTCACCAGAAGTCTTTTTGCCAACAGAGTTTCCTAAAATTGATAATGTAGGGGCAACGGCACTACTTATTTTATATACTTTTGTCGGGTTTGAAGGGGCGTTAGTGACAGCGGGGGAAACTAAGAATCCGAAGAAAACATTGCCGCGTGCTCTTATTACAACGGTACTTTTAATCACCGCATTATATTTTATTATTCAGATGGTATATATTTCAGTGGAACCTACTAGTAACGATTCAGTGCCGCTTGTGACGTTGGGTAACCTATTAATGGGCCCCATTGGCGCGGTGGTCATTATCTTTACCGCCGTGTTTTCTATCATGGGCAATGCCGCAAGTATCGTCATTGCGGCACCTCGCATGACATTCGCTTTGGCTGAAGATGGCTCATTACCTAAATGGTTCTCAAAAATTCATAAAAAATATAATACCCCTGCAAATTCGATTATATTTTTAGCAGTTTTCTCATTCTTGTTGGCTATTTCTGGGACCTTTGTCTTTTTGGCGGTCGCCAGTGCGTTATCAAGAATGCTGGCTTACTCAGTTTGTATTCTAGCGCTTCCTATTATTCGTAAAAAGGCCGATCCTGAAACTCGCAAAAATGCGACCACTTTACCAGGTGGCTATCTTATTCCAGGCATTGCGTTGGTAATCTGTTTGCTGGCCGCCACTCAATCGACCATGAATTCATGGAAATATTTAATCGGCTTTATTGTTTTTGGTAGCCTTCTTTATTTTATCAATAGCAAATTTAACAAAGCTCCGTCGGAATAGATGATAAAATGAGTGAAGCTAAATTAAAACGTGATATTGGACCATTAGCCGTGGGCTTTCTGGTTCTTAATGGGATAATTGGAGCGGGTATTTTTGGCCTTCCAGGTAGATTGCTTGATGTGGCGGGAGCCTTTAGTCCGTGGCTGTTTATTATTTCTGGTATTTTAATCATCACAGTTGTTTGGACGTTTGCCAGCCTTGCCAGTTATTTTAGTAATACAGGTGGTCCCGTTGTTTATGTTTCAAGTGTTTATGGGCCGTTGCTCGGTTTTCAAACAGGGTGGTTGCTTTATGTGGGGCGGGTGGCGGCTTTTGCTGCTAACATTAATTTGTTGCTTGATTATGCTGCCTATTTATGGGACGGCGCGTCCGGCGGTCTCACTCGTAATATTATGATTTTTATCATCGTTGCTACTCTTTTGATCATAAATATACTTGGTATTAAAAAAGCAATTAATGCGATTAATATACTAACATTTTTAAAACTTGTGCCGTTGCTGCTTATGATGTTGTTGGGATTTCAATATATTACACCGGCGGATTTGTTGCCTCATGATCTGCCAACGTTCGATAATGCCGGAACAATTATTTTGCTCATTTTCTTTGCCTTTACGGGATTTGAATCGGTGTTGGCATCTGCGGGGGAGACTAAAAATCCAAAGAAAACAATACCACGCGCCTTGATTATAGTATTTTTGGTCATCACATTGATTTATTTCATTATTCAATTGGTCTATGTTTCTGTCGCACCTCCTAATAATGGGGCCGCGCCTCTTATAGAATTAGGTCGCTCGCTTATGGGGCCAATTGGCGGTGTGATTATTATTTTTGCCGCCATATTTTCTATATTGGGCAATGTCACGGGGATTGTAATTTTTGCCTCGCGAACGACGTTTGCGATGGCCCATGATGGCTCGTTACCCATTTGGTTTGGTAAAGTACATGAAAAATACCGCACCCCAGTAAATTCATTGATATTTCAAGCCGCATTTGTATTTTTACTGGCCATTTCTGGTACATTTGTCTATCTGGCGGTTGCGGGGGCATTGGCGAGAATGTTTGGTTATGCCATCTGTATTCTTGCCTTGCCTGCCGTTAGAAGAAATGCCGACGCGCAAACTTTAAAAAACGCCACTAAAATACCGTTTGGATATTTAATTCCGCTTGTTGGTTTATTGGTCTGTCTGTTCGCTATGACGCAAGCGGAGCCTAGAAATTGGATTTATCTATTTGGCTTTATTGCAGTCGGTAGCCTTCTCTATTTCATCAATAGTAAGCTTAAAAAAAGGGCAGTTTAAAACTGCCCTTTTGAATTTTATCATTCTTTTGGCAAGGTGGGATAGGTAATGCCCAACTGTTCCATATAAGTGTCATATTTGCTTGGATCATAATATAGCTTTTTAAGGGCCGGTTTGAATTTTGCCATAATAGCTACATTTTTTTCAATGGCTGGTTTTTCGGTTGCACTGATGAATGGCACATATGTGGTGTCTTTTAATTGTATTTCATTGAAATATTTGTTGGCCTCTTCAATTAATTCAGGCTTCATCAATAAATCAATCATGGTTCTCGCAATAACTTTAGCGCCAACCTGCGCGCCCTTATGGGCAACTGGTGTGGCCATGGCAATGGTGTTACGCCAGTTATGCCCCCCCAAACTACCGATATTTGATGGATAATTTAAATTGATGGTCGGTACCAACCATGAAATATCACCAATATCATCTGAGCCGCCGCTAACAGGATATTCAGACGGTGCGCTTAGACCGGACACTTCTGTGTCGAGCCCTTTTTGTTCTGTATCGGCTAATTTTTGAACAGCCTTGGCAAATATCTGGTCTTTCTCGTCCCAGATGGGCATGCCAACAGCGGTCATATTGTCATTAACGGCTTCAGCCATCGGTCTATTATAATGGCGTGGCCAGGCCCCACCAACCACGCGGTGACTTACCGTGGTGTCGGTCATAAGAGCCGCACCATCGGCAGTTTTATTAAGTTTTTCATAATTTATCAGAATTTTTTCCGCGGTCATTTCGCGAATATAATACCAGACGGAGGCGGTTTGAGGCACCACATTTGGCTGATCTCCGCCGTCAGAAATAATATAATGACTGCGCTGTAATGGGTGAAGATGTTCGCGCCGCGCGTTCCAGCCAGCATTCATCAATTCGACTGCATCAAGAGCACTTTTACCGCGCCACGGCGCACCCGCACTGTGGGCGGCTTCCCCTTTAAATGTATATTCAACTGAAATTAATCCTGTGCCGCGCGCATGTCCCCAACTTACTCCCAGACCGCTATCCACATGGGTAAACAGCACCGCATCTACATCATCGAACAATCCTTCACGGGTAAAAAATGCTTTCCCTGCCAAAAGTTCTTCGGCGATGCCGGGCCAAATGATAATGGTGCCGGGTATTTTATCCCGTTCCATTACTTCTTTTAGGGCGAGGGCGGCTGTAATATGAACCGCAAGGCCAGAATTATGCCCCTCACCATGACCAGGCGCCCCTTCGATTAGGGGATCTTTATAAGCAACGCCGGGTTTTTGCGAGGCTTTTGGAATACCGTCAACATCAGTGCCTAGGGCAATGATAGGATGACCTGACCCCCATGTGGCCCACCAGCCAGACGGAAGGCCTGCCACGCCTTTTTGGACTTTGAAATCGTTATTTTCCAATATTTCGCTAATATAACGCTGGGTTTCATACTCTTGAAAGCCCAGCTCTGAAAAGCTAAATAGACTATCAATAATTTCTTGTGATAATTTGCTTTTTGCCTCCACGCCTTTTGTAACATCATTTTTTAAGGCCGTAATTTTTGCACTATCTTCGGCGGATGCTGATGTGGCAATCATCAATGATATCCATAAAATGGCAATAATTTGTCGCATTATATACTCCCTCTATATGTCTGTGATTTTTTTATTATTATGGACGCAGGAAACCATTTAGTAAAGGGGGCACAAAAAAGCCGGACAAAAATTAATTTGCCCGGCTGATGTTAAATTTTTATGGAACTATTTTTCTAGAAAGTCCCTTGCAGGGTTAGTTTAAATATACGTTGCTCGGATGCTTTTCTAAATTCATTAAATAAAACACTATTTTGCGAAATATTGCCGTTATATTTGGTTTTTTGATAAGCGGTTTTTGCTTTGAGAATGTTTTTCAAATCTAGTCTAAGTTTCATATTACCGAACACTTTTTGTTCAACATAAAATGTTGCTCTTGGTTTGTTTGTTTTTACCCATTGCTCTGTTACATCCGTAAAGTAACCAACTGTGCTTCCGCCCATGCCCGCTAAACCTTTGTTGGTGATGTTAAAGCCGTATGAGACGCCTTGTTCCACCAAATCATGTTGGAAATTGACCATCCATTCATGTTCCTTTTTATATTTAAGGGGTCTTGAGATTTTAAGAAAGGCATCCATCACGTCTGTTTTTGTATAGGTGTATTTACCACTGACAATGGCATTAGGAAGACCTATTGCTTTTAGACGCCTGCTGGCTAAAACTTCAACACCATATTCCTTGGCATTTCCAATGTTGCCCGGCAGTGATTTGGTGGCGAGCTGGTAATCATTGGTTGGGTTATTGATGGGGTCGGGTTTGCCAATTCTGGCAATATGATCACGAATTTTATAATAGAATGCTTTGATAGCAATGGAGCCTTGGTCATCAACAAAGCGATTTTCATAGGCCACTGAGAATTCTAGGCGATCTTCTGGACTTAGAAGCGGATTACCAGCATCAATTTCATTATCTTCAGCGTCAAATTTATTGCCGAATGATCCAAAATCAAGCTGGCTGATTTTGCGCTCTGCTGTTAATCTGAATTGATTTTGCTTATCAACATCATAACGTAAATTCATTCTTGGTTTTAGGTAAAAGAATTTTCTACTAAAATCAGGGTTTGCCGCGTGAATGTTATCTTTTTGTGTGATCTCTGACCATTCTGCATTCAATGAACTTTGTAATGAAATGTTAGAGGCAACGGCGTAATTATGACTGACAAAGGCTTGATAGCGGACTTCCTGTATTGAAATATCATCTTGAGAGAGTAAGTTTATGACGCCATTGGCGTCCGTACTTGTACTTGCGGTTCCTGTATCATTGATCGCCACTTCACCGCCCATTTCAATTGTATGAACTTTGGCGAATGTGTTGGTAAGTGATGAGCGGAAGATTTTTTCACCGTGGGTACGTTTGTATAAATTGCCGCTGGTAATGGCAAGAGGAGCATCATTTAAAGCGGCTTTATATACTGTGTCAAAATCATGGTTACCGTGATTGACAACAAAAACAGATTTTAAGAGGCCCAATTGTTCGAAACGATGTTGGTAATCGCCGCCAAATTCCCAATGAAGTGGTTTATGGACTTGGTCTCTATCGATAATGTTTGTGTCACCATCAAGCAGCAAATTTTGATTGTCTATTTCAATAGTGTCTTGGTCATCAAATTCAATCTGTCCATTCAGGCGAAGAATATCAGAATTTTCAGCAGTATATTCGATATTGGTGTTGAGAAAAATTTTCTTTCTATCTTTGTTATTTGTCAGGGCGTTGTTTTCTGTTTGAACATTGGCTGCATTAAAAAGACTATCGGCAAAATGTTTGCGCGTTTCAATGAATTCTAAATCAATACCCGCTGAATATTTTATTTTTCCTAGCTCGCCTGTATGGGTCGCTTTGGTGATAGGGTTTATTTTTCCGTCTTGTGCATAAGATCCGCCAACTGTCCATACTGTATTTGATTTTGAGGCGTTTGCTTTCATCACAACATTAATGATCAAGCCTTCACTTTGAACATCAAGGCCTGCTTTTGTGCCGCGAATTAATTCAATATGGCTCACGGAAGAGGCTTGAATACGTTTTAATTGAAGACCAAGGGAATTTGACTTGCCAGCAATTCTTTTGCCATCAATTAAAATTTGGTCACCGTCAGAGCCAAAGCCACGAACGCCTCGTCCTGTTACTTCTTCGTCCGCTTTAGCAAGCAAAGATGCTGTGCCGGGTACGCTACGCAGCATATCGTGAAGGGTTACGGGTTTATATTGGGCAAAATAATCTGTGCTATAGGTCACCGTTGATGAGTTTCCTTCGGTGTTTGCTTCTTGGGCAAGGGCACTCGTGGACATCAATGTTGCAAGTGTTATGCCGATAAGGGCATTCTTAGATATGTTCACAGATTATTCCTTAAAATAGTTTAATGTATACGGTGTTTACATTTTTGTAATTTGAAACGTAATATCATAACATTTTTTCACTGTCTAGTGAATTATGACTAAATGGCACTGTAAATTAATGACAAAATAGTTGTAATTTTGATGGAAAATCACATAATGCAATTTCGAAGTTAAAGAAAATATGATCTGGTAAAAAAGTTTGGTTTAATCGTAAATGAATGAAAATAGTAAAATAGAGATTAAAACGACGACTTGTTACATGTGTGCTTGTCGTTGCGGTATCAATGTGCATCTTAAAGATGGTCGGGTTAAATATATTGAAGGAAATCCTGATCATCCTGTCAATGAAGGGGTGCTTTGTGCCAAGGGTTCTGCGGGAATTATGCAACAATATTCACCGGCTAAACTAACGGCACCCATGTTACGGGTTGGCCCGCGCGGTAGCGGGGAGTTTAAGGAAATTTCATGGGACGAAGCCATGGATATTGCCGAAGGTAAGCTACGAGCCGTACGAGAAAAAGATCCTAAGCGGTTAGCTTTTTTTACAGGACGCGATCAAAGTCAAGCATTAACGGGTTGGTTTTCTGCTAAGTTTGGGACTAATAATTATGCAGCTCATGGCGGCTTTTGTTCGGTCAATATGGCGGCAGCAGGTCTTTATACTATTGGTGGTTCATTCTGGGAATTTGGCGAACCGGATTGGCATCAGACTAAATATTTCATGATGTTTGGTGTTGCCGAAGATCACGATTCAAACCCCATCAAAAAAGGCATCGGCACTATTAAATCCCGCAAGGGCACGAAATATGTCTCCGTAAATCCTATTCAATCGGGTTATGCGGCCATTGCCGATGAATGGCTTGGTATTCGCCCCGGCACTGACGGGCTTTTTATTGGCGCCATGATCGCCGAGCTGCTCAAAGCAGAAAAAATAGACTGGCAATTTCTCATTCGTTATACCAATAGCCCGTGGTTGGTTATTGATAAGCCAGGCTCAGCACAGCACGGACTTTTTGCTCGTGATAGCGATGGTGCGCCGCTATGTTATGATAGCAGTTTAGAAAAAATTACCGCCATGAAAGTTGGCAAATCTAAACCCGCAATGGTCGGAGAATATAATCTTGAGGACGGGACAAAGGTTGTTCCTGCATTCCAGCATATTGCCCAAGAATTTATGGGTGATAAATATGATCTTGCGGCAGTGGAAAAACAAACAGGCATTGGCGCAAAAGATATAGAGCGTATCGCCGCTGAAATGGCAGAAGTGGCTTTTAGCCAAGAAATTACCATTGAGCAAAAATGGACTGACAGTTACGGTGTAACTCACGATAAAATCGTTGGACGCCCCGTCTCTTTTCATGCGATGCGCGGCATTGCCGCCCATAAAAACGGTTTTGAAACTTGTCGTATGCTTCACATGTTGCAAATGCTGCTTGGGGCGATTGATGGTCCAGGTTCATTCCGTTATAAACCGCCATTTCCGCGACCTTGCCCTCCTCATAAAAAAATGGCTAAAGTATCCGCCGCGCCAATGCAGTCTTTAAGCCTAGAACCTTTAGGTTTTCCATCGGGTCCAGAAGACTTGGCCGTTGATGAAAACGGCGAGCCAACACGATTGGATAAAGCATTTTCGTGGGAATATCCCCTTGCTATTCATGGCATGATGCATATGGCGCTTCATAATGCGTGGGCGGGTGATCCTTATAAAGTTGACGTTCTCTTTATGTATATGGCTAATATGGCGTGGAATTCATCGATGAATGTGGAAAATGCCATTAAATATATGACCGATAAAGATCCCGAGACCGACGATTATAAAATTCCCTATATCATCTATTCAGATGCCTTTTATTCAGAAACAGTTCCTTATGCCGACTTAATCTTACCCGATACCACTTATCTGGAACGGTGGGATGCTATTTCCATGCTAGACCGACCTATTGGCACGGCGGAGGCTGCTGCGGATTCAATCCGTCAACCTGTTTTAGAAATAGACCGAGACGTGAGAGCATTTCAAGATGTTGTTCTTGATCTTGGCGCCCGTCTGGGATTGCCGGGTATGGTCGACGACGAAGGCAATCCGCTATATCCTGATGGTTATAAAGACTATCTTAGCGGCCATGAACGTGCACCGGGCGTTGGGCCATTATCAGGCTGGCGCGGTGAAGATGGTAACAGTCAAGGTAAAGGAGCGCCAAACCCAAACCAGTTACAAAAATATATTGATAATGGTTGTTATTGGGAATTTGCGTTAGAACCACATGAGCAATATAACCGTTTTGCTAATCAGGCCTATTTGGAAACCGCAACAAAGATGGGCTGGATGGGTGCGCCAGAGCCTATTATTCTCAATGTTTATAATGAAATGTTGCAAAAATTCCATCTGGCGGCCGATGGTCACGGTGATCATGTACCACCAGAACATGCGCGCGCACGCATTAAAAAATATTTCAACCCTGTCCCTACATGGTATCCACCTCAAGAATTAGTGGATAGAAATAGTGATGAATATTCGCTTTCTGCGTTAACGCAACGTCCTGCGCATATGTATCATTCATGGGGCGGACAAAATGCTTGGTTACGCCAATTAACATCGCGAAATTATCTTTATATCAATAGCCAAACGGCAAAAAATAAAGATATAGCAGACGGCGAATGGGTCTGGGTTAAAAGCCCGCATGGTCAAGTAAAAGTGCAGGTGAAATTCATGGAAGGGCTCAATAAAGACACGGTCTGGACATGGAATGCCATCGGCAAACGTCGCGGGGCTTGGGCGCTTGATGAAAATTCTCCTGAATTTAAACAGGCATTTTTGCTTAATCATGTTATTTCAGAAAATATAACCACTGACGAAGGTGAAGTACGCTCAAACTCCGACCCGGTTACGGGCCAAGGCGCATGGTTTGATACCCAAGTGAAAATTGAAAAAATCAGCAGCGATAATAAAGCTGAAAATAATGGGGAAACATCACCCATGATGCCCGCTTATAAACCTCATGTGAAATTTTCCAGACCTGACGTGCTTCGCTATGGTTTTGAAAAAGAAAAAAGCTTTAATGAATATGAACGTTCTTTGGGCACAACTATAGATAAAGGGGAGAAGTAAAATGACTTGTCTTCCCGAAAAAACAGATAAAAAACTGGGCTTACTGATTGATCTTAACATTTGTGTTGGTTGTCATGCCTGTGCGGTTAATTGTAAAGAATGGAACACCAGCGGCATCACTGGCCCTATGGAGGATTTAAAACCTTACGGCGATGATCCTAGCGGTGTTTGGTATAACCGAATTCATAGTTATGAATTTAAAAAAGAAAATGAAGTGGACCGGACGGTTTATTTCCCAAAACCATGTCTTCATTGTGAAGATGCGCCTTGTGTTACGGTGTGTCCAACGGGCGCGTCCCTTAAACGAAGCGAAGATGGTATTGTCCTTGTTAATCCAGATGTTTGTATTGGTTGTAAACTTTGTTCTTGGGCCTGCCCGTACGGGGCGCGTGAATATGATACTTCAGCGGGGGTCATGCAAAAATGTACCCTTTGTGTGGATAAAATTTATGATGAAAATATCCCCGAAGAACGCCGTGTTCCGGCATGTGTTTCAACATGTCCGGCAGGGGCGCGTCATTTTGGTGATTTTGCTGACCCTGCATCAAACGTATCACTGCTCGCGGCAGAGAATGATGCACGTGAGTTATTCCCACAAATGAAGACAAAACCCGTCAACCAATATTTACCGCCGCGTAAACGCGAGATTGCGGAAAATAAAAAATTGGATCAAAAAGTTACTAATATTAAAGACGCCCTTATGAAATGGGCCACATTAGATTTTACAGGATAAGACCATGCATCCAGCGTTATCAGTTATTATATTCACAACTTTTTCCGGCATGGGCTATGGTTTATTTATCTGGCTTTGTGCTAATCTTGTTTTTGCGTCCTCCCCCCCAAGTGATATGGAAATAGTCTCTGGAACAGCTTTATCGACCATCTTAGTGGGCATTGGGCTTGTTTCATCAACCTTACATCTTGGTCATCCTGAACGGGCGTGGCGCGCCTTTAGCCAATGGCGCTCATCATGGCTTAGCCGTGAAGGGGTGCTTTCTGTGTTAACGTTTGGTCCCATTATTTTTATTGGTGGCGAAACTTACTTAAAGCTTGGTTTTGAATATTTAATCACACCAATGGCTGTGCTTGGCATTTTAGGGGCAGTGGCGACACTATTTACCACCAGTATGATTTACGCGTCTCTTAAATCAATTCCGGCTTGGCATAATAATTGGGTGATTATTGGCTATCAGGTTTTTGCCTTATCTTCTGGTGGTGTAGCCTATATTATGATCGCAGGGTGGCAGCATTACAGACTGGTTTCGGCGTTATTATTGATTGGCCTGTTGGTGAAAATCATAACATGGATTTATATTGATAAGCATCGGGGGCAATATAAACGAGAAGATGCGCTTGGTCTTGCTGATTTTGGCCGTGCTAAACCGTTTGAGCCGGCTCACTCTCAGAAAAATTATCTAGAGCGGGAAATGGGCTATAACTTATGCCCACGCCGCCGTGCTCTTATGCGCTGGATTGCCCTTGGCTGCGGCTTTATCGTGCCTGCCATATTGCTTTATATGGTCTTTAGCATTGATATTTTAATCACAATAATATGTTTGGGTGGGATGATGGCTGAACGGTGGCTCTTTTTCGCCGAAGCCGAACATGTGGTACGGCTCTATTATGATAAAGATGAAGTTTAATTAGCCTGCTTTATAATATTCTGATATATAATAACATAAATATACCAATAGATTTTATTGGTTCACTATCAACTATTGAGTAAATTATGTTTAAATCACTGATTGCTTTTGCATTAATTTGCTCTACTCCTTTTAGCATTGATGGTCTTTTGATCTCACAGGCCATTGCGGGCGAAGATGTCCATGCTGATAGTTCAGTTGTTACTTACGATAAAGAATATTTTGCTAAATTTGATCCTGTGACATTGTTAGATATGTTACAGCGTGTTCCCGGCGTTCAAGCCATCATTGATAAAAGTAAAAAAGGATCAAATGGGGGCGGTACCAATAGCGGTGGTAAGTCTGAGCGTGGCTTTGGCTCTGGTGGCGATCAGATATTGATCAATAACAAACGCTTGTCTGGTAAAGCCAATAATATCAGCGATACTTTAGCAAGAATTTCAGCCTCAACAGTGGAGCGCGTGGAAATTATCCGTGGTGCATCAAGTGACCTTGATGTGCAAAGTCAGGGTCTTGTGGTGAATGTGGTGATGGAAGAGGGCACTTCGAATTCAAGCACATTCTGGAAAATGGGGGGGCGTTATTCGGATGGTTATAAATTCTCACCAGATTTGTTGGTTTCACATAATGGCTCAAGCGGTAATTTAGAGTATATTTTTGGCGCTAGTGCAAAACAAGGGGAACATATTGAGCATCGTCTTGATAAAGATTATACGCCAGCGGGGGATTTTTTCGCACAATCGGGTAGAAAGACTGACAATGTTTTTAAAACATTAAAATTCAACAGTAACCTTACCTACAATATGGATAATGGCGATGAATTTCGCTTGAACGGGCAATTTGAACCGGCGATTTATGATAAATATGAACCCAGATTTACCGAAGATTTAAACCAACCAGAACAATTACAATATTGGAAAGAGGATCAAAAATCTCAAAAGTGGGAAATAGGCGGTGACTATACCTCTAAAATAGGTTCTCTAGGTGTTTGGAAGACATTATTCATTGCAAACCGCGATCGCATTGATAAACAGAGCACTTATGATAATGTTTTTGATAGTGGAAACATTCCTATCTTTAGGA
>ERZ890510.1204-NODE-1204-length-17438-cov-4.375079_pt1 | contig 17438 bp, 12 predicted proteins | sample MGYA00521265_ERZ890510 | MGnify/ENA primary metagenome ERZ890510 (study PRJEB32303, sample SAMEA104408624) | aquatic metagenome | biome: Brackish water; feature: Chemocline; material: water | place: Baltic Sea | collected 2014-10-26T21:54:00 | depth 110 m ...
CAAAACCCAACTCTCTAAACCTGATGCGCCTTTTAATCATGGGGCCTCCCGGTGCGGGTAAGGGCACACAAGCTGTAAATATCGCTAAAATTTTAAATATTCCACACATTTCTACAGGTGATATATTTCGCGAAAACTTAAAAAAAGAAACCCCACTTGGTTTGGAAGCAAAATCATTTATGGATCAAGGTCTTTACGTCCCAGATGATGTCACAAACAGAATTGTTGAAGATAGATTAACTTGGCCAGATACGGAGTATGGATTTTTGTTAGATGGGTACCCTAGAACAATTGATCAAGTTAATTTCTTGGATACATTATTGAAAAAAAACTCTCAGCAAATTGAAAAAGTTTTAGAGTTGACAATAAATATCCCAGTTGTGGTGGAAAGATTATTAAAACGTGCTCAAGAGCAAGGCCGAGTTGATGACACGAAAGAAGTGATCACTAAAAGATTAGAAGTATATGCTGAATCAACTGCTCCACTTTTAGAGGAATTTGCAAAGAGAGAAATATTAATAAAAGTAGATGGCACGGGTAGTGTTAGTGAAGTTGAAAGTAAAATTAAATCTGCTTTAGGAAATTAATCTTTCCAAATAATAGGAATTTGTATTTCGTTTCGTTTTAAAAATGCCGGCTTAAATGGGGGGTCAAATCTGGCACTTCTCCAGTTATCTCCAGAGCCAATTTCTTTTATATTTTCACGATTTATAGCATTTTTTAACAGCTCTATATTATTTTCGAGTTTCTTGTTTGTGTAGTTTCCTTTGAACTTCAGGCAAGCATAAAATCCTTGCGGCAATTCTTTAACCTGCACACTTTCATTATCTGAAATTGGTAAATCAGATACTTTAGACCCACTGGGCATGACAAAAGATATATTCCAAACATTTGTTTTAACTGGAACTTGTAGAACTGGAGCGGTCATAGAAATATTATTCTTTGAAATATAGTTAAATAGTGGACGAAAACCAAAACTTCCCGCTTGATTCATTTCACCATCAACAGTAACTTCAGCAATTACGCAAGCTTCATAATTTCTTATTTCAAAGTCTGAATATTTCTTTACAACTTGATATTTCTGCTGTTGGGTCATAGTTTTGTCAAAATTTCTGGTCCATTTTCAGTGATTGCAATTGTGTTTTCCCAATGACTTGCAAATGAGTTTTCTGATGAAACCACAGTCCATTCATCTTCAAGAACATGAACCTTGTTGGTACCTAGTACAAGCATTGGTTCAATGGCTATTGCCATTCCAACTTCAAGTTTAGGTCCTGTGCCAGCAGATCCATAATTAGGAATACTTGGCGGCATATGCATTTGAGTTCCAATTCCGTGACCTACGTAATCTTCAAGAATTCCAATACTTAAATCACGGTGAGATTTAACAAAAGTTTCTATTGCATAACCAATATCACCTACATGATTTCCTGTTTTTGCAGCAGATATTCCTTTGAACATTGCTTCTTTAGTGATGTTACATAATTCTTTATGCTCTACTTTTGCATTACCAACGCAAATTGAAATGGCTGCATCTCCGTGCCAGCCTTCAATAATTGCACCACAATCAACACTAACTAAGTCTCCATCTTCAATAATTTTATTCTCTTTAGGAATTCCGTGGACAACTTCTTCGTTAACTGAAACACAGATTACAGCGGGGTATCCGTGATAACCAAGGAAAGAAGGAATTGCTCCTTCTTTTTTCATGATATTTTCAGCAATTAAATCTAAATCTTTTGTACTCATTCCAGGTTTGATTTGTTCTCGAATTTCTTCTAAGCAAAGGGCTACCACTCGACCAGCTTTTCGCATCAAGTTGAATTCAGCGGGCGTTTTTATTTGAAATTGAGATTTTTTAAACATCTATATCGATATTACTTGATACTGGGACACATAACAAATTAATAAAAACATTTAATTAACTCTTTGTGAGGGATTTGGTAAATATAACTTTTTTACCAAGGTTCTTCTGGTTCTAGCACTCTCCAGCAATACCAAGCTGCGATAGACCGATAAGGGGCAAAGGGATTGCCTAGAGGATCTAATTGTTTTTCTGTTGGCATTTCTTTCATGTTGTGAGCTAATTTCCAACCTCTCCTAACAGCTAAATCACCAACGGGCCAAACATCAAGTCTGCCCATAGTAAACATTAGAAACATTTCCGCGGTCCATCTACCAATTCCCCAAACTGAACTTAACGTTTTAATTACTTCATCATTGTTAGCATCTTGTAAAGATGCTAAATTAATTTCTTTTGTTAAGTGCGCATTTGCTAAGCCATGTATTGTTCTAACCTTTGCTGCTGATAAACCAGCTGATCTTAATTCTGATTCAGTCCGATTGACTAAAACTCGTGGGGTTATTTTTCCTTTGGCTAATTTCTTAACTTTGGCATTGATTGAAGCTGCAGCAACTGATGAAATTTGTTGAGCTACCACAGATCTCACGAGGGATTCGTAATATGAATTTACTGACTGTTCTTGTGGGGCAATATTGCAAACAGAACTAACCTCAATTACCTTTTTTAAGTCTGGACATGTGGATTTAACATGCTCAATGCCGCGCCTTAGGTGTGTTGAATGTGAAACCATAAGGTTTATCAATCTAGTTCATGTCACAATTTGAATATGTTACAGAACTGGAATATAAAGGCAAAAATATATTTAATTCTGGCTTTATTTGGACTAATCGGTACTTGGTATTTTAACATTTTGGCAATCGGGCAAGGTCGAGATTTTTTTGCCGACTGGGGTAGTACTCCTGCTGTTTTGTCTGCGACCACAGATTTACTAGTGGCAGCAAGTGCTGCCAGTATTTTTATGTTTTATGAAAGCAAGAGATTAAACATTAAATATGGTTGGCTATTTATCTTGGGATCATTTATCACAGCCATAGCTTTTACATTTCCGCTATTTCTGGCCGTAAGAGAAAGAAAAATAAGCACCTAACTTAAAGAGCGTTTTTCTTTTGTAAGTAGGCGAAATAGAACCAACCAGGAAGAACGGGAAGCCAGAAAGTTACGATTCTATAAAGTAAAACACCTGAAAGTGCTGTTCCAGAAGAAATTCCAGCTGCAGTTAACCCTGCTATTAAAGCTGCTTCTACTGCACCTATACCGCCTGGAGTTGGTGCTGCTTGGCCCAATGTTGCTCCCGCTAAATAAACAAAAGCAATAGTTGCAATTGCAATCGAGCCACCAAACGCTTTTAGTGATGCATAAAAAGTGATGACATAAAAAAGATTAAGCAGTATTGATGAAACCGCACTTATTATTAGTCTTTGTGGCTCTTGGGCAATTGTTGATAGCGTTGGACCGGCTTGTGAAAGTATTGGTGAAGCTTTTTCAATAATCAGTTGTCGAATTTGTTTAATTGAAATAATACCAATAATAAGAGCAAATATAATTACAAAAATAATTAAGGTAGTTCTAGACGGTCTGAATGAAAAATCAGATTGAGTTCCTGCTGCGATACCTGTAATAATTAAAAGAATTACGTGCACAGCAAAAATTACAACCTGAGAAACACCCACAGCCGTTGCCGCAGCTGGACCTGGTACACCAGATTTATTTAAGAATCGAATATTGACTGCTACTGACCCAAGTGTTGGAGGGGTAACCAAAGTTGCAAAAGAAGCCGCTAGCTGTGCTTGAAGAGCTCTAATCCATTTCACTGGTTTTGTCACAAATGAAAGCAATAGGGCCGTCGAAGCCAAATATGTTAAAGCAGATCCAAGTAACGCTATTCCAGCCCAACCCCATTGAGCAGTTTGTGCTAATTCTCTGATGTTAATTTGGCTGAATTGCGGAATCAATACATATATTGCAATCAGAGAAAAAAGTGCCAATAAAATATTTTTGAAATTAATTCTTTGAAACTGGATAGATTCAACATCAGCACTTAAAGCTAATGATCCCAGACCTTGCCTTAGTTCTTTGAGTAAATTCTTATGCACATGGAGATAATCTCGAGTTTTTTTACTCATAGCAACACTTTGAATAGCTGGGATAATTCTTACTAATTCTTTAGTTGAGAAAACTTCACTGGAGATTTTAACTGTTTTTGATACTCCAAATGTTCGAGCACAAGTAACAAGTGCTTCAGCAAGATCTACTCTTTGTTGTAACTCTGTTGCAGCAATTGTTCCTGAGTGAACTGAAGTAAGTACAATTTCCCCAGCTTTTGTTACCCAGACGTTTTCAGCTGAAAGAGCTCGATGTGCAATATCTGCATTGTGAATATTTTTTATATCCTCAAGAAATTTTTTGATTTGTTCATCACTAAGAGTCATCTCGGTCTGAGTCAAATCCGCAAAAGCAGATCCCTCTAAATGTTCTAGTGCAATATAAATAGAGTCTGGTTCAATTTCTCTAACTAATCTGACTTCAGGTACTTTCACAGAATTAGCTTTAATGGCAAAAGATAACAGCGCAGTTCTTTCTACTCTTCGTCTAATGCTCATACCTTTAAATTCACCACTTGTTCTGATAGTTAATCCACGCCACCATGAACCAATTACCCCAGAGCCCTGTAACTCCCAGTCAAATACCCATACATTTAATTGTGAACCACTTTTTTCAATAACACGAAAAATTCTTCCTTCTGAATTTTCAGATAAAAGGTTAATGGAATTAAATTCAATACCACCAGAAATTAAAGACTCTTCAATCTTTTTTTGACTTGCTCTATTAATTGGGGTGCCAAGAGCATATCTAACTAATAAACCAATTGACCAACCAAGTAAAACATTTATGATCTGAGCAACGATTGTTGTGCCACCAGCAACTAAGTTCACCAAAATTAAAGAAATAATAGATAAAGTTGCTAACCAAAATAATTTTCCACGATCAAAAATTCTGGCTATTACCAGATATGCCACTAAACCAGCAATCAGTGGATCTAAGGGGTCAGAGCCGCTGGTATTAGTTGATCCAGTTAAAGCAATAAGTACACGTGGTGAATTAAACTGCACAATGAAGATAGAAAGTGAAATTAAAGTAATAACAGTTAAACCAGCAGCCAATAGTGCATCAATTAGTTGTCGGGCACGACTTCGAGAAATCAATGAAACGGCTACAACAATTGGTACAAAAATAATTGCAGTAGCCCCAATTGTGTTTAATAGAAAAAGTATTGGGCTTGGTAACTCTCTTGTGACAGTAGCTAAATCAGCATCTATGCCTGCAGTTGTTTGGGCAGCCAAAATTCCAATTAGGGAAACAAGCACTGTTGAGCCAAGAGCGATCAATAGGTTGACCAGATCTCTAGGTCTACGAGCGGCCCGGCGTGAGAGTTTCTTATCCAAATTAGCCATCAGTCCTATCGTCCCATCACCTTGTTTTTCTCACCTGAGCAGACACTTGTCACAGGTTGATGGTGAAGTATAGATATGAATATTGCTGGAATTCCTGATTTTGAGCTCGATAATTCCCCATTGCCGATTTTGGAAAGTCCTAATTTTGATGAGATTCAGCAAAGTGTTATTTCCCACCAAAAGGGATCACTTCTTGTAACCGGAGGAGCGGGAAGTGGGAAGACAACTTTATTAGCAGAATCTGCGATAGGACAGATAAAAAATGGTTTAGATTCAGACAAGATACTGTTTTTCTGCTTTTCTAGGCAACAAGCAAGATCTATGCGAAAATATTTGGCTAGAAGACTTGCCGGTTATTCAATTCCCAGAGTCGCTACTTTTCATTCCTTCACGCATTCAGTAATGCAATCAGCGTTTAATCAAGGATTAGTGATAGAAAACTATTCATTCACCCCACTTCGTTTGCTTTCAGGACCAGAACAAGAAGTGATGATTCAAGAATTAATCAAAGGCTCAATAGAAGATAAATCTATAAATTGGCCTGAATCACTACTTGGGGCACTAAACACAAAAGGATTTGTCAGACAAGTTAGAAATCTATTTGCCAGGATGCGGGCATTGGGAATGGATCCAGAACAATTAATTGATATTGGAAACCGATATGAAATAGAAAATTGGGTTTGTCTAGGTAAATTTGCTGAAATGTATCTAGATACCCTAGATGCTTCCCAGACTATTGACTATGGAGAATTAGTTCATCGAGTTAATTTACTAATCAACAGATTAAAATCATTAGATCAATTAAATATTAATTATTCACATTTCTATGTGGACGAATATCAAGATATTGATCCCGCACAAGTAAATCTACTTAAATCCCTTGTTAAAGGTAACAAATTTTTGCTCGCAACTGGCGATAGTGCACAAAGTATTTATCAATTTCGTGGATCAGATTTTGAAGCACTTAACAGGTTTAAGATAGATTTCGAAAACAGTAAAATAATAAATTTAGAAAAGAATTATCGCCAGAAATCAGAGATTATTAATTCTTGCTATACCTACGATTCTTTGGGTGCGCAAAACTTTCATATTGCCAATCAAATCCGTAGATATAAACAAGATAATCCAAATCTTAAATGGGCAGATATTTTAATAATCGTTCGAAATAGCTCAAGTGTTAATTCTTTGCTTAGAGCTCTAAATACTTATTCGATTCCTGTGAGTGTGCAAGCAGATGACCTTCCTTTGGCTAAAGAGCCTGCAGCTCGTGTTTTGTTGGATTGTTTAAATATTGCTGGGCAATTAGCTGCTGGTAACAAAAATCCAACTACCCCTGAAGTGATCAGGGATTTGCTGCAAGGTCCATTAATAAGTGCTAATCCCAAAGAGTTAAGGGAAACAGCTCGTTTGCTGAGAAAAAAGGCAAAAGATAGTGGGGAACAATTATTTTCTAGTGATCAAAGTATTTACAACGCCGTAATCGATCCACGAATTCTTTTAGATATTGATTCAAATATATCGCAAGGAATTAGACGATTAGGGTCAATTTTATTTACAGCACGAGATCTAATTGCAGAAAAAACCAGAGTTGAAGTTGTGCTATGGAATGTATGGATGTCTGAGATAAGTGAAAAAAATAAAAAAATATTTGATGTTATCGATATTAAATATCAGTGGAGCACACATTTGCAAGAAACTGCTTTGAAATCTGGTTTAGAGGGACGAAAAGCAGATAAAGACCTTGACTCAATTTTAACCCTATTTGATGCCGCCAGTCGAGATGATGAAAGAACACTGGGCACTAGAGGTGTTCTAAATTTCTTATCAGAATTAGGGATGCAAGCATTTCAAGCCGAAACTTTGGCACAAAAACCTGTGGAAGATGATCGGATACAAATTGTTACTGCACATAAAGCAAAAGGGCTGGAAGCAAATTTTGTTATTATTCCAAATTTGCAAGTAGATCAGTGGCCCTCAGTTAAAGCCAGAAATAATTTATTAGAAGTAGAAAGATTAGGTTATGAAACAGTTGTTAGAGCTCCCAGTAAACAAGAAATTTTACAAGAAGAATTTCGACTATTTGAAGTTGCAAAAAAAAGAGCTACGCAAAAACTATTAGTAACAGCCATCAAAAGTGATTTCGTAGATAATGGGGAGCCTTCAATTTTATTTAACCAATTTGGTTTACAAGAGATTGAACATATTTCGGGTTATCCGCAAAGAGCCCTTTCCTTAAATTCACTCGTTGCAGAATTGAGAAAAATTTCTAGCGATAGTGATAAGTCCGAAGAATTCAAAAAAGCAGTTGCTAAAAGACTGCAGTTATTAGCCGAGAGCAAAGATGCTTTTGGACGAAAAATTAACCCAAATGCAGAGCCAGATAACTGGTGGGCACTAAATGCTGCAAATCCCAGTCAGGAACAAATTGCGCCTGAAAATAGGGCAGTCAAACTGTCAGGTTCTGGCTTAGCTACTTTACGAGATTGTGGTTTGAAATGGTTTTTAGAGAAAAAAGCTGGGGCAAACGAGATAAGACAAAATTCTGCAAGTATTGGCTCAATTGTGCATGCTCTTGCCCAAGGTTTAACTAAAAAAAAAATCCCAGCCAACAAAGAAGCACTTGTTGAAAAACTTGATGAGATTTGGCCGCAGCTAAATTATGAGGCCAAATGGTTGGCTGAAAAGGAATATCGCGCTGTACTAGAAATAATTGATAATTTACTGCACTGGCATTTGCAAAGAAACACTGAAAACATTATTGGAGCAGAAGTTTACTTCTCTACAGAAATTGAAATAGAAAACGAAAAAGTTGCATTAAGTGGCTATATTGATCGAGTTGAAATAGATTCAGATAACAACCTGATTCAGATCATTGATTTTAAAACCGCTAAGACCGAACTAACAAAAGAAGATGCCTTGCATGACCCACAATTAGGGGTATATCAATTAGCAGTAGAAAAAAATGCTTTAAAAACTGAACAAGAAATCACAGCAATAAATTCAAAAGCTAATCTAGTTTATTTAAGAAACATGCAAAAAAACGGTGTTAAAGAACTTGCATCGGCATCTTTAGAAGAAAACGGAATTTTAGATCTATTAAAAACTGCTTTGAAAGTTATACGAGAAGAAGAATTCAAACCCACACCGAATCCAACGTGTCGAACCTGTAAATTCACCAGAATGTGTCCTGCCCAAGCTGAAGGTAGGTCGGTGATCAACTGATGAAAGAAATATTCAAACCGACCAAAGAGCAATTAGCAGCAATATCTGCCCCCCTGGAGCCTGCTTTAGTTTTAGCTGGAGCTGGAACCGGTAAAACAAGTGTGATGGCCCAAAGAGTGCTCTGGTTAATCACAGAAGCCAAGATTGATCCTTCAGAAATTTTGGGCTTAACTTTTACCAATAAAGCATCTCAAGAATTAAGAAGTCGAATTAGAACAACTATTACCAAGTTATTTTCTAACAAACTAGAAGTTATCGAACCAAACGTTTCAACCTATCACTCTTTTGCTTTACAAATTCTTAATGAATATGGACTAATTTTAGGAATTGATTCAGATTTAAAACCAGTCACCGAAACCACCCGAGCAAGCCTTGCCTATAGAACTGTTTTAAACACAAAATTAAAATTAATGGCACTGGATAAAATTCCAAGAAACATTGCTAAACAGGTTTTATTACTTGATAATCAAATGGTTGAGCACGATTTGAGCAAAGAAACAATAATAGAACACTCACAAAATTTAATTCAACAGGTAAATAGTGTTAGTGCCAAAAGTCATTTGAAGGATTTAGTAAAAGCTGCACAAGAAAGAATCGAATTAGTACAGCTAGTTGAAGAGTTTAGACTTTTAAAAGAGAGTGAACTGGTTATTGATTTTGCTGATCAAATGCGGTTTTGTTTACAACTAGTACGAGAGTTTCCACAAGTTAAAGCCGAAATACGCAATCAATATAAAGCTGTTTTGTTAGACGAATACCAAGATACTTCAGTGATTCAAAGAATGATTTTGGCTGAAGTATTTGGCCAAGGACACCCCGTAACAGCAGTAGGAGACCCTTTACAAGCCATATATGGCTGGAGGGGCGCTTCAGTTTCAAATATAGATAATTTCACGAAGCATTTTGAGAAATCAGAAACTTTAAGTGCAAGTAAGTATTTACTAACTGAAAACTATCGAAGTGGGCAAAATATTTTAGATCAGGCAAATAATATTTCTGCAGACTTAAGAGATATTCATCATGATATTAATTCATTGAGGGCTGGGAAAGAAATTGAGTCAAATGTTAATTTAGGGCTTTATTTAACTTGGGAAGAGGAAGTAAAAGCCATTGCTGCCCAAATAACTTCACTAGTGTTTGATAAATCTGAAAAGCCAGAAAACATTGCTGTGTTAAGTCGAAATGGTAAAGAACTCTTAGCAATCTATGACGCACTTGTTAAAAATGGAGTACCAGCATCATTTTCTGGGAAAAGAGATCTGATGGATGTGCCTGAGGTCAGTGAAGTTTTGGCATATTTGAAATTAATGGATGATCCAACTGACAATCCAGCAATGGTTCGTATTTTGGCCGGTCCCAGATTAGAAATTGATCCCAGAGATTTAGCTTTGCTAGCAAAAAGAGCACAAGATTTAATCAGCACTCAAATAGATTCAAGAGATAAATCTTTTGAAAAAAGTTTAGAAAGAGCAGTTGAAGGAAACGATGTTGCAGAATTAGCCGTCTTAGCAGATGCAGTTTCATCACCAGGGGATTATCAATATGGGCAAGGGGTTAGGGAGCGTTTAACGAAGTTTGATCGAGAATTAAATAATTTACGAAACTTTATTACCGAACCCTTAAGTGATGTTATTTATCGAATCCTAAACACCACAGGACTACTAGTTGAGATTCTTTCAAGCAATAACTTGATGTCTCAAAGTCGATATGAAGCATTAATGACCTTACAAGAATTAGCAGAAAACTTTGATCAAGGATCTCCCCACGGAGCTTTGCGAGAATTTTTAGCCTGGCTTGATCAGGCAGAAGAATTAGAAAGCCCAATTGAGTTTCGACAGGTCAGTGTAAGTAACTCTGTGGTTTTAATGACAATACATTCAGCGAAAGGATTAGAGTTTCCAATTGTATTTATTCCGGCTTTAGCAAATTCAGTATTTCCAAGTGCTAAAAGTTCAACTTGGTTAACCAAGGCAGAATTAATTCCATATTCACTAAGAGCAGATGCTTCATCTTTGCCAGGTAATTTTGCACTACCTAAAAAGGAATTTGAAAATTATAAAGAAGATTGTAAAAAATATGCAGAACTTGAAGAACGACGATTAATGTATGTGGCATTAACTAGAGCAGAAAAGGAACTTTATGTCTCAGGTCACCATTGGGGAGTAATGCAAAAAAAATCTAGAGGACCCTCTCCGTACTTGTTGCAAATAAAAGAGTCAACCAAAAATATAAAAATAATTAATTGGGCAGAGAATAATGAAGAAAAAAATCCAAGTTTATTAAACAAAGAAGCATATAGTTGGCCAGCTAATACAGATGAATTAACTAGAGAGCAAAAGTTATATGTTGCACAATTAATAAAAGATAGAGATTTTGGAGATGTCACAAATATTACAGTCGAAGAAAAAGAATTGTTAGATAATTGGGATAGAGACTTAAAATCTTTGCTTGAGGAATTAACTAACGAAAAAATAAAGAAAAAATCAGTAGCGGTGCCCGATACGCTAAATGTGACAAAAACTATAAATTTGATGAGAGATCCAAATAAATTTGCTTTGCAACTAGTTAGACCTATGCCTACGAAACCTTTCACCCAAGCAAGACGTGGCACCCAGTTTCATTATTGGATTGAAAATCATTTCCAGATGCCAACTTTATTAGATGCTCTAGACTTACCTGGTTCAGCTGATGAAGATTTAATTACTGATGATCAGTTAGAGCAAATGAAAGCTGCGTTTTTGAAATCTGATTGGGCTAATAAAAAACCGCTCGCTATTGAATGGCCTTTTGATATTTCCATTCAGGGGAGATCTTTAAGAGGAAGAATTGACGCCGTGTTTGAAACTGCAAACGGAGTTGAACTAGTGGATTGGAAAACTGGTCAAGTAGGAAAATCAGATGATTTACAGCTTGCTTGGTATCGCTACGCCTGGTGGAAGATGATGAAAACCCCGCTAGAAAATATTGTTACGGCTTTTGTTTACATTCCGGGCATGGAAACTTTTAGACCAGACTCACTTATCGAACCTGAGTTACTTTTGCAAAGTGTCTCCAAGGGGGCAACTCCACAATAATCAGGAAACAGAACTCGTGAGAGGATTGATTTATGACCCAATTAACTATGTATTCCACTCAGTGGTGTGGATATTGCCAAAGATTGAAAGCCCAATTAGGTAGAGAAGGTATTACTTATACCGAAATTGATATTGAACACGATGCAGAAGCTGCCGCCATGGTTGAAAAAGTAAACGGTGGTAACAGAACAGTTCCGACTGTAGTTTATGAAGATGGCACTGCTGTTACAAATCCTTCGCTGGGACAGGTGAAAGAAAAGCTAGGTTTATAAATGTCTAGTCAAAAGCAAATTTTTAATTTGCTTGACGATGCGCAACTTGCAGCAGTCAATGCTTTAGAAGGACCAGTAGTAATTTATGCCGGGGCTGGTAGTGGAAAAACAAAAGCCATAACACATCGAATTGCCAATGGATGTTTGCAAAAACTTTATGATCCCCAAAAAGTGTTAGCTGTAACTTTCACAACAAGAGCAGCTGATGAAATGGCTTTAAGAATTTCTGCTCTTGGAGTTAGAAATGTTTCGGCTCGAACTTTTCACTCTGCTGCTTTGCGTCAACTTAAATATTTTTGGCCTAAAGCCATAGGTGGTGAGATCCCTAAGATTATTGAAAACAAATACAAGGTTTTGAAAGCAGCTTTAGAAAATAAACCAATCAGAGGTTCTGTTAAAGAACATCAATCAACAATCGAATTTGCTAAAACTAATCGTTTGGACCCAGACTCATTAACCGATGTTGATCAAGCAAGTGCCTACCAGGCATACATAGATTTCACCGACAAAAATAATCTTATTGACTTTGAAGATGTTTTGATGCTTCTTGTAGCAATCTTGGAGGACCGCCCAGATTTAGCTGATGAAGTACATCAAAATTATCAATGGATCACTGTTGATGAATATCAAGACGTTAATCCACTGCAACAGCGATTACTAGAATTATGGTTAGGCGAAAATAGAAATATTTGCGTAGTGGGCGACTCCGCGCAAACAATTTATACTTTTGCCGGAGCATCAGCAAAACCATTAGAACAATTCACAAATAAATATGAAGAGGCTTCCATCTTTCGCCTGAATCGTAATTATCGATCAAGCCCTGAAATTATTAATTATGCAAATAAGTTACTTTCTCAAATGCCAAAATCAAATGCCAGTGTCGGATCCCTATTACCAACTAAACCAACTACACACAAAGTAGAAGTTTTACCTTTTATAAATGACAGTGCCGAAGCAGAATGGATTGCCCAATCAATAGTGGAACTATTGCAAAAAGGCGCAAAAGAAACAGAAATCGTGGTGCTGGCCAGAATTAATTCACAATTAGAAATTGTTGCGGCAAGCCTGGAAGAACTTGGGGTTGATTTCTTGGTGCAAACAGGTGAGAGATACAGCTTGAGAAATCGGCTAGAACCCAAAATAACCTTAGCTACAATTCATGCCACTAAAGGATTGGAATGGGAAAACGTATTCTTAATGGGGGCCAGTGATGGCTTTCTTCCCTTTGTGCAAGCAGACACGGCTGAGGAAATAGAAGAGGAATTAAGGCTTTTCTATGTGGCCATTACGAGAGCAAAAGAAAGATTATTTATAACTTGGTCTCGGAGTCGTGATACTGGTGGCAGGGAAAGAATTAAATCAAGATTTTTGCATAATATAGAAAAATCACTTACAGATCCAAGCGGTGACGAAACTGAATTCGAGCCTTCCAAAATAAAACAGATCTATAAGAAAGAAACTCTACGTTGCCTTTATTGTGATAAGGCTTTAGTCAGTGGGACAGAAGTTATTTTGAAGAGATGCAAACTTTGTCCTTCAAAGACACCTCAAGAATATTTAGAGAGTGCCAAAAATTGGCGAACCCAGCAAGCGGTAGTTGAAGATTTGCCGGAATTTTTGGTCTTAAGTGATGCGAGTTTAGAAGCCTTTGTTGATGCACTATTTAATGCTGAAAATGAAGAATTTTGCATGAAGATTGCTGGGGTGGGTCCTGATAAGTGTGCTCGATATTTTGACGAAATTTCCACAATCCTAGCTGGGGTTACCCCACAAGAAGTAACTTTAAAAAATCTTTAAATCAGCTGTGGATAACTTTTACACAGATTTTTGAATTATGTTCTAATGCCTTAACCCTAAAACGAGTTGAGGAAATCTTGAGACTTTCACTAAACCCTGAAATTGATATTTTGTGGAGCGACAATAAAACATTAGTAATAACTAAATCAAATAAAATGTTCTTAACCGTTACAGATTTACCTATTGATTTAAAGCATATTATGACAAGTTGTGTGGGAATTGATAACTTAAATGATATTTATGAGAAATTAAATATTGATGAAAGAAAATTTGAAGAACTAAACAAAGCTTTACGTTATTTGATAGAACAAGGTGTTTTAATAAACCAAACAAAACTTCATCTGCAATCTGAAAAACTTAGCAAATCCTACGTCAAAATAATTGGGCTAAATACCTTTGCTTACGAAGTAGCGCATCTCTTGGCATTAGCTGGAGTGGGTAGAATTGTTTTTCAATCTTTATTAAAAAAACAACATCAAGTTTGTTTAGGAGATCTAAATATCCTAGGACCCAAGGGAAATGTTACTGGGCAATCTTTAAATCACAGTTTAAGAGAATCAATAATAAACTTAGGTGCCAAAGTCGATCAACCGGCAAACGATCAAAGTCCAGATCTAGTGATTCTATGTGAAGATCTAGAAGCAAAAGAAATTAATGAGTTATTGGTTAAAAAAATATCACATGTCTTTATCGGAAAAACCGGGGAAGAGATAAATGTTGGCCCTTTTGTTATCCCTGGAGAGCAAACCTGCAGTCATTGTTTAGAAATTAACAATACAAGTAGAAATATTTTTATGTTCCCTAAAGATTTGAAAAAAAGTAAGCCTCGAGCGATCGAAAAAAATCCAATCACAACACTTTTAGCTACTTCACTTTTGAGCGCAAATTGTTTGTCATATCTTTCAGGGGAGTTACTTGGCCAAGCCCCAAGCCTTCAAAATCTAATTTGCGATATTGACTCGTGTGGACCTGAAATTAGGTTTCGAAAATTACAACCCAATCCCCAATGCGGTTGTCGCTGGGAAGCTGCCTAAAAAGCAAATTGCCCTGGTTTTAATTTCTTAAAACCAGGGCAATGAAGACGTTTTCAGTCTTTATGCTTTTCCAAGAATTCGTGTCACCTTGGTGCCACAAGTTGGGCATATACCTTTGGCCATTCTTCGACCATTAGTTTCGTGTACTTCACCTGTGAATTCGCGCTTGGCTTTGCATTTCACGCAGTATGCTTCGCCGCTGTATGATTCTCCGGCCATGTGTCCTCCTTGCGATAGCGAGGGATTATTCCCTTGCTTGTTTAACCCTAGGCGCACCATGGGCCTATGAGGGGGATTTGAGCGTGCCACGCCGGAATGTTGAGCGTGATTCCCTCACAAATAGGGAGTTTAGGGCAAATTTGGGCCTTTAAATGTGAAACCGCTGGGCCACAACAATCCTGCGCACTTTCCCCAGATACGCACGACCGAAGTTCTCCCAGCGGTGTCAGTAAACCGACGGTATGGGAAATATGCCCCGTACGTCAAATAGCTCTGTTGATGAACTTGTGGAAGAACTGTTAATTTGCTGAGGAAATCTGCCTATAACTTGGGGACAAAGTTGTGGGTAAGAGTTTGATTAAAAGTAAATAAAGGCTCTCATCTGCACTTATGGCTCAGAGTGTTTGTGGATAAAAAATAGTTTTAACCTCTAACGTTTATTTCATGGCTAAACAGATGAATTTGCCTCCAAATGTGGAGGTCAGAAGATCAGGTAAGAGAAAAAGAACAGTTTCGGCTGCCCGAGAGGGCAATAAAACCATTTTGAATGTGCCTTTGCGAATGTCAATATCTGAAATTGAAGATTTAGCTCATCAATTAATAAATAAAATGAACGCAAAAGACCCTCGTGCTTATTTTTCAGACACAGAATTATTTGACCGAGCATTTGAATTATCTGCCAAATATTTATTTTCCCAAGCTGATCCAAAATCAGTTGCCTGGTCGCAGCGCCTAACTTCTACTTGGGGAATTTGTACTCCGTTAGAGGCAACGATTCGAATTACTTCCAGATTGCAAGGCATGCCGCAATATGTTTTGGATTATGTTTTATTGCACGAATTAGTTCATTTGGTTATTAATGATCACGGAAAAGATTTTGATGCTTTTATGAAGACTTATGAATTTCGGGAAAAAGCTGAAGGCTACTTGGATGCGTTAGACGAATTACCTTCATCTGTTTGGTCATCAGGTTCTTTAGGTGCTATTCCTGCAGAATCTTATTCCGAAATATCTAAAGGCGCTTGAAGTTTTGTAAAAGTTTCGGGATTTTGTAAATCTTCGATACTGGGTAGTAAATCAGGATGATTCCAAATCTCATCTCTAATCTTTGATCCATGAGCAGTTGTTTGAACGTTCCAAAATTGTGCTGCTTCTCTTAATAGTTTTGGTCTAAGTTCTAGTCCGATAAGGGCCCCAAAAGTTTTTTCTGCTGGACCTCCCGCTGCTCTTCTTCTGCGCATGGCTTCTTGCAGAGACGAAATATTAGGTAATCTATTTTTAGCAGCTTCGTTCACAATTTCATAAATCCAGCCTTCAATTAATGCTAAAAGCAATTCTGTTCTAAGTAGGGCAGAATTTTGCGCTGGGCTTAATTGTGGTTCAAATATTCCACTAGTTAATAGATCTTGAATTGATTCAGGATTAGTTGGATCAATTTGACCCATAACTTCATTGATTTTATTTCCATCAACACTTATTTCTGATGAGTATTCTTGAATACCACCCAATAATCGAGGTGCAAGCCAAGTGGCACTTGCGAACAATCTGCTCGCAGCAGCTTCACGTAAAGCGATAAATGCAAAAATCTCAGTTGAATCAATTTCTAAACCTTTAGCAAATTCATTAATATTTCGAGGCACAAGGGAAGGGACACTTGTATCACCAAGTGGAATACCTATATCTGTTAAACACAAAACTTCACTTGAAAGTGCTGCCAAACCGTTACTTATCTGCATCGAAAACATAGCTGCAGACATTGGCTTTAAGGCATCTAACAAAGGTTTAAGCATTTCTTGTTGAGCTGATTCCATTCCTGGAATATTTGGCATTGCTTGAGACATTGAATTTTGAACTCTTTGCGCTACAGGATCAACAATTTTTTGCCAAGTTTTTACCGTGGCCTCAATCCATTCACTTCGACACCAAGCATTACTTGAACTCGAGGCGGCAGGAACAGAAGTAATTGCATCTAACCAAGTTTGCGCCAATTGAACATTTGTTTTAACTATTTTTACTTCATTTTCATTGACACTGGGATCTCCTGCTTGAACAACATTTGTTCTTGCCATGTTGACAGCAGCGTCCCATCCAACTGGTGCATTTCCCGCACCTTGCATCATTTGACCAAGTTGACTTAATAGTTTGCCAATTTCTGATGGATCGATGTGACACCTCACTTCAAGTAACTTCAATCCGTTAATTAAGTATCTCGCGTTGGGTCGTAGTGTTGTCGTATGCAGGTACTAATTTGGCTATTAATCCCCGTGGGTGCAGGACTTTTGGCCACAATTTATTTAGCTATCCTAAATCGTCCCAGTCGACCAGCTAATGCTCATCAGGGAATGAAAGGTTTATCAGAATTTAAAAGTGCGATGACCAGACCCTTGCCGCGTAAACAAAGTGGTAAAAAAATAAAGAAGAAAATGTAAATGCTTTTTATTCGTAAATCATTTTCAACAATAATCGCTATTGCGTTAATTGTTGCTCTATTACTAATCCCTGTT
>ERZ890510.1205-NODE-1205-length-17431-cov-6.721570_pt1 | contig 17431 bp, 18 predicted proteins | sample MGYA00521265_ERZ890510 | MGnify/ENA primary metagenome ERZ890510 (study PRJEB32303, sample SAMEA104408624) | aquatic metagenome | biome: Brackish water; feature: Chemocline; material: water | place: Baltic Sea | collected 2014-10-26T21:54:00 | depth 110 m ...
GCCGAGATCGAGCTATCGGGCGAGGGTGCCCAAGTCCGCTTCGTCGAGCCCGAGATCGGCGTGTCGCCCGGCCAGGCCTGCGTGGTCTACGACGCCTTGACCGGCAGCCGCGTTCTGGGTGGAGGCTTCATAAGGCGCTTCGGATGAGCGTAAAAAATATCAACCGGGCCGAATTGTGGGACGTCGCGCTGGGCTTCGCTCAAGCGATTGTTGCGGCGATGATCTGGTTTGCGATCCAAGCAGGTGTCACGAGTTGGTTTGCCGGGGCAGCGTCCAGCCAGCCAATGCCCGATCGTCTTTGGCAAATCTCGATCTTGTCTCTGCTCAGTGCTGTTTTTTTTGCTTTTTTTGCCCTTTGGCTAGGATTTGTCCCGTTCGTGATGTCAGTCGCCGTCGCTCGATATTTCGGCTTCAGGTCCATGGGCTACTACGTGCTTTGTGGCATCGTTGCTGCCATTGCGATTTCGCCGTTGACGGCTTGGATTCTGCCCTATGACGACATGCGCGACTTTCCTCCGTCGTATTGGGACCGGTGTGTCTCTTGGGCGATGGCCTCGGTGGTTCCAGCTATTGTCGCAGCCGTGACGTTTTGGTTCCTATATGGCCGATCAATGACCCAAAAGCGCTTTTCTTGACAGCCCTCGCTCCGCCCGCATAAAAGCCCCCACCCATGGCTGGGTAGCTCAGCTGGTTAGAGCACGGCACTCATAATGCCGGGGTCGGCGGTTCAAGTCCGCCCCCAGCTACCAAATTCTGGCCCCCGGATGATCAATCCCGGGGGCCTTTATTTTGGCCTTGATCTTCGTCACGGTAGGCCATGGCCAACGGACATTCGCACCAGACCGACGTCGTCATCGTAGGCGCGGGGCCTGTGGGCCTGTTCGCCGTGTTCGAGTGCGGCATGGTCCGGCTCAACTGCCACGTCATCGACGTGCTCGACGATGCCGGCGGCCAATGCACGGCGCTCTATCCTGAGAAGCCGATCTACGACATTCCTGGCTTTCCCCGTATCGAGGCGGCTGAGTTGGTGGTCCGGCTGAAGGCGCAGGCAGCGCCCTTTCGGCCGGTCTATCATCTCGGCGAGCAAGTTCAGGCGGTGGAGCCGCTGAGTGGCGGGTTCTGGCGGGTCACGACCTCTAAGGGCACAGTTCTGCAGGCGCGGGCAGTGATCGTGGCAGCCGGTGTTGGCGCCTTTGGTCCCAACCGTCCGCCGCTACCCGGCATCGAAGCCTATGAGGGCAAGAGCGTCTTCTACTATGTCACCCGGCGCGAGACCTATCGCGGAAAGCGCGTGGTGATTGCCGGCGGCGGCGACACCGCCGTCGACTGGGCGCTGTCGCTGGCTGAAATTGCGTCCCGCGTCTCGGTGATCCATCGCCGCGACAAGTTCCGGGCGGCACCCGAGAGCGAGGCCAAACTCAAGGCGTTGGCCAAATCCGGCAAGATCGATCTCGTCGTGCCCTATCAGCTCCATGGGCTGGAAGGCAGCGACGGGCAGCTGAGGGCCGTCACCGTCGCCACGCTCGACGGCGCGACCAGGCGCATTGAGGCCGACGTGCTGCTGCCGTTCTTCGGCCTGTCGATGTCGCTTGGCCCGATCGCCGATTGGGGACTTGCCCTGGAGCGCAACCAGATTGCGGTCGAGCCGTCGACGGCGGCCACCAGCAAGCCCGGTATCTTCGCCATCGGCGATGTCGTGACCTACCCCGGCAAGCTGAAGCTGATCCTCACCGGCTTCTCGGAAGCAGCGATCGCGGCGCGTTCGGCCTATGCGCTGGTCCATCCCGAGACGCCGCTACATTTCGAGTATTCGACGACCGCTGGCGTGCCCGACGCCTGACCGGTTACGTTACCGGACGCGACTGGGGCAAACGTTCGCGCGTGCCGTAGACCGGTGGTGCAAGCTGGTCGGCCGACCGTCCAGCCCAGTCGCGCTGGTTCACCGTCTTCAGCCGTTTGCGCTGACCCTCAATCAAGCCCGCGGTTGCCGCTTCGACGTCGACCGTCAGCACCTTGCCGTCGCGCACGACCTGGGCGCCGTCGACATAGACGTGGCGGATGGCGCGATCACTGGCCGAATAGATCAAGCTGCGCACGGGTTCATGGGCAGGCTGCATGTAGGGGTGGCCGAGGTCGACCAGAGAGAAATCGGCCTTGCAGCCCGGCGCTAGCCGCCCGAGGTCGGGCCGGCGCAGAATGGCGGCGCCGCCGACAGTGGCTGCCTCGAAGGCGTGCCGCGTCGTGCCCATCTTGTAGTTGCCGGTCAGCACTCGCGCGACGTAGCAGGCGAGCCGGATTTCATCGACCATGTTGTGCGGGAAAGTGTCGGTGCCGATGCCGACCGGAATGCCCGCGTTCATGTAGCGGCCCATGGTGTTCAACGCCATGCCGCGCCGCGCGAACACCGTCGGGCAATGCGCCACCGCGGCGCTGGAGTCTTTCAGAATCTCGAAATCGTTGCCATGCGGGTAGTGAATCTGCGGATGGTCGCTCAGGAAAATGCCGTGGCCGATCACCAGGTCGGGACCGAGCACGCCAATGGCGTCGAGCCATTCGATCGGTGTCTTGCCGTAGCGATGCAGGATCTCGTGGAATTCAACGACTGCCTGGCAGGCGTGCGTCTGCATCGGAATGCCGCGCTTGCGTGCCTCCTGTAGTGCCTCCCTGAAATAACCCTCGCGGCAGGTGTCGATCTGGGAAGGACAGACCATGCCGGAAAGCCGACCGCTGGGATGCCGCATCGCCTGATCGATCGTCTGCATCGCCGCCTCGAAGGCCTTGGCGCCGGCCTTCTCGTCCCATGCGTATTCAACCGTATGGCCGTTCCTGGTGAACCAATGGCCCTGGCGCATCATCGGCGCCACGACAGCGCGGATGCCGGAGGCGGCGAGATCGTCGAGCCAGCCCGGCCGGCTGATCGAAAGATCGGTGATGGTGGTTACACCGCTCTTCAGCAGTTCCGACAGGGCCACCTGTGTCGAGGGGCCTGCATCCTCGGGGTCGAGCCCGAAAACCGGCAGGAACTCGTAGAGCGAACTTTGCCCGAGCTTGTCGCTGCCGACTTCCTCCGTAAGTCCCTTGTTGGCGGGCTCGGAGAAGGGATGGCTATGGACGTTGACGAAGCCGGGAATGGCCATAAGTCCGGTGCCATCCACGACCGCGTCGGCTGCGCCGGCAAAATCCGGACCGACATGGACGATCTCGTTGTCCGCGATCACGAGATCGGCCTCTTCGAGATAAACGTGCCGCTGGTCGGCTTCGTCCCAGGCTACTGCGAAATCCAGTTTCTGAAAGCGGGTGGTTCTTGCGCTCATCTTTTCTTCCCTTCGGCGGGGAGACTGGCATGATCAGGGGATGACCAGCAAACTCACCGAAGACGCCAAGGGCGTCTACATCATCGCCGCCACGCCGTTCTCTGACGATGGTGCCCTCGACCTGCAAAGCGTCGATACGCTCACGGATTTCTATCTGCGCTGCGGGGTCCACGGGTTCACCCTGCTCGGCATCATGGGCGAGGCGCCAAAGCTGACGGCGGACGAATCGCTGGCCGTGGTGAGCCGGGTGATCGGCCGGGCCAAGGGACGTCAGGTCATCGTGGGTGTGAGCCACGCCGGCCTCGAGAATGTGCGGCGCCTTGCGCACGAGGCGATGATCGCCGGCGCGTCGGGTGTGATGGTAGCGCCGCCCCAGGGTCTCAAGGGCGATGACGGCGTCTACAATTATTATGCCCAGGTCTGCACGGCACTCGGCCCCGACATTCCGCTGGTCTACCAGGATTATCCGCAAACCACCGGCGTCTATCTTTCGGCGCAGGTGTTCGAGCGCATGGTCGACGATTTTGGGCAGCTCGTGATGTTGAAGCATGAAGATGCACCGGGGCTGGCTAAGCTGACCCGTATCCGCGAGGGCGAGAAGAGGCCGGGCCGCCGGCGGGTGTCGATCCTGGTCGGCAATGGTGGCATCTACTATCCGCAGGAGATGCGCCGTGGCGCCGACGGGCCGATGACGGGCTTCGCCTGGCCCGAGATGCTGGTGCAGGTCTACAACCTCTTCGCTGCCGGCAAGGCCGAGGAGGCAGAAGACCTTTTCGACATCTACCTGCCGCTGGTGAAGCACGAGGTTCAGCCGGCCGTCGGACTGGCGCTTCGCAAGGAAGTGCTGTTCAAGCGCGGGGCGATCAAGAGCCCGAAGCAGCGCGCGCCGGGCTCGTCCCTGACGGCCACGGATCATGCAGAGCTCAATGCGCTGATCGCGCGGCTGGACCGCAGGCTCGCAGCGTCCGGCCACGGCCACAAGGTCGCGGCAGAGTAGGGGCCAGGAGAAAGATCATGGCCGACTACGATCTCATCATCCGCAACGCCAAGATCGTGACTGAGGATCGTCAACTCGACGGCGACATCGCCGTCAAGGACGGGCGTATCGTGGCGTTGGAGCCGGCAATCGCCGGGAAAGGCAGCCGCGAGATCGATGCCGGCGGCAAGTTCGTCCTGCCGGGTGGCATCGACAGTCATTGCCACATCGAGCAGAAGTCGGGCTTCGGCATCATGTGTGCCGACGATTTTTATACCGGCACCGTTTCAGCGGCGTTCGGTGGCACAACGACGGTGATCCCTTTCGCCGCGCAACATCGCGGCATGTCGTTGCGGCAGGTGGTGAAGGACTATCACGAAGCCGCAACACCGAAGGCCGTCATCGACTATGCGTTCCATCTGATCGTCACCGATCCTAGCCCACAGGCGTTGGGGCAGGAGCTGCCGGCGCTGATCAAGGACGGCTATACCTCATTCAAGATCTACATGACCTACGATGCGATGAAGGTCAGCGACTACCAGATGCTCGACATTCTTGCGCTGGCGCGGCGCGACGGCGCACTGGTCATGGTGCATGCCGAGAATCACGACATGATCCAGTGGCTTGCGCATCATCTGGTCGACCAGGGCCATGTCGCACCCAAATTCCATGCCATCGCCCATGCCCGTGTCGCCGAGTCCGAGGCGACCAATCGTGCCATCTCGCTGGCCCGGCTGGTCGATGCACCGATGCTGATCGTGCATATGTCGGAGATCGAGGCGATCGAGACTCTCAGGCAGGCGCAGAAGAAGGGGCTAAAAATCTTCGGCGAAACCTGCCCGCAGTATGTTGCGCTCACCGCCGACGACATGGACAAGCCCGGCGTTGAGGGCGCGATGTGGTGCTGCAGCCCGCCGCCGCGCGACTCGGACGCGCAGGAAGCGGTCTGGGCGGCGTTGAAGGACGGCACTTTCCAGACCTTCTCGTCGGATCATGCACCCTACCAGTTCAATGCGGGAGGCAAGATCCCAAAGGGCGACAAGACGACCTTCAAGGAGATGGCGAACGGTGTGCCGGGTATCGAAATCCGGATGCCACTGCTGTTCTCCGAGGGCGTGCAGAAGGGCCGCATCACCTTGCAGCAATTCGTGGCGCTGACCGCGACCAACCATGCGCGGCTCTATGGCCTCTATCCGCGCAAAGGCACGATCGCCGTCGGTTCGGACGCCGATTTCGCAATCTGGGATGCCGACAAGGAAGTGACGCTCGAGTGGAAGGACCTGCACGACAATGTCGGCTACACGCCCTACGCCGGCCGCCAGATCAAGGGCTGGCCGATCACGGTCGTGAGCCGAGGCCGCGTCGTCGTCGAGGACGGCAAGCTCAATGCGGCACGCGGGTCGGGCCAGTTCCTGCCTTGCGCGTCGCCTGATTCATCCAAGCCGATCGGCCAAGCCGCACCCGAGTTGCAGGCAATGTCGCGCTTTGGCGCCAAGCCGCTGTTTTAGAGGAGAGAGAAGGTGTCCCGTCGTCTGAAAGTCTCCTCCGCCCAGTTGGGCCCGATCAACCTCGCCGACAGCCGGACGAGTGTGGTCAAGCGCATGGTCGAGATGCTGAAAGAAGCCGACAGCCGCGGCTCGAAGTTCGTGGTCTTTCCTGAACTCGCCCTCACGACTTTCTTTCCGCGCTACTGGACGGAAGACCAGACGGAGGTCGACAAGTATTTCGAGAACCAGATGCCGAGCCCCGAAACGCAGCCGCTGTTCGAACTGGCTCGTTCCAAGGGCATCGGTTTCTATCTGGGCTACGCCGAGCGTACCGAGGAAGAAGGAGCCACCCATCGCTTCAACACCTCGATCCTGGTCGGGCCGGACGGAAGGCTGATCGGCAAGTATCGCAAGGTTCATCTGCCGGGCCATGACGACCATCGGCCGACGATGCCCTATCAGCATCTCGAGAAGAAATACTTCGAGGTGGGCGACCTCGGCTTCAATGTCTGGAAGATGTTCAAGGACGAGGTCATCGTCGGCCAGTGCATCTGCAACGACCGGCGCTGGCCCGAGACGTTCCGCGTCATGGGGCTGAAGGGCGCCGAGATGGTGGTGCTGGGCTACAACACGCCGACCGATAACGTCTATGCGCCGCACGAGCCGCCGTATCTGCGCGTGTTCCATCACAACCTCTCGCTCCAGGCCGCGGCCTACCAGAACGGAATCTGGGTCGTGGCGACGGCCAAGGCCGGCAAGGAAGACGGCTATTGGCTGCATGGTGGCTCGGTGATCGTGGCACCTACCGGCGAGATCGTCGCCAAGGGCACGACCGAGGAGGACGAAGTGATCTCCTACGATTGCGACCTCGCGCTCGGCGAGTACATCCGCAACACTACCTTCAATTTCGCCAAGCACCGGCGTCCTGAGCATTACAAGCTCATTGCAGAACGCGCGGGCGTGAAGGTCGAGACATCAAACTGAGGAATCATGAAGTGCAATACGCCGCGTCCGACGTTAACCATCACGACCGCTACAAGATTCTGACCGCCTTCGTTCTGCCGCGCCCGATCGCTTGGGTGACGACCCTGGGGCCGACCGGCGTGGTGAATGCCGCGCCTTTCAGCTTCTTCAACGTCTTCGCCGAGGATCCGCCGCTTTGCATGTTCGCCGTCAACAAGCGGCCAGATGGACGGCTGAAGGATACCTGGCTCAATATCGAGCGCACGGGTGAGTTCGTGGTCAACTTGACCGATGAGCCGCTGGCGCGGGCGATGCATGACAGCAGTGGCGACTTTCCGCCCAATGTCGGTGAGCCCGACTATCTTGGCCTCAAGCTTGCAGCGTCGGTCGATGTCAAGCCACCGCGCCTGGCCGATGCGCCGTGGTCGATGGAATGCAAGACGTGGCAGGTCGTCAACGTCAAGGACGACCGCCAGCTCATACTGGGCGAAGGCCTGCGCTTCCATATTCGTGACGAGCTGTGGGATGGTACGGCGATGCGCATCCACATGGACCGTTATCATCCGGTCGGCCGCATGTTCGTCGACCGCTATTGCCGCACCGATGACCGCATAGAATTTCCGGCTGCGCCGGTCGTGGCGGCAAAAGCGGCGGAGTAGTCAGTTCGCAGCTATGACCAGGCGAGGCGCGAGCGGCCGATCGCCATGGCGACGGCGGCTTGGCTCGGCTCGACGACCGGCAGGCCGACATGGCGCTGCAGGCGGTCGCGATAGCGGGCCATGCCGGCACAGCCCATGACCAGAACGTCGGCGCCGTCCTCGTCGCGCAATTCGGCTGCCAACTCGGCCATGCGGGCGAAGGTGATGGCTTCGTTGGCGAGCTCGACCACACCAAGGCCAATGGCACGGTCGCCGGCCATGCGGTCGGCCACACCCATTTGCCCGACATAGCGCAGGTGGCGCGGAATCGACTTCTTCAGGATCGAGATCACACCGAAGCGCTGGCCAAGAGTCAGCGCGGTCAGAACGCCGCATTCGGCGATACCCAGCACCGGCTTGGTGGTGATCTCGCGCGCCGCATGCAGGCCGGGATCGGAATAGCAGGCGATGACGAAGGCGGAACAGTCGTTGTGGCGCTTCCTGACTGTCTCGCCGATCGGGCCGACGACCTGTTCGACATGCGCTTGGCTCTCGATGCCGGGCGGACCTTCCTTCAGGGTCACGCACTCGATGGTCGGGCCGCCCTTCATGCGCAGCGGCTGCATGGCAGCGTCGATGCCTCTGGTGACGGCTTCTGTGGAATTGGGATTGATGACGAGGATGCGGTCGGACATGGCGCCTAGGATGGCCTCAAAATTGCTATCCAACAATGGTTGATCTAACGTCGGCGCTTGGGGATTTCTTGGAAGGGAGCCAATGACATGATGCATCGTCGTTTTGCCGCGATTGCGATTGCGGCACTGATCTGCGCGGGGCCCGCGCTGGCCCAGGACAAGAAGCCGCCGTTGCGCACCGGCGTCGACGGCACCTTCGCGCCACACGCCATGCCCAAGCTGGGTGGCGGTGTCGAGGGCTTCCAGATCGATCTCTTCACCGAGGTCGCCAAACGCATGAAGCGCGACATCACCATCGACGCCGTGAGCTTCTCGACTCTCATTCCCGGCATGGCGGCGGGCCGCTACGATTTCATCGCTGCGCCCACGACCGTGACCAAGGAACGCGCCGAGGCGATGCTCTTCACGTCGGGCTATCTGTGGACGGCCTTCCAGTTCGGCATCAAGAAGGGCAGCGCCCCGATCAAGAGCTGGGCCGACCTCAAGGGCAAGGCGGTTGCGGTCAACAAGGGCACCCCGTACGAGAAGCTGGCGAAGGCCGAGGGCGAGAAGCATGGCTTCACCGTCCAGGTCTACGACACGCAACCTGACGCCACGCAGGCCGTGCTTTCCGGCCGCGCCTACGCGACGCTGGGCGGCAACACCACCATCGTCTATGCCGCCTCGAAGAATCCGATGTTCGTTGCCGACCTTGAACTGAAGGAGACCCGGGCCCATTGGGCGGCACCGGTGCCCAAGGACAATCCCAAGCTGCGTGCCGAACTGCAGGACGCGCTGGACTGCATGAAGAAGGACGGCACCATCGCCAAGATGGCCGAGAAGTGGTTCGGCAAGAAGCCCGACGCCGACAGCCTCGCCGTGGTGATCACGCCGGGCTACGGCGTACCCGGCATGCCGGGCTACGATCCGACTCCGCACGAACTCAAGTGCAACTGATCTGAACGGATGGCCACTCTATCGATCGTCGATGCGCGGGCGATCCACAAGCACTTCGGCGCCCTTCATGTCCTGAAGGGCGTCGATCTCAAGGTGGCCGAGCGCGAACTGGTGTTCGTGATCGGCCCCTCGGGTTCGGGCAAGTCGACCCTGTTGCGCTGCCTCAACCGGCTGGAGGAACCGTCCTCCGGCTCGATCGTGGTCGATGGCATCGACATGCTCGACCCCAGGACCGACATCAACCATGCCCGCCAGCGCATCGGCATGGTGTTCCAGTCCTTCAACCTCTATCCGCATATGACCGCGCTTGGCAACGTGACGCTGGCCTTGCGCAAGGTTGCCGGCAAGTCGCGCGCCGAGGCGGACCGTCTCGGTCATGCCGCGCTCGAACGCGTGGGTCTCGCCGACCGCGCCGAACATACGCCGGGCCAGCTGTCGGGCGGCCAGCAGCAGCGCGTCGCCATTGCCCGCTCGATTGCGCTCGAACCCAGGGTCATGCTGTTCGACGAGCCGACCAGTGCGCTCGATCCCGAGCTGGTAGGCTCGGTGCTGGAAGTCATGCGCTCCCTGCGCGAGAGCGGCATGACCATGATCGTCGTCAGTCACGAGATGGGCTTTGCCCGTAATGCCGCCGATCGCGTGGTGTTCATGGACGACGGCCTGATCGTGGAGCAGGGGGCGCCGGCCGAGATATTCGAGCACCCGGCCCATGACCGCACGCGGGCCTTCATCGGCCAGATTCAGCGACACTGATGAGTACCTGGGACCGCTTCGTCGACACGTTCTTCAACGGCAAGGTCATGGCCAAGTACCTGCCGGATATTCTTTCCGGCATGGTGGTCACCATCGAACTCGCCGTCCTGATCGTCATCACCGGCCTCGGCGCAGGCTTGGCGCTGGCGCTGATCCGCAGTCTCGCGATCCGGCCGCTCAACTGGCTGATCGTCTTCACCGTGGATTTGTTCCGTGCCTTGCCTCCTTTGGTGATCATCGTACTGATCTATTTCGGGCTACCCTATGCCGACCTGTCGTTCTCCGGCTTCGTGTCGACCTGGCTGTCGCTGGCCCTGGTGCTGATGGCCTTCTCGGAGGAGATATTCTGGGCCGGTATCACCTCGGTTCACAAAGGCCAGTGGGAGGCGTCGCGCTCGACCGGCTTGTCGTTCGGCCAGACGCTGATGAACGTGGTCCTGCCCCAGGCGCTGCGCCTCACCATTCCGCCGCTCACCAACCGCACCATCGCCATCACCAAGGGCACCGCGCTCGGCACCGTCGTGGCCGTCACCGAAATCCTGGGTGAGGCAAGCTCGGCGATGTCCAATTCCTACAATCCCTCGCCGCTGATGATGGGGGCGGCGGCCTACCTCGTGCTGTTCCTTCCCGTCGTCGTGCTGGCCCGCCGCCTCGAACGCAAATTCGCGTGGAAGCGGTGAGGACGAAGCGATGATCCAGACCTTCTTCAACTTCGACATCATCGTCGCCTCCTGGCCGATCGTCATGGCGGGTCTGCTGAACACGGTGCTGCTGTCGCTGATCGTGGTGCCGCTCGGCCTGTTCGGCGGCTTGCTGCTGGCGCTGCTTGCCTCGATCCGCCATCCGCTGGTGCGCTGGCCGCTGATGGCCTGGGTCGATTTCTTCCGCGCCTTCCCGCCGCTGGTGCTGTTGATCCTCCTGTTCGCGGGCCTGCCCTTCGCCGGCCTCGATCTCGGCGGCTTCGCCTGCGTGGCCATTGCGTTCTTTCTCAACACCGGCGCCTACTACGGCGAGATTTTCCGGGCCGGCATCGAATCGATTCCGGCCGGTCAGGTCGAGGCCGCGCGCTCGACCGGTCTCGGCCGCCTCCAGGCGCTGGGCTACATCGTGTTGCCCCAGGCGGTGCGCAACGTGATGCCCGATCTTCTGTCCAACACGCTCGAAGTGGTGAAACTCACATCGCTCGGCAGCGTTGTAGCGGTGCCGGAACTTCTCTACCAAGCGCGCCAGGCCCAGAGCCTGACCTACAATCCGACGCCGATCGTGGTCGCCGCCATCATCTACTTCCTGATGCTGTGGCCGCTGGTGCGGCTGCTGAGCCGCCTCGAGAACCGCGCGCTGGCCGGCCGCCGCTAGGGCACTACTCCCTTTTCTCCTGCATCTGGCCGTTGGGCTGGATCGTGACCTCGCTCGGCACGCCGCGCGGCCGGGTCGGCACGGCATCGCGGCGGGTCTCGGCCTTCCATGCGCCGTTGTTCTGCTGGTCCAGCCGCTGGATCTTGTAGCCCTGCGACTGGATGCGGTCGCGCGCCAGCGACTCGGTGTTGGGATAGGCCGCGACCGGCGGACCGGGCGTGGGTGCGGGCGGCGCCGGTGGCGCGAACTGCCCGGAGGAGGCTCCCGGGAAGCGATGGTCGACCTGGGCCGTGGCGCTACCGGCGAGGCTACTGATCAAGATCAGAGCGAGAACAGGGATGCGCATCTTGTTCATATGGTCCCGGGGCCCGGGTGCCATAAGCCGACCTCCGCGACCTGTGGAGGTCGTGAGTCCGCTGGAAAGCCTCGCAAGATGTTGAATTTTATGGAGAAGGATCTGGCGGACGGTGTCGCTGCGTGCGCGGCAAAAGCGTGCATTTTTGAAATCCCGGCTTGGCGTGCGTTCCCGTCGAGGTTGGCTGCGGGCATGAGTCGGGGCATCGCACTCTCCTTTCAAGAGGAGGATAGGATATAAGAAACAGCCGGTCAAGCCAAGATACGCCGGCTCCGCGACCACCTGAGCCAGCCCGCGGCCACGATCAGCAGGCCGAAGGCGATCGGCCCATGCGGGCTTGCGTGGCTGACCTGCAGTTCCCAGCCGAAGCCCAGCAGGGGCACCATGTTGGCCCAGCCTGCCCGGTCGGCGAGCACCAGCGCCGCCGCCGCGAAGACGGCGGTTGCAAAGGCCGCCCATGAGCCGATCCGGCTGACCAACGAGCCGACGCCGCCGATCACCGGATCCGCCCATACGGTGTTCAGCAGCACCGTGATCCCTTCGACCTGCCGGAGGTCGAGCTCTCCGGCGTCCGCCAGGTTCTGGACGGTTAGGAGTGTCTGGCCGAGACCGATGCCACCGATTGCGTCGAGGACCGTGTAGTAGACGAGAAAGACCAGCGTCGCTGCCCGCGCGAGCCAGGCGAAGGTCATGGCGGCGGTACCGTCGCCGCTGTCGATATCCTCGACCATCAACCACAGGCCGACGGCGACCAGGCCGATCATCGGGGTCTGGATCATGTGCAGCGTGAACCACCATTGCGGTCCGAAATAATCCAGCGCCGAGTGGTGCGCCTGCGGCTCGGCGTACGAGAGGAACTGGTACATGCCGGGCTGCTCGGTAAAACCGGCGGGATGATACAGCTCGATGGCGATCAGCACCGCCGGCGCGACCAGGAGGCAAAGCCACCACAGGATGCGCCTCACCGTCCGATCCGGATTGCTTCGTGGCATTGCTTGCCTCCGCCGTATCGTCGGCACGAAACGATGGCAGCTTCACCACGGTGATACAAGCAGCACGGCTTGCCGTCTTTGCCTCAGATCCCTAGCTTCGTTCGACGACGAGGAGAAATCTCGTGGGGGGAGGAACCTTGACCGACTTCGGACGACTGACGGCCGCACTCGACGGCAATCCCGCGCTGCAGCGCCGTGCCGCGCTCGCTGCACTGTCGCTCACCGCACTGAGCGACAAGCAGGCCACGACAGTCACCATCGGCGCCCGCGTCGCCGTCACTCCCGGCGCCGCTCCGGACGCGGCTTTCAGTCTCGCCACCACCGCCGCCAATTGGGCCGAGTTCGCCAAGCCGGTGCCGGCCGTCGGCTTCCAGAGCCTGGCGGGCATGCAGCGCATGGGTCATCTCAAGGTAGAGGGCGATATCGTCGCCTGGGGCCGCAATCTGATCTTCCTCGAGCAACTCTTTGCGGCACTCCGCCCCGCCGCACCGGTTGAGCGGGCCACGCCAGTCGGCGAGCCCGCGATCGAGCCGGTGATAGGCCGCTACCTCAGGCTCGACTTCAATGGCCAGCCGCACCGCATTTACTTCGAGGAGGCCGGGGAGGGGATTCCGCTGGTGTGTCTTCACACTGCCGGTGCCGACGGGCGGCAGTATCGCGCGCTTCTGAACGACAGCGAGATCACCAAACGCTTCCGCGTCATCGTCTTCGACCTGCCATGGCATGGAAAATCCTCGCCGCCGCCGGGCTTCGAGCGCGAGGCCTACAAGCTCACCACCGATCTCTATGTCGACACGGTGATGGCGTTCTGCCGGGCGCTGGAACTGGACCGGCCGATTGTGATGGGCTGCTCGATCGGTGGCCGTGCGGTGCTGCATCTGTCTTTGCGCCACGGCGATTATTTCCGGGCGGCGATCGGCCTGCAGTCGGCCACCCATGCCGAGGCCGGAGCCGACACGCGGCTGCGCGATCTGGGTGTCCTGTTCCGGCCCGACGTGCACGGCCAGGAAGCCGCCGCCGGCACGGTGGCGTGCCTGATCTCGCCAACGTCGCCCAACGCCGAGAAGTGGGAGACGCTGTGGCATTATATGCAGGGCGGGCCGGCCGTTTTCATGGGCGACCTGCACTACTATTTCACCGAAGGCGATCTCAGGAACGGACTGCTGGATGGGCTCGACACCAAGAGATGCCCACTCCATCTGCTGACCGGCGAATACGATCTCTCGGCCACGCCTGAACTGACGGCGGAGCTGGCAAGGCTCGTGAAGGCGACGTCGTTCCAGGTGATGGAAGGCCTCGGCCACTTCCCGATGTCGGAAAATCCGCAACAGTTCAGGCGCTACCTGCTGCCGGTGCTCGCTCGGATCGCCGAGTGAACTTTTGAACAATCTCCTCGCTCGCAAGCCCGTCGCCGACATCGTCGCATCGGCCGAAATCCCCGGCCGTCGCGTTCCCAAGGTCCTGGGGCCCGTCAGCATCGCCGCCATGGGCGTGGGCGCCATCATCGGCGCCGGCATCTTCGTGCTCACGGGCACGGTGGCGGCGCTCAATGCCGGTCCGGCCATCGTGCTGTCCTTTGTGCTGGCCGCTATTGCCTGCGCCTTCGTCGGGCTTTGCTATGCCGAACTCTCCGCCTTCCTGCCGGTTACCGGCAGCACCTACACCTACACCTATGCGACGCTGGGCGAGCTTGCGGCCTGGGTGATCGGCTGGGACCTGATCCTTGAATACGCCATCGGCGGCGCAGCGGTGGCGGTGGGCTGGTCGGGCTATTTCAACAGTCTGCTCGGCATGCTGGGCGTGGCGCTTCCGCCGCAATGGGTGGCGGCGACGGGACAGGCGGTCGTGCTGGCGGATGGCAGCAAGGCGACCGCGATCGCCAACCTGCCGGCCGCCGTCATCGTCGGGCTGATCACCGTGCTGCTGATCGGCGGGACAAAGGAGTCGGCGCGGCTCAACAACATCATGGTGGCGATCAAGCTCACGGTGGTGGTGGCCTTCGTCGGACTTGGCGCATTCTATGTGAACGCCGCCAACTGGCGGCCGTTCATCCCGGCCAACACCGGCGACTTCGGATCGTTCGGCTTCAGCGGCATCCTGCGCGGCGCCTCCATCGTGTTCTTCGCCTACATCGGTTTCGATGCGGTCTCGAACTGCGCCCAGGAGGCCAGGCGGCCGCAGCGCGACATGCCGATCGGCATCCTCGGCTCGCTCGGCCTTTCGACCGTGCTTTATGTGCTGGTGGCCGGCGTGCTGACCGGGCTGGTGCCCTATGCCGAGCTGAACGTGCCCGATCCCGTCGCCAAGGGTGTGCGCGTCATGGGGCACGAATGGTTCTCGTTGTTCATCGAGCTGGGCGCGCTGATCGGGCTTACGACGGTCATTCTGGTGCTGCTCTATGGCCAGAGCCGGATCTTCGCCACCATGGCCAGCGACGGGCTGCTGCCGCCGGTGGTGGGCCGCCTGCATCCCAGGCTGCGCACGCCCTGGATCAGCCAGATCGTGATCGGCATCGTGGTGGCGGGCGTGGCGGCGGTGGTGCCGCTCGACATCCTCGACGAGATGGTGGGAGTGGGCACGCTGTTCGCCTTCATCCTGGTCTGCGTCGCGGTCATCTATCTGCGGACGATCGAGCCCCACACGCACCGGCCGTTCCGCGTGCCGCACGTGCCGTGGGTGCCGCTGCTGGGTATCCTGTCCTGCCTCGGCCTGATGGCCGGCATGACGCCAGCGACATGGCTGCGGCTGGCGGTGTGGCTGGTGATCGGGCTCGCGGTCTATTTCGGCTACAGCCGCTTCCATTCGCGGCTGCTGAACCGGCTGTCGAGCTGACATCCAGATGGGTGCGACGCGAGAGCCTCAGTCCTCGTTGCGCCAGATCCCCAGAAGGAAGAGCTTGCGCTTGCGGCGGTTCGGACCGGCCTGCGCCTGGACGTCGGACAAGGGCGCGCCTTTTGCCTTCATCCACCGGTCGATCAGCCGCTTGGCCACGAAGCCGATGGCCAGGAACGGCACCAGGTAGATGAGAAAGATCGCAAGCGCGTCCACGAGAGGGGCTCGCCGGCCTCTAGTAGTCGAGCTCGGCGACAACCGGCCAGCGCGGCACCTCGTTGATCGAGGTCTTCGACTTGAAGTCGGCGAGGCTACGGGGCGTCGTCAGCTGCTCGAGGCCCTGGACTTCCCAGAAATAGAGGAACGGTCCGTCCTTCTCTTCCGCAGTCGGAGGACGTCTGGTGGCGTCCGGGCACTTGCCGCTGCGCGGGCCGCTTTCGACCGCACGTACGACGGAGCCCAGGGTGCCGGTCCATGAAAATTGCCCCGGCCTGAACAGCGGATGCGGCGGTATCGAGGCATAGATGAACACCGGCACCCCGAGCGGCAGTGGCGGCACCGCTTCGTGGCTGCTGCCAAAGAACACGCTCGCGCTCAGGCCGGCAACGCTGCTCGTCGATGCGAGATGCACGCAGGGTACTGGTGCCAGGACAACAGACCGGATCATTCAGTTCCTCTCTCGTTTCCCAACACTATGGGCCCCGGCAGCGACAGTGCCCAAGGCCGTCAGATCACTCGTCGAGGCTGCTGGTCCTTATAGCAGCGAATGGAAGCGCTTGGTGATGGGCACGACGACCACGCTGGCGCCTGGCCGCTTCAGTGCCACGCCGATGGCTTCGGTTACTTCCGCCGCGGTCTTCGCCAGTACGGCCGGTGCGCCGTAGCCCTTGGCCAGGGAGACGATGTCGATGCCGGGGAGATCGAGGCCGGGCACGTTCGGCGTCTCCTCGAGTTCGGCGAAGGCCTTCAGGATGGCGTACTCCTCGTTCTGCAGCACCACGAAGACTGTGTGCGCCTTCTGTTGCACGGCGGAGTAGAGGCTCTGCACGGAGTACTGGAACGAGCCGTCGCCCATCAATGCCAAGACCGGCCGGTTGCGGCCGCTCTTGCGTTCGGCCAGGGCGAGGCCGACCGCCGCCGGCATGTCCCAACCCAGTCCGCCCGAGGCAAAGGTGTAGAAACTGTCTGGCCGGTCGATGCGGAAGTGATCGGTCATCTCCGGCACGTTCGAGGGCGATTCTTCGACCAGCACGAACTCCGCCGGACAGGCCGCGCGCACCAGGCTCATCACCGCGGCGGGCGTAAGCGGCAAGGTCGTGGTGTCGGCCGGCGCCGGCGGCTTGCGCAAGGAACCGCCTGCCGCATTCGGCCGCTGCTTGAGCAGCGGCAGGATCGCCTCGAGGAAGAGTTTGGCGTCGGACAGCAGGCTGTCGCCGACCGGGGCCTTGGCCGACATGTCCGGATCGTCGGTGATCTGCAGCAGCTTGGCGCCCTTGGGCAGATAGGCGCCAGCGACGAAGGGGTAGTAGCGGAACACCGGCGCGCCGACGACGATCACCAGGTCGTGGCCGGCAAGTCTGTCGCCGAGCGGACCGATCGCCGACGGCAGGGCGCCGGCATGCAGGGGATGGGTTTCCGGGAAGGGCGTACGCTCGGCGAAGGGCGCCGTCCATACCGGCACGCCGAGGCGCTCGGCGAAGGCGATGCCGTCGGCCCAGGCCTGGCTGCGCGCGAGATCCGAGCCGAACACCACGACGGGCCGGGCCGCGGCGTTGATGCGTCCGGCGAAGTCGGCAAGGCGGGCCGGATCGGGGCCGACCCGGGTGGCGACGGTGCGGAAGACATCGGCTTCCGGCATCTCCTTGTCCCAGTCGTCGAGCGGCAGCGACAGGAACACCGGTCCGGCCGGCGGCTGCAGCGCGGCGGCATAGGCGCGCATGAAGGCTGCCGGCACGTCCTCGGGACGAGCAGGTTCGTAGGACCATTTCACCCATGGCTTGGGCAGGTTCACGGCCTGGATGTTGGTCAGCAGCGGTTCGTGTATCAGCATTTCACGGGTCTGCTGGCCGGCCGTCAGGATCAGCGGTGTCTTGTTCTGATAGGCGGTCACGATACAGCCCATGGCATTGCCAAG
>ERZ890510.1206-NODE-1206-length-17410-cov-7.621723_pt1 | contig 17410 bp, 17 predicted proteins | sample MGYA00521265_ERZ890510 | MGnify/ENA primary metagenome ERZ890510 (study PRJEB32303, sample SAMEA104408624) | aquatic metagenome | biome: Brackish water; feature: Chemocline; material: water | place: Baltic Sea | collected 2014-10-26T21:54:00 | depth 110 m ...
GGAGAGGATGTTTTCCGGGAGCCGGAAAAAAAAATTACTCGTGGAAATGTCCCAGACCCCTTCTTTGGCCGTTTCTTTGGGTGGCGGGGCGGTTTGTAACCAAGAGATATTAGACTTGTGCTTAGAAACGGGCGTTGTGATTTATCTCAAATCCTCTCCCAGTTTTTTGGCGCGGCGTCTGTCTAAGTCCCGTAATGTTCGTCCTAAACTTTTCGATCAGGATGGGGTGATGATGCGCGGTTCAAGCCTTGAGCAGCGAGTCGTGGAGTTACTTTCGGAAAGACAAAGGTTTTATGAACAGGCGCACTTCACCGTCCACGTTGATGAATTCACCACGTCTCAAATCGCAAAACAAATTCTCCAGCGGATTCGAACATGGCAGAAGGGCACATAAAGTGCTGCAGTCCTTGTGGGGACATGAATCATTTCGCCCGTTGCAATTAGACGTAATTGAATCAGTAGTTGCTGGAAAGGATACTCTCGCTCTATTGCCTACGGGAGGAGGAAAATCGGTTTGTTTCCAAATCCCAGGAATCCTGTTAGGGGGTGTCACCCTAGTTATTTCGCCACTCATCTCTCTGATGCAAGACCAGGTGAGTGCATTGATGGGGCGCGGGATTGGAGCATTTTCGTTTACTGGATACGTTTCGGCAGCGATTTTTGCCCACATTCTTAAACGAATATCGCGTTCTAGCTGTTTCTTTTTATACGTAGCGCCTGAGCGGCTTCACAGTCGGCAAATCAAAACGATCCTCCGAACCTGCTCTGTTAGGTTGTTGGCAGTAGACGAGGCGCACTGTATCAGTTCGTGGGGACATGATTTTAGGCCCCAATACCGGACTATTTCTGAGCTTCGAAAAGAACTATCCGGAATTCCAATTTGCGCCGTGACGGCAACGGCAACGCCCAGAACCGTTCGAGATATTGTCAAAAATTTGAAGATGAATAATCCTGAAATCGTCAAAGGATCGTTCGATCGTCCCAATATTAGATTTAGTGTAGATCTAAAAACTGATGCTCGAAGAAATGTGCTAAACCATCTTCACAAAAATTCAGGTGCCGTGGTTTTGTACGAATCGACGCGAGAGGGTGTTGAGGTTTGGACAGAAAAATTGCGATTGGCTGGAATTTCTGCCGTCGCGTATCATGCGGGGATGTCGGACGAAGCGAGACAGAAGTCACAAACGGCTTGGATGCGCAAAAAGTCTCGAGTAATTGTCGCGACGAATGCATTTGGTATGGGAATAGACCGACCAGACGTACGATTGGTCTTGCATGTGGGCATTCCCGGGACAATGGAGGCCTATTATCAAGAGGCTGGGCGGGCCGGCCGAGACGGCCGGCCCGCCCGCGCCCACCTTATAGTCACTGCAGACGCGATTGAATCTCGTCGAAGCATTGTCGAGATGAATAAAGGAATTGGTCGATATTTTGCAAGGCGACGGGCGCGACGGTTATTCGCCTTCGTAAAACGATATGCAGATCGGGATATGTGCCGAAGATGGGCAATTTTAGGCTATTTTGGCCAAGATTCTCCGCCCAGATGCGGAAACTGTGACGTCTGTTTGGCGACTATTGATTCGCAGCAGATCGATCCAGAACTTGATTATACGTCAGTAAAAATCGCACCGGGTCATCGAGATGCAATTCAATGAGTTCGTTGAACGCCTCTTCACTGAGACCATGCGCCAAGAGTACAGAATCCCGCTGGCGGAAATCGGAGAAAGTTGATACTATTTGCTCTCCTGCTTCAGTCTGGCTTTTTGCTTTTGTAAAAATTTCAGCGTCAACCTTGTGTAGATCGATCAGGACATCAACCAACAACGAATCTGAAGCAGTCAAAACGAGGTTTATTTGATCTGGGGGAGACGAACATCCAGGCCACACTAAAAGCAAAAGCACCAGACAAACACTGGGTATTGCCCTACCTAAATATGTATCAAGACGGTTCAAGATGCAGGTTCGTCCAATTCGCCTTCAAACGGGACCGTGCGGAATGTATGTGCAATAACTTCCATTTGGCGCAGGAATTCTCGCTTGTCGTATCCGGGAGCAAAAACCATCCCGTCAATCATATATAGCCGGCCTGAAGTTTCGTCGTAAAACGTATAGTTCAAGAATGGTCCACCCATTCCGTACTCTTCCATTTCGCCGTCATCTTTGCGCCCCACCATGTGCCACAGCCCGCGAGTTTCGTATGCAAAATGACCCAAAAAATCGATGTTTTCGGTATTGAGTTCGCGGCGAAAGTCAATCGAGATAAAGCCACCCATGTTTCCCTGGATATAGGTTTCAGTCAACCTTTCTCGGGCCTCGTGAACCCATTCTGGAGTCAAACTAGCGGGGTTGAAGTCTTCTACATAGTATACAAACACGCTGCGCCATGAATCTGAGTTTACGACGCGCCGAATCCAGACAAAATCTGTCGTGTCAATGGCAGAAAAGTAGTCATGTTGGGCATTCACCGCGAAGCTGTGCTTCTTCATTAAAGCAGCTTCAATTTCTGGCTGGCGTCCCTTTTCGAACATATCCTCTGTGACTCTTTCACGTGTAATCACGTTAAAAGCATACCGGATATCCTCTCCGCGTTGAGCCAATAATTCGATCAAAGACGCCGTGGTATTGCCAAGCAGATACACAATTTGTTGATCTTTTCTCCATAAATCCCTTCTTGAAATTACCGAGGTGCCTCCATTTTGCACTTCTACTGCAGCTTCTTCGCCCAACCGAGACTTTAAAAATGTCGATTCGGGCGAATCCTCAGACAAAGGCGCTACGAAAATGACATTTTTCTGTTTTTGAAGTCCTTCGAGCACTTTTTGGGAGACAATCGATACTTGTCGGAGCGTGAATTCTCTTTCAGGGGCAGGGAGCGTGCCCAAATAAGGGGAAACGTGAGTGCGAATTGCTTCGCCAAGTTCACCGTCCCAATTGGTCGAGTCGATAACGATTATTATTTCTCCTTCCTGGCCTACTGCACTCGGTCTGTATTCAAGAGTTTCGCAACCAGTTACGGTAAAGATGAACCCCAGAAAGAGAATGAAAAACGAAGCGGCACATGCGCTTTTGTAGAGATTAAACATGCATAGAACCAGTTTTCAATTCATGAACGAAGGATTTAACGCCTTCGAGTCGGTCTTCAGATGATAAAAGTTGATCCGCCCAAAGTGTGTCAATAACACGTACAAGGGCCGAGCCAACGATTGCTCCATCGGTATGTAAAGTCATTTCAACCATGTCAGCGTGGGTTCTAATTCCAAAACCCACCATGAGGGGGTTGTGGCTTATGACGACGGAAGCTCGCTCTAAATACGCTTGAATTTGAGTTTTCGATCCAAGGTCTGAGCCCGTGACACCGGTCACGGATACCGCGTACACAAATCCCGACGAAAGTTCGTCTATTTGCGCGATTCTAATATCAGGGGTCGTAGGTGCAATGAGGCTTATTAAATCTACACCTTCGGCCCGGGCTGACATTAAAAACGGTGAATCCAACTCAGGCAAAACATCGGGAAGAATGACTCCGTCTACTCCACTAGATCGAGCATCACGGAAAAAGTTGCTGATTCCATACTTCACGATTGGATTTGCATAGCCCATAAGCACCAATGGGGTCTCAGATTGTTTTCTGAAAGCAGCGGCAAGGCTCAGTGTTTGACGCATGGTGATTCCTGCCGCCAAAGCAACGTGACTCGAATGTTGAATGGGAAGGCCTTCGGCAAGCGGGTCACTAAAGGGCATTCCAAGTTCAATAAAATCAGCTCCTCCTTGGTCGATTGCTTTCAAAATAGACAGCGTATCAGATGGAGTAGGGAATCCACTCGTGACGAATACGCCAAGAGCTTTGCCGCCATTGGCGGAAATCGATCGAATGTGGGTCGCGAGTCTGGAAACCATGAATCAGTCTACAAATAGGTTGAAATAGTGCCCATGTCTTTATCACCGCGCCCGGAGCAGTTAACAATAATAATTTGATTTTTGTCAAATTTGGAAGTCAAAGTTGGAAGGGCTGCGATGGCGTGTGCCGTTTCCAAGGCAGGTATAATACCTTCTGTCTGCGACAATAAACGGACCCCTTCGAGAGCTTCTTTGTCGGTAGCCGTTAGGTATTCTACGCGACCAGAATCTTTGAGGTAGGCATGTTCGGGTCCCACTCCTGGGTAGTCAAGTCCTGCCGAAATCGAGTGAGCTAGAGCCACTTGGCCTTCATCATCCTGCAACAGATAGCTCATTGCACCGTGAAGCACGCCTGGCTCACCGAGCGTCAACGTAGCGGCATGAAGCCCGTCCAGGCCCTCTCCCGAAGCTTCGACCCCGTACATTTTGACCCCAACATCGTCCAAAAAGGGGCTAAACAGCCCGATTGCATTGGATCCACCCCCTACACAAGCCACAAGTGCATCTGGACTTTGTCGTCGTTCCGCTTTTTGCAGTTGACTTTTTACTTCATTGCCAATGACTTCATGAAAAGTGCGGACCATTTGAGGATAGGGATGAGGTCCCACAACCGATCCAATGATGTAAAACGTATTTCGGACGTTGGTCACCCAGTCTCGAATCGCTTCATTTGTGGCATCTTTTAAGGTTTTGCTTCCACTAATGGCTGGTCGGACTTCAGCGCCGAGCAACCGCATGCGCATCACGTTGAGGTGTTGTCGCTCCATATCCTCGCTGCCCATATACACCACACAAGGCATCCCAAACTTGGCACAAACTGTCGCAGTGGCCACACCATGTTGCCCTGCTCCGGTTTCGGCGATAATACGCGTTTTTCCCATGCGACGAGCCAGCAAGATTTGGCCAATCGTATTATTAATTTTATGCGCGCCGGTATGACAAAGATCTTCCCGTTTTAGGTAGATCTTGGCTCCTCCCAATTCCGCAGTTAATCGATTTGCAAATGTTAGCGCGGTGGGGCGGCCTACATAGGTCGAAAGAAGGTCATGATATTCTAACTGAAACGCGGGATCGACCCAGGCATCAGAAAATCCTTGAACAAGTTCTTGTAGCGCCGGGACAAGAATTTCGGGGACATAAGAGCCGCCGTACGGGCCAAATCGGCCTCTTTCGTCAGGCATTGTTGGGGGCGTTGAGTTGGGGGGCAAGGGCGTAGGGCGCACGGAGGAAGGGGGCACGGAGCTTTCGGATGAACCAGCTCCCGCGGTTTTAGGCGATTTATGTTGGTTCATTTTTCCACCCCGCTGCCGAGCTGAGTCATGAATGCGTCTAGTTTCAAAAAATCCTTGATCCCAGGTGATTCCTCAACGCCGGAGGATACATCTACGCAATAGGGCGAAGCAATACGAATAGCTTCCAACACGTTTTCAGCGTGCAATCCTCCCGCCAGGAAAAAAGGTAGAGGGCTTTTTAGGCTTCGTAAAATCGACCAATCAAAAGAGATGCCCAGTCCTCCAAAAGAACCAACTCCTCCAAAAGGAGGCCCCGATGCCGCGGGAATTGTTGCAAGTGCGGTGTCCAAAAGAAAAAACTCTGCTACTTCCGCAAATGCTTCCATCTCTTCTTGGAGGGATTGGGCGGTGGTGCCAGGTTCAATTCGAAGCGCTTTGATAATCGGCCTATCAATCCATTGACAGTACGACGGTGATTCACTGCCATGTAGCTGAACAAATTCAAATCCTGTTAGGTCGCAGATTTCATTGACCTTTTCTGCATCTTTATCTACAAAAACTCCAACTGATTGGGCACCATAGACCCAGTTGATGATATCTCGAGCCATGTCTGGTGCCACAAATCGCTGGCTGCCCTCGTGTTGGATGAAGCCTAAATAGTCTGCCCCTGCTCCCGATGCATATCGAGCGTCAGCTAGCGTTGTTATGCCGCAAATTTTTACTTTGGTCATGAAATCGCAGAAATGAAAGATGACAAAGCGTCTCCGGGTTGTTGCTGTCTCATAAATGATTCGCCAATTAATGCTCCGTCTATTCCATTTGCCTGAAGCAGCAACAAATCAGCACTCGAATGAATCCCACTTTCAGCAATTCGTTTACACGTCTGAGGCAGTTTTGACAAAACGCGAATGGCTTCGTTTAGATCAACTTCAAACGTGTGGAGATTTCTACTGTTGGCGCCGATTATCGGTGTATTGGCAACATCAACCCGTTCTAGTTCAGATTCAGCATACACTTCTAACAAAACAGAAAGACCCAATTCGTTGGCTGTGGCTTGAAGTTCTGCAAGTTGACTTTTACTCAAAATGGTAGCAATGAGCAAGATGGCATCTGCGCCGAATGCTTTTGCTTCGACTATCTGATACGGATCAAAAATGAAATCCTTCCTCAGAATGGGTATCGAAAGGGCATCTCTGCAGTCGGCCAGATACTGAACATCTCCCAAAAAGTGAACGGGTTCCGTCAATATTGAAACGGCCGCAGCTCCCGCCTTTTGATACTGGGTGGCAATTTCTACCGGGTCGAATTGTTCGCGGATGATGCCTTGAGAAGGAGACGCTTTTTTGGCCTCCGCAATGACGGAAAATGATCGTGCACCTAGAGCTTCTTCCAGAGAGAGACAGGTTCGAGCAAAATAAGGAAGCTGCTCTAGAGCGGAGGAGGACCTTATCTTTTTCCGTTTGGCCACAATGCCTCTAGTATCCTCTACGATTCGGCTTAAAATAGACGGATGATTCTGTGTCATGGTTTTATGCCGCTTCGAGTTCGCGGGCTTGGCCGCTAACTTCAATCAATCTCGTTAGTACCGCCGCCGCCTTTCCGCTCTCAATAGATGCTTGAGCCAGAGCCACTCCGGCTTCAGGGGAATCTGCTAGCCCAGAGGCCACGAGGGCAAATCCCGCATTTAATACTACAATGTCACGCTTTGGCCCCAATTCATTTTCGAGTACACGACGAAGGACAAGAGCGTTTTCAGTCGAATTCCCACCCAATATGGCGGACATGGGAGCAACCGGCAGACCTACATCACCTGGCACTACAGTCGATTTAGTGACGCCTGATCCTTTTGAAAGACTAGAAAAAATAGTGGTGGGGCCAGAGAGAGAAATTTCGTCCAATCCGTCTTCCGCGTGCACACAAAAGACTCGGTCGGATCCTAAGTTGACCAATATTAGCGCCATTTTATGGGCTACTTCCTCAGAAAATGCTCCGATCAAATGACGCTTGACCGAGGCCGGATTGCACAACGGTCCCAAAATATTGAAACAGGTTCGAACGCCAAGCATTTTCCGAACCGGCATGACATGTTTTAGAGTAGGGTGGAAGTATGGCGCAAAAATAAACGCCATTCCGGCGTGTTCCAGGCAATACTCTACGCCTTCCTTTCCTAGTTCTGTATGAACACCAAGATGTTCAAGAACATCTGCAGAGCCACATTTTGACGACACTGATCGGTTTCCGTGCTTGGCGACCGTGGCTCCCGCGCCGGCGCACACAAAGGCCGTGGCCGTCGAAATATTAAATGATCCGGATCGATCTCCACCTGTCCCGACAATATCTAAGGCGTGCGCCGGCGCGGAAACAGGCACCGCAAAGGCTCTCATGGCTTCTGTCAGTCCGGTAAGCTCCTCAGTTGTTTCGCCCTTCGTCCTAAGGCCCATCAAAAACCCTGCTATTTGCTCGGAAGAAGCCTCACCCCCAAGCATAAGTTGCATAGCTCGGTACGCATCGGACCGAGACAGAGGTTCATGTTCGGCAAGTTTGGTGAGGATCTCGAACATAACGGCTCTAATTGAGGCTGGAGGAGAGGTCCGAAGCAGAATTAGGTGACCTAGGCGTACTGAAAGAGTTGATCCAGTTTTCAATCATTTTGGGTCCTTCAGTGGTCAAAAGGCTTTCCGGATGAAATTGAATGCCAAAAACGGGGTGAGAAGCATGGCGTAGTCCCATGATTGTTCCGTCTTCAGATCGAGCAGTAACCAGCAATTCAGCGGGAAGCGACTCTTGGTCAACAACGAGAGAATGATACCGAGTGGCCGTGCACGGCTCAGTGACGCCCAAAAATATGCCGAGGCCATCGTGCCTGATGTCACTTGTTTTACCATGCATCAAAGAGGCTGCATAAGTGACTTTGCCTCCGTAAACCTCTCCAATGGCCTGATGACCAAGGCAAACGCCTAAAATGGGAACGGTAGCTCCGAATGTTCGAATCACCTCGCAAGATATCCCGGCTTCCGCCGGCCGACCTGGACCCGGGGAGATCAAGATTCCTTCAGGCATTAATGCCTGAATTTCGCCGATTGAAATTTCGTCGTTGCGCTTGATCAACATTTCCTTGCCGCTTCTGGCCACTAAGTGAACCAAATTGTAGGTGAAGCTATCGTAATTGTCGATGATCAGAATCATAGATAACTCCTCAATACGTTGTAATGAGGCCTGTTGCAGCGCGTACGCGTTCCATGAACAATTCGGCTTGGGCACGGCCGTTACGTCCACCTTCTCGCAGAACGTCCATTACATAATCCTTATTTTGGGCCAACTCTAGCCTTTTCTCTCGGGCTTCTGCAAAATGATCCGTAATTAATCCCAGCAATTCCTTCTTTGCGTGACCATATCCGTAGCCACCGGCTCGGTATGCAGCCGCAATTTCATTTCGCTTTTCGTCCGAAGCAAATAGGCGGATAAGAGAAAAAACATTACATGTCTCCGGATCTTTGGGGTCTTCCAGAGCAGTGGAGTCCGTAACGATACTCATCACTTTTCTTTTCAGCTCCTTGCCTTCGTCAAATATGCCGATCGTGTTATTGTAACTTTTGGACATTTTTCGACCATCCACTCCGGGCACCACCGCTACATCTTCAAGTATGTAGGGTTCTGGAATAGGGAAAACAGGGCTATCAGGACAAAACCGCTCGTTAAATCGCATGGCGAGGTCTCTGCAAATCTCCACGTTTTGTTTTTGATCTGCTCCTACTGGAACGAGTGTTCCTCCATAAACAAGGATATCGGCAGCCTGAAGAATGGGGTAGTTGAATAGCCCTGCATTCGCCGTAAGTCCTTGTGCCACTTTGTCCTTGAACGATACACCCTTTTCCAGTTGAGAAACGGGAGTCAGCGTGTAAAAAATCCAGGATAATTCGGTTACCTGAGGAACGTCACTCTGCAAAAACAGGTGAGATTTCGATGGGTCAAATCCGAGAGCCAGATAGTCCAAAGCCACATCAACAGAGTAGTCCCTCAACGCTTTTGCATCATTTAGCGTCGTTAAAGCGTGATAATTGACGATGAAAAAATAAGACTGAACGGCAGCGTGCAGCTCAACGTGCTGGCGGATCGCGCCGAAATAATTACCTAGGTGAAGTGTACCAGAAGGCTGAATTCCGGAAACCACAATGGGATTAAAGCCGGAAGCGTTTGGCTTCAAGAGAGAGGGATTGACGATTATTTTGGAAGACGTAGGCACAGAATTGACGGTGAGATTCTATGGATGACGGGTTAAATTGCGTAGCGTATTTTTTCTAGACCGCAGATTTTCTTCCAAAACCCCAAGGATGGCTCTTGTCCTCATTTGGTGTTCGATTTTCTTTTCTGCTTCCAACTGGCCCGCCAAAACAGCTTCGAGTTGAACGTACTGCTCGGAAGAAGCTGATGCGAAGTCTGAAGGACTGAGGTCCGTACCGGAGTAAGCGATTCCTCCACAGCTGAACACTGTTTCGCACATCTTTCCGATGTCCATTCGGTGTGTCCTTAGCGCTGCTTCAATTCGGACTCGCTGGTCACTGTCAGGCGACGAAGCAGACAACGATCCAAGGCATTGCATGACTAGGTTCATCGTGCGAATAATCGGATTTAATTGATCAATCGTCTCTGAACGTCCAATGGTTTTTCCTGCCCAGCCTTGTTTGAGAAGTAATTTTTTAATGCCCATGTCAAATTCTGGAAAAAATGATAGTGTTTAGGTCAAAAGAATGGTCACCGTCCACAAAGGTACGCAGTACGGGGGAATTCTGGATCGCCTGAGGTTGTGTATAACGTGAAAGGTTCATCGATTATAACAGTTCTCCCGCAGCAACGTTCATTGCACGATGAAGGGCCATAGCTTTGCTTCTGGTTTCTTCATACTCCATGGCGGGATTACTATCTGCAACAATTCCGGCTCCAGCTTGAATGTAGACTGATTCATCCTGCACAAGCATGGTGCGAATGGTGATGCATGTATCAAGATTGCCACGGAAATCCAAATACCCAACGGCTCCAGCGTAAACTCCTCGCCTGGTGGGTTCAAGTTGGTCAATAATTTCCATCGCTCTCACTTTTGGGGCTCCACTCACCGTTCCGGCGGGAAAACATGCCTTTAATACATCGATGGCATTGCCAGAATCCTTTAACTGTCCAGATACCGCGGATACAATATGCATCACGTGAGAAAAACGTTCTACGTATGCATACTTGTCGACAGAAACCGTTCCAAATTTACTTATTCGGCTCAGATCATTTCGGCCCAAGTCCACGAGCATGAGATGCTCAGCCCGTTCCTTCGTGTCTGCCATTAATTCGGCTTCGAGTCGTTGATCTTCTTCTTCTGACTCCGATCTGGGCCTGGTTCCGGCAATTGGGAGGAGTTCGGCGCGCCCATTTTCTACTCGGACCAATACTTCTGGAGAGGAACCCACGAGTTTGAAATCGTCAAAATCCAAATAAAACAGATAGGGGGACGGATTGACTTGTCTCAGCGCCCGGTACAAATTGAATGGATCGCCCGAAAATTTTGAACAAAAACGCTGGCTAAGGACGACCTGGAAAATGTCTCCTTCGTAGATGAGATCTTTTGCCTTTTGTACTGAAGTTTCGAAATCAGATTGTGTCACATTGGACGTGATTTCACTTTTTAACACTACTCGATCTGAACCAGGCAGTACCGGCAGAGAAAAAGTGGCCTCCAAGCCGTCAAGTTTTTTTACGGCATCGGCATAAAGCACTTCCAGATCCTCTCCTGGGTTAACAAACGCGCTAGCCATTAATACTAACTGATGTTTAACATGATCGAAGGCGGCAATGGTGTCATAAAAACACCAAATAGCATCCGGAACGTTTAAGTCCGGTGCATTTTCGCTGGGCAAATGTTCGATTAACCGAACACAGTCGTAAGAGAAGTATCCGACTGCGCCGCCTGTAAGACGCGGAAGCTGAGGCGATGCTACTTCCGTGTAGCGGCTCATAAGTTCTGATAGAACGCTAAAAATGTCTTTAGCTACGATTTCTTTCGGTTTGGAGTTATCCGCATATTCTATGGTGGTGTTTTTCCCTTCTGCCTGAACCGTCAGATAGGGATTTCTACCCAAGAAAGAATACCGAGCTAACTTTTCACCGCCTTCCACTGATTCCAGCAAAAAAGGAGATCGAGCATCTTGACGAAGTTGAAAAAATGCACTAACTGGGGTCAGAAGGTCGGCCCCCAGCCGTCTGTGCACAGGTATGACGAGTCGATTTGCGCCGTTCGTTCTGGCCTTTTCAACTTGAATTTTAAATTCTATAAATGACTGCACGGCTATTATCGCTGCAATTTCGTGAGGATCAAAAAAAAGCCCGTCACATCTCGTAACGGGCATTGCAAATTCAGCTATCTATGGATCGATCAGAATTTTAGCATATACCCTTCGGAAAGGTGCCACCACCAACTGTTCCGCACGCAAGTATGATCGATTCTTTTGTTCATCGTGGGGCAAATATACTTCGAGATCTGATACAGGGCAACTTAATTACATTTTGAATGAACTCAAAAATCAGATCAGACAAACTTCGGATCATTAACTTAGATTTCTATGTATGCGTCTGAAGCAAAACGCTAGTTCGGTATATTTTAATTGGAATCGCTCTGCGGTCGATTACACACCTATCCTTCATCAAATTAATCGAACCCATGTACCTTCGAATTTCCCTTCTTCCGCTCGTCCTCATTGCTTTCTTGTTGGGGCATCCTGAAAAAACCTCAACTATTCCTGTAGATGAATGCTCCTTTTCGAAGGAAATTCCGGAAGTGGAGGACTATATGCGGCTGATCACGTTTTCAGATTCGTATCAAGGAAACATGGATTCGAAAGTGACCGTGATAGAATATTTTGATCCGAATTGCCCTCACTGCAAAACGCTTCATCCCATCATGAAAGACGTGATTGCGGCTAATTCAAAATCGGCTCGCTTTTTTATGATTCCGTTTGTGCTCTGGCAATACTCTTTGCCTCAAGCAGAAGCTTTGTTTGTTGCCGGGCAAGATGGGAAATACTTTGAAATGCTCGACGCACAGTATGCCAATCAACAAGCTGGCGGCATGTCCATTGATGAACTAGTTATCCTAGCGCAAAATATTGGCCTAGATCCCGTGCAGTTCCGGACCAGACTCGACAAGGGTCTCAACCAGCCGATGATATTGGCTCGCCGTCAGGAAATTTCTGATCTCGGCGTCCGCGGAACTCCGGCGTTGATGATCAATGGAAAGTTTGTTGACGGAGGCTCCAAATCGTTGACCTGTATCAACGAATTGATTAAAAAAGAAGTCGCGAGTTTGAAGCAAGGATAAGTGAGCTAACCTTTCCACAATAGGTGCTTTTCGGGTTGTGTGATTTGTAGTTTCTGATGGTCCATGCGAAAGGATCATTTTGATCGCTCGATTGGGCGAATAATCACATCACCTTTACCGTATTTGTCGATGCCCATCGGTTCTGCTTCGCCCGTATTCGATCCTGCTCTCGCTCAGCAATCAATCAACACAATTCGTTTTTTAGCCGTTGACGCCGTTCAAAAGGCGAATTCTGGGCATCCCGGTATGCCAATGGGGGCTGCGCCAATGGCGTATGTCACATGGCAACAACACCTTGCCATAGATCCAAGCGCCCCGAAATGGCCAAATCGTGATCGATTTGTGTTGTCTGCTGGTCATGGCTCTATGCTGATTTACAGCTTATTACATTTGTCGGGATTCGATCTTTCGATTGATGATCTCAAAAATTTCCGACAATTAGGAAGTAAAACCCCCGGTCACCCCGAAAATTTCCACACCGCGGGAATTGAGACCACGACAGGGCCATTAGGTCAAGGATTTGCTAATGGAATTGGGATGGCAATCGCAGAGTCCCATCTGTCTGCAACCTTCAACAGGCCCGGATATCCAGTTGCCGATCACTTCACGTTTGCTATCGTTTCGGACGGGGACTTGATGGAAGGTATTTCGCATGAAGCAGCATCTCTAGCCGGACATTTACAATTAGGAAAGCTGATTTACCTGTATGACGATAATAAAATCAGCATAGACGGATCCACCGAGCTCTCGTTCACTGAAGATGTGACTGGGCGGTTTGAAGCATATGGTTGGCAAGTTTTAGAAGTGAAGGATGGGAATGATATCGAAGGGATTCATTCTGCAATTGAAGCGGCGAAGGCCGAATCCGGCAAGCCGACAATCATTCGAGTTAAAACAGTAATCGGTTACGGAAGCCCTAACAAAGGAGGGACCGCTGGCTCTCACGGTTCGCCGCTGGGAGACGCTGAAATCGTTTTGACTAAGGATGCCCTTGGTTGGCCCCAACAACCCACTTTTTTGGTTCCTGAAGACGTCCGTGAGCATATGGGAGGCATTGCTTCAAAAGGGTATAGAAACCGGAAGGCATGGGAACGGATGATGTTGGATTATGAAGAATCCTTTCCAGAGTTGGCCAAAGCGTGGAAAAAGTGGAATGCTGGTCAACTTCCTGCCAATCTCGTCGATTTATTGCCGACTTTTGAAAAAGGATCAAGCTTGGCCACCCGTGCTGCAAGTGGAAAAGTTTTGGCTGCGATTTCCAAGGATGTACCCTATTTAGTGGGCGGTTCTGCTGATCTGACCGGATCAAATTTGACCAATATCCCAGGCCGAAAAGACTATCAAGCAACCTCCCCAGAAGGTGGTTACTTCTTTTTTGGGGTTCGGGAGCATGCAATGGCGTCTATTTGCAATGGAATGGAATTGCACGGCGGGCTACGAACATATTGTGGTACTTTTTTGGTTTTTAGCGACTATATGCGTCCCTCAATTCGATTGAGTGCCTTGATGAAAATAGGCGTGACGTACGTCCTTACCCATGATTCGATTGGATTGGGCGAAGATGGGCCAACTCATCAGCCGATTGAGCACTTTATGGCGCTTAGGGCTATCCCTAATTGCTCCTTTTTTCGCCCAGCAGATGGACCGGAAACTGCAGCTTCTTGGGTTTGTGCGCTAGAAAATACTTCAGGACCGTCTCTTTTGGCGCTTTCTCGCCAAAATCTTCCCACCATGAATGCGGACGTGCCTCACGTAACAAACATGGTGAAAAAGGGGGCATATGTAGTGCGCGAAGCCAACGGTACACCGCGAGCTTTGATTATGGCTACTGGCAGCGAAGTGGAGGTAGCCATGGGAGCCGCCGAAATTCTGGCATTAAAAGGCGTGGAAACGCGTGTGATATCAATGCCGTGTTGGGAAAATTTCGAAGCTCAGGATGCGCACTATCAAGAGTCTGTTCTCCCAAGCGCTGTGTCCGTCCGAGTTTCTGTTGAAGCAGGAATTACGTTTGGTTGGGAGCGATATATCGGTAAAACCGGAAAATCAATCGGAATTGATTCATTTGGGGCCTCTGGGCCGGCTCCAGAACTGTTCAAACACTTTGGGATCACGCCAGAAAATGTTGCAAATGCCGTTCTTGATCAGATATAATTAGCTGGGAAAATGACTATGTATTCGAGACGATCGTTTTTAGAAGCATCTGCCCTTGTGGGCGCAAGCAGCACACTTTTTCCCGGCGTGTTATACGCCCAAACGGTGGGATCTGAGGAAATTACGGTCCAAGACGTAAAAGCGGCCGAAAAAATATCGGGGATCACTTTCACACCAGATGAGAGACTAATGATGCTTCGAAATTTAGAACGGAATCGGACCAATTTGATAGCACTTCATGAGATGAAGTTGCCCAATTCGGTTATCCCATCGGTTTTGTTTGATCCCCAGATTGGAGGTGTAAAGGCTGCCGAATTGAAACAGAAAGAACAGATAGATTGGCAACCTTCATCTGTTAATCGACCGACGTCGAATGAAGACTTGGCATTTATGACGGTCCCTGAACTGTCGTCGCTTCTGAAAAATCGAAAGGTGACGTCCCTCGAGTTGACGAAGTTGTATTTGACCCGTTTAAAAAAATATGACAGTGTCCTTCATCTGGTGGTAACGCTGACAGAGGAAAGAGCGCTACGACAAGCCGCCGCCGCTGATGCTGAACTCGATGCTGGAAATTGGAGGGGGCCGTTGCACGGCATCCCTTGGGGAGCCAAGGATTTATTGGCCGTAAAAGGGTATCCAACTACTTGGGGGGCAATGCCTTACAAGGAACAGTCTTTCGATTATGATGCCGAAGTGGTTCGTCGTCTCGATGCTGCGGGAGCAGTTTTGGTTGCCAAATTAACACTCGGCGCTTTGGCCATGGGCGACGTATGGTTTGGCGAAAAAACTAGGAACCCATGGAATCCTGACCAAGGTTCGAGTGGATCGTCTGCGGGGCCGGGATCGGCAGTTTCGGCTGGATTGGTCGGTTTTGCAATTGGATCAGAGACACTTGGGTCTATTGTGTCGCCTTCCACTCGAAACGGAGTCACTGGACTTAGGCCAACATTTGGAAGAGTTAGTCGAGCTGGAGCAATGACGCTGAGTTGGACCATGGATAAATTGGGCCCCATGTGTCGTAGTGCGGAGTGTTGCGCTTTGGTCTTCCACGCTATTCATGGAGCCGACCATGGTGACCCCACGACCCTGACTACTGGGTTTTCTTGGCCATCGAATAAAGCTCCAAAGGACCTGCGAGTTGGATATTTGGCAGAAGTTTTCAACACCAATTATGATAATCGGCGTGCCGATGAAGCGACTTTGGAAGAACTTCGAAAGGCGGGAATTGAACTTCGAAAGGTTGCGCTTCCTGACATGGAAACAGGCCCAATCATGTTCATGTTATCGGTTGAAGCAGCTGCGGCATTTGAAGATTTAACACTTTCCGGACGCGTAAATGAATTGGTCAGCCAAGGGGCCGGAGCATGGCCCAATTCATTCCGATCCCACCGATTTGTACCTGCCGTTGATTACGTCAACGCGAGCCGCGCCCGGACTCTTTTGATGCAAAAAATGGCGGAATTGTTTAAAGACCTGGATGTTATCGTAATGCCTACATTTCGCGGAAACGGACTTGGAATCACCAATTTAACAGGCCATCCAAGCATAACCATTCCAAATGCGTTTCGGCCGCTGGAAGATGCCCCCGATTCTGCCCGCAGGCAACCGGACAGCATTACAATTATCGGTCAGCTTTATCAAGACGAAGCCGTAATTAGTCTTGCCTCGCTTATTCAAAACAAAACGAATCACCACCGCCGGCGGCCTCCCATTGCATGATTGAAATCAATTCGATCCATCCTGATGCGCTGTCGTGGCTCAAGAAGGCAGGATTGCCGAGTGTCTTACTGGAAGGGGTTTCCACATGGAATCCTCAAACCCTAAAACAAATCAGCACTCATGCTCTGGCCCTCGGCCGGGCCTCGGGCCAGCACATTAGAGTAATGAAGGTCCTCGCGGATATTGAAATCGCCTTAAAACGTCTCCGAGATCGTATCGGCATTCCGAGAAATGCTCCGCCTGATGTCTTGGCCAGAGCAACAACTCTCATTCAGAGGGAAAATGAATGGATTTCTCTAGGGAAGTGGATTCCTGATGTTTTGGATCGCGCGGCCGCTTTTGATCCGATTCATTCGAGTCACAAAACGGATCAAGTCGTCACTTTAAGAGAGTTGAGAGCTTATCAATTGCAGCACATCATTCTCTTGGCTGAACCCTCGAGTCAGTCCTCGAACGTTGTAACAACCGAAAAACGGCTGACTGAACTTCGTCAAAATGACGAAAATTGTACCTATCACACAAGTGCGATTCCTACCCAATGGATGAGCTCGGGACCCGAAATTTTCGAAGCGGTTTTTGAAGCAGCCGACTTTATTTATGGTATAAAAGAGTAACTTACCGCCACACCCAAACCAATTGAAGCCATGCCTCACACCGTATATCTGTTTTTACATCTTGCAGGAGTAATTCTACTTTCGTTGTCAATCGGCGGAAATCTTTTTGCCCGAAAAGCGGGAGAGACTAAGCCACCCAAGCTCGTTTCAGCTCTGCACGGAGTTGGTTTGCTACTGCTTATCGTAGCTGGATTCGGAATGATTGCCCGCTTGGATATTGGATGGCCTTTTCCAATCTGGATTTGGAGCAAGATTGCCATTTGGCTACTCTTAGGAGGTTTTAACACGTTTTCTAAAAAGTTGAGCTTGAATACGAGCTGGATTCTGGCAATCGGGTTATTCTTGGTGGTAGCTTTTCTTGGTGTATTTAAACCGTTTTAACGATGTCTGACTTAGATCTTTTACGTTTTCCTGTGGGTCGATTTAAAGCAATTCCCAAC
>ERZ890510.1208-NODE-1208-length-17381-cov-9.279176_pt1 | contig 17381 bp, 14 predicted proteins | sample MGYA00521265_ERZ890510 | MGnify/ENA primary metagenome ERZ890510 (study PRJEB32303, sample SAMEA104408624) | aquatic metagenome | biome: Brackish water; feature: Chemocline; material: water | place: Baltic Sea | collected 2014-10-26T21:54:00 | depth 110 m ...
AGCCATTGAGCAACCTACCAATACCGTATCCGCCACGGGTTCGGCTGCCTGCCACATCCCGGCTGGAACAATGTTACCGATCTGTTTCATTCGCAACCCTCATACTTTTGAAAAGTAGTATATGCCATTTTCTGGCTGTGTCAAAAAACAGCTGCTAAATCCTGTCGAAATGAGGATATTATCCGCTTCTCAATTAAATGGCCGCGTCACGGCAGGACGGTCCTCCCACATCATCCCCTTATTTTTTGAAATGACCTGTGAACTCGGCATATGACTCGTTTGCACTCAATTTTAAACTAGGATAAGAAGGAAGCCAACCAGTTGACAAGGATCTCTCATTTGATGTTAAAACTGAACTCTTGAGCAGGCCTTGGATATAGTCGCGAACTTCGGCGCTTGAAACCCCATGAGCTACGTAGGTAGAATGAGCAATTTTGATAATTTCTGGGGCTTGATTCTGCATTCCGTCGAAAGCGTGAAATACGCCGGTTGCTCCCGATTCAAGCACAGATGCGTACAACGTCGCCACATCTCTTACATGAACCATGGGCCAGTTTGCTTTGGGGATTGACGCGATTTCTAATTCAGAAACGGTGCCAGGAGATAAAATTTCCCAGAAATAACCTCCTACACCGCCATAAACAAAGCCCAAACGAATAATAGATGCGGCGTTAGATGTTTTGAGAACGTTGACCTCAGATTGGTACCTCCAATTCGTACTGTTAGGTCGGAGTGCCTCTTTTAAGGTTATGTCACCCTCTTGTCGATCTGAAAACAAGTTTCCGGTATACACAAAGTGGCCATTAAACGTGCGCATCTTCGAAACAAAGGCGGCGTCAAGATCTGAGTTTTCAGATCCAGACGAGGAATAATCCATGGCGCAATGGACAACTGCATCCGAGGACTCCAGAAGGGGCCAAAACTGTTCGAAATTGGATAGGTCGGAATAACACCATTCAACGTCTTTCGAATACTCGGTTCGCTCAGAAGCTTTTCGTGCCATTCCGACAACATCATGCCCTCGAGACACTAATTCAAGCGCGACGTGTTTGCCGATATAGCCCGAGGCTCCTGTCAGAAATACCTTCATATTATCGATCTGGAAATTGGTTGAGGGATTTGTTTATGCGCGTGGCGTATCCTTTCGGATACGCCACGCGCATGCAATTTAACCACTCAAAGCTCATAGGAATATTACTATGAACAGATTATTGCCATTGTTATTTGTCGTTGCAAGTATTGGCTGCTCGAAAGAGAAGTTCGATACCGTTGCGACAGAGCGACCCAACCTGCTGTTTATCATCTCCGACGATCAGCGATTCGACATGCTGGGTGTTGTAAATCCCATGCTCGAAACCCCGAATATGGATCAAATGGCTGCTGACGGAATCCGATTTGAATATGCGTTCGTGACGACTCCGATCTGTGCGGCTAGTCGGGCAAGTTTGTTGACGGGCTTGGTTGAACGAACCCATCAATACACCTTTGGCACGCCTCCACTCGCGACCGCGCTTACGCAGCAGAGCTATCCAGCGCTGTTGAGGAATGCAGGATATCAAACCGGATTCATTGGGAAATTTGGGGTTAAGACCGAACCTGGAGTCGTGGATTCATTATTTGACGTTTTTGAACCCTTTTCTTCAGCTCCATATCTCAAGGAACAAGCTGACGGCTCCTTTCGCCACCTGACGGATATCACGACAGACCGCGCCATCGAGTACCTGAACTCGATGAACAAATCGGAGCCTTTCGCTCTTACGCTGAGTTTTAACGCCCCGCATGCCGATGATGGAGACGAGCGGCAATTCATCTGGCCAGCGGAAATGAACAATAAATATGTGGATGTAACCATTCCAGATCCACCGCTTTCAGACCCTGCTTTTTTTCAAGCACAGCCTGAATTTCTGCAAGAAACATCGCTGAACCGAATCCGGTGGCATTGGCGATTTGATTCGCCAGAGAAAGCACAGGAAATGACAAAGGGCTACTTTCGCATGATCAGCGGCGTAGACGCGGGAATAGGGAGGGTATTGAAGCAGCTAAAATCACTAGATCTCGCTGATAATACCGTCGTAATTCTCATGGGAGACAATGGCTACTTCCTCGGTGAGCGAGGATATGCCGGCAAATGGCTCCCATATGATTTGTCTATACGCGTTCCTCTAATTGTACTCGATCCCCGGTCCGAACAACACCTCCGAGGCACAATGCCTACCAAGCCGGTTTTGAATATCGATATTGCACCGACCCTCTTAGACCTGGCCGGCATTGCGGTGCCTTCCGAGATGCAGGGCGAAAGCTTGGTGCCCCTGATTCAAGGAGAATCGCCACCCGGTTGGAGGACCGATTTTTTTGTTGAACACCTTTTCAACCACCCTGAAATTCCCAAGCACGAAGGGGTTAGAGGCGAACGCTTCAAGTACGCCCGCTACTTTGAGCAGATTCCAGTTTACGAAGAATTGTACGACCTCCTCGAGGATCCCGTGGAAACTAAAAACCTCGCTGGAGACTCCTCCCATTCGGCCATCCTGTCCCGGCTCAGGAATCGAACCGACGAACTCATGACTGCCTACGGTGGCCCGTATAAACCGGTTCAGAATTGACTCGTCAAGGAGCGGCAGCGGTAAATTGAAATCGACCTGAACCCAGTTCGATCTCTACAATACTGGGCAATCTGGCTGGTAACAACCGAAGCGAAGAAACGCCTGCGACCGGCAGTCCTCCCTCTTGAATAGAGGAAACATCTGAAGTGGGTATCTGAATCAATGCTGTCGAATTTACCGGTACGTTGACATACATCTGAATCTTGTCACCCACGCGCCGCCAACTACATGAGATGGTGCCGCGGACCGAGGCATAACTTACATCTACCCATTCCAGATCCGAGGGTATAAACGGCGCAACCTTGAATTGGTCGAAGCCCACTGCGTCTTTAGCAGGCTCGATTCCGCCCAGCGACTTAAAGAACCACTCGCTCACGGAGCCGAACATGGGGTGATTCTGGGAAAAAACGTTATCGCTTTGAGCCCATGTCTCCCATAGTGTTGTCGCTCCGTTTTCGAGCATATGCCCCCACCCAGGGAATGTCTTTTGGTCGACCATGCGATAAGCAACCTCTGAATGGCCGGTACGGGAGAGCATGTTCAGCAGGTATTTCGTCCCGAAAATGCCTGCCGCAATGTGTCCTCCATGATCAACAACAACAGCATCCACCATGTGCTGCACCGCGTTCTCTACCTCAGAATCGGGAACCAGTCCCGAATACAACGCAGCGGATTGCGCAGCTTGAGTTGCAATCCCAACGCGCCCGGTTCCCTGTTCCACAAAACGCTCGATAAACGCCTGTTTAATTTCCCCCGCAAGTTGTCTATAGCGCCCAGAGTCGGCCGCTTTTCCAAGGATGTCGGCAAATTTAGCTACCATCGATGCCGCTTGGTGAAACTGCGCAGTCGCGATCAGTTCGATGGGTTTGGGGTCGATACTTTCATGATCGCCAATACATCGGTCTATAATGTGGTTTTCTGAAGCCGCCTCAAGCAGATCCACCCAAGTCTTCGCCGCATTATAATGGTCTTCGACAATTCGGCGGTCGCCATAATATTGAACCAATTGTGAGATCAACAAAGGATGAGCAAGTCCCCAACCAATCGGGCCTGCCCCTTTTGCATAGTTTTCAGCAGCAATACCCACGTAAGGTGCCGTTTCAGTAAACCATCCATCACGCGCTGCATCCCTAAAATCAGAAACCGCCTTCGCGTAAAAAGTGGCCATGTCGTAGTTGTAAATGGCCATCTCGCTGGAGGCCACGATATCACCACCATATTGGAATTTCTCACGGGCGGGACAGTCGGATTGAACGCTGAATAGATTGCTCAAAAAAGTCCATTTTACTACATCCTGGATTCGATTAAAACGTTCGTTAGAGCAACTGAACGTTCCAACGGATTCGACATCGGTGTTCAGCCTCAGCCCTTCAACCGCAGAAAGGTCGGGGGTCCCAGGGAATCCGGTCACTTCAACATACCGAAACCCGTGAAAGGTGAATTTCGGGGTGTATTCTTCCTTCTCTCCTCCTCGAAGAGTATACGTGTTGGCCTGCCAAGCTATTTCGGGAGCGCCTGGGCCACCCTGCGGAGTTCCATCTTTCCGGAGGCCTTTGATTTGACCGGTTACCGCGGTCATTGGATTGAGGGTTCCGTCGGCGTGTAACAGTTCGCCCATACGCATCTGAACGGTCGTGCCTCTTGGGCCAGTGACCCGAAGCCGTGCCCATCCAGCAAAGTTTTGCCCTAAATCAAAAATAAATACGCCGGCCTCGATTTCGTTGAGACTAATGGCAGATACGGTCCTCGAGGCCCGAATCGGTGGAATTGGTAATGACTGGCACCGTTCACCAGCCAATGAATCGGGAGTGCCCAATGTTGATTCCGACGCCTGTTTCCACTTCCTATCATCAAATCCCGGCCTGTCCCACCCTGATTGTTCTAGTCTCGCATCATACGCTTCGCCGAGATAGACGCTATTTTTCAAAAGGGGACCGTCTGAAACGCGCCACGAATCATCACTTGATATCCTCTCAGCAGAACCATCCTGGTATTCAATGATCAGTTCCGACAGAAACTTTGGCCGGCCAACCGGGAGATGCTCGCGTGGATTGATCCTGCCCCACATGCGCAGCGGGAGGGGATTGTGCCATCCATTCCCAAGCATAACTCCGAGTACGTTTTCTCCTTCACCAATTCGATCCGTTACGTCATGAGTCGTGTAGTAGACGCGCTTTTCTGTACTTGTCCACGCTGGATCTAGGACGTGATCACTTGCAGCAAAGCCATTTAGGCGCAATTCGTGATATCCCAATGCTGTGACATAAAGCCGTGCTCGCCTTACAGGTTTGGTTACCCAAAAACTACGACGAAACAGCGGCGCTGGATCGTCCTCATAAAAGTAAGCATCGTTATTGGATAGGCTTTTACCATCCCCGATCCAGTGTCCAGTCCAGTCTGATGCCAAAAGAAGCCCCATCTCCCACCAGAAAACCTCACTTTGAGTGGGTTTTCGGCCTTCGCCATCCCAAACTTCCACTTTCCAATAACAACGGATGCCACTTTTAAATGGTTGCCCTTCGTATTCAATATGCAGCTGATTGTTTGACGATACGCGAGCGCTGTCCCACAAGTCCGCCGAATTCTCAGAAAGCAAAGCATGTGTTGTAGCAACTTGAATCCTGTATGCAGACTGGAATTGATTCCGGGCATTTCCCACCGCTTTAAGTTTCCAACTCAAACGTGGAATGGACGTATCAATCCCTAGAGGATCAGACAGGGATTCACATCGAAGGTCTACCGGCATGATCAAGGTATCATCCCGAGCCTCGGACACACGTAGCACTTCCACAGCTTTCGCCGCAGACGCTCCAGAAAGGCCCACAACGCCGACCCCTGTTACTAAAGACCCTTTCACGAAATCTCTTCTACGCATTTTCCTTTTGTTGTGTTTGTTGGGCCGGCCCGTATTCTGCCGTACTCATTATACGCCACTTTCACGAAATGCCATTCTCGTTATCTACAACTAGCGAACCGCTACCCATCTTCCGCTAGATTCGCAACTCTCCATCCAATACGATTGTAGCTTGGCTACGAATGATAAGCCTGCCATCTACCAATTCAACTTCCATGTGCCCCGTTCTTTTGGATGATTGAAATGAAATTATTTTGGTCTTGTTCAATCTTGAGGCCCAATACGGAGCCAAAAAAGTATGCGTGCCACCAGTTGCAGGATCCTCGTTGGTGCCGCTCCAAGGCCAAAAATACCTAGAATGAAAATCGAATTCGTCCGATGTAGAAGGAGCGGTTACGAGAACTCCATTTATCGAATTGTGGGAGTGTATCAATGCACTGCAGTCCGGTTTTAAAACGGCGAGTTCGGTAATACTTTCAATTTCGATCAGAAGGATCTTGGTTTCTGAATTAAATTCCGCGTTAACAATTTCCGCAATGCCTAGTGCTTTGAGAAGGGCCTGAGGTGCAACCGACGGGGTCGTCCCGTACACCGGGAAAGTCAATTCAACCTGATCCGTCGTTACCAGGGCATTCAACACCAAATCATCAATATTTACGAATCGGATACTCGATTTATTGAAGACATGGTTGACGATTCTTGCCGAAGCCAGAGTGGCGTTACCACAAATTGGTATTTCCATTTTAGGCGAAAAAAACCTCGTCGAAACGCGCCAATACTGCCTAGATTAATAATTCCCATCGGGCTTTCAATATCAAACGACCGCCTGAGAACGGATTGTTTTTGACCGGTGCAGTATACCTGACCGTCGTGTTCCAGAGTCCACTTCCCACTCGTAATGCCGTGCTTCTTAACCTCAAAAAGAGCATCGTCAATTAGAATTGAGCATTGTTTACTGGTCCATTTATCTTGCCAATATGCCCGATGCCCCTCTCCGGTGAGCAGGTAATTCCACGAAAACATATTGTATGGGGACCCCAGAAAAATCATCCTGTCCTCCCTGTTTACTTTAACAATAACATGATTCTGGACAAATTGAGAGCACCTGCCTCCATTCTGTAAAAATACATCCCACTAGAAAGTGAACCGGATTGGAACGTGACATCGTGCCATCCAGCCTTTTGCTGGGAATCAACGAGGACTGCTACCCGGCGTCCAAGCGTGTCAAACACCGAAAGTCTAACGGGTGACGACATTGGAACGGCATACCGAATGGTGGTAGAAGGATTAAACGGATTGGGATAGTTTGCCATCAGTTGGAATTCGGAAGGCATCGCCTCGTCGGTTTCCCTTAATACCCCCGAGGCAACCGAAACAGTGACAGAGCCTATAGAAGATCCTCCTTTCCCATCAACAAGGGTGTATGTAAAGGTGTCCAGGCCCGCGTATCCGGTCTCAGGACGGTATAGGATAACCTGATTGTCGCGCAATGTAACTGATCCGTGAGCAGCAGGTGTCACTTCTTTGATGAAGAGTTTATCTCCATCCTGATCGCTATCATTTGCCAAAACGTCAACGCTTATGGATGCGTCAAGAGGTGTGCCAACCACATCGCTTAATGCCAGCGGAAGCTCATTGTTGGAAACGTATTGAATCGCGTCTGCTCGTTGACTTCTAACGGTGCCCGTCGCATCAACGGCGCGAACCGACATCCAGGCGCTCCTTCCGGCGATCCGGGTTTTGGCTATTGTAGCCGTCGTTCCCTGTACCGTTTGAATTACCTCCCATTCTTCATTGCCATTCAATTGCATCAATTCATACGATGCAGCTCCGAAAATTGCATTCCAGGTGAAGGTCACTTCCCCTGAACTTGGGTAAACCAAGGACAAAACAACGGGCTCAGAAATAGTGAACGGTGCGCTCACCGATGTCCTCCCCCCTTGTGTAATCCGAACAAGGGCTTCGCTTAGTTCCGACGTTGGAACCGTCCACTCTAAGCTGGCACGCGGCGAATTGGAATTGGTGTAAAAAGAAGACCAGGACGCTCCTCCATCTAGAGAGTATTCGGCATCGTCTATCCACTTTGATTCGCCGTTACCCTGAGTATCCCAAAACACAACTTTGTTTTGCCCACTAAAAAATTTTTCACCACCCATGGGGTGAGTGATCAGCAATTCATCTAAGATAAACGAATACACTAGGTAAAATTCCTGAGGACCAAAAGGAATTGCAGTGCCGGTTATCTTGGCCGTGTATGATCCAGGAGTTGGTAAATCAATCAAAACTTGTTCGGTGTTGTTTTGTGCATCAATTCCAAGAGTGGCGGGAAATGCGACATTCGCCCTGGTCGAGTCGAGCACCCACGGCAAGTAGTCCATGCCGCCTCCCGAAAGTACTAAATCCAAATTATTCACCAAGGCAGGTCCGGCGTACGGCGAAGCCTCCTTATCTGTCCAGTATAACATCACTTTGAGCTGAGATATCGCTTTCCCTCCTATCGCAGGCGGAACTTGAATGACCAAATTCGTGCTGACTCCATTTTCGATCGAATCAGTCTGAATTTGATTGGAGGTTATCACCTCGGCAGCCCGGCGAGCATTTACGAGACCATATCCTGTTGCATAGGTCGGGCCTTCGTCAAGAAGATAATCCGCGGTATTCATCAATATCGCCTTAATCAATCCACCATCAGGTGTTTTTCCCGCGTTCAAGTTACGAAAGTGCTGATACAGCAAGGCTGCCGTTCCTGACACGGCTGGTGTGGACATGCTCGAGCCTTGTTTCAGATCATATTCATTGAATGCTACCGCAGAATATACTTGGTGTTGAGCTATCAAATCAGGCTTGATCCGGCCGTCTCGCGCAGGTCCGTATGAGGAGGATGTTCTAAAAGAAGTTGGAAAAGAGTACCGCCCCACGACTAGCGTGTTTTTTGCCGCACCATAAGATGGATTTAGAGTCAAGTAATTCTCAGCGTATCCGCTGTGTCCACCACCCGAATTCCCAGCTGAAAAGACCGATAGCAGCGCTTTTTCAGTTCGTAATAACAGATCAATTGATTGACTTTGAAGGTTGTACCTACCCTTTTCTCCATAGAAGTCGCCCCCATAAACAGGGTCTAAAGTACTCCATGAATTGCTCGAAATTACTGTTGGGTTTTGATGGTTTAAGCCTAGTAAAAAATGGTCTTCTGTGCGCATAGAATATACTGTGGCTTTAGTAGCCAACCCTTCAAATCTTGGCCGCAATGCACCGTTGCCTGCTGCAGTGCTTGAGGTATGGTTTCCATGATCTGAGAATGATCCATTGTTGCTCAATCCAGGTTCCAGATCCAGGCGGCGGCCACGCAAATCAACATGTGTTTCTCCTTGATAAACGGCATCTCCGATACCGATAACGACGCCTTCACCGGTTAACCCGAGCCCCCCTGCCGATGTTGACTTGATCATGTTGGCCCTAATATGGGTAGACTGAACATCTCCGTTTGAGCCCTCTCTGTATTCGGAGCCGAATTCGACGCTATCAAATATCACGTCATCTGAATGAGGTTCAATGGCATTAATAAACGGAAGCTCGGCGAGCTTAAAAATCTCTTCCGATCCCACTGAGGCCATGAAATACGATGCGCTAAGATCAACTTCAAAGCCAGAAACACCTGGCAAGATCGAAACCAAGTTGCGCAATACGCCTTCGTTCATGGAAGCCGAGTAACTGGCTCGAATGCTGTAACTACCCGAATTGGTAGTCTGGAGAAAATCAAAAAACGAACCGGATAACTTGTTTGAGGGTTGCGGCTTAGCGTACCCTGTCAGCCCCTTCTCGACAAGCCCCAAAAGGTGTACAGCTTTCGAAAGACGGGCAAAATAGGCATGATCTGGGATATACTGCTCTAAATAAACACCCTGGGAAGCCAATTCATTTCGATCCTCTGTAGATAGGATTTCTTTGAATTGGAGAATCAAATAATACTCACTCTGAAACTCGGCCGATTCGCTGTAGGAATGAAGCGCGGCATTCGCCTCATTTAACGACGTTTTTGAAGCACTGTTTTCATCAATCGGGATAAGATTAAGGTCTCCATATTTCAAATGCAGGATCTCCTGTCCAACAACTGGCTCCACGAATATCATCGCGAATAACACGGTCGAAAAGAGAGAAAGCGATTTAACCAATCCGTTGCTGAAGTTCATGTCTAGAAAGAAATTATTTAATTGAACCCCGTGCCAAAGGCGTTGCCTAACAAAGGATTCGCCCGAATCCAGAAAACAAGGAAGCAACGGGGGAAAAGTGGCGACTGCCTATTTAGCAATGCCAGCCCTGCTACACGCCTAATATAAAGGTAGGAATACCCTTATTGCTTCTTGCCCGGTGTAGATTTGACTTGGTCTACATACTCACTACCACCAGCTATCTTATCTGCTAGTTGAGCGTGTTCCATTGCGCACTCTAGATTGACCAGAAGGAGGCATATTTTAACCATAGAAGCGTGAGCGGACTCGCTTTCTTTATAATACTCCGCCGAAATTTCGAAAACAGCTCGAGCTTTTTCCGGCTGATTACTATCCATTGACATGTGCCCCAACATGTCCAACAACTCCTCTACCATGGGCGAAGCATACCCCATGCCAGCTGTTTGTGCTTCGCTCTGGGCCCGAATCAGTGATACGATCTTCGCCGTAGACGTATTCGGGTCGTTGTATAGAGAAGGCGTTTTCAGCCGCCAAAAATCATACAAAAACACCAGTCCGTCCCGCATCCCAACTAGCGGAATCGAACCGTGGATGTCCTCCTCGTAAAACTTCCAACCAAAATGCAGTCCCTGTGGAGGATCTTGCTTGAATTGATTCACAAATTGTAATGCCGAACGAACTCCTAAGCTGAATTCAGTCGTATCCGAGGACACATCATCGATGGTAAGCTGATCCGAAAAGCGAACTATTTCGTTTGCCATAGAAACATGCAATCCCTTTCCTGAATAATTTGATGTTGCGGCAAAGTGGAGGGCCCGTTCCATCCAGCGCTGATCGCCCCAGTCCAAACTCGGATCTATAGCCACGTAATTCGTGAACAGTTCCGGATGATAAACGAGCGTATTGACAGCGAAAAGACCAGCATAAGAGTGCCCGATAAGGGTCCTGTGGATGGTCGTGGGGTATTTCGAATCGATGAGCGGTATTAGTTCATCCGCTATGAATGACGTAAACGCTTCAGATCCCCCAGACTCCTCAGCCATTATTCCTCCATGCCGAGATTCGATGACCGTTGGCGTCAGATCTCTTGTCCGGTGAACTCTGTTCGAGATTCCAACTACGATCATTTCGGGAAGACGAAAATAGTTGTAATACTCTTGGACCATTGCCAATCCGCCCAAATGAACGCCGCCATCCAAGAGATAGATTACCGGATACTGCTTTCCTTCGACCAAATTTCCTTGATTGGGAAGATGTATCCAAAATTGGCGTTGTTCATTGAGAATAGTTGAGTAAACACTGTCAACTTTTCCCACCTCAAATAGATAGGAATCTTGAGGATTCGATTGAGCCTTCACGTCGTTTAAAACGCATGTAAACAAAACGAGGATGGCCGCGAAGCCTATTACTTTATACATCAATTAAGCTGTTATTTTACGTTAAAGAGTGTTTTTGTGATGTAAGGGGAGTCCCACAATCCACTGTGAAGACTCTCAAACTTACCCGGAGTTGCTCGGTAGGAACCCATTATTTACTGCTCTGAGCTCCTTTGACAAAAGAACTGAGTGCCGCATCTAACCCGCGTGCGTCATCGACATAAAACCCGATTGCCGAAAACGGCTTTCTTTTTCCGTAAAAACCCGATAGCTGCCGAGTATCCTTCAAGCGAATTATGAAATTGTGCTTTTCAATCCCTGAAAAAGGAGGTGGGTACACTGTATTTGGCTCCTTTTCCAACGAGAAATTTGATTGCTGGTATGCAAGAACCTGTTATTTTCGCTGTAGCAGCGGCCGACACATATAACAGCCTCGCCGTTCGCGTAGAAAATGAAATGTTACTCCCGGCCATCGCTTCTTTGCAGGAAGTATGGGAAACGAATTTTCCGGAGGTTGAATTTTCGTACTACCCACAATCTGAAGTATTTGAAACGGACTCTTTAAAGGGTTTGTCCGTGTTTATGAGATACGTCGCATTGTTTGCACTCTTTATTTCATGCATGGGACTGTTCGGGATGGCCTCTCAAAAAGCCGCGCAACGCATGAAGGAGATAGGAATACGAAAATCAATGGGATCATCGGCATCGCACCTGATATTTGTGGTAAATCGGGAATTCTTGGTGATGCCTGGATTGGCAGCGGTCGTGCTTAGAACCGATTGATGGCATGTGATGAATATTTCCAGGTGAAACGAAAAGATCAAGCGGAAATTGGTTGTCAAGGTATTCAGGTCGCTAATGACCTACTTTAGCGACGTTCCCACGACAAAGCCACTGGCCCACGCCCATTGAAAATTGAATCCTCCAATTGGTCCGTCAACATCACAGACTTCACCACATAGGTATAATCCTGGGCAACATCGGGATTCCATTCGTTCAAGAACTAATTCGTTTAAGGGCACACCACCGGCTGTGACTTCCGCGAATGTATAACCACGATTTCCCGATATATCGAGGCGCATTTCGGTAACTGCCTGAATGAGTCGCCGCCGCCCGTTTCGCGGAAGCTGGTCTCCCAGAATATCGAATTCAAGGTCGCAATAGGTGAGCAGCATTTTTACCAATCGCTCTGCGAGTGAGTAGCCTTGTAAGTACCTGCGCACAGATTTATGCCCCAACGACTGTAAGTCTACGTCAAGATCATCCTTTGCCTTGCTGGGGAGCCAGTTAATCGATAAATATGCACCTGGATCTTTGGACTTGGAATCTAAATAGTAGCGACTGATATCTAAGACAGACGGCCCTGACAGACCGAAATGGGTACAAAGCGTCGAATTCGTGAACTCGATGATGTGTTTTCCGGTGCCAGAATGAAGGCGTAACGTCGTCGGAAGAGTTATTCCGCTCAGTTGGCAAAGTGGATCATTTTTTGGAAGCGACAAAGGGACTAAAGCCGGAAACGTCCGGGTCACTTGATGTCCGAATAGACGAACAAAATCAAATCCTTTTCCGTCAGAACCAGACTTTGGAAGACTTTGACCTCCGGTCGCAAGAACTAGCTGCTCGCATTCCATTCGCCCCCACGGTCCGCTAACAAAAAATCCAGTTGCGGTACGACCCACAGCTTCAACTCGGCATGGATTTTGGATGCGGATATTCGCTTTTTCAGCGGCACTTAACAACGCATGTAAAACATCCCTAGAACTGTCGGTCGTGGGAAATAACTTTCCCGTATCCTCGCGCTTTAGATCCACACCCAGTTCGCTAAAAAACTGCGTTGTTTCCGGGACATCAAATCGTCGTAGCACCTTCGAGATCGCCGATTTCGTGGAGCCGGCATACCTCTTTGGATCTACCTCGAAGTGCGTGACATTGCACCGCCCTCCACCGGCAACCAGAATTTTGGCACCGACCTTTTTTGCTCCATCCAAAAGGACTATTGACCGCCCAGGATGAGTTCGCCCTGCCCAAATTGCCGCCATCAAGCCAGCCGCTCCAGCACCCACGATAGCTACGTCACACTGTTCTATACTTTCCATTAACTGCAGTTTGGATGATGGGCCGTACGTGTCATACAAAACGTCTCAAAATACGGTGGTGAATCAGATTACGAAGCCCTTACGTGCTGATTAAAAAATGCCGTGGTTTAACTACAGGCTCGCAACAACATGCACCGTGCGCCTTCAAAAGCGTACAGGTGCGTCCCTTCGGTGTGGAGAATGGCATGCTGACCGGTGTCAGCAAAAGACAGGACCGATACATTAAGATGCAAAGCTGCGCCAATGAGCGACAGCCAATACTCAAGATATAATTGTCCGTCGAGCCAAGACGTCAAGGCAACATAGATCTGTTTTTCTGGCTTCAGTAGGCCAGATGGAAGAGCTACGCCCGGACCATACTCACGGACTCAGAAACACATTAATTGCGATAAATCATCCATATCTCTTGACTTCAGCGTAATAATATGCCCTTGTTATCCGACTTTCAAAACAGAACCGAGTGGTTCTCCGAATACTCCTCATCTAGACACCAAGGTCTTTCATTAAAGCGTCTACAGACTCGAACGATTTTCCTTCGCCAGCGCGAGCTTCCTCTATTGCGTCAAGAGTTTCCTGATTGGGAATCTCAACTGGAAAAGGAATTCCCTTGCGAAGATATACTTGTTTGTAAAAGAGCGTGATTGCCTGTGAAGCAGTTACACCTAATGTTTCAAATACCATTTCCGCTCGCTTTTTGTCTACGGAACTGATTCTGGCAGAAATTTGACTTGATTTACTCATCGATTCACCTGTCATTCATTGTATGCACTATGGATGTACCAAAGTTTGTATTCCTGGTTCCGGTGAAAGTCGGATAACGGCTGGGGGATTTACGGCGAGTAGTTCACCCACCTGAAAGAAAGTAACTGTTTCAAACCAAATCAGCCAGTCGTGCGAGTCCGTAACATGCCCGTGATATTGTTCATGGCCTTTACTTTATTTACTGAACTTGATGCTTGGGGCTAAGCATCAATGCTGCTGACTTAGCGATGAAACCAGTATGATAACGGGATTGCGCACGTGCAAAACCAATCTTTTGAATGGACGCCGCTGAGAACGAGAATAATTCTAGGGCGCAACGCACACTTCGCGTTGCCACTGCCTCAAAAGGGCAGCGTAGACCCTCAAAGCGTGTAGGGTACAGCTGCTGGCTGGAACCAAGTATCAGAACACTCTCGCAGTGGAAGCAGACATGAAGAGCTGAATCATCAAGGATTCGGCAGGCTCTGTAGCCGGCCTGGAAAACTATGGCCTGTTGACATTGGTGGCCATAAGCGTGTTATACGTGAATCCAGATTTAGATAGTTGAAACGGGTCGGATTTGCCTGATGATCTTAGCAGAAGGTGCACGCATCGCGTGCCACAAATCCCAATTACGCTGTCCATTGAGCCAGAATTCAGGAGTGGTCCCAAAAAGAGCTGCTAGCCGAAGGGCCGTATCAGGAGTAATACCTCGTCTTCCTTTCACGATCTGATTCACGCGAGGGTAGGAGACTTGTATCTTTTCCGCTAGCTCAACCTGGGTCATGCCAAGAGGATTTAAAAACTCCTCGAGCAGCATTTCACCTGGATGAGTCGGTGGGCGATGTGTAGGAAGGCGTGTCATAATTAGTGATAGTCTGTGACTTCTACTTCTGAAGGGCCCTGCTCTGTCCAAACAAAGCACACTCTGTATTGGTCGTTTATACGAATACTTTGCTGCCCGGCCCGATCTCCTTTGAGCTGCTCCAAACGGTTACCCGGAGGAACACGTAAGTCTTCAAGTTGCTCTGCTTGATTTAGCTGGTCAAGTTTCCGGATTGCCACTTTCCACAGCACCGCAGGGCAGACCTTGCTAGCCTGCTTTGAACGTTTGCCGTTGAAGATGTCTTCGGAAGCCTGATTGGAGAAAGATACGATCATATATAACGAATATCGTTATACATCATATGACGTCCGAGAAGATGGGTTCCGTATTGTATCTAGAAAACAGCTGGTTTCCCGCCTCTTCTTATGTTGAGGTTTCCGGGGAAGGCTGGAGCCGCATGAGGTCCTTCGAAAGTAGTGAACCTGTCCGTTATATCAGCCCCCCGCCTAGCTTGATCTTGAAGCAGAGGAGTTTACGAGGCCCGGATCATATAGCGTGATACTGTGAGCCTGCATATATGGCGATGGTCCATCGCCTTGTCCGCTGATCAAGCTGGGACGGGAAACCGGAATCATTATCCGTTCACTTAACAAATCGGAATGACTCATGGTACCCAATGTCTTTGTTGGCTGTGACATAAGCAAGGCCACAATCGATGTCTCTCTTCGCGCAGCAAATCGCTCGCGGCGTCAAAAGCAGTTTCTCAATACCGTTGCCGGACATAGCAGTCTCATCAGCTGGATCACTCGCTCTGGCACAATCGTACGTGTGGTGATTGAGGCTACAGGCAACTACAGCCTTGACCTAGCGCTCTCGCTTGATGCGTGTTCTGGAACCGAACTGATGGTGGCTAATCCTTCGGCAACTCGGCAGTTCGCGCGTGCTCAAATGCGCCGGTCAAAGACGGATCGCGTCGACGCAGATATGCTCGCTGACTTTGCTGAACGAATGGAATTTGTGTCCTGGACACCGCCAGAAGCGGCCGTTCTTGAGCTTCGAGGCATGTCGCGGCGCATGCAGGCACTCACGACGGAGCGTACGCGTGAAAGAGCACGTCTGCACCAAGCGGCTGCAACGAGGACTACGTCAGCAATCGTGATAAACGATATTGAAGTAAACATTCGTCACTTGGAGCGGCGCCTCGATGTGATGCTTCACCAGGCACTTCGTTTGATTGCGATGCACGCATCGATGACGTCCGCTTACGAGCTACTGACCAGTATCCGAGGCATTGCAAAGAAAAGCGCAGTGATGATCCTGCCCGAGATCCTGATTCTTCCGGGTGGAATGTCGGTCCGGCAATGGGTGGCGCACGCCGGACTTGATCCAAGAAAATATACTTCGGGCACCTCGGTTGTAAAACGCGAACGCATCTCCAAGATGGGAAACGTCAAACTCAGACGAGCACTCTACATGCCCGCGCTTGTAGCCATCAAGTGGGAGCCCAACATCATGGCCTTCTATCAACACCTCATCGCCCAGGGTAAAAAACCAATAGTGGCTATCGTGGCCGTCATGCGAAAACTAGTGCACGCTATTTACGGGATGCTCAAGAACGAAACTCCGTTTAAAGGAGATAAATTCTACCAAATACCCGTTCCGACGGCTTGACTTTCAAGAGAGTATATAAAGGCTTCCAAGGGTTGGATCGAGCGCATTTGCGGTATCAAATTCGGACTTTGACATATCAGCCGGATAAAGATTGGCCCCCAGCGGTTTAGGGCCAAAACCATCTACAAAAGACGCATTGCCATCAATACGATCCCAAGGTCCGTAGTTTATTTTTGCAAACTCAGCAATAGCTGGATCTTCAATTGACGATAAGAGAGCATCTTTGTCTCCAAACGCTTGAAGCCAGAAAATGGCATCCATTTCTGCGGCAGCCGCAAAAAGATGGGGTAACATCTTACACTCGTTTTCGCTCAACACCGTGACATCTGTCGTCAGTGCTAAAGAAGTGTATTTAGACAGCAGGTCCCGTCCGAATTCCGAGCCTTCGCTCATGGTGACGTCGACGCTGTTCATGGTCCCCCCTTCGGCAAGATGCGCCGCACAATCAAAAGTTGATGATTCAGATCCACCCATGCATCCGATTAGGAAAAACATGGCGCTGGCAATAAAAAGAGCTGTTTGTCTCATGACATTTGGTTGGACCTTAGCCCAGTTTTTTAACTTATCGAGTACGCGTCCCGTAGGTACGTGGCAAAGAGGCATCTCCAAGAATTACGAAATCGCCCATTCCAGCGTGTTCTTCTTGGTTAAAGACGGTTACATCGTCCACGGTTTTCATGGTAATCACCATAAAACGGGTCCCTGGACGATATTGAACCAAGTGTTCAGGCGTTCCTGTTCCGGTTTCTGAGTGAAATCCACCCACCATATGAACCACTTTAGAGCCAGGCCGGCGAGCAAGGTGCTCCGCAATCGACCAAGCCATCGTAGCATCCCAGAGGGTTTGAGCATCTAGCATGGTGTCACCACCCTGTTGTGGGCTGGATGGCGCAGGAGGAGGAGGAGCGTCGTGCTTCATCTTCAGCTCGTGCGTCATCTCCATCCCCTCTTTCATCTCATGGCCTTCACCCATCTCATGCTTCATCTCCATCCCCTCTTTCATCTCATGGCCTTCACCCAT
>ERZ890510.1211-NODE-1211-length-17359-cov-7.012656_pt1 | contig 17359 bp, 17 predicted proteins | sample MGYA00521265_ERZ890510 | MGnify/ENA primary metagenome ERZ890510 (study PRJEB32303, sample SAMEA104408624) | aquatic metagenome | biome: Brackish water; feature: Chemocline; material: water | place: Baltic Sea | collected 2014-10-26T21:54:00 | depth 110 m ...
GACAGGGTCACGGTGATCTCATCGGCCTTCGACACGACGTGATAGTTGGTAACGATCGTGCCCTTGGCGTCGACGATGAAGCCCGTGCCTACGCCCTGGCCCTTGTGCATCGGGCGCTGCTTGCCCTGCGGCTTGCCCGGGTGCATCGGCTGGCCGAAGCGCTCGGCGAAGCGCTGCATGAACTCTTCCATCTGCTTGTCCCGCGGACCGGACATGTGCGTCTCGCCATCGTCCGCGTCGCCGACCTTCATGGTCACGGCAACGTTGACGACCGCCGGAGTCACCTTGGCGGCAAGTTCGGAAAAGTCCTGCACCACCTGCGGGGCGGCAATCGCCGCCGGCGCGGTAAACAACGGAACGATGAGGGCGGGTGCCGTCAGCGCGGTGGTCAGCGCCAGGGCTGCGAGAATGCGGCTCTTTGTCTTTGTCATGAACAACCTCCTTGGGGGCTCGGAAAGGAATATGGGCGGTCCGCCATGGCAACCGGATGGCGGCCGCATTGAATGTTTGTATAGTTCGGGAGCGTTGCTTCCGGCCCGGATTGGCGGCAGATGTCGATGCAGGCAAGATTGCCAGTTTTCTTGAACACGCCGGGACAGCCGTGAAAATTCTCCTCGTCGAAGACGACAAACAGACCGCCGACTACATCACCAAGGGCCTGCGCGAGCATGGCCATGTGGTCGACCATGCCGACAACGGCCGCGACGGCCTCTACCTCGCCACCGGCGAAAAATCCTACGAGGTCCTGATCATCGACCGCATGCTGCCGGCCATGGACGGGCTGTTGCTGGTCAAGGCGGCACGCGCCACCAACGTCACGACACCGGTTCTGTTCCTCACCACCATGAGCGGCATCGACGATCGCGTCACCGGACTCGAGGCCGGCGGCGACGACTACCTCGTCAAGCCCTTCGCCTTCGCCGAACTGCTGGCGCGCATCCGCGCGCTCGCCCGGCGGCCGCCGATCATGGCGGCGACGGCCCTCCACGCCGGAGATCTCGAAATGGACCTGCTCGCCCGTACCGTCACGCGCGCCGGCCGGCGCATCGAACTGCTGGCCCAGGAATTCAAAGTCCTCGAGTACCTGCTGCGCCACGTCGGCGAGGTCGTGACCCGGACCATGCTGCTGGAGAAGGTCTGGGATTTCCATTTCGACCCGAAGACCAACATCGTCGAGACCCACATCAGCCGGCTGCGCTCGAAGATCGACAAGGGCTTCGACAAGCCCCTGCTCCACACCGTCAGGGGGGCAGGTTATGTCATTCGCGCGCCTGACTAGGCTCCTGCGTTCCGCCAGCTTCCGGCTGACGCTGCTCTACGCCGTGCTGTTCATCGTCTCGGCCGGCGCCTTGTTCGCCGCCGTCTATGTGACGGCAACGGCGGCGATGCAGAACGACATGACCGCCGTCCTGCGCACCGAAGCGTTCCAGCTCGCCGAGGTCCATCGCCGCGGCGGCCTTCCCGGCCTCGCCGAGCAGGTCGCACGGCGCATGAATTTCCGTACCCGGGGGCCGATTTTCTATCTCCTGCAGGCACCCAACCGCCACGTCGTGGTCGGAAACCTTCCCGGCATGCCGCCGGTCAACGGGGTCATCGACTTCGTGCCCGATCCGGGCGCTTCCGAAGTCGAGGGTGAACGCCCCAAGCTGATGGGCTTCGGCCTCACCCTGTCCGATGGCTCGTTCCTGCTGGTCGCCCAGGACGCCAACCGGCTTGCCGACATGCAGCATGCGATCGTCCGCGCCTTCGCCTGGGCCGGCGGCCTCACGGTCCTGCTGGCGATCGTCGGCGGTGTCTGGCTCGGCAGCACCTTCCTGCGGCGTATCGACACCATCACACGTACCAGCCGTGCGATCATGGAAGGCGACCTCTCGGCGCGCATTCCAATGCGCGGCACTCACGACGAATTCGACCAGCTCGTCACCAGCCTCAACGATATGCTGGCGCGCATCCAGCAGCTCATGGATGGACTGCGCCAGGTTTCCAGTGACATCGCCCATGACCTGCGCACACCGCTCGGTCGCCTGCGGCAGCATCTCGAGAACGCACGTGACCGGGCGAAGACGGCCGCCGACTTCGACGCGGCGACCGAGGCGGCCATTGTCGAGGCCGACGGCCTGCTCGATACCTTTTCCGCGCTGCTGCGCATCGCCCAGGTCGAAGCCGGCGCTCAACGGCGCGGCTTCACCGCGCTCGACCTTTCAGCCCTCGCCCAAAGCATCGGCGAGGCCTACCAGCCGTCGGCCGAGGATTCCCAGCACAAGCTTCTGCTCGACGTCGAGGACGGCGTATCGCTGACCGGCGACCGCCAGCTGCTCGCCCAGTTGATCTCGAACCTGGTCGAGAATGCGCTGCACCATACGCCCGCCGGCACCACCGTGACGCTCGGATTGCGCAAGCGCGGCGCCAGCTTCGACATCGAAGTCGCCGACGACGGGCCGGGAATTCCCGAGGCCGACCGCGACAAGGTATTCGACCGCTTCTATCGCCTCGACCGCAGCCGCTCGACCGCCGGCAGCGGTCTCGGCCTCGCCCTCGTCAAGGCGATTGCCGGCCTGCACGGACTGTCGGTCAGGCTCGAGGATCGTGGACCCGGGCTGCGCGCCGTATTGTCGAACTGACCGTGCTGACCGGGCCCGGTATTGCTACTTGTCACTCGGTTTGACGCCGGCGGCGCGGATATTGACGAAGCGCATAAGAAGATCGAACCAGAACTGCGAACCGAGCGACGCAGCGAGCGCGGTCATCGTCCACCCGAACAAGGCGGCAAGCCAGGAAACACTCCATTCCCAGGACCACCGGTGCGAACCGGCCGGGGCGACCCGGTAGTCCTTCGACCAGCCAAACGGAATGCCGAGCTGGTCCAACGTCTTCAGGCCGGCAGCTGACTTATCCGACTGGCTTCCGATTCTGGTGGCTTCGTCGATGACGGCGATATGCGACGTCGGCGGCAGGCGGGCCACTGTATCCGCAATGCGTATGGCGTCGATATTGAAGGCGACGGCAATGACCAGGCCGAGGGCAAGAACGATCCGCTGGGTCTGTCGTTTGTACCAGCCCCCGGCCCGCTCCATGCCCGCATCGAACCACTTGGCAACGGCCTTCTTGAATTCGACTTCGTCGCCATCCACCTCCCGCATCAGGATCCTGAAGACCGGCTGCACATGGCCGACCTGCAACGCACGCCCCCGCGAGAGCATGTCGTGTATGGCAAGGGCGAACTGCTCCGACGGAATGTACGACGGCGCTCGCCCCGACGGCGAAAGGCTCTTGATCAGCGGATGATCGTAAAGCCGGCCCATCAGTCGGCTCCGGTTCGGATCGTCGAGCATCTTCGCCAATGTGACTTCGAGCGTCCTGGCTCGCATCGAGAAGAAACCCGCAATGAACTCCTGAGCTGTGGTGCATAGCAGACTTACGACCAGGAAAACGATGACAAGTGCCAGGGCCGCGGCTGCGATCGACAGAAGCATGGCGTCACCCAATACTCGGTTCGCCGCCGAGCGGATTGTTTCGCGCGAGCCAGCCGGGCCTGTGCTTCATCAGCGTCCAGCACTCCTGGTTGCCAACCTGGCCCGACCAGACAAGATCTCGGTGCGCATTGCGAAGCTGGCCCAAAGCGCTTCGCACCTCGGCCTCGTTCATGTGGGTTGCCCGGCAAATGCCTTTCGCACCGTTGACGGTGCGATAATCGAACCCAGGCGCCGTCAATTCCGCCAACACCAGGCGGGCGCTTTCACCGAGCGACGACCAGTCCGCCAACTGGTCGCGGCGGATCAGGTCGGATTCGATGGACGCATGTACGAAATCCATGAACGGCCCCTTGGCAGCCGTACTCCACAGCAACCGCAAGGCCCAACGCTTCCACGAAGACATGCTCGTGCTGGCAATCAGCTTGGGAACGACGTAGTCGGCGCGGGCCGCGATGCGCCCTTCGAGTTCCGATAGGCGGGCCGCGTCGATGCGCGGCCATGTTGGCAGGGCGACTTCCGGCACCGCATCGCCGACCACCGGGATTACCGGGCAATAGTACTTCCCGTCGTCCTTGAGCTCACGAAAATCCGGATTGTCGAACGCGGCTTGCGGCCACTTGAGCGTCTTCGTCTGGTTGCCTTCCTCCGTACGCATGTCACAGACGATGGGATTGTCATCCGCGACGACGAAGACCTTCTGCAAGAAGCGCTGACAGTTGCGCCGCCCGAGCTGGTAGTCGTGCGCCCGAAAGGATTCATCCAGGAATCCGCCGAAGCCGCCCAATACGCCGGTGGCGATGGCGTAGCGTTCCCCGGCATCGCCGACTGCCTTCTGCCGGGACGGCGCAATCATCCACCGACTAGAGCATTCCTTGTCCAGTACAGCGGCCAGTTCGTCGGGCTTGAAGCGGACCTGGTTCTTCAACATGGGCAACAGAGAGCGCGCAACCTGGACGATTGATGCGTCCAGTTCGTCCTCCGCCGAAAAGTCCGGTGGTTCCGGAAACGGATCGACCAGCAGGACCGCGCCCGGGGCGGTGGCGGCGCTCCGGTCATTGCTCTCCCGTCCTTTCGGCATAATGGCGCGGCGAGCATACTCAAACGGCTCATTGTCGATCAGACCACCATCGACGCTCATGAAGCCGAACTCTCGATTGGCGCCCCAGTCGGACGGCCAGCTCGGCGAAAATCCCTCCCCCGTTGTCTGCGGGCCAGGCCACGAGCGCTTCTCGTACATCCCAGTCGAACTCGCTATGGGACGCGCCGCGAGACCAACCGGAAAAGCCGCCGACGCGAGAGCCGTCAGTCCGTATGCTCGCCACGCAGGATCAAGCTCGCCCCCACCTTGAGGGGCGGTGTCGATTCTGAGCGAAATTTTCGGGTCGCTCGACAGCCAGCTGTTCTCGCCCTCATGCGTCCCGATATTCTCGATCACATAGTGCGCGCGATCTCCGTGACTCATCATGTAGTGACCCGAACTCGTTCCATCGCCCTTGAAGTCGACCCTGTAAGGCACGCCGCGCATGTTCGAGAGTGTCAGATAGAGATGCAGGCGCTTGGCGAGGTACGGCAGTCCGTCGCCGCCATACGCCGGTGGAGCCGGCGCCTCGCCCTGTGGACCGGGTAGCCGCAACGCCATCTCCGTAAGGGACTCGAGCACCTGTGCATTCAGGAGTGACCGCGGCGGGTCGCCGTCCTCCAGATCGGAGTTCGACAGCAAGTCAGGCGCTCCCTCCGGCGAGGCCATATCCGGCATCGTCACCCACGCGGTATAAAGAGCGGGCAACACGCACCGATATCGTTGCCGGCCTGCCTGGGGTACTGCGAATGCCTCCTTCTGCAAGCCACCTGCAATCGCGACCGCCGCCAAAGCAGCGGTGATCGAGCCGGCCGAAGCCCCGGCAGCGGCGCGAATACATACGGAATGATTGGGGACGGTGTCCGGCTTTTCGCGTTTTAGCCGCTCCCATTCCTCGAGCGCCTGGAAGAGGAAGTCCGTGACGCCTGCAGAATAGGCGCCGGCCGATATCGCGCCGGCCATCGCAAGGCCAATCTCGAAAACGCTGTCGTTGGCAGCCATGTCGCCCCCCCGATCATGCGGCTGCTCCCCGGCCGCCGCCGCGAATGACCACCAATTCTTGCAAGCTCCGGCTGTCTTGACCAGCCCCTCGGATGCATCTCTGAAGCATCGAGCCGGCCCCGGTAGCATCCGCCGCCAAAACAATTGCCTCCGCCTCGTGCCGAGGCCACAGTCGACGCATGAAAAAGAGCACACGCACGTCGCCGCATTTCGCCTACGTCGGCTCCTACACCACGCCCGAGCGCGGCGGCCATGGCAACGGTATCAACGTCTACAAGGTCGACCGCCGCAGCGGCGCCTTCACCCACGTCCAGCATGTCGGCGGATTGGAGAATCCATCTTTCCTCGCCCTCGACGCATCGGGCCAGTATCTCTACACGGTGCATGGCGACCGCAGCGAGGCCACGGCCTTCAGCGTAGATCTGCGCACGGGACATCTCGGCCTGCTCAACCGGCAGCCGACCGGTGGCTACAATCCGATCCACCTTGCCTTCGATGCCAGCGGGCGCTTTCTCGCGGTCACGAACTACGGATCCGATTCGGCGGCCGTGTTGGCGGTCAACGCCGACGGCACCCTCGGTCCCTATTCCACCCTCACCGCGGTCAAGGGAACGCTGGGGCCGCACCGCACCGAACAGAAGAACGTGCGGCCGCATCACAATCCACTCGATCGCCAGGGCCGCTTTTTCTACGTGCCGACCAAGGGTGCCGACAGCGTGATTGCCTACCGCCTCGACACCAGGCGCCGCGTCCTGGTGCGAGTCAGCGAAGTCGCCGCACGACCTGGAGCCGGCCCTCGCCACATCGATTTCCACCCGCGCAAGGCTTTGGCCTACGTCATCAACGAACTCGACTCGACGATCACGACCTACCGCCAGGACCGCAGCAGCAGCACGCTGACGCCGCTGCAGACCGTGCCGTCCACGCCATCGGAGTTCACCGGCTACAGCACCGGCGCGGAAATCTGGGTCGATCGCGGCGGCCGCAACGTCTACGTCTCCAACCGCGGCCACGACAGTATCGGCGTCTTCACTATCGACCCCGCCAAGGGAACGCTGACGCCCAAACAGTGGGTGCCGACCAAAGGCGCGGTCCCGCGCTTTTTTGCTTTCGATCCGGCCGAGCGCTTCCTCTATGTCGCCAACCAGGGCGGCAACACGATCGTCACCTACAAGGTCGGCCGCGACGGCCGGCTCGCCCCCAGCCCGGTCCGGGTCAAGGTCGGCAGTCCGGCGTGCGTGGTGTTTTCCCGATCGTAGGCGCGGCTGGTCGCTTGACGCTTCGGCACCTGGATGATAGGAAGTTACCTATGGATTCCTGCCGCCCTTTTCTGCACCCGCGCCACGCCTGCGGAACCGACGGCAGCAAAATGCCGAAGTCGATCCCCGCACTGTCCGCTTTCGGCGGACAGTGCGGCATTCTTCCAGGCGGCAAAAAGGTTCGCGACGTCAATGACTTGGCAACCATTTGATGCCAGCCTGACGGCCACATCTTGAGTTCCCTTCATATCCGCCACTGTGCCGGACATTGTGGAGAGTCCCCGTGAGCGACAAGACATTCGGCTTCGAAACCCTGTCGGTCCATGCCGGCGCCGCCCCCGATCCCGCCACCGGCGCGCGGGCACAGCCGATCTACCAGACCACGGCCTATGTCTTCGAAGACGCCGACCATGCCGCGGCGCTGTTCAATCTCCAGACCGTGGGCTTCATCTATTCGCGTCTGACCAACCCGACCAATGCCGCGCTGGAAGCCCGCATCGCCACCCTGGAAGGCGGCCGCGGCTGCACCGTCGCTTCATCCGGGCACGCCGCGCAAGTGCTCGGCCTGTTTCCGCTGATGGCACCCGGCGCGGAGATCGTGGCCTCTTCCCGCCTCTATGGCGGATCGCTGCAGCAGATGAAGAACACCTATCCCAAGTTCGGCTGGAAAGCCGAAATTGTCGATGCCGACGAGCCGGAGAACTTCAAGCGCGCGGTCACGGAGAACACCAAGGCGTTCTTCATCGAGAGCCTGGCCAATCCCGGCGGCGTGGTGAGCGACATCGAGGCGATCGCCCGCATCGCCGAGGCTTCAGGCGTGCCGCTGCTGGTCGACAATACGCTGGCCACGCCCTACCTCTGCAGGCCGATCGACTACGGCGCCACGCTGATCGTGCATTCCACCACCAAGTTCCTGAGCGGCACCGGCACTTCGATGGGCGGCGCGGTCGTCGATTCCGGCAAATTCGACTGGTCCCGCGGCGGCAAGTTCCCCAGCCTCGCCGGCCCCGAGCCCGCCTACCACGGCCTCAATTTCCACGAGACCTTCGGCGACATGGCCTACACCTTCCACAGCCACGCCGTAGGCTTGCGCGATCTCGGTCCTTCCCAAGCTCCGTTCAACGCGTGGCTCACCATGCTCGGCATCGAGACACTGGGATTGCGCATGGAACGCCACTGCGCCAATGCGGCCGAGGTCGCGCAGCATCTCGAAAAGCATCCGGCGGTGGCCTGGGTCAATTATGCCGGCCTGCCTTCGAACAAATACAACAAGCTCGCGAAGAAGTACCTGCCCAAGGGGGCCGGCTCGGTCTTCACCTTCGGCGTCAAAGGCGGCTACGACGTCGGTGTGAAAGTGGTCGACAGTGTCGAACTGTTCTCGCACCTCGCCAATATCGGCGACGCCAAGAGCCTGATCATCCATCCCGCCTCGACCACGCACCGTCAGCTCTCCGACGAGCAACGCGTCGCTGCCGGCGCCGGCCCTGACGTTCTGCGACTGTCGATCGGCATCGAGACGGTGGAAGACATCATCGCCGATCTCGACCAGGCCCTCACAAAGGCAACGGCATAATGTTGAGCACAGCCGACAACGAATTCCTGACCCGCAGCGGCCCTGGCACGCCGATGGGCGCGTTGCTGCGCCGCTTCTGGATGCCGGCACTGTTGTCGGAGGAACTGCCTGAACGCGACGGGCCGCCGAAGAAGATCAAGCTCCTTGGCGAGGATCTCCTGGCCTTCCGCGCCACCGACGGAAAGGTCGGCATCGTCGAGCCGCACTGCCCGCATCGCGGCGCCAATCTCTATTACGGCCGCAACGAGGAGTGCGGCCTGCGCTGCGCCTTCCACGGCTGGAAGTTCGACACCGACGGCAATTGCGTCGACCTGCCGACCTCGCCGCCGGAGTCGACCTACAAGGACACGATCAAGCTGCTGGCCTACCCGACGCGCGAATGGGGCGACATGATCTGGGTCTACATGGGCCCGCGCGACAAGATGCCCGAGCTGCCCCAGCTCGAGATGGGACTGGTGCCCGCCGCCTCCCGCTTCGTCACCAAGAAGCGGCAGGACTGCAACTGGGTACAAAGCCTGGAGGGCGCGATCGACACGTCGCACTTCTCCTTCCTGCACAAGGTACTGGCGACCGGCGAAGACGCCGCGCGCAAGGCGATGGCCAACGCCGCGCTGGGCGACCAGGCCAAACCCGACGATCGCGTGCGCTGGGTGCAGAACGATCCGCGCCCGCGCTTCCAGGTGCTGGGCCACGACACCGGCCTGGTGATCGGCGGCGGCCGCAAGACCGACGGGCGCGACCTCTACTGGCGCATCGCGCAGTTCCTGATGCCCAATCACGCCTATACGCCCGCCGCCTTCCCCGGCGAGATCTACTACGGGCAGTCGTGGGTACCGGTCGATGACGTGACCTGCTGGATCTACTCCTACTGCTGGCAGCCGGAGCGGCCGTTCAGCAATTCCGAACGCGCCAAGTATCGTGGCGGCTTCAACGTGCACTCGGAGGTCGACGAAAACTACGTGCCGCTGCGCAACAGGCAGAACGATTACCTGCGCGACCGCGAGGTCCAGATGAATGAGAATTTCACCGGCATCACCGGCGTCTCGGAACAGGATGCCGCCATTCAGGACAGCCAGGGTCCGATCCAGGATCGCATCAGGGAACATCTCGGGCCGACCGACATCGGCATCGTCGAATTCCGCAAACTGATGATGGCCACGGCGCGCCGGCTTGCTTCGGGTGAGTCGCCGCGCCAGCCTGGGCTCGCGTCGCGCTATGCAGTGCGCTCCGGCGGCTGGGTTGCCGCGCCGGAGAAGAACCTCGCCACGGTGATGACCGAAAGGTTCGGCCATCCGCACGGTTATATTGGCGACCAATATGGATTGGGTGATTGATGCTGAGCCAGGCCGACAATGAATTCCTGACCCGCAGCGGTCCCGGCACGCCGATGGGCGAGTTGCTGCGCCGCTTCTGGATGCCGGCACTGCTGTCGGAGGAATTGCCGGAGCGCGACGGGCCGCCGAAGAAGATCAAGCTGCTTGGCGAGGATCTCCTGGCGTTCCGTGCCACCGACGGAAAGGTCGGCATCGTCGAGCCGCACTGCCCGCATCGCGGCGCCAATCTCTATTACGGCCGCAACGAGGAGTGCGGCCTGCGCTGCGCCTTCCACGGCTGGAAGTTCGACACCGACGGCAATTGCGTCGACCTGCCGACCTCGCCGCCGGAGTCGACCTACAAGGACACGATCAAGCTGCTGGCCTACCCGACGCGCGAATGGGGCGACATGATCTGGGTCTACATGGGCCCGCGCGACAAGATGCCGGAACTGCCGCAGCTCGAGATGGGGTTGGTGCCGACGTCGCAGCGCTACGTCTCGAAAAAGTGGCAAGACTGCAACTGGGTGCAGAGCCTCGAAGGCGGCATCGACACCGCGCACTTCTCGTTCCTGCATGCCGTGCTGACCAAGGACGAGAAAGAGGCACTCGCCATCTATGCCAAGTCGGCGGCGCTCGGCGACCAGTCCAAGCGCGACGACCGCGTGCGCTGGGTGCGCAACGATCCGCGGCCCAGGTTCAGCATCATCGGCCACGACGCCGGGCTGGTGATCGGCGGCGCCCGCAAGACCGACGGGGCGGAGCTTTATTGGCGCATCGCCCAGTTCCTGATGCCCAACCATGCCTTCGCCCCTGCCGCCATGCCGGGCGAGGTCTACTACGGCCAGGCCTGGGTGCCGGTGAGCGATACCGAGTGCTGGATCTATACCTACAGCTGGCGGCCCGACCGTGCCTTCACCAACTCCGAGCGCACTCAGTTCGACGGCGGCTTCGGCGTGCATTCCGAGGTCGGCGACGACTACGTCCCGCTGCGCAACATGAAGAACGACTACCTGATCGATCGCGCCGAGCAAAAGCACACGAGCTTCACCGGCATCACCGGCGTCTCCGAGCAGGACTCGGCTATCCAGGACAGCCAGGGTCCGATCCAGGACCGCACCAGGGAACATCTCGGGCCGACCGATCTCGGCATCGTCGAATTTCGCAAGCTGATCATGGGGGCGGCGCGTGCCTTGCAGCAGGGTGCCGAACCGAAGGCGGCCGCGGCGGCGAAGCGCTATGCGGTACGGTCCGGCGGCTGGATCGCCGCCCCGACAGAGGATCTCGCCGCGGTGATGACCGAGCGGTTCGGCCATCCGCACGGCTATGTCGGTTATGAATACGGATTTGCGGAATAGAGCGTTAGACCGCGATGACAGGCCGGACTATCGTTTGTGCCGGACAAGACTTACGGGGGGATTTCACGGTGACGATCAAGATTTACGGCCCCGCCGCCTCGCGCGCCGCGCGTGCGCTATGGATCGTGCACGAACTCAGCATTCCGTTCGAGCACGTTGCGGTCGAGATGAAGGACCTCAAGAGCGCCGATTATCTCAAGGTCAATCCCAACGGCAAGGTTCCCGCCCTCGTCGACGGCGACTTCAAGCTGTTCGAATCGATGGCGATCAACCTTTATCTCGCCGCCAAGCACGGCAAGGCCGGCTTCCTGCCGGCGAGCCTCGAGGACCAGGCGCTCTGCCACCAGTGGAGCTTCTGGGGCATGACCGAGGTCGAGAAGCCCCTCCTCACGGTGCTGATCGATATGTTCATGACGGCGCCCGACAAGCGCAAGCCCGAGGCTGTGGCCGAGGCGCTGGCGGCGCTGCCCAAGCCGTTCGGCGTGTTGAATGGCGCCTTGCAGGGCCGCGAGTATCTGCTCGGCTCGAGCTTCACCGTGGCCGATCTCAATCTCGCGTCGATCTGCAGCTGGGCCAAGCCGATCAAGTATGACTTTGCGCCGTTCCCCGACGTCTCGGCCTGGCTCGATCGCTGCCTGGCCCGGCCAGCCTACAAAGCCGCACGTTCGACCAAGTAGCCGGCGGGGCTACTCGGCCGGGACCGGCTGGGCCCCTCCGGCGGGTCGGCCGGCCAAGCGCTCCGGCTGTCCGCGGTCGCTGCCCGGCAACAGCAGCGCCACCAGCGTGATCACGACCGAAGTGGCGGCAAGGCCGAGAAACAGCAGTTCGAGACTGCCGGTGCTTTCGCGTACCCAGGCGATGGCCAGGATCGCGAACGGGCTGGCGCCGAGTGCCACGACGAACTTCGCGCCAAAGCCCAGACCGTGATAGCGGCTCGGTGTGTAGCGCGCGATCAGGATGTTCTCGACCGGGCCGGCGGCGGAACTCAGCACCGCCGAGGCGATCGCCCCGGCCAACGCCACGTAGCCGTTGCCCATGGCCAGCGCCAGCATGGCACCTACCTGAAGCGCCGAAGCGACGACATAGATCGCCTTCAGCGGATAGCGATCGATGACGCGCCGGCCCATCACATACTGCGCCACGCCGGAAACCGTGTAGATCATCGAGGTTGCCAGACCGACCCACAGCACGGCCTGCGTGACGACGCCCCACGAGGCGAGACCCTCGCGCAGCCAGGCGATCTGATCGCCGAGGCGCGACTGGAACACAAGGGCGGCACCATACATCACCGCCGCCCATATTATGCCCTCGAGCGCCATGGTCACCGAGAGCACGGAGAAGACCCGCCAGAAATTGCCGCGGCCGACCTGGCTGCCGGGTGTCTCAGGCATCGGCCGGTCGCCGACACGTCCGCGCCTGATCTCGAACAGGAGCACCGCGCCAACCGCAAGGCAGACGATACCCGGCACGATGAAGGCCGCCCGCCAGGAGACGAGCGTGATCAGCACGCCGGGCACGACGCCATAGAGGGCGAGGCCGGCGCTGCCCCACAGGCCGTTCACGCCCATGGCGTGTCCCTGCGCTTTGGCCGTACGGATGACCCAACCGATGCCGACGGAATGGTAGATCGCGCCGAACGCGCCGATACCGCAGAGTGTCAGCGACAGAGCGAAAGTGTCGCCGGTCGGCACCAGTCCGCAGGCGATCGACGACAGGCCGAGGCCCGCGAACATCACCACCATCATGGCGGGAGCGCCGAAGCGGTCCGAAGCCCAGCCTGCCGGCAGCGACATGACGCCCAGCAGGATGCTGGCGGGTGCATAGAGCCGCAGCAGATCCGCGGCCGGCAGCTCCCAGGTGATGGCAAGCGTCAGCACGATGACGGCGTAGAACGCCGTCATCAGGTGCATCAGCGCATGGCCAATCGAGGAATACAGCAGGACGCGCCGGCCGGGATCGGGGGATTTCATGGCATCCTGTATCGGCCCGGCTCCGGGGCGGCACAAGCCGGCTTGCGGCATCGCTGTCATTCGCGCTAAAGCCCCCGTGCCGCGGCGCATGCCGCGGCAATCGGTCGGGGCGTAGCGCAGCCTGGTAGCGCACCTGTCTGGGGGACAGGGGGTCGCAGGTTCAAATCCTGTCGTCCCGACCAATTAATCCGGCGATGATCGCCGGCGGACCTAAGGCGCGAGGGCTGCCTTACGTCCGGCTTCGGTGAGTTTGCAAACCAGCCAATCTGGTTTCAGCGGGTTATTGAACCAGGGCACAGCCCAGCCGCGCTCGACGCAGTGCCGTACAACGGCTGCATCGACGTCTTGGCCGTCGAGGTCAAACAGCGGCAGCTTCCCGCCGGGTTGAACAAGACCGCGGCGCAGGTAAAGCAACTCTTTGAGCGTCGGAAGTTCGCCTTCCAGCTCATTGTCATTGAAAGAAAGCGCATCGAGCGCACGCACCTGCTGGTGCGTCAAAGTACGGCTGGCAAGCACGGCGGCGTCCCCCTCTGACGATGCCGAAAAAACCTTAAACATCAAGCGGTCGCAGGATGTCCCTGCATTCACCTCATGTCGCGGCAAGCATGCTTGGACTACCGCCCCCCGGCGGCAATCCAGGCATCGTCTAGTTGTGTACCTTGAGCGTGCTGCGCAACTGCGTCAGCGCCTGCTCGAGGTCTTCGAGCACCGTTTCAATTTCCCGGCGTTTATGAAGATCCAGCATCGTCGCGCGCGGCGTCGTGGTCGACGGTTGCGGGCCGGTCCGTGGCAAGGGCTGGCGTGCTCCGCCGGTCAGCGCTTCGGCCCGGGCCGACACGATTCGCAGGCTTTCGAGGGCACTCTCCGCCGCCAGGTCGAGGCGCTGCTGTTGCGGCAAGCGGCCGCGGCTCTCCTTCAGCAGGCGCTGCACCCCTTTGATGGTGTAGCCGTCGTCGTAGAGTAGAGCGCGAATGCGGCGCAGGAGGTCGATATCCTCCGGCCGGTAGTACCGCCGGCCGCCGCCCCGCTTGAGTGGCCTTACCTGGCTGAACTTGCTTTCCCAGAACCGCAGCACGTGCTGCGGCACATCCAATTCGGTCGCGACCTCGCTAATCGTGCGAAAGGCCTGCGCCGACTTTTCAACCCGCCTTTCGACGGTCTGAACCGATACGGCCATGACAAAACCCCCACGTTTCCCCAACTACCCCTTTAGTCCTCAGCCTCGTAGTCGTCAGTCCTCGCCGGGCGCCCCATTGATCATAGTTTTAAGGACGTTCGACGCTCGAAAGACGAGTACCCGCCGCGGCAGAATCGGTACTTCCTGCCCCGTCTTCGGATTGCGGCCAATACGCTGGCCTTTGTCGCGAACCGTGAAGCTCCCGAAAGACGAGATCTTCACCGACTCGCCACGTGCCAGTGCCTCCACGACTTCGGAGAGAATCGTCTCCACGAGATCGCTGGATTCATTGCGAGACAGTCCCACTTCCTGGAACACCGACTCGCTCAGATCGGCACGCGTGACAGTCCGGCCTTCCATTCCGGTACCCTTCCTTCCCCCACTTAATCCTTACTCTAAGGTGGGAAAGCGGTCAATATCAGTGGGATAGGGGCTGGACTTGAATCGCCATCTGTTCACGTTCCGTTGCGAATAACTTTGTGTCATTTGCAACGACCGGCACCACTACCAGCGAACCAGCGAGGCTCCCCAGGCCAGGCCGCCGCCAATGCCTTCGAGCAGGAGCAAATCGCCCTTCTTGATACGGCCGTCCTTCACGGCCACGTCGAGGGCGAGCGGAATCGATGCGGCCGAGGTGTTGGCGTGGCGGTCGACCGTAACTACCACCCGCTCCGGAGGCAGGCCTAGCTTGCGACCGGTCCCGTCGATGATGCGCTTGTTCGCCTGATGCGGCACCAGCCAGTCGATATCCCCCGTCTCGAAGCCAGCCTTGGCCAAGACCTCGCCGACCACGGCCGCCATATTGACGACCGCGTGCTTGAAGACTTCCTTGCCTTCCATGCGCAGCAGGCCGGTGGTCCGGGTCGAGGACGGGCCGCCGTCGACATAGAGGATGTCGTGCTGACGGCCATCGGAGTGCAGCGCGTTGGCGAGCACGCCACGATCGGCCGAGGTCCCCATGCCTTCTTCGGCGCGCAGGACAACAGCCCCGGCGCCATCGCCGAACAGCACGCAAGTGCCACGATCTTCCCAATCGAGAATGCGCGAAAACGTCTCGGCGCCGATCACCAGCGCCGTCGAGGCGAGGCCGTTCTTGATCAGGCTGTCAGCAACCGAAAGCCCATAGACGAAACCGGCACAAACCGCCTGGACGTCGAAGGCAGCGCCCCTGGTCATGCCGAGTTCGGCCTGAACCCGCGTCGCCGTGGCCGGAAAGGTCTCGTCGGGCGTCGCCGTTGCCAGGACGATGAGATCGAGATCGGATGCCTTGATTCCGGCATGGGTCAGCGCCTGCTCCGAGGCCTTGAGCGCCAGATGCGACGTGAATTCACCGTCGGCCGCAATATGGCGCTGGCGAATGCCGGTCCGCTGCTGGATCCACTCGTCCGAGGTATCCATCTTCTTGGCGAGGTCGGCGTTGGTGACGACACGCTCCGGCAGATAGGCGCCACACCCCTGAACGACCGAACGGATCACGCAGCGCCCCCGGTTGCCTGCAATGCGGTCGCTTCGTCCGTCGCGGCAACCTGATGCAGTTTGGCAAGCCCTTCGACGAGCTTGTTCTTGTATTCATAGCGGACCATGTCGATCGCCACGCCGATGGCATAGGCGAAACCCAAGGCGTCGGCGCCGCCGTGACTCTTCACACAGACGCCGTTCAGCCCCAGAAACACGCCGCCGTTGCGGCGCCTGGGGTCGACACGCTTACTCAGCTTGACCCAGGCGCCCGAGGCGAAGAGATAGCCGATCTTGGCGAAAGTCGAGGTCCTGAAAGCATCGCGCACGAAACTGGTGTAGAGCTTCGCGGTGCCTTCGATGGTCTTGAGCGCCACGTTGCCGGTGAAACCGTCTGTCACGACGACGTCCACCTTGCCGGCGCCGATGTCGTTGCCTTCGACAAAGCCATGGAAGGAGACCGGCGAGCCTTCGCGGCGCAACAACATCGCCGCCTGCCGCAGTTCCTCGTGTCCCTTCAACTCCTCGGAGCCGACATTCAGCAGGCCTACCGTCGGCTCGCTGAGGCCGAGCAGGACTTGGGCGAATACGCTTCCCATGACGGCGAACTCGGCCAGATTTTCGGCGTCGCATTCGAGGTTGGCTCCGAGGTCGAGCATTACCGTCTCGCCACGGCTGGTCGGCAGGAACGAGGCCAGAGCCGGCCGGTGCGCGCCTTCGAGCATGCGCATGGCCACCATCGAGATGGCAAGCAGGGCACCGGTATTGCCGGCCGACACCACGGTATCGGCCCGGCCCTGGGCGGCGGCGTCCACCGCCAGCCACATGCTTGACTGCCGGCGTCGACGCAAAGCAAAGGACGGCTTGTCGTCGGCGGTAACCACATCCTCGGCCGGAACGATCTCGAGAACCTGGGCAAGGCCCTTGCGCCGGTCGACCAGCGGTTTGAGGCGGGCCGGATCACCAAACAGGAGAAACGACGCGGCTGGGTAGCGTTCGCGGGCGATGTTGGCTCCGTCCACGACGACTTCGGGCGCGTGATCGCCCCCCATGCCGTCGAGTGCCAGAACAATTTTTTTTCCCGTACTCACTGCGACGCTCCGCCTGTCGGATGCCAGCGCATCGCCGGGGATGCGCTGCGGCCTACTTCTCGGCCGACGCTGTGTCGGCCAGGACAGCCATATCCTCGCGGTAATAACCGCAATGCGAGCAAACCATGTGTGGCCGCTTCAGTTCGCCGCAATTCTTGCACTCGACATATGCCATCGTCGGCAGTGCGTGGTGAGACCGACGCATGTTGCGGCGGGATTTTGAAATTTTCTTCTTGGGAACTGCCATTACGATCTCCACGATGGGGCGGCGCCAACGCCAGCCCCAAATAGCTGAGCCGCGCTCTAACGGCGCGGCGGGCGGCCTTCTCTAGCCAAAACGTTCCACCACTGCAACACTTTAGCGTCCACGACGCGGCTTGTCTCTGAGCGCCGCCAGATCTGCGAAAGGATGGCGCTGCTGCCCGGGTGCCCCCCGCCTCGCCCCGCCAGGCGGCTTGGGAAGGACGTCATCCAGCTTCACGCCTGGCCGCCTCGGATACGGCTCGGCCACCAAGGACAGCTGTTCCGCGACGATTTCGCCGATATCGAGCAGATTTCCCGGCAGCGGCTCGGGAGCGTCGGCCTGTGCGTTCAGCAGGGCCTCGCCGCT
>ERZ890510.1215-NODE-1215-length-17332-cov-24.465706_pt1 | contig 17332 bp, 17 predicted proteins | sample MGYA00521265_ERZ890510 | MGnify/ENA primary metagenome ERZ890510 (study PRJEB32303, sample SAMEA104408624) | aquatic metagenome | biome: Brackish water; feature: Chemocline; material: water | place: Baltic Sea | collected 2014-10-26T21:54:00 | depth 110 m ...
TTTATATGGTGAGCCGTCTCGGGATCGAACCGAGGACCTACTGATTAAGAGTCAGTTGCTCTACCAGCTGAGCTAACGGCCCTCACCTATCTGTCTGGGTGGAAATACCGGTGCATTCTACATAATCTATTCCGCTCTGGCAACCACCACTCGGTGCCACTCGGCGTGTCGCCAACTGGCAATAGCATTCATGGGAGAGCAGAAAGTTATCGTGGCTTAACGAGCCATGCCTAATTGCCCCTGCGGTGAGCAGCTATTGCCCTATTGCCCCTGCGGTGAGCAGCTATTGCCCTATTGCCCCTGCGGCGAGCAGTACGTGGTATTGCAATGCGCTGATCGTTGCCGACAGTCCCCCTGCGATCAATGACAAAAATAAGAATTGGTAGGCCTTGTCCTTATCTTCCCGCATTTCCACAATATCTATCAGAAACGATATGAAGAGCAGCCCCAAAAATATCACCTTGGCCACATCCGGGAGAATGGACTCTGCCGCTTGCGCCGCCTCCGCCTGGAGAACCACCGCGCGCTCCTGAAAAATGCCGATGCCATAGAGAGCCATCAGCATAAATGCCCAGACCTGCCGCAGGAGTATTTTTGTCTCATCCAGATCAATGCCAGCCACGGAACCTCTTAGAAATCAGTGTTAAAAATGTTTGCACCCTCTGTCTGTCCGGATCATCTAATAAGGTACTTAATATACACGGCAATTGACATAGACAAAAATGGGTGATTTGCAACACGCTTGCCACCATTTTCCCCGACTTGCAGCTATGCTATAATTGCACTCATTTCCATCGTCCATTTAAAGAACATTTTCGCGACCCCCATTTTGGGGTTGTTCGGATAGTATAGGAAAAACACTTTCATCAATTATAATCTTTTTTGAGAAGGAAGCAGATTATGGCTATACGTTTAGGAGACATCGCGCCGGATTTCACGGCAGAAACCACCGAAGGCACTATTGAACTGCATAAATACCTGGGCGACGGCTGGGGGGTTTTGTTTTCCCACCCCAAAGACTATACCCCGGTTTGCACAACGGAATTGGGCCGGGTGGCCAATCTGAAAAGCGAATTTGATAAGCGCAACGTCAAGGTTCTGGCCTTGAGCGTGGACGCTGTGGATTCGCACAAGGGATGGATCAACGACATTAACGAAACACAAGGTTGCACGGTGAATTACCCCATCATTGCTGACCCGGACAAAAAAGTTGCCGAACTGTATGACATGATTCACCCGAATGCACTGGACAACTTGACGGTTCGATCCGTATTCATCATTGGACCGGACAAAAAAGTCAAACTGATGCTCACCTACCCGGCATCAACGGGTAGAAACTTTACCGAGATTTTGCGCGTGATCGATTCGCTGCAACTCACCGCCAACTATCAGGTTGCCACTCCGGTGGACTGGAAACATGGCGATGACTGCGTGGTCGTCCCGGCTATCAAGACGGAAGATATTCCGGCAAAGTTTCCTAAAGGACATAAAGTGATCAAACCTTATTTGCGGACCACGCCGCAGCCCGACCTGTAGTCGGTTTTGATTCTTACAGAGCCGGGCAGAAATGCCCGGCTTTCTTTTTTATGCCATGAGCGATCAAAAGGCCTTGGGCCAAATTTCATACTTGATCCAATTGTTGACCGACCGGGACGCGTTCGTCCGGGAAAAGGTTCGTCTCCAGTTGATTGAGTTGGGGGAAGATGCCTTACCCTTTCTGGAAATGGCGGTCCGCGGTGAAGATGTCCCTCTCCGGGTTCAGGCGCGGGAAGTTATCAGTGCAATTTTCCCGAAAAAGCTAGGGGAGAAGTTCCGGCAACTTGCACAAAAAGGACTGGGCCGGGATGTTGATCTCGAAACAGGCATGTTGTTGGTCATGGAATTCGGGTATCCCGATTCGAACCCTGAAGCCTGCCGGGAGAATCTGGATTCTCTGGCACACCAACTGGAGCAGAATCTCGCTCCCGATGCGGATCCCTCGCAGACCGTTCTCGCATTAACCCACCTGCTTTTCCAACAGACAAATTTCCGTGGCAACCAGAAAGATTATCTGAATCCGGACAACACCTATCTCAACAAAGTTCTGGAACATAAAACCGGTTTGCCCATCACCCTTTCAGCCCTATGTGTTCTGGTTGCGGGCCGACTGGGTTTGCCCATTGTTGGCGTCGGCCTGCCGGGCCATTACATCGCCAAATACAATCTCCCCAAAAACGCGATTTATTTTGATCCATTTCATCAGGGCCGTCTGCTGACCCGCGCGGACTGCATTCAAATCGTGGAGCAGTTTGGCCAACCTTTTGAGGAACATTTCCTGTCCCAATCCACGCACCGGGAAACGCTGATCCGAATGATGAATAACCTGATTCAGGTGTACCAGAGTTCCAATGAACCGGAAAAAGCCGAAACCTTATCGGGCTACATCAAGATTCTGTTGAATCCTTCTAAAAATCCCTTTTCAGAAAACACCCAGGGAATATAAATGAATATTGTTATAACAGGAGCCGGTTCGGGAATCGGCAGAAGCATTGCTGTCACTCTGGCAGAGCGCGGGTATTCCCTTGTTCTATTAGGACGTAATCTGGAAAGCCTGGAAACCACAAAAAGTTTGCTGAAAAATTCGCACCACTGCCACGTCTGTGATATTAGAAACGCCGAGGAAATCAGGAAAGCACTGGCAAATGTTTCGTCCCTTTACGGGCTAATCGCCAACGCCGGCATCGGAGGCGAAAACCAATATGGCGATCAGGACCGCTGGCAGGAAATTATAGACACCAACCTGACGGGAACCTATCAGACCATTCAGGAGTGCCTTCCCCTGATCAAAAAAGATTCCGCACCGTTCAAAAAAATTATCATCATCTCATCCATTCTGGCTAGGTTAGGTGTTCCCGGCTATTCCGGCTATTGCGCATCGAAAGCGGGGCTGCTGGGTCTCACCCGGTCCATGGCTGCAGAATACAGCGGCGATGGAATTCTGGTGAACGCCCTGTGTCCCGGTTGGGTCGACACCGATATGGCGCAGGAAGGGTTGCAGGGGTTTGCCGATGCCTTGAAGGTTTCCAAAGATGAAGCTTATAAAGAAGCGATGAAGCCAGTGCCGTTGGGCAAAATGTCCAAGCCCGAAGAAGTTGCTCAACTGGTAGCCTACCTGATGTCCGAAGAACAAACTTCCTTCACAGGACAAACCCTCGACATCAATAACGGCGCCCTAATGCCCTAGCCGGCCAAACGGCCGATGGCTAAGCTACGCCTTGAGGAAATACGAGCGAACTGCAATCAACATGGCAACGAGTATTTATGCTATTTGGGAATCGATCTATTGGCCCCACGCCGAGTGAAGGGTTATTGCTCGAGCTGAGGAGGAGGCGCGTCAGGTGTTGCGGCGCCATCTGCTGCCGGAGCAGATTCTACGGGTAAGGCGGCCAGACCGGTTGGCGGATTAAAAAACTCACCGAGCCGATCACGAATGAAATCTAAAAGGTCATTCAAGGACCGGAGAATAGAGTCCGGATCGGGGACTTGTTTGGCTTCGGTTTCAAAAACCGCTTCAATCGTTGCTTGAACCAGAGCCGGGAAGTCCCGGATACCACTTGTTTCAAGTTCCGGGTTTTCAAGAGCCGCAATTTCAGGGATGTCACCACCCTCTTCCGGCAATCGTGTAACGGACCGGGTCTCAAAGGTCGCTACCACCGTTCTTTCCAGCGCCAACTCTACTTGCTGGATCTCACCGAGGTTATTGGCCAGGATATTGATGGAGTCTTCCAGGTTCAATTTTCCGCTCGCAAAAAACTCTCTAGCTAAAGGAGCAATCTCCTCGGCGAGTTTGTTAATGGCAGCCAGTTCCTCGGCATTCAAATCTCCCTGTACCGTTAGAGAATAAGAAGCAGCGGCCCGAGCTACCGAGCTGAACTCCTGTACAGTTCCGCCATCCTGAGTCTGCGTCTGGCTCAACGATTCTGATAAGGATTGTTCCCCGGCAAAGGACAAGCTGACGAGGTCACCCTCACGGGTTTTCAAACTCAGTTCGCTGGAAACGAACGCATCCACAGAAGCTAGAATACTTCTCTGCTCCGGTGGAATATTTTGAAAACCTATTTCAGCAACACTTAAAGCCATTTTCAGCGACCTAAAAAAATTTAAATCCTTCTTTTAATGCTTGTACTTTTTATCGGTATAAAAACATTGAAACATTAGGAATAAAATATCGCAGCAGCGGCCCCATAATAAACTATTGATTTTATTGTGATTATACTTATTTCCTTAATGTTCCGATTGAGTGTTTCAGGAAACTTGTGTTAGGCTTTTTGTATAAGCTTGCAATCATTTAGTCAGAATGGTAAGAAATATTGATTTTCCATTAGAGGTTAATTTCCTTGCCTGGGGAGACAGGGATATCTCCAAAAGTCCTTTTAAACTGAAGGTTCAAAATAGATATGAGCGACACTCTCAGGCAAGATATTATTTTTAAAATTTTAAAAATCGCGAAGGACAACTCCGATTTAAATTCGGATGATTTATTCAATCAGGCAGAATCGGCAACCCAGTCCATGTTCGACCAGTTGACCAGTTCCAGTGCCGAAGGCGCAACCAGCGAGAAGGATGACAAGGCCCGAACCAAAAGGCGCATGAAACGGAAGGACCGAAACCAGCGCAAAGAACATGTTGGCCGTTTCTTTGTTCGCATGATGGAAAAAAATATTAAAAAGCCCGGCATCCCCGATTGCCTGATACCCGTTTTTGCCAATTCCGTTCAGTCCACTATCGGCGAAGAGTCTTACAAACAGGTTTTAGGCAAGATCGACCGCTTATTAGAGTTTGGTGAGAATAAAGGTTTCGATTATGACAAAATACTGGACAGCAAACCGGGGCAAACCATCGCCAAGGAAATTCTAGCGCTTTACCGTGCTGAGGCAAGTTCGGGAAGTTTTGAAAAACAACTCAAAAACAATCTGGATGAAACTCTGGTGAAAAATATTTCCTCCATTGAAAACGGTCAGGAACTGAATATAGAAGATACCGTTAACCTGGCTTTCAATGAATTTAACAAATACCTGAAAACTAAATAATCCTGCTCCAGGAAAAACATTTCTTTTGCTTCTCTCTTAAACGCTACAGACTCTTTAAGGGAGGATTGCTTTTATCTTTTTCAGAGAGAACAGGGTCTGATATCGGCCAGTCAATCCCAATATCCGGATCATTCCAAATAATTCCTTTTTCTTTTTCCGCTGAATAGTATTCAGAAACTTTATACAAAAACTCCGCCGTCTCACTGAGCACACAAAACCCGTGAGCAAAGCCTGTTGGAACATAAAGCTGAAGAAAGTTAGTGTCCGACAAAACAAAACTTTGCCATTTACCAAAAGTGGAAGAGTCTTTTCTGATATCCACGACCACATCAAACACTTCACCCTTCACCACTCTGACCAGTTTGGCCTGTTCCGGATCTACCCGGTAATGGAGCCCTCTTAAAACATTTTTATTCGAGAGGGATTGGTTATCCTGAACAAAATCTTCCGGGATTCCCAACGCGCGGTATTTTTCCTTTTCATAGCTTTCAAAAAACCGTCCCCGAGAATCAAGGTGAACGGCGGGCTCGATGAGTAAAACCCCTTCAAGTTCGGTTTGGCTTGCTTTCACATTTTCTCCTGCACAAAAAAAGTTAAAGGCGGATAGTAATGACCCATAAAGCCGAGACATCTCTTTACCAGCCCCACGCCTAGTGGTGGGAGGATTATATAACGCAATTTTGGGCTTGGCAAACAACGTTGAAGATATGAAACACCTCTGTTAATATCAGTCTTTATTTTGAAACCTTTTAAGCAAAGCTTCCAATGAGAATAATACCGGCAGTAGATATAAAAGAAGGAAGGTGTGTGCGCCTTTCTCAGGGAAAAGCAGATCAGGAAACCGTCTATTCCAATGATCCCGTCTCAATGGCCAACCATTGGGATGAAGAGGGGGCGCAGACTATTCACGTTGTGGATCTGGATGGCGCGTTCCAAGGTTCACCCATCAACGCTGAAATCGTAAAAAACATTATCTACAGCAGTTCTGTGGATATACAGGTTGGAGGAGGAATCCGGACTCTTGAAACTATCGAAGCGTATGTTAAAGCTGGCGCATACCGGATCATTCTGGGTACAGTTGCTCAGAAGGAACCGGAGTTTGTGGAAGAAGCCTGCCGACGTTTCCCCGGTAAAATTATTGTCGGCATTGATGCCCGGGATGGTTTAGTGGCTGTGAAAGGCTGGGTGGAAGTTTCAGAACAAAAAGCCACCGACCTCGCCCAAAAAATGAAGGGCTATGGAATTGCCGGATTCATCTTCACCGATATCAGCCGCGACGGCATGCTTCAGGGCCCTAATCTGGAAAGCATCAAGGAGTTTGCCGAGTCTGCGCAATTGCCTGTGATCGCATCGGGCGGAGTGAGTCGCCTGGAAGATATAACAAATCTAGCTAAGCTGGAGTCCTATGGCGTTGAAGGCGTGATCATCGGCAAAGCCCTGTACGACAAAACACTGTCCTTCAAAGAGGCGCGAGACGTTCTTCATGCTGGCTAAACGAATCATACCCTGTCTGGATGTCAAAGATGGTCGCGTGGTCAAGGGAGTTAACTTTGTCAATCTCCGCGATGCCGGCGATCCGGTTGAAGTCGCTGCGGCCTACGAACGGGAAGGTGCCGACGAACTCACCTTTTTAGATATCACCGCTTCACACGAAAAACGCGATATTATTCTGGACGTGGTCTCCCGCACTGCCGAAAAGGTGTTCATGCCTTTGACGGTTGGTGGAGGTGTACGCACTTTGGAGGATATTCGAAATCTTTTGAAAGCTGGCGCTGATAAAGTCGCCATCAACACCGCCGCCGTCAAAGACCCGGATTTCGTGCAACGTGCGGCAAAACGTTTTGGCAGCCAATGTATTGTCGTCGCCATCGATGCCAAAGAGGTGCAACCTTCCCGGCCCGAACCCACGCATCCCGAATGGGCATCCACGTACCCGGAGCTTTTACTGGGGCCCGCCGACGCCATTCCCTCCTGGGAGATATACACGCATGGAGGAAGAAACCCGACAGGAATTCATGTGCAAAGGTGGGCGCAAAAAATGGACGCTTATGGAGCGGGAGAAATTTTACTCACCAGCATGGACCGCGATGGCACCAAAGTTGGGTATGACCTGGAACTCAACAGGACGGTTTCAGAATCGGTCACCATTCCCGTTATCGCATCAGGAGGAGCGGGAACCCTTGAGCACTTGTATGAAGGTATTGTAAAAGGGAAAGCCTCAGCGGTGCTGGCCGCTTCCATTTTTCATTTTAAGGAATTCACCATTCAGGAAACCAAGGCTTACCTGCAATCCAAAGGTGTGACGGTCAGACCCGCTGCTTGACCCCGCAGTGTTTCAGCTCCAGGGTTTTGGATTTGCTGTCCAGAGTCGCTGATGTCTCTAAAGGAAGGGTCCAGACCTCTTTGCCATGACCTATGGGACAGTGAGTCAGAATCGGGAACTCCGGTTTCGGGAAAAGGTCGGCCAGAATATCTTCAATCGTCCCGTCGCCTTTGTGTTGTGGGCGGCAGTTGACCATTTCTCCGAAAACCAACCCGCGCACGCCTTTAAACATCCCCGCATTTTTCAACTGCCACAGCATTCCATCAATCCGATACAAAGGCTCGTTGACATCTTCTATCAATAAAATTCTGTTGCGAGTGTTAATTTCATAGGGGGTGTTTAATGAACGGCATAACAATGTCAAACAGCCTCCCGTAATTTTTCCCTGAGCCACTCCTTTGGAAAACACCTTCGCCTTGGGAGAGTGGAAAATCTTGCCACTGGCATCACCGGTCAACAACGCCTTAAATTGTCGGCGTGACTTTTTCATGTCAGCCCGACCAAAACTTCCGGCAACCATGGGACCGTGAAACGCGATCAGCCCACATTTTTGCACGAGAAAATGCAGAAGCAGAGTGATATCGCTGGACCCCACCACAACTTTTGGGTGGGCTCTTATCTCACCGGGTTTGAGATGAGAGAGAATGCGATTGGCACCATACCCTCCGCGGGCGCAAAAAATTGCCCGGACCTTGGGGTTCCTGAACATATTCATCAGGTCCTGGGCGCGATCCTTGTCGAGGCCCGCCATAAAACGAGAGCGGGCATGGACATGCTTGCCCAGCAGGGGCTTGAATCCCATACTACGGATCACTTCCAACCCAGTTTCCAATTGCTCCCGGTCAACCGGACCAGCCGGAGCCACCACACCCACAACATCGCCCTCTTTCAATGCGGGTGGGCGAAGAATCGAATTCGACATTACAAATCCCTTTTGAAAGGTTACAATACCGGCGAATACTATCTTTTATTGAAAAATGGTTTCTGTCACCGCTATCATTCAAGCCAGAATGGGGTCTACCCGGTTTCCGGGCAAAAGCCTGCGCCCGATTGCGGGCCTGCCCCTGCTGGAGCATATCATTATTCGTTTAAAACAGGTTCCGGAAATTGATCACATCCTGTTGGCAATTCCTGAAAAAGAATCAGAAGCCCCACTGGTTGAGCTTGCTCATCGACTCCAAATCCCTGTCTTCCAGGGATCAGAGGACGATGTTCTAGGCCGGTTAATAAAGGCCGGAGAGAGCGTTCAAACAGAGCATGTGGTTCGGGTCTGTGGTGACAACCCTCTTATTGATATGCCTCTCTCAAGTTCACTCATTCAAGCTCATTTATCGTACAATGCCGATTACACGATTCCCGATGATCCTGTTCCTCTCGGTAGTTCCTGCGAAGTCATTCGGTTCGAAACCCTAAAAAAGATCGACAAACTTGCTAAAAGTTCTATTTATCGCGAGCATGTCACCACCTGGTTTCATGACCACCCTTCTGATTTCAAGATCAAACGCGTTAGCGCTCCAGATTATTTAAAAGATTGTAGCTTCCGACTGACCGTCGATACGGAAGCGGATTTTCTTCTTATAGATGAACTGTTTAAAAATCTTCCTCATTCTCTCGAATCCCCCCTGAATCTGCAAACAGCTATCGAATACCTGAATGCCCATCCTGAGATCGCCTCCTTGAATATTGATATTCCACAGAAAAACTGGCGTGAAGAAAATTTATAGTTTTTTTTATTTTTCATTAAAGTTTAAAGCATTCTCACCGATAACCCAATTAAGTAGAATTGCCCCAAAGAAATGGTGGGCAACGAAGCGAGTCATTTAAACCTAGATTTTTGATTTAGGTTTGGAAATAAAGGTGGAAAGCTGAAGAGAACCACCAAAATAAACTCTTCAGGGGCAGCAGTAAATAGTTAAAACTGACATATTAACAGAAAAAATAATTCCAACTCTTGGTGGAGGATTAGGAAATGGCAGCACGAATTTTTAACAATATAGCTTCAACTAACGCCCAAAGACTTTTGGGTGTCAACACCGATCGCCTTGCACAATCAGTAGAACGTATTTCATCTGGTATCCGAATCAATAAAGCCTCCGACGATGCTGCAGGACTAGCGGTTTCAGAAGGATTACGCTCTGATATACGTGCTCTTCGACAGGCCGTAAGAAACTCAAACGATGGGGTATCACTCATCAACATTGCAGAAGGTGCACTTAATGAGCAGTCCAGCATGCTTATTCGGTTAAGAGAGCTTTCCTCGCAGGCCGCAACCGGTACCGTAGGCTCTACAGAGCGCGCAACCATTCAATTAGAGTTTAACGCCCTGCGTAGTGAAATCGACCGTATTTCAGCAACCACAACATTCAATGGACAAGCACTGGTAGACGGCTCTATGGCTTCCAGTATATCATCTGTAAACCACATTTTCATCCAGGTTGGCATTGATGCGAGCGCTAACAGCCGAATTAATTTAAATCAAGATATTAACTTGACAGCTGTTACTGTTTCCTCTCTTGGCATCGACTCTTTGAGTGTGAGTACTGCTGATGGGGCTCTTACGGCATTGGATTCCATTAATTCAGCGATTGCTAGCGTTGCGGGAACTCGAGGTAAAGTGGGTGCCGTGCAAAACCGGCTTGCTCGAACTATTTCGAACCTTTCCACTTCAGTTGAGAACCTGGCAGCAGCAGAATCTCAAATTCGAGATGCGGACATCGCCGAAGAAGTGGCCCTGCTAACTAGAAACCAAATTATGGTGCAAGCTTCAACAGCAATGGTAGGTCAGGCGAACTTAATTCCACAGTCAATTCTACAGTTACTAATTTAATCGATTTAAGCCATTAACTGCAAGGAGTCTGTCATGAGCCAGAAAGTCATCGCCAATTTCGCATCCAATGCTGAAGGTATCCCGTTCAATAAAAAGCTAACTGCTCACGAAACCAATCCTAAAAACCTAGGTCAGGCCATTCACAATGTTTTATTGGGAACGGAGTTGATCTCGGTGGTGGAAAATGCTTACGAAGAAATCGAGTCAATTTTATCGCAAGTAAAGCATTGGGTTTCCTCCAACTTGAAATCCAGCTCGGAAAACGCACAAACATCCGACTTGGAAACCAGAATCTCCCTGAAGTTAAAGGTTTTGGATCAAGCAGCAGAAATCTTTAAACATAAAGGGCAGAAACTTCTTGATGGCTCGATGTCCGCTTCAGCAAAAACCGAATCGCATTGCTTTCTGATTGTGGGAGCAAATGGTTCTCCTGAAAACCGTATCAATCTCAACACTAGTCTGAATATCCCTTCCATTAATTCAAACACTTTGGGTCTGGGAGAATTGTCAGTAAGTGTACCGCAAATAGGATTGAAAGAATTAATGATGTTGGAAAATGCGCTGGCAATCACAACATGCTTAAAGCAAAGATCTACAGCATTAGGAACCCACCTACAAAGGGTTAATGAATATCTATCTACCGCTATTGAGAATCATAACGCCGCAAACACGGCGCTAGATTCCTTTGAACAGACTGGAGAGTTTATTCGATTTGTAACTGATTTCATCAAAAATAATAATTAGACTCTGTCATTAAAGCGCAAAAATTTATAATACAAATTTCAAGGAAAATATATGAAGTCTAGCCATAACATAATCACCAACTCGTTATCTAATACAGCTCAAAGATTTTCAGACATCAATAGCAAGCCGGTGGGTCAGTCCATAGAGAGAGTCGCACTTGGAGTTCTAGTTATAATTAGGCAGCCTTGCTATCGCTGAAGCCCTCCCGGAAGGTGTCAATGATTTTGAGACACTAAAATGTAGGTTACCTCTAAAAATGATAGTTTGAGAGGTGCCCTTATATTGGCACGGAGGGTCCGAAGACGGCCAAACCAATTTAACAGGTTAGAACCTAATTAGTATTCTTCAATAATTTTTCTGCACCAAATCCAGAACCGGTCACGAGTTATATTTATAAATATCTATTATTTATCAATTGCTTAGACAGATCAATCCCGGTTACCCCTATCATTTCCAATCCCTCCCAGAGCTCCCATTTTCGCACCCGTGCGATTTTTTCTAAAGAAATCTAATCCCTATCCGATAGGCATCATTGAGCATGTTTATACCCCGAATTAGCAACAAATCATTAAAGTGTAATCAGGAGATAACAAAAAAGTAATAGTGAAAAAATGGATTTTTTACTACAGGGTTAAAAGCTTGGAAGCTTGTTTTGGTTTAAAGACAAAACAGTAACTCATAAAACCAATCATGGAGGATTAAAATAGCATGCGAATTTTCAATAATATAGCTTCAATTAACGCCCAAAGACTTTTGGGTGCAAACAACGATCGCCTAAGCAATTCAGTAGAACGTATTTCATCGGGTCTTAGAATTAATAGAGCTTCCGATGACGCGGCAGGCCTGGCGATTTCAGAAGGCTTGCGCTCCGATATTCGCGCCCTTCGACAAGCCGGTCGAAACGCAAACGACGGGGTTTCACTCCTCAACATTACTGAGGGTGCTCTAAACGAACAGGGTGGCATGCTTATTCGATTAAGAGAGCTTGCGTCTCAAGCCGCAACCGGTACTACTGGTTCTACAGAGCGTGCAACCATTCAATTAGAATTTAACTCTTTACGTAATGAAATAGATCGCATAACAAACACTACCGAGTTTAACGGACAAAAACTAATTGATGGCTCATTAGCTTCTTCCATAACTTCTACAAGCCAGGTTTTCATTCAGATCGGTATTGATAGTAACGCTAATAGCCGAATTAACTTGAACGAACAAATCAATCTTACAGCTGTGACCTCATCTGCACTTTCAATCGACAGCTTATCTGTTTTAACTCCGGACGAAGCCCTAACAGCATTAGACGGCATTAGTACTGCCATCGGTGATGTAACAGCAACCCGTGGTCAAGTGGGTGCTGTGCAAAATAGGCTAATGCGATCTATTTCAAACTTAAGCATATCTATCGAAAATTTGTCGGCCGCAGAATCCCAGATTCGAGATGCAGACATCGCCGAAGAAGTGGCTCTACTGACTCGAAACCAGATTATGGTTCAAGCTTCAACAGCAATGGTAGGTCAGGCAAACTTAATCCCGCAATCGGTATTACAGCTTCTTCAATAAATAATCTTTATCTCGGTGATAAGCTTCTCTTAACTGAGTTAATGAACACAAAGCGGGTATTCGTATTGTAGATTGTGAAACGGAAGAAGTCGTTCGGCAGATCCCAAGAGAAGATTTTTTAAAATGACTCAGTCTATCGCATGATTTAATCAGAAAAATCTAGACAATACTTGCTGAGCCCTAATTTAATTGTCAATAACTGGTTCTTCCAACCGTTCCTCAGGATGGTTTATGCGCCCTCAAAATTTTTTGGGGGCGCATTTTTTCTTCTCAACAAAAAATAAACAATAAATCCATTATAAAATGGCTATTTACAGAGTTTCCTGCCTTGATTTATTGATCAAATAGTCCTCTTTTTTCACTTTTTCCTACATTTACTCAAAAAACCTTTAAAGCTATTTCTGCCAAACCCCGATAGAAATCTTAAGCTTAGTAAACCTAAAGTTTGATTTTCCTAGAGGTAATGGGTCGAACTGACTTTAGAATTCTAAACTTCATAGCTTTAAGCTTTAACGTTTAAATATTTTAGAAAAAGAAGTACCAGTTTTTTAAATTTCAGCACGGATGCTGAAAACGGGAAATAGTTCCCCCTGTAAAATCAATCATGGAGGATTACAATGGCAATGCGAATTTTCAACAACATAGCTTCAATTAACGCCCAAAGACTTTTGGGTGCAAACAACGATCGCCTAAGCAATTCAGTAGAACGTATTTCATCGGGTCTTAGAATTAATAGAGCTTCCGATGACGCGGCAGGCCTGGCGATTTCAGAAGGCTTGCGCTCCGATATTCGCGCCCTTCGACAAGCCGGTCGAAACGCAAACGACGGGGTTTCACTCCTCAACATTACTGAGGGTGCTCTAAACGAACAGGGTGGCATGCTTATTCGATTAAGAGAGCTTGCGTCTCAAGCCGCAACCGGTACTACTGGTTCTACAGAGCGTGCAACCATTCAATTAGAATTTAACTCTTTACGTAATGAAATAGATCGCATAACAAACACTACCGAGTTTAACGGACAAAAACTAATTGATGGCTCATTAGCTTCTTCCATAACTTCTACAAGCCAGGTTTTCATTCAGATCGGTATTGATAGTAACGCTAATAGCCGAATTAACTTGAACGAACAAATCAATCTTACAGCTGTGACCTCATCTGCACTTTCAATCGACAGCTTATCTGTTTTAACTCCGGACGAAGCCCTAACAGCATTAGACGGCATTAGTACTGCCATCGGTGATGTAACAGCAACCCGTGGTCAAGTGGGTGCTGTGCAAAATAGGCTAATGCGATCTATTTCAAACTTAAGCATATCTATCGAAAATTTGTCGGCCGCAGAATCCCAGATTCGAGATGCAGACATCGCCGAAGAAGTGGCTCTACTGACTCGAAACCAGATTATGGTTCAAGCTTCAACAGCAATGGTAGGTCAGGCAAACTTAATCCCGCAATCGGTATTACAGCTTCTTCAATAAATAATCTTTATCTCGGTGATAAGCTACTCTTAACTGAGTTAATGAAGAACTGATAATAAAATTCATGAACTGAATACCAGAACTTTTCAGGGAGGAAAAGAACATGGGTGCATTAAGCATTAACACAAGGTTATATTCTATTGGGAATATAAAAATAATGGGCTACAAAAATAAAACCCAAATACGCATTGAACCTGACTGAGACCCAAGATATTATTGTCGAAGTTGTCGATAATAAGACAGGGGATGGAGCGCACCAGATAGTCTAGGAGGTACAAATATGCCTCAGCAAAGGTATCAGCTAATATCATAACATGGCTTTAATCAAGACAAGTTTGCTTAACTCTTCCCATTAAAAACAAAAGCGAATACCAATCAAATAAGAACTCCAAAGCAAAATTATTTGCCTTTCACTCAAATAAATATTTGTCTTGCTCCCTAAGTTCTATAATAGCCTTGTTAATTTTGAACATAAAAATAAATCTACGCACCATAATTCTCTGTGAAAAAACTTAAGATAGGTATCGTTGGTTGTGGACGCATAGGCAGCCTATTGGAAGAAGACCCCTTACGTGGAAAACCTTGTACTCACGCCGGCGGTTTTTCGGCCTTGCCAACAGCTCAATTATCCGCAGGGTGTGATATCGACCCGGATCGACTTCAAAAATTTGGAAAACGCTGGAATGTGACCGAATTATATTCTGATTTCAGGGAAATGCTGGTAAAAGAAAGTTTGGATATCCTCTGCATTGCTACCTGGACTCCACTCCACGCAAGCATGACTCTTGAGGCGGCGCAGGCCGGAGTCAAAGGTATTTTCTGCGAAAAACCCATCGCAACCAGCCTGGACCAAGCACAGAAAATGGTCCGTATTTGTCAGAAAAAAAATATTCCGCTGATCATTAATCATGAAAGAAGATGGGATGCTTATTACCAACAAGCCCACAAACTTATTCTCTCCGGAAAAATCGGGGAAATAAAAACTATCATTGGAAATGCCTTGAGTTGGAAACCAGGAAAGCTCGCTGTGTCTGGCCATGGCGGTGGTCCCCTCTTCCATGATGGCACTCACCTTACAGATCTCTTGCTTTTTTTCGGCGGCCCTGTCGCCTGGGTCTCCGGTCACGAAACCAGACCAGGCGGAAAAAAATATATTGAAGAAACCGCAAGTGCCATGCTCGGCTTTAAAAATGGTGCTATCGGATTTATCGAAGGCGGTGGAGCGAGAAAGTATTTTAATTTCGAGCTGGATATTCAAGGTTCAGAAGGCCGGATACTCATTGGTAATGCCGGACGCGAACTTTATGTAACAAAAAAAAGTCGCCGTTTCACCGGTTTTCAAGAACTGGAAAAAATCCCTTTTCCTGAACCTGAAAATTTTGAGTCTCCCTTCATTGGGGGAGCACGCGAAATGCTCAGGACACTCCGAACAGGAAAGGCCGGTGTCTCAACCGGGAAAGACGGGTTACGGGCTCTTGAGATCATTTCCGCCGTTTATCAATCGGCAAAACAAAAGGGAAAACGGGTTTTTGTCGGATAAATTCCAAAATCCGCATGTATACTGGCTGCACTGACAACCCTCGTCGCACCGATAAACTCTAACGAACAGAATGTGGGCCAGGAGTAAGGTCAACCCATAAGCCTAAACCACTCAATATTAAAAATATTTAATTGAAAGTCATGAAGACCCTGTGATAGCTTCCCCATACGCAAATTTCCCGCATGCTAGCCCACTTGAAATTTTATGCCACATCGAAGAGTTAAAGAACCCTTGGAAAGATTACAGTCATATGGAGAGTCGAGATGATTGAGGTTGAGAATCTTACCAAGTACTACGGGCCAAGAAAGGCCATCAACAATTTAACGTTCCAAATAGCGCAGGGGGAAGTCGTCGGCTTTCTAGGCCCCAATGGGGCAGGTAAAAGCACGACCATGAACATCCTTTCATGCATCCTTCCCGCATCCAGCGGAACGGCCCGAATTAAAGGATACGACACCTTTGAGCATTCGATTGAGCTCAGGAAAATAATCGGTTACCTACCAGAAACTCCGCCTCTCTACCCCGACATGAGTGTTCGTGATTACCTTATGTTCGCCGCACAAATTCGAGGACTAACCGGCAAGCAAACCGGGAGTGCCGTGGAAGCAGTGATCGAAAAATGCTCTCTGAAAAATGTCAGCCACCGTATCATCGGGCGGCTCTCAAAAGGATACCAGCAACGCGTTGGGTTGGCGCAGGCCATGGTACATGACCCTGACATTCTTATCCTTGATGAACCGACCATTGGCCTGGACCCCATTCAAATTATAGAAATCCGCAAATTGATTCAGCAGTTGGCCTCCTCACATACCATCATCCTCAGTTCACACATTCTTCCTGAAATCACACAAATATGCCAGAGGGTCATCATCATCAATGAAGGAGAAATTGCGGCGGTAGACTCCCTGGAAGGTTTGACTGCCTCACTGAGAAAAAGTGAACGCCTCTCCCTGACCGTAAGAAATGCCAACGATGATATAGAGAAGAAATTAAATTCCATAAATCAGGTGCTATCTGTTTTGCCCGGAGAGAAAAACCAGTTTCTAATTGAATGTGCATTGAATTCCAACCTTCAAGATGAGTTCGCGCGCCTGGCTCTGGATAACCAATGGGGCCTTGTAGAAATCAAACCCCTCTCTATGACTCTGGAAGATGTATTCCTCAAACTAACTATTGAAGAAAAGGATGTGGAGGCATGAGAAACGCCTGGATCATTGCAAAGAGAGATTTGGGGTCATTTTTCAACTCGCCCATTTTTTACGTGGTCACCACGGTATTTTTAATCATATATAGTTTTATATTTTTTAATATCCTGAATTTTTTCAGCTTCCAAAGTTTACAAGCAGGTCAACTCCAGGCCATGGGGATGAACCTGGGCCTGAACGAAATGGTTATTGAACCCAGCCTGCAAAACATGTCGGTGATTCTACTGATGATCATTCCCATAATCACCATGCGTAGCTTTGCCGATGAGAAAAAAACGAAAACTTTCCGCCTCCTGCTTTCTTCCCCCGTACCTCTCAGGGAAATAGTTTTTGGAAAGTTTCTGGCCTGCATGATCGTGGTGACAGTGATGATTTTAATCTCCTCCTATTCTATCGGATTCTTGTTTCTTCTGGGAGAACCTGAACTCGGCCCCATTGTTACAGGCTATCTAGGGGTTTTATTGATGGCAGGTTGTTATGTGTCGGTGGGGGTCTTCGCTTCATCCTTAACGGACAATCAAATTGTCGCCGCCATTTTGACCTTCGGATTCTCGCTGTTCATGTGGGTCATCGGCTGGGCGGCCCAGGC
>ERZ890510.1216-NODE-1216-length-17330-cov-6.996006_pt1 | contig 17330 bp, 18 predicted proteins | sample MGYA00521265_ERZ890510 | MGnify/ENA primary metagenome ERZ890510 (study PRJEB32303, sample SAMEA104408624) | aquatic metagenome | biome: Brackish water; feature: Chemocline; material: water | place: Baltic Sea | collected 2014-10-26T21:54:00 | depth 110 m ...
CCGCAGCGAGTGCCATTTGCCGCTCTCGACCGGCACTTCCTTGCCGCCGACCTGCCGCCGCTTGCCCGTCTCCATGCGGTAGAGGCGGACCGAACCGTCGAGCGCGTCGGCCCGCACGACATAATAGTCGTTGGCGCTCTGCGCCCGGAATATGAAGCCCGCAACGCGCGCTCGGATACCCGATACCGGCTTGAAGCGCAGCGTGGCGTCGAGGTCGCGGAGCACCGCCTGTTCGTTGATGCACAGCGGAAACCTGAGGTCGTTCGGCTCGGCGACGGTCTCGGCCAGGGCCCAGCCGCTGGGGCCGTCGGGATCGGCGATGGCCTGCCAGGCCGGCGGACGGCCGATACCGGTCAGGCCCTGGGTGCAGGCCACGCGGCCGTCCGGTGTCGTGAGCGGCACCAGAAGCTGGGCCGACGCGGGTGCTGCGAGGAGGATCGAGATCGCCAGAAGCGGGACAATGAACACGGAGGGCATCGCGCATCCTAGCAAACCGCACCGCCCTTGGCCGCCCGTGCTTGACCGTCCGGGCCGGAGGGAGGAGTTTACGCCCCGGCCACAATCCGGGCGAAAATCCGAGGGGGAAACTTCATGCGTCTTTGCACAATCATGAACGGCGGCAAGGCCGTCGTCGGCGTCAAGATGGGCGACGGCAAGATCGTCGATCTCAGCAAGCAGATGCCACGCGGACCCAAGTCCGTGGTCGAGATCCTGGCTGGCGGCAAGAAGGTCCAGGCGGCGGTCGCCAAGGCCTGCGCCAAGCCCAAGGCCGGCGCCACGGTGTCGGAGAAGTCGGCCAAGTATCTCTCGCCGATCCCGAATCCGGGTAAGATCCTCTGCATCGGGCTCAACTATCGCAAACACGCGGAGGAGACCGGCAGCCCGATTCCGCAGTATCCGGTGGTGTTCTGCCGCTTCAACAACACGCTGACCCCGCACAACGGCAAGATGCCGCGTCCGAGCCATTCCGAGCAGCTCGACTGGGAGGCCGAACTCACCGTCGTGATCGGCAAGAAGTGCCGCAACGTGGCGAAGGACAAGGCGCTTCAGGTGATCGGCGGCTATGCCTGCTTCAATGACGGCTCGGTGCGCGACTGGCAGCGCAAGTCGGGCGGCCAGTTCACGCTCGGCAAGGGTTTCGACGGCACCGGCGGCTTCGGCCCCGATATCGTGACCTCCGACGAACTGCCCAAGGGCGGCGCGCCGCTGCGCATCATGACCCGCGTCAACGGCGTCACCATGCAGGACAGCAGTACCGACGACCTGATCTTCGACGTACCGACGCTGGTGCACGAACTCAGCAAGGTCATGACGCTCGATCCTGGCGACATCATCATCACCGGCACGCCCTCGGGCGTCGCCATGGCGCGCAAGCCGCAGAACTGGCTGAAGCCCGGCGACGTCTGCGAGGTCGAGATCGAGAAGATCGGCATCCTGCGCAACGTGGTCGTGCAGGGCGCCTAGGGAGCCGGGTGGGCAAGCCCGGTTCGCGAATTCCATAACCACCGGTATATCCCCGGCCTGATGCGCGACGTGCCGACGCTCAAGTCGGCATGGCGCCATCGGGAGCATCACGTGACGGGGCGCGGCGATGCTATCGCAGGCAGTCCCCGATCAGGATCTCAGCGGCAGGGCGGCGAGGCCGCCCAGCATCAGTCGCGTCGCGAATTCGGTGGCGCCGGCGGGATCGACCGGGTCGCGCGCCACCATGACGACCGAGACTTCGAAAGCGACGCCGGCCAACGATGCGGCAAGGTAGGAGACGTCGACATTGGGCAGCACGCCGCTGGCGATGGCCGCGCGGATGTCGTCGTTCAATGCCAGCGCCAACGCCCGCACGTCGGGTTTGTCGAGCAGCGTGCGGATGGCGGTGAAGTTCTTCTGCGCCATCGCCAGGAGTTCGGGGTCCTCGACGATGAAGTCGAAATAGACGGCGTAGTGCCGGCGGAAGAATTCCTCAGGGGTGCGCGCCCGGGCGCGGCCGGCGGCATGGCGCTTCAGCAGTTCGCCGGTCAGTTCGCCGACCACGGCCTCGAAGATCTCGTCCTTGTCCTTGAAGTAGTTGTAGAAGGTGCCCGAGGCGAGATCGGTACGGCGCACGATATCGCGCACGCTGGCGGCACCCGCGCCCATTTCGGCGAACACCGCGCGTGCAGCCTTCAAGAGCGCGGTGCGGTTCTCCACCTTGTTCTGCTCGCGCCGGCCGGCGCGTTCGCTGCGCAGGACCGTGGAACCGGAGGCGTCGTCGCTCATGGCCCGCGTCCTTTGGTCATCGTCCGAGCTGAGCCAATTCATGGCGCAGGCCGGCCACCATATCGTCCATCGCCCGCGCACCGGCCGGCAGGATGCCACGCATGCCGCCAAACCCATGGATCAGCGAGTCGAACTCACGGTAGATGGTCTTCACGCCCGCCGCCGCCAGTTTTTCGCTGTAGGCGAGGCCCTCGTCGCGCAACGGATCGAGACCGGCGGTGTAGATCAGTGCCGGCGCCACGCCGGACAGGTCCGGCGCACGCAGCGGCGAGGCCCGCGGGTCCTCGATCTCGCTCATGTCGTTCAGGTAGAGGCCGCGAAACCACTCCATGGCGGCGCGCGTCAGCATGAAATTCTCGCCGCAGCTCGCATACGAGGCGGTGTCGAACGCCATGTCGGTCACGGGATAGATCAGCCATTGCAGGCAGGGGGGGCGCGGTTCGTCGCGCAGCAGCCGGGCGGCGACGGCGGCGATGTTGCCGCCGGCCGAATCGCCGGCGATCACGATGCGCGCCGGATCGATGCCGAGTCCGACCGCCTCTGCCGCCAGCCAGCGAAAAGCCTCGACGGCATCATCCGCCGCTGCGGGGAATTTGTGCTCCGGCGCCAGACGATAGTCGACGCTGACCACGGCGCAGCCGCTACGGGCGCAGAAAAAGCGGCACGAGAGGTCGTAGCCCTCGAGACTGCCGGCGGCCCAGCCGCCGCCGTGAAAATAGAGGATGGTCGGCAGCAGCCGCGCCACCGTGTCGGCGGGGCGGTAGATCCTGACGCGCATCCGGCCGAAAGCGCCGGCGCGCGGCAGTTCGACCGTACGATCGACGATCTCGCCGACCGGCGCCGGCCGGCCGCCCCATTGCATCAGGGAGGCGTCGTAGACTTCCCGGGCCTCGACCACACTCATCTGTTGCACCGGTAGCTGGCCGCTGCGGGCCAGGAGCTGCAGGAGCCACTGGGCGCGGCTGTCGAGCGTGCGGCCATCGGCGGTGACCGGCGGGCCCGCCAGGATATTGACCCAGGAGATCGGCATGCGCAGCGCCAGGTTGGCGGCCTTGCCCTGCAACTCGCGTATGATCTCCTTTACCGGCATGGCGCCGTTCCTAGCACTCCCACTTGCCATTGTGGAGCCCAGCCCGGCTGGATAGCGTGCAGACCGGCATGGCAAAGGCTGCATTCGATCCCTATCGCGACGCGCTCCGGCGCGAGATCCTGCGCAGCGAACTGCAGCGCATGCGGGCCCTGGCCGCCATTCTGGCGGTCCTCATGGTGGGCGCCCTGCTTGGCGCCAATCTGCTTCCGGACCTCAACCGGCGCATGTTCCAGGGAGGTATCGCGGGCTGGATGCCGCTCGCCGCTGTTGGCCCGTTCCTGCTTTATGAGCTGGCGGCGCTGACCTTCCTTCGTCACCGCCTGGCGCAGGACAAGGACTTTCCCCGCCCCGCCCGGTTTGCCAACGCCCTGATCGAGACCAGCCTGCCCGGCGTCATCATCGTGGTGCTCGCCCGCCACATGGATCCCCAGGTCGTGTTCGGCTTCTGGCCGCCGCTGCTCTATTTCATCTTCATCCTGCTCTCGACGCTGCGCCTCGACTTCTGGCTGTCGCTGTGGACCGGCGCCGTTGCCGCGGTCCAGCAGATGGCGTTGGCGCTGTGGCTGCTGCCGATCACGCCGTGGGGCGACATCCCCGAGGAGACCGTGGCCTACCACGCCAGCCGCAGTCTGGTGCTTCTGCTGGCCGGCGTGGTTGCCGGAGTCGTGGCCGGCAGCCTGCGCCGGCAGTTCGAGAACTCGGTGGCGGCGGCGGCGGCGCGCGATCGCGTCACCAACCTGTTCGGCCAGCACGTCTCGCCCGCCGTGGTCGACCGGCTGCTCACGACATCGTCGGAACTGGCGAGCGAGATGCGCACCGTGTGCGTGCTGTTCCTCGATATCCGCGGCTTCACCGCGATGACGCGCATCCGGCCGGCCGGCGAGACCGTGGCGCTGCTCAACGATTTCTTCGCCGAGATGATCGAGATCGTCGACCGGCACAGCGGCATCATCAACAAGTTCCTGGGTGACGGCTTTCTGGCGCTGTTCGGCGCGCCTCTGAAGGACTCCTCGGCCGCGATCAACGCGCTGGCGGCGGCGCGCGGCATGCTGGAGGCGGTCGACGCCTGGAACCAGCGCCGGCCGCAGCAGGCGCTGCGCATCGGCATCGGCATCCACATCGGCGATGCGGTGACCGGCACCGTGGGCTCGCCGCAGCGCAAGGAATACACGGTGATCGGCGACACCGTGAACCTCGCCGCCCGGCTCGAGGCGCTCACCAAGGAGACCGGATCGCGGTTACTGGTCTCGAATTCCGTGTATGACGCGATGCAGGCGAGCGGCGACGGCGGTTCTGCCACCGATCTCGGTCCGATGGCGATCCGTGGCTACGACGAGGAGGTGCGGGTATGGCGGCTGGGATGAAATGGTATTTCGCCTACGGCTCGAACATGGACGCCGGGCGTCTGTTCCGAGACCGCCTGAAACCCAAGGGCGTCGCCTGGGGCGAACGCCTCGGCGGCCGGCTCGACGGCTGGCGCCTCACCTTCGACAAGCAGGCCCGGACGCCGCCGGGCGCCGGCGCCGGCAACATCGTGATGGCGGCCGGCGCGACCGTGCATGGCACCTTGAATGCCCTGCCGACCGAGGGCTTCGAGGTTCTCGATGTCCATGAGGGTGTAGCCGGCGGCCACTACGAGCGGCGGACCGTGCCGGTGGTCCGCGCCGACAGCGGCGAGACGGTCGAGGCCGTCACCTACGTGGCGCTGAAGGTCGCGGCAGGTCTCAGGCCCACGCGCGCCTATCTCGCCTTCCTGCTCGCCGGTGGCGATGTGCTGCCGGCAGACTACCTGGAACGACTGAAGGCGACGCCGACGGTCGATTGATCCCAGCCATCCAGCCGGTGGCGGCAATCGAAGGAAATCGTCTCGCGCTGCTGCGCCTGGGTGGTGCTGGCGGCGAGTCTTGCTGCCAGAACCGCCCGGGCAGCAGGGTGCTTCAGGCCGCGACCTCCGCTTTTACCTTGGCCTTTGTCTTCTTCATGCGTTCGCCGGGCATCGTGCGGGAAGTGTCGATCTCCGGCACGTCGGCCTCGTTCCAGAAGTTGAGCTCGATCATCACGCCGTCGGGATCGTGCACGAAAACCTGCTGGAGCGGACGGGCCGGGACCTTCCTGACCTCGAACGGGATCTTGTCCTTCTTGATCTGGTCGATCGTGCCGCGGATGTCGGCGCAGTTGATGGCAACATGGTCGATGGCGCCGCTACCGTGGTCCTTGCGGCCGGTTTCCGACACGATGTGCAGGATCGGCTTGTCGCCGGCATAGAGCCAGGCGCCGGGGAACGGGAAGGGCGGGCGGTCGCCATCGTGCAGGCCGACGTAGCGTTCGTAGAAACGCACGGTGGCCTTGAGGTCCTTGCAGTAGATGTTCCAGTGGTCGAGCGAGAGTGCGGGCATGTTGTTCTCCCAATCTGCTGGACCGAGCTTACAACAGTCCGGCCCACCCGTGGCAGCAGGTTTTTTCGGGCTTTTCGCCATATTTTTCGTGGTGGCGGACACCTTAACCTAGGTCGAAACGGGTTCAGGACGATTGAGGACGGCGTTGAAGACCGTGGCCGGCACGGCGATCCGGGGGTCGTCGTAGGCGGCGCGCAGCTCGTCCGCATGCGCGTCCGGCTCGCGCGTGAAATGGGCCAGTCGGTCGATGAAGGCGAGGTCGATGTCGGCGTCGACCAGAGTCATGCAACCCCACACGTCCCACGGCAGCATCTCGCGGTTGTTGAGGGCGGCCAGGTCGCGGATGACGTTGCTGGCGATGAACCACAGGCCGGACATGTCGAGGACACCAAACGCCTTCGGGTCGGCCTTGCCGCTGCGGCAGAGTTGCCAGGCATCGCCGGCGACCAGGAACTTTTCGCGCGGCACGTCGAGCGTGTCGAAGTCGATGCCGAACTGTTCACGCTGCTTCGCGTCGATCTGGGAGTCGACGAGGATCCAGCGCCGTTGCGCGTCGTCGAAATACTCCGTCACCCAATGGTCGATGAACATGTTCTTCACGAAGTAGGCCCCGAAACCGCAGCGTGCCCGTGCGGCGATCCCGCGGTTCCGCAACATGGCGACATGCATCAGCGTGTAGTGGCGGCAGCATCCGGCGAAGCGCTCGCCGGGCGGGCGGGCCTCCGCAAGCGGTCGTGCGTCGTGCGCGGCGATGCGCCCCAGGATCTCTCTTGCGCCGCGCGCGTGCGGTTCCTCGCGCTGGCGACTCGACAGCCTGACGCCGTAGAAGTCAGGCATGCGCTCGTGGATGAGCAGGCCGTGCAGGACCTTCGCCAGCCCGCCGACGTCGCCCGGCAGGTCGTCGAACTGGCGCGCCCGGGTACCGGCGTCGCTCATCGCCTCGGGGTGACGCCAGGTGTCGAGGTTCATGCGAACAGCGCCTCGAGATTGTCGAGCGCCAGGCCCCAGCCGCGGCCGTGATCGTCGCGCGCCTTGTCGTCGAAGAACTGTTCGTGGGTCAGCGTCAGGATCGTGCCGTCGCCGTCGGCCTTGAGGTCGATCGTGACCTGGGATTCCCGTTCGGGCGTCGTGCGCCACGCCCAGCTGAACACCAGCCGCTTGCCGGGCACGACCTCGCGGTAGATGCCGCTCACGTCGTGCTGGCCGCCGTCGTTGCCGCGAAACCCGACATGGAAGCGGCCGCCGACCCTGACATCGGTCTCGGCAGTGCGGGACGCCGCATTGGCGGCGCCCCACCAGGCGGTCATTTTTTCCGGGACGGTCCAGGCCTGGTAGACTTTTTCCGGCGGCGCCTTGAGGCGGCGCTTGAGGGTGAGGCTGGGCTTGGCGGCCATTTGTCTTGCTCCACGAAGGTGGCGAGGCGATCGAGCTGTTCCGTCCAGTAGCGTTCGTACCTGGCCAGCCAGTTCATCGCCTGCTCCATCGGTTGGGCCTTGAGCTGACAGGTGACGGTGCGACCGGTCTTCTTCCGGGCGATCAGCCCGGCATCGGAGAGCACGTCGAGGTGCTTCATGATGGCCGGCAGCGACACCGGAAACGGCCGGGCGAGATCGCTGACCGACACACCGCCCTGCTCGTCGAGCCGGGCAAGCAGCGCGCGGCGCGTCGGGTCGGCCAAAGCGGCAAAGGTACGGTCGAGAATGGCGGTTTGATTGTTAACCATAATGTTAAGCGTTATGGTCGACAGGCCGCCCTGTCAAGCAGCGCCTAAAGCCGCTCGATCAATGCCCGCGCCGCCGCCGGATTGCGGACCTTGGCACCGGAGATGAAGTAGACGAAGGCATCGCCCTTCCTCGCCCACGCCTTGGCGCGCTTGGCCCATTTGTCGAGGTCGGCGGGTTTGTAGCCCGTTTTCACCTTGTCCTCGGCCTGCATCAGGCGGGCGTAGGTGAAATCGGCCGTGGGCTCGTCGATACAGGGAAAGTCCTTGTCGTGGGCGTAGACGATGGCGGCGCCGTACTTGCGGCAAAGATCGTGGAAACGCTCATCCTTGAAACTGTCGTGGCGTACTTCCAGCGCGTGGCGCAGCGGCAGCCCGTCCACCTCGCGCGGCAGCAATTTCAGGAACGCTTCGAAGTCTTCCGGATCGAATTTCTTGGTGGCCATGAACTGCCAGTTGATCGGCCCCAGCCGGTCCTTCAGCTCGACCAGGCCCTGCGTCACGAACCGCTGCACCGATTCGCCGGCCTCGGCCAGCACGCGACGGTTGGTGCAGAAGCGCGAGGCTTTTACCGCAAAGACGAAGCCCTCGGGCGTCTCGTCGTGCCACTTGGCCCAGCTCGCCGGTTTGAAGCTGGAATAGTAGGTGCCGTTGATCTCGATCGAGGTGAGTTGGCGGCTGGCATACTCCAGCTCGCGCTTGTGCGTCAGCCCTTCGGGATAAAAGGGCCCGCGCCACGGTTCGAAGGTCCAGCCGCCGATACCGACGAAAATCTTTCCTGCCATTGCCGCTCCTGTGTCGATGCCGTGGACGGCCTGCACTTACCCTACAACAGAAGTCGGGCTGGCCGCCTCCGCCGCGCCGCGACCCCTGAAGGGCCCAGTTTCTCCTGTCGGGGTTCCTGTACGCAAACCGCCGGCTATCGGGCTCTGCGGGATTGACCCGGCAGGCCCGGTCTGTAGGGATTTGTCCAGACAGATGCCCCAGCGAATGACAGCGAGGAAATTCCGATGAACAAGGCGAGCACGAAGCCAGCGGCCATCCGCCCCGATCTCGACGCCGAGCTCAACAACCTCGCCATGTCGAAGGAGAGCCAACCTCTGTTCGATGCGGTTAAGGCGCATATCGCGGAGAACGTGGCGCCGATCGTCGAGGAGTTTTTCCGCCTGGGCGAAGGCCGCAAGGATCGCTGGAGCTGGGCGCCGGGCCAGCTCGAGCTCCTGCAGACGGCCAAGGACAAGGCCAAGAAATCCGGCCTGTGGAACTTCTTCCTGCCGCACTCCGAGATCGGCCGCGGCCTCACCAATCTCGACTACGCCTATATCGCCGCCGAGCTCGGCAAGTATCCCCTGGCTTCCGAGTCGCTCAATTGCTCCGCGCCCGACACCGGCAACATGGAAGTGCTCGAGCGGGTCGGCACGCCGGCGCAGAAGGACAAGTGGCTGAAGCCGCTGCTGAACGGCGAGATCCGTTCGGCCTACGCCATGACCGAGCCGGGCGTCGCCTCGTCCGACGCCAAGAACATCGCCACCCGCGCCGAGCTGGTCGGCGACGAATGGGTGATCAATGGCGAGAAATACTACATTTCCGGCGCCGGCGATCCGCGCTGCAAGATCATGATCGTCATGGTCAAGACCAGCCCCGAAGCCTCGCCGCAGTTCCAGCAGTCGCAGATTCTGGTGCCGATGGGCACCCCGGGCCTCGAGATCGTGGGCCCCATGACCGTGTTCGGCCACGATCACGCGCCGCGCGGCCATATGCACCTCAAGTTCAACAACTGCCGCGTGCCGGCCGAGAACATCCTGCTGGGCGAGGGCCGTGGCTTCGAGATCAGCCAGGTCCGCCTCGGCCCCGGCCGCATCCACCACTGCATGCGGTCGATCGGCGCCGCCGAGAAGGCGATCGAGCTGATGGTCAAGCGCGGCTCTACCCGGACGGCCTTCGGCAAGCAGATCATCCAGCTCGGCAAGAACCTCGAAACCGTGTCGCGTGCCCGCATCGAGATCGAGGCGATGCGGCTGATGGTGCTGAAGGCCGCCAAGGCGATGGACGTGCTGGGCAACCGCGAGGCGCGCGTGTGGGTCAGCATGGTCAAGGCGATGGTGCCGGAGAAGGTCTGCACCATCATCGACCAGGCGATCCAGATCCACGGCGCCACCGGCATCTCGCAGTGGTCGCCCTTGTCGGAGATGTACACCAACCAGCGCCATCTCAGGTTCGCCGACGGTCCGGACGAGGTCCATCACATGGTGGTGGGCCGCGCCGAGCTCAGCCGGCACTAGGACGGCAAAGGGGAGCAGGGTCATGGCTGACCTCGAAATCATGGGCGTGCCCTTCAGCAACTATGTGCGGTCGATCCGCATGCTGTGCGAGGAAAAGGGCGTCGCCTACAAGTTGACCCCGTCGCGGCCGCAGTCGCCGGAGGTCAAGGCGATCCACCCGGCCGGGCAAATTCCGGTGATGCGCCACGGCGACGTCACCCTTTTCGAATCCAAGGCCATCGCGACCTATATCGATCGCGCCTTCCCCGGCCTCCGGTTCATTCCGGAAGACGTGCTGGGCCTCAGCCGGGTCGAACAGTGGGTCTCCTACGGCAACGTCAAGGTCGACCGCTGGATCATGCGCGAGTTCGTCGTGCCCTCGGTGTTCTTCGACAAGGCCAAGGGCCCCGACACCGCTCGGATTGCCGCGGCGCTGCCCGAGGTCGACAAATGTTGCAAGGCGCTGGACGATGCGGTCGCGCCGACCGGCCATCTCGTCGGTGCCGGGCCGACCTACGCCGACATGAACGTCATCCCGATGCTGGCCACGTTGCTCAATTTCCCCGCCGGCAAGGAGATCGTGGCAAAGTACGGTGCGCTGTCGGCCTATGTTTCGCGCCTGACCAGCCGGCCGTCGTTCACCGGCACCGCGCCGCCGCCGCGCCCCTAGGCCGCGCCGCCGCCGTCGCGATCGCGGGATCAGGTCCGCAGGGCATGCGCCTTGCGCCCGCCGCGCTCGACCGACGGCGGGGCTTCGTGCCGGGCAATCAGGTCGGCGGCGAGATCGAGGCAACGCTTGGCGAGCATCGAGGCGCCCTCGGCGAGCTCGGTGGAGCCGCGCACGATTTCGACGTTGGCTTCCATGTCCTCGCGCGACCAGCCGCGCGAATGGGCGACATAGGGGAATTGCGGGAAGAGGAAGCCGAGCTCGGCGAAGAAGCCCAGCATCTGGCCGGCGACCGCCTGGATATTGTCCTGCCCGCCGACGATGATGAATCCGGCGACCTTGTTGCGGATCAGAACCTGGTCGCGAATCGTGATCGCGTTCTGGATGCAGTTCAGCCGTTCGGCCATCTTGAAGTAGAGCGAGGAGGCGGCGCCCCATCGGATCGGCGTCGCCACGACGATCGCGTCGGCCCAGTGCACCAGCGCCTCGTAGACCTGGTCCATCTGGTCGTCGGCGTCCATCTGGGTGATCGAACAGGGCCAGGTGCAGGCTCGCGCCGCTTTTGAATAGTAGCCCTCGCAGTTGCGAAAGCTGAGATCGTTCAGCTTGATCATCCGCGTCTCGGCGCCGAGGTCGCGGGCCGCCTTCAGCGCATGGTCGAGCAGATGGTCGGAGCCCGAGAAGCGGGGATTTGCGCCGTCCATCGCCGTCGTCGAAATGCCCGCGAGCCGGAGCGGCCCGGGCGCGCGTTCCGGCTTTCGCGACAGCGGGTGGGGCGGATGGGGGGCGCGGCTGCGCTTGCTGCCGGCCTCGACGTTGACCAGGACCCGGCCGCCCTCGACCTTGACGGGATAGGCGGGAACGCGGTCGGCCTCGAAGCCCGGTTCGCCGGAGCCGCTGCAGCGGTGGAATTTCCAGTTGTGCCAGGGGCAGATGACGTAGTCGCCCTCGACCCGGCCATCGCCGAGCGGCCCGCCGGCGTGGTTGCAGGCGTTGGAGATCGCGCCGAACTCGCCGTCCCTGAACGAAACGGCGAGTTCGACATTGCCGGCCTTGACGCGGCGGAGCGGCGTCGTCGAGAAGTCAGCGGCGGCGCCGATATCGATCCAGTCCCGGTCGCTTGTCATGGTGATCGATGGCCTCCCGAATGTTTCGCGGGGTGTCGAAGCGCTCGAAACCGCCCGACCTGCGTCACGCCGCCCGAGCAAGGCCGGGCGCGGCGCCCTTGTCGCCTGCGTCACTCCCTGTCTTGCCTCTCACCTCCGCCTCCTCGAACTCGGCGGCGGCGATTGCCCGGTCAAGGGCGGCACGCAGCTCCCTGGCCGTCTCCAGCGTGAGCTCGACCCCGGCGCGTGCACCGGGGTCGAGGGAGGTGTTGAGGAAGTCGAGCGTGATGACGTCGCCCAGCGGCGCGTGGCGTGCATGGTCGTAGGCAACGACCGTCTGCGAGAGCGGGAACCAGTCGTCGCCGCGCTTGGCCATGCCTTCGGCACGGGCGATCTCGATGATGGAGGTGCACATGCCCGGGCCTCAATTCGCCAGATGCTTGCCGAAGAACGTGAACACCTTGCTCCAGCCATCCATCGCCTGCTCGGGCCGGTAGAGCGGCCGGTGCCAGTAGAAGAAACCGTGGCCGGCGCCGTCGTAGCGGTAGAAGTCGTGCGTCTTGCCGTGCTTCTTGAGCTCGGCCTCGTGCTGGTTCACCTGCTCCGGGCTGGGCGCGCGGTCTTCGTTGCCGAACAGGCCGAGCAACGGGCAGGAGAGATCCTTCGTCATGTCGATCGGTGCCGTCGGTGTCTTGGCATTGAGCTCCTCCTTGCCCATCACCACGCGGCCGCCCCACAGCTCGACGCAGGCATCGACGTCCTTCTTCTGGCAGGCATAGATGAAGGCGTGCCGGCCGCCGGAGCACGAGCCGAACAGTCCGACCTTGCCGTTATGATTGGCTTGCGCGCGCATCCACTTCACCGCGGCTTCGGTGTCGCCCACCATCTGGGCATCGGCAATGCCGCCGTCGGCGCGCACCTTGGCGGCGACGTCGTCGGGGTTGCCGTCGCTGCCGCCGCCCTCGCGCTGATAGAGGTTGGCGCAGATCGCCATGTAGCCGTGGTGGGCAAAGCGCCGCGTCGTTTCGATATAGAGCTCGCTCCAACCCGGCAGATGGTGGATCAGCACCACGCCCGGGAAAGGCCCTTTGCCTTCCGGCTTGGCGACGTAGGCGGTGATCGGGGTTCCCTTGTCGCCTTTGAGGGTGACGTTCTCGCAGGTTATGCCTCGGTAGAATGACATCGGTTTTCCTCCTCTGGAGGCACCGATCTTGGCATGCGGAGAGCAGCCAGCGCTACAGCAGCCCCAGGCTGCCGAAGCCCGCATGACCCTTGCGGCCGATCGCTCGACCGAGGGATCGATCAGAGCCGGTTGGCCCTGTCGATACCTGCGCGATACGCCAACAAGGATTTGTCATAGCCCCCGGCGAGTACCGCCGACTTTATGGCAGCCGGTGCCTTGTCGGGATTGCCGGAATCGAAGGGCGGCGCCGGGTCGTATTCGATGCCGAGCTGTATTTTCCGAGCAGCCGTCTCGCCCGCAATTTCGGCGACAACGGTTAACGCAAAATCGATGCCTGCGCTGACGCCGGCGGCGGTGATCACGTTGCCGTCCTGGACGACCCTGGCCTTCTCGTGCGTGGCGCCGACCAGGGGCAGCAGATCGGTGAACGCCCAGTGCGTCGTTGCCCGCCGTCCCTTGAGCAACCCGGCGACACCCAGGATGATCGCGCCGGTGCAGACCGAGGTGACATACTTCGCCGTGCCCGCCTGGCGGCGGACGAACGCCACGGTTTCAGGGTCGCAGAACGCGTCGACCACACCCAGGTTTCCGCCGGGAACGCAGATCAGGTCGAGGGGCGGACAGTTCGCAAAGGTATGCGTCGGCACGAGGCCGACGCCGCAATCGCTCGGCACCGGCGCCGCCGTTTTCGCGACGATGTGAGTCGCCGACTGGGGAAGGCGCGAGAGCACCTGCAGCGGCCCGGTGAAATCGAGCTGCGTCAGATTGGGGAAGATGACAAATCCGACATTGAAGAGTGGCATCCCTGGCGTCCTTTGCGTCGTGAAGCGCGGCGCCACACTGGCAGAAAGGACGTTTCCAGGCCAATTCAGGAGAAGCGGCGTTCCTACGTCAGCAGCCCCAGGCTCCTGAAGCTGGCGTGGCCCTTGCGGCCGATCACGAGATGGTCGTGGATCGAGATGCCGAGCGCCTCGGCCGCGGTCTTGATCTCGCGCGTCATCTCGATGTCGTCGCGCGACGGCTTGGGATCGCCGGAGGGATGGTTGTGCACCAGGATCAGCGCCGCCGCATTGAGCGCCAGCGCGCGCTTGACGACCTCGCGCGGATAGACCGGCGTGTGGTCGATGGTGCCGCGCTGCTGGACCTCATCGGCGATCAGCACGTTCTTGCGGTCGAGGAACAGGATGCGGAACTGCTCGGTCTTCTCGTGTGCAAGGGCGGCGTGGCAGTAGTCGATGAGTTGTTGCCAGTTGGTCAGCACCGGCATGTCCTTGACCTTGCGTTCGGCCAGCCGGCGGCCGGCCTCGCGCGCCGTCCTGAACAGGATCAGCGTCTTCTGGTCGATCTCGAACTCGCGCAGCGCCGCCGGCTCGGCCGCGAACACATCGCCCAGCGTGCCGAAGCGGTCGAGCAGCCGCTTGGCCAGCGGCTTGGTGTCGACCCGCTCGATCGAATAGAACAGCAGCAGTTCCAGCAACTCGTAGTCGGCCAGCGGCTCGATGCCCGACCTCATCACCCGCTCGCGCACCCGGCCGCGATGGCCCCAGTAGTGCGGCTTCGGCGCTGCCGCCTCGCCGCTGTTGTGCCCGGCGGTGGCCGGCGGGAGAGCGGCGAGGGCGGTGGCGAGCAGCGCCGTCGGATCCCCAGCCGCGAACTCCCAGCATTGGTCGAGCTTGTTCCAGGCCCCGCCGGCCTCGCGCAGCAACGCACGATGGGGAAGGGTATTGCCGCTCACCCGCCACAGATTGTCCGCTGCCTGCAGGCGCAGGCCGGCAGCCAGCAGTGCGACCAACGCTTCGTCGTCGCCCAACGCGTCGTCGTCGCCCGTCACCGGTTCGGGTGTCGCCCGTTTCGCCTTCGCCATGCGGCAACGATCCGATGCAACCGCGGCAGAAAGTTGGCTAAGGTGGGGCGATGTTCGCCGAAATCGACGCGGCCCTTGCTGCCTTCGCCGAGGAGCAGCAGATCCCGGGCCTCGCCGCCGGGATCGTGCAGGACGGCCGGCTGGTCCATGCGGCGACAGTCGGGCTGGCCGATCGCGAGGCCGTGCGCCCGGTCGCGGCCGGCACCGCCTTCCGCATCGCCTCAATGACCAAGAATATGGCGGCGCTCGCCATCCTGGCGCTGCGCGATCGGGGGCTTCTCGCGCTCGACGCGCCGCTCAGCCAGTACGTGCCGCAGTTCGCCGCCGTCCCGCCCGCCACGCGCGACAGCCCGCCGGTCAGCCTGCGCCACCTGCTGACCCATGTGGCCGGCTTCGTCACCGACGATCCCTGGGGCGACCGCGTGCTGGGCATGACGCCGGCCGAACTCGATGCCCTGATCGCCACGGGAGAGCTGTTCGCCCGCCCGCCGGGCCTTGCCTTCGAATACTCCAACCTGGGTTACGCGCTGCTCGGCCGCGTGCTCACCAACGTGAGCGGCGAGCCCTACCAGGCCTTCATCCGCCGCACGATCCTGGAGCCGCTCGGCATGACGCGCACCACCTTCGATGCGCTGGAAGCCGCGCGCGACGACTTTGCCTTCGGCTATCGCCTCGACCAAGGGCGGTGGTCGCGCGAGCGCATCGAGCCCGACGGCGAGGTCGGCGCCATGGGCGGCCTCGCCACCACGGTGCCGGACTATGCACGCTACGTCGCATTTCTGCTCGACGCCTGGCCGGCGCGCGACGATCCGGAATCGGGGCCCGTCCGCCGGTCCAGCGTGCGCGAGCTGGGGCTCTGGCACGCGCTGCCGTTCCCGCCCGACCCGGTCGCCGGGGCCGTGCTGCCAGCCAGCGCCTATGGCTACGGCCTGATGCACGCCGTCGACGCGCCGCTGGGCCGTCGGCTTCACCATTCCGGCGGCCTGCCGGGCTACGGCTCGCATGTCCTGATGCTGCCCGACCGCGGCTGGGCCGTCTTCGCCTTCGGCAATCGCACCTACGCCCAGATGTCACGCATTACCCTGCGCGTCGCCGAGCTGCTGCAGGCGGCCGCGCCGCCGCCCGCGGCGGTGCCGCCCTCGGTCATGCTGGCGCGCGTGGTCGACGCAATCGTTGCGGCCTATGGGTCGGGCCGCATCGAGGACGCGGCGGCGCACTTCGCGGTGAATTTCCTGCCCGACATGCCGGCCGGCCTGCGCAACGCCGAACTCGCTGCCCTGAAGCAGCGCCTGGGCGAGGGCCGCCTGGAGAAGATCGACCCCGCCCATGCGCTGGGCGGCCGCTTCACGCTCGCCTGCGACCGCGGCCGCCTGTCCGGCACGATCACCCTGGCCCCCGGCGCCGGGTCGGGGATCCAGAAGCTGACGTTCAATGCCGAAGTGTGATCAGGCCGTCGTGGTTGCGAGCTTCGCCGCGTCGAGATCGTACGGCGGCTTGGCCAGTTCGCGCGGAGACAGAGTGAAGAATTCCACGCCGGTCTCGGTGATGCCGACCGAATGTTCGAACTGGGCCGAGAGCTGCTTGTCCTTGGTCACGGCGGTCCAGCCGTCGCTCAGGATCTTCACCTGCCAGGTGCCGATGTTCACCATCGGCTCGACAGTGAAGAACATGCCGGGTTTCAGCTCGGGGCCGGTGCCGGCCTTGCCGTAGTGCAGGATGTTAGGCGCGTCGTGGAAGATGCGGCCCAGCCCGTGGCCGGAGAAGTCGCGCACCACCGACAGGCGCTGGGCCTCGACGTAGGTCTGAATGGCGTGGCCGATGTCGCCCACCCGGCCGCCCGGCCTGGCCGCCGCGATGCCGCGCATCATCGCCTCATAGGTGATGTCGCACAGCCGGCGCGCCTTCACGCCGACGTCGCCGGCATAGAACATGCGGCTGGTGTCGCCGTACCAGCCGTCGAGGATGACGGTAACGTCGATGTTGACGATGTCGCCCGACTGCAGGCGCTTGTCGCCCGGGATGCCGTGGCAGACGACATGGTTGATCGAGGTGCAGATCGACTTGGGGAAGCCGCGGTAGTTGAGCGGGGCGGGGATCGCCTGGTGGTCCAGGATGTAGTCGTGACAGAGCTTGTCGAGTTCGCCCGTGCTGACGCCCGGCACCACGTGCGGGGTGATGAAATCCAGTGTCTCGGCAGCCAGCCGGCCAGCCTTGCGCATGCCCTCGAAGCCTTCGGGGCCGTGCAGCTTTATGGTGCGGTCGTCGCGCCGCCAGTAGTCGTCGCTGTCGTCGACGAAGTCACGTGGGCCGTTCATACCTCCCTATTTGGCATGCGATACCGGCTCTCACAAGGCCGTGCTAAGGTCCTGATACCATGACAGAAACCAAGACCGTCACCGCCTGCATCCTGGTCATCGGCAACGAGATCCTGAGCGGCCGTACCCGCGACTCCAACATCCAGTACCTCGCCACCGAGCTCGGCAAGCTCGGCGTCCAGGTCCGCGAATGCCGCGTCATCCCCGACATCGAGGCCACCGTCGTGGCCACCGTGAACGAGGTGCGGGCGAAATTCGATTACGTCTTCACCACCGGCGGCATCGGCCCGACCCACGACGACATCACCGCCGACTGCATCGCCAAGGCCTTCGGCGTCGGCATCTCCGAGCATCCCGAGGCGGTGGCCCGCATGACGCGGCACTACGGCGATGTCGCGCTGTTCACGCCGGCGAGGCGCCGCATGGCGCGCGTGCCGCACGGCGGCACCCTGGTCGACAACCCGGTATCGGTGGC
>ERZ890510.1219-NODE-1219-length-17327-cov-16.252605_pt1 | contig 17327 bp, 15 predicted proteins | sample MGYA00521265_ERZ890510 | MGnify/ENA primary metagenome ERZ890510 (study PRJEB32303, sample SAMEA104408624) | aquatic metagenome | biome: Brackish water; feature: Chemocline; material: water | place: Baltic Sea | collected 2014-10-26T21:54:00 | depth 110 m ...
ACGCGTTCGTGCCGCGTGGCTACGTTGTGGTGCTTCAAGACTTGCGAGGTCGCGGGGATTCTGAAGGAACCGGCGACTACTTCCACACCGCTAACCAGAAGGAAGGGCTTGATGGCTACGACACGATCGAGTGGGCTGCAGGTCAGTCATGGTCGAACGGAAAAGTAGGCATGGTAGGTGCTTCTCACGGAGGAATAGTGCAGAACATGGCGTCGTTGTATCGCCCGCCCCATCTAGCGGCACTGTGGGTCGATGTCGCACCGACCAACGCGTTCCGTTGGGAAGTTCGTCAGGGCGGAGCGATGGCGCTGCATATGTACGGTGCTCTGTATCTGCACGGTTATGACTCACAAGAGATCGCTGGCGATCCGAAGGCGATAGAACGAATCGAACGTGGCGCTGAACGATTGAGCGAGGAGATTTGGAAACAGCCGTTCACTGAAGGCAGTACGCCAATTTCTGCAGTGCCAAACTTAGAGAAAGTTCTCATGCACTACTACCGTGACGGTTCGTACAACGATTTCTGGAACCAGGAATCGCTCGATCACGCTCAACATTACGATCGTATGGCCGATATTCCAGCGGTCTACAGCTCGGGGTGGTACGACCCGTTCTCCGCGGAAACTTCAGAGCAGTTCGCACGCATGGCGAAGAAAAATAACTCGCCACAACGATTGGTATTGGGACCTTGGAATCACGTTTCGATGCGAGGTAAGGGTGCGTCATTCGTTGGAGATGTCGAATTTGGTCCGACGGCGAAGTGGGGTGACGAAGTCCTGAATACTGAACGATTTAGGTGGTTCGATCACTGGCTCAAGGGCGTCGAAACCGGGGTCGAGGACGATGATCCGGTTCGGATATTTGTAATGGGTGGCGGGGGAGGTGATTTTGATACTGCGGGTCGGATTCAGCATGGTGGTGGATGGCGAGTCGAGCAGGAGTGGCCGCTAAATCGCGCAGTGGAAACGGCGTACTACCTGTCGAACGACGGAGGTTTGGGCGTAAGTTCTCCTGAAGTTGAGTCGGGTGCTACATCGTGGGTTCATGATCCCGAAAATCCGGTACCTTCGATTAGCGGGAATGTAACCGGATTCTACGAGTGGATCGTTTTGCCTGATGATCTTGACGGAGCCTACGTACCTCAGCGTGCTCGGATGAGATCGTTGATTCCTGACGGTCCCATTCATCAGAAAGAACGAGAGTCGACGGTGGTGCCTCCAGGTCGTGAGCCGGGCACACCTGCGTTATTGGCCAATCGTGATGATGTGAACGTGTTTCAGACTGAACTGCTCGAAGCCGATGTCGAAGTTACGGGTTCGATGATGGTGAATTTGTGGATATCTTCGGATGCTCTCGATACTGATTTCACAGCGAAGCTGATCGATGTTTACCCGTCGAGTGAAGAGTATTCAGAGGGGTTTCACCTGCCGCTTGAAGATTCGATTAGGCGGGCTAGATTCCGAGACGGATTCGATGGCGAAGAGCTGATGAATCCGGGTGAAATTTACGAAGTGCAAATCGTGCTTCCTCCGATGTCGAATCGATTCGTGAAAGGTCATCGAATAAGGCTCGATATATCATCGAGTAACTTCCCAAGGTTCGACGTTAATCCGAACACTGGTGAACCGATTGGTCGACAGACACGAACCCAAAAAGCGACGAATACCGTTTATACGGACAGAGAACATCCTTCGCACATCGTGCTGCCGATCGTGCAAATTACGGACTAAGAACTCGAATAGACAAGGGGCTGGAAATGTCGAAGATAACGGATCAGGAAATTGCAGAATTGTTGCCGACCGCGCCGGGATGGGACGTGGTTGTTGAGGAAGGGATGGGGCGGTTACAGAAGGTGTTTGCGTTCGGGGATTTCGCCGAAGCGTTGGTATTTACCAACCTTGTTGGAGATCTTGCCGAAGCTGCGGATCATCACCCTCGGATTGTTACGGAGTGGGGCAGGGTGACTCTGACATGGTGGAGTCACGATTTAGGCGGAATGGTCGCCAATGATTTCGAAATGGCGAAGAAAGTAGACGCACTGTAGTGCGGGGAATTTTTTGTTCTCTACGCTGCCGCGCTGTTGATTGCTTTGGTCGGCTGTTCAAGCGAGTCGGATTCGCCACCTGTGGCATCATCGGGGGGAACTGAGATTTCTGTTGGACCTATCAATGTGTTGGCTCTTGGCGATTCGTACACGGTCGGAGAGCAAGTAGGAAAACTGGAATCGTGGCCCGTTCAACTGGTGCGATCGATGCGAGTCGCTGGACGTGCCGTTTCGGAGCCGACGATATTGGCTGTTAGTGGTTGGAGCACATCGGATCTGATCCGGGGGTTGCAACTGACAGACCTTCAAACACCGTTCGATGTTGTGACGTTGCAAATTGGCGTGAACAATCAGTTTAGACAGGGAACCATTGTCGATTTTGAAGCCGACATTGCTGAGCTGACGAAAACTTCGATAGCTCTTGTCCGAGGTGATGCCGGTCGAGTGATTTTGTTGTCGATCCCTGATTGGAGTGTGACTCCTTTCGCTGATGGTGCAGCGAAGAGCGAAATCGCGGGCGAGATAGACAATTTCAACGACGTGGTTCGTGCGCAGTCCGAAGCTTCAGGTACTCACTTCATCGACATCACACCAATCTCTCGTCTCGCTGCGAACGAGAGCGATCTAATAGCAAGCGACGGACTTCACCCTTCGGCGAAGATGTACGCAGAGTGGGTCGAGCTAATACAGTCGGTTATCGAAGAAATTATCGACTGAGCTACTTGCGAGCTTTTTCGTTCGACATCTTTTCGATCGCTTGCACCAGAGCTTGGTGGCCCTGATTGACTGCATCGGGTCCGTCGGCCTGAACCGATCGGTAGAGCTGAGCGATGAGTGTGCTCGTCGGCAAGGCTGTGCCGGTTTTGGCTGCCAACTGACCTGCAAGTCGCAAATCTTTCTGCATGTGCTTCACCATGAACCCCGGTGCGAAGTCGCCATCTAGGATTTTTGGTCCGAGCGTTTCGAGCGCCCAAGATCTGCCCGCTCCGTTTTTTACAGCGTCGAAAAACACCTGCATATCGAGTCCTGACTTCTTCGCTAGAACGAATGCTTCAGCCATTCCGGCAAGAGTCGCCACGCCGATAAGTTGGTTTGCGATTTTGGTCGTGTGACCCGAGCCGACGGGTCCCATATGCGAAACGTCTCGGCCGAGAACGTTCAACACTGGTAGCGCTCGTTCGAACACTTCGGCGTTGCCGCCAACGAGAATTGAGAGAGTTCCCGCTTGGGCTCCTTCGACTCCACCGGTAACGGGGGCATCGACGAAGTTCGATCCTTTGGCTTCGATCAAATTCGCCATCTTCTTACCCATCTCGGGGTCGATCGTGCTCATGTCGATGACTATCGAACCGGGTTTCAGCCCTTCGAGGATTCCTTCATCACCAGCGATAACGGCTTCGACGTGTTCGGAGTCGGGAACCATTGTGATGACGATGTCGGATATGGCAGCGGTTTCAGCGGCTGAATCGGCCGATGATGCGCCGAATTCTTTCGCTGCATTGACGGTGGAATCGTTTAGGTCGAACACAGTGACTGAATAGCCATATTCGACGAGATTGCGTGCCATTGGTAGACCCATCATTCCGAGTCCTACGAATCCGATTTTTTCGCTGTTCATACTATTTACTCCGTACTAACGACGACACGTTGATGTTTTGGACGATCCTGCTTTGGCGGCTAATTTACATGGTGTCGAGCTAGGTTGGGTCGAATAAACTGGCTTGATCTCGTTGGGGAGCAGTAGTGTGAGGTGACCGGTTTTCGGCTTTGCGACTCATAAAAAAACGCCCAATTGCCAAGGACGCTGTATGTACAAAGCCGTTTTGTTCGATCTTTTCGGAACCTTGATCGAATCACCCCTGATGACTGCTTACCGCGAGATGGTTGCCGAAATTGCTGACGTACTTGGTCAGCCAGCCGAAACTTTTCAAGAGCCTTGGATGTCGATTAACGACGGTCGATTGGACGGTAGCTTCGGGTCGTCAGAAGGCGACATTCTTGCTGTGGCTGAATTGGTTGTGGCAAGCGTTTCTGATTCTCAGATGGCGCAGTGCATGGAATTGCGACGTTCGATCACTCGGAAATTTCTTACTCCCAAAGCTGGCGTGATCGCTATTCTCGAAGAACTAAACGAAATGGGCTGCGACATCGGGCTTGTGACCGACTGCGTTTACGACGTTCCTGCCGTATGGCTCGATACGGAGTTCTCTCCCTACTTCGCCGCCGCTCATTATTCGTGCGTGACCCATGTTCGGAAGCCAAATGCTAAGGCGTACCAAGTAGTGCTCGGGGAGTTAGGTGTTTCGGCTGACGAGACACTTTTCGTGGGTGATGGCGGATCGGATGAGCTAAACGGAGCGGTTCGAGTGGGAATTATTAGTTACGTAGTGATTCTGATGCATAAACTTCGAATTGGATTCACAGTTTTTACGGGTAACGATAGTATTGCTGATCGCAAGCAAGAATCAGCGTTTATCGAGATGGATTAATTACATGATTGGGACACAATAATGATTAGCACTCTGTTGATTGGCGGTAAGGGCACAATTGGCGCAGGATTGCGCACTTATTTGCCTCAATTAGATGCGGAGTATCGAGTCGTTTCGGCCGACCTGCCAGGCGCACCCGATGCAGCGACCGAAACCTTGGTACACCGAGAGTTCGTTGAGCTTGACGCTTCGGTGGATGATGCAAAGTTGCGTAGTGCGCTCGAAGGTCGTGATCTCGTCGTTTATCTCGCCCGAAAAGATCCGCTCAGCGATATGAATGCGATGACCGATCGAGTGTTCAAAGCGATTATGGACGTTTGCCCGAACGCCGTCGTAATCGGATCGAGTTCAGTACACGCCACTGGAACGGCATATTACGGCTATACGAGGGAAGATAACTCTCCGATCGCCAATCGTCGATTCGATGAAGTCGATCCTTGGCCAGAGCCGTTGTCGGTGATGACTGAGCCGTGTCCGAATGGCGACTACGGCGTCGAGAAGGCCTACGTGGAAGCGTGGTGCCACCGATTGGGAGCGCAGGGTCAAAGTGCTGTTGCGGCTCGTTGGGGCGGAATAAACCCGACGAACGGGAAGAAGGACGAGATTTCGTACTTCACGGTGTGGTGTCATCAGGAAGACTCAGCTCGATTCGTCGACGCCTGCTACAAAACAGCAAGGGCGGGCAAATTGCGTTCTAGCGCCCACTATTACGTCATTTCAGATAACACATACAACGTCTTCGACATAGAAACGACGAGACGTGAGATCGGCTACGAACCGCAGCACAACGCTGAGAGTTTTTACGGTGAAGATACTGGTCCGAATTCACTTCGGTCGGACTAACAGAATGATTGCCTAGTAATCCAATTTTCAAACGGCGGATCTAAATGCATAAATACGAAGCTCCGATTCAGCGTGATGAAGTTACGTCTGAAGGTGATCGACGTAGCCCTGGCCGGCGGTTGTTCGATTCAACGTTCGCCAAATTTTTGCGATTGCTGTCCGTATAGCACGGCCTTTACACGCCGATGGAAATCCTGTTCGGAGTTATCTTGATAATGACTCCGTTCGGACAATATTCTGACAATGAAGCCGAGTTTGAGTCACAGCGTCGTCAGTTTGCCACGACTGCTAATGTCCGGCGAAATAATCGCCGTCGGGCGAAGGTCTTGGATTAGTCGTTTTGTATTCAGGTTGCATGGCTTGGCTGATCTGTCTTCCTTCCTCCAACTTTTCACCCCCTCTAAAATCTGATCTTTCAGCAGGGCACGTTTGGGTAGGCAGTTGTTAGCTGAACTGAAAACATTTGGGCGAAACAAAACAAAAAACGCCCTCGGACGATTCGTCCGAGGGCGTTTTTTTGTTTATATGGAGCGGAAGACGAGGTTCGAACTCGCGACCCTCTCCTTGGCAAGGAGATGCTCTACCACTGAGCCACTTCCGCTAGTGCATTCAACAATAAGCATTCAGCGGCATACGGTCAAGGTCGGTCGTGGCTTTTATATTGGGATTCGCTCTGAGATTGCGCGTGTGGAGGGATGTTGCCCACGGTTGCGGTGGTGGACGTTATTGGCTGTTGGGCGATTTATCCTAAACCCGTTCGGCGTGGCTCAGGACAAGAATGAATTAAGGATGGCAGTAGGGCGGTTTGGGCTGTGATGGGGCGGCAGATTGGCTCCGGGCTGCAGTCTCGTTAGTCGCGGTCGTCATCGGATGACTTGGTCGCAGCTGCAATCTACCCATCCCATAGCCCCTTCCCGAAGGAAGGGGGCCGTATGCTGCTACTCGCTGACTTTGACTAGGAGTTTGCCGAAGTTCTTGCCGGTGAGGAGTCCGATGAACGCTTCCGGAGCGTTTTCGAAGCCGTCGACGACATCTTCTTTGTACTTGATTCGACCGTCTTTTATCCAACCGGCGATTCTTGCTCGCGCGATTTCGTGTTGTAATTCGAAGTCGTAGACCAGGAAACCTTCAACCGTGCCACGCATGCGGGTGAGAACTGAAAGATTGCGAGGGCCTAGCTGCGGTTCTGCTGCATTGTATTGCGATATTTGACCACAAATAGCGACCCTCGATTTGAGGGCGAGATTATCGAACACGGCGTCGGTGATGGAGCCGCCGACGTTGTCGAAGTAGCAATCGACGCCAGTTGGCGACAGTTGGGCTAGTTCTTCGGAAACGTTCTGGGTTTTGTAATTGATAGCGGCGTCGAATCCGAGTTCGTCGACTATGTAACGACACTTTTCATCGCTTCCAGCTACACCGATTACGAAGCATCCGTTGATCTTGCCGATCTGCCCTACAACGGCTCCCACGGCACCTGATGCTGCTGATACGACCAATGTGTCGCCCGCTCGTGGTTTGAGGACTGACAAAAGACCGAAATAGGCAGTCATTCCCGGCATTCCGAGCACACCCACTCCAGTCGAGACCGGGCCGAGTTCTGTGTCTACCGGTTTGACCGTGTGAGCGCCAACGGCGGCCCATTCCTGCCATCCGATTTTTGCTAGTACGGTGTCGCCGACTTTATAGAGGGGGGATTCGGACTTTTCGACTCGGGCAACGACTTCGCCGGTCATGACATCACCCGGTTCAAGTACAACTGCGTACGACGGACCTGAACGCATGCGACCACGCATGTATGGATCAAGGCTGAGGTAGAGCGTACGAATCAGTAATTCACCGTGCTTGGGTTCGGGCATCGCCGATTCCGCGATGGCGAAGTTTGCCGGAGTTGGCTCGCCATCGGGGCGGCTCGCCATTGTCCATGCTCGGTTCAGATAGTCAGCCATTTTTACGTGATTCCTGTCGAGTGCCGTTTAGTGCTTTGATTGTGCAGTTGAACTCAGGCTTAGCCGTTTAGTTCAACACCGGGGTTGACTGCGGAAGTAGTCATAGTCGGGCGATGATAGCCCGCCCGACGTGTCGCATGTGACGTTCATTGGTCGATAGCGCTGGCAGTTGAGTCACTGAGTACGCAGCTGCCTATATCGGTTTCCATACGGATTTGCCGTCTTCCGAGACGACGTTCCCTATGCTGCTGCCTGTTGCAAGGTGACCCGTGAAAATGATCCATTCTTGTGTTGCGGCAAGTGTCAGGATTTCTTTTCGTGCTTGGGTCGACATTGCGGTGTTCCAATCGAAAGTCGGGCACCAGTTTTGCTCGGTTACCTGAGCGACGCTGTGGAACAGATCGCCCGTGACTATACCGGTTGTGCCTCCCGATTCGATCAGCACGCACTGGTGACCCGGCGTGTGACCGTTTGTGGGCAGTGTGGAAATGCCGGAGGCGAGCTGCTCAACTCCACCGATCAGCTTGAGTGCGCCGAGTGCTTCAAGAGGTTTCACAGATTTGTCGAACGCTGCGTTTTCGTTCTTGGGATTCGAGTAGTGCTCCCAGTCGCGTTGTGCAATCCAGTGCTTTGCATTCGGGAACGTTAGCCGCGGCTTGTCGCCGTCGTACGTTACGTTCCAGCCGATGTGATCGCCGTGGCAGTGCGTTGTGACAACGATGTCGATGTCTTCAGGTTGTACGCCAAGCGTTGCGAGATTTTCGAGAAGTTGTCCGCTTTTTCCGGTGTGTTCGTTGACCACATCACCCATGCCGGCATCTACGAGGATGGTCGGGCCAGAGCCGTCGGTTGCACGAATCAGGTGACCCCGCCAGTCGGGATGCCACTTGCCTTCGGAAGTTAGGGCCATCGAACGATACGGTTCCCATGCCTCGGCTGGAACGTCGGGGAAGACAGTCGATGGATCACGCGGGAGCGAAGGCCCGTCGAGAACGGCCGTGATTTCGTAATCGCCGATAATAAGTGATGTGGTCATAGGATTTTAGAGTCCTCGTTCTTTCTTCACCCGGCGCCATTCTTCAAATGCTGGTTCCCGCGGTGGGTAGTACTTGCCGGGTGCGACACCTTCGGCTTCGATCTTTTCCTTGAGGTAGTTCTCGACTTCTTCGTGCTCGGTGGCGTGTTCAAGAACTTCTTTCGCCATCCATGAAGGAACGACGATAACTCCATCATCGTCGCCGACAAGAACGTCTCCGGGGCGAACAAGAGCACCACCGATATTGATCTGAATACCTTCCTCGGCCGGGGCAGCTGTTGGCCCACCGTGCAGGCTTCGTGCGGTTGCATAAACCGCCAGGTCGTAGTTTTCGTCACGTAGGACGTCGAGGTCACGAATTGCTCCGTCGATGACTACGCCATCTGCATTGTTCATCTTTAGCTGGAGTAGTTTTACGTCGCCAGCAACAACGGTTTTTGTATCGCCAGCAATATCTGCAACAAGTACATCACCGGGTCCACATTTACCCATTGCGCGGTACTCGGGAGAGGTTTCGCTGTTTGGGTTCTCGGCGAGCAGATCGGCTCGGTTTGGTAAGAAACGTAGTGTGCGCGCACGAGCAGCGAGCTTTCGTCCCTTGGTGAAGTTTTCGAGACCTTCACATACGCACAAGGTCGATCCGAAGTAGCGAACTGCGTTATAGACAGTTGCTGTCGGGAGCTTTTTGAATCCTTCCAGAACTTCGTCGGGAACGTGAACTGGCTTCATGTCGAAAGTAGGCATGTCAGACATCGGTACGTATATCTCGTTTCAAAATTGTGATTCGCAGCTTGTGCTTGCTTGCTGACTATCCGCAGTCAACAGTTCGAAAAGCATGCAGTAATGGGCGAGATACTACTCTCCGAGACAAAGTTCTCGCAACACGAACGGACTCAGGGATATTAGGATTTCCAGATGCCAAACAATCTATTCATCACTGGCGAATCGGGCGTAGGCAAATCCGTAGCGCTTGCCGCTGCTGCTGAAGAGTTGTTTCCGCGTCGAATATCAGGATTCGTGAGTCCGAGAAATACCGTTGGTGGAGTCGATCAAGGGTGGAGTATCGAAGGCTTCAACGGTGTGTCTGGCGTTGTTACGAGTCGGGACATCGTGAGCGATCACCAGTTGGGAACGTCCGGAGTCGACATGGAGCTTTTCGACCGATGTGTTGAAGCAGAGTTGGAATCGTACGCTAGTTCAGATGTGGCTCTTATCGACGAGATCGGCATTATTGGCGGATGGTCACCCCGGTTCATTGCATACGTTGAGCAAGTGATGGAATCGACGATTCCACTGGTTGCGATCGTTCGGGAAAAGTCGGGTTACTTAAGTGACCGAGTCAAACAGCGTGACGATTCAGTGCTTTGGACTACGACGCTGCAAAATCGTGACGATATCGCAGGTGAGATCGCACGCTGGGTCGAGTCGTTCGATACGCCGACATAGAGTTGCCTCCATAGAGGGTGTCGGCGGGCTTCGTACGCAATCCAAAAAGTAGTAGGGTGGGCGGCAACACCGAAGTTCACCCAGTTTCTGTTCACGGGATAATGCAAATGTTGCCACCCGGCATGCCACTTTCGCGTTTCACGGTTCTCGATCTAACTAGAGTTCGCGCCGGACCGACCTGCGTGCGCCAGCTTGCCGATTGGGGAGCAGACGTCATTAAGATCGAGGCTCCACCCGATGGCAAAGAAGCACTGGGTGGCGACCGAGACAACTCCGATTTCCAGAACTTGCACCGCAACAAACGGTCGCTAACTCTGAATCTAAAGTCTGACGTTGGTCGAGAGGTCTTCTACAAGTTGGTCGAGCAGGCCGACGTTGTTGTCGAGAACTATCGACCTGACGTTAAAAATCGCCTCGGTGCCGACTACGAGACTCTCTCGAAAATAAACGAGCGAATCATTCTCGTTAGTATTTCCGGGTTTGGTCAGGACGGGCCTTATGGAAATCGACCGGGGTTCGATCAGATTGCACAGGGTACCGGCGGGCTAATGTCGATTACTGGTGCTCCGGGAGAAGGCCCAATGCGGGTCGGAATCCCAGTAGCTGATCTGTGTGCGGGGATGTTTGCAGCGCAAGGGACGATGTTAGCGTTGCTCGAACGTGAGGTATCGGGTCGTGGTCAGTGGGTGCGTACATCGTTGCTCGAAGCGATGGTGCAGATGCTCGATTTTCAGGCAGCGCGCTATCTGAAAGAAGGCGAAGTACCAGGGCAGGCTGGGAACGATCATCCGACGAATATTCCGACCGGAGTATTTCCGACAACGAACGGTCACATCAATATTGCTGTTGCTGGAGCCATCATGTTTGAACGGTGCTGCAAGGCGCTGGGGCATCCCGAGTGGAATGATGATGAGCGATTTTCAACTTCAGCAGGGCGATCTAAAAATCGTGGTGAGATGAATGCTGTCATTTCAGAAGTTACAAAGACGAACACTAGCGAGCACTGGATCGAGTTGTTGAACGGTGTTGGATGCCCGGCGGGTCCGATCAACTCGATGGACCAGGTCTTTGCCGATCCACAGGTGCAGCATTTGGAGATGGCTGTTGGCGTCGATCACCCAAGGCTTGGAAAATTCGACGTTGTGAATCAGGCGATAAAGATGAGCCGAACGCCGTCGGAAATTCGCACGCCAAGTCCAGATCAGGGCGAGCATACCGATGCTATTCTCACCGAACTTGGGTACGAAGAATCGCTGATTGCACAGATGCACGAAAACGGCGTCGTTTAGCGGCGGTGGTGTTGTGTGACGACTGAGCTTTTGCTCATTTGCGAACGAAATACTAAGGAATAAAAATATGAGGCAGCTGCAGCTGCGGACCGACAAGATGTTGGCGCACGTCGATGACGGTGTTGGATGGATCACGTTTAATCAACCGAACAAGCGAAACGCTGTTTCGTTTGCGATGTGGCAAGCGATTCCCGAGATTATCGAGGATTTCTCAGCCAGTGACGATGTGCGAGTCGTGGTGCTGAAGGGCGCTGGCGACAAAGCGTTCGTGTCGGGCGCCGATATTTCTGAGTTCGAAGAAGTTCGGAATACGCCCGAGCAGGTCGAAATATACGAAGCGGCGACGGGAGCCGCAAATGCCGCACTGAAGTCACTCGAAAAACCGCTGATCGCGATGATTCGAGGCTTCTGCATCGGTGGTGGAATGGCGATAGCGTTGACCGCCGATCTGCGTGTGACGGCCGATGACGGTCAGTTCGGCGTACCCGCTGCAAAGCTCGGATTGGGCTATGGGTACGGTGGAATCAAGGAATTGATGAACATCGTTGGTCCGTCGTTTGCTAAAGAAATCTTCTTTACAGGTGGACGGTTTAGTGCTGTTGATGCCGAAATGATGGGACTGGTGAACCGCGTAGTGCCGGTCGACGAACTGGAATCTCGGGTCACGGCTCTTGCGACAACGATCGCTGAGAACGCACCGATGACAGTCAAAGCTGCAAAGGCTGCGATCAACGAAGGCACGAAGAACCCCGATGAACGGGAGTTGGATCGAGTCGCCGCCATGGTTGAAGCTTGCTTCAATTCTGACGACTACAAAGAGGGTCGACGGGCGTTTATGGAAAAGCGGAAGCCGCAGTTCCATGGGCGGTAGCCTAAATACGCCGTTTTAGATCAGTAGCTTGCGGTATTCTCTGGCTTTGACCTGTTCGAAACGCAGTCGCTGTTTTAGTTCGTAACCACGGCTTTCATAGAGGCGATGTGCTGCTGGTTGGGGAGTTCAAAGTAAACCCACCTTACATTCATGACGTTCAATTGATAATTGATCACGTCAGTAGTGAGCTTGGGTACAAAATCGCTTTCCGTATGTCGGCAATGACCGGTATGCGAAGAAGAGTCATCCGTCTTAAATACTGAGCCAAATCCTGTATTAAGGTCGACCCAATAGCGGAGTGAGCGCTGAGTTCTGACAGAACCCGGAAGGCCCTATTTATCAGGGATTTGAGAAACGATTTACGATTTGCTCTGACGGGCGGGTTGGAGCTTTGCTTGAAACGCGGGTGGGTGTGCGTGAGGGGCTAAAAAACCAATATTGAATCAGGGGAAATTCGATCGGGATTTGCCACTAACCATCTACTCAGCGCGGCTGACTTTGGACCGTAGTAGCAATGGTTACTAAGATACAAGAAGGGATCAGTGCCATCGAGGACACTTGGGAATTCAGCCGCTGCGGACTCCCACTCCACAATAGAATGGCACGCCCGTATCGCAGGATCTAGGTCTTCAACTGTATCCCGGTAATCTGAGATTTCCGCAGTTTTGGACCACGCTGCCATACACAGCGTTTCGTTTACAGACAAATGGTCGACTCTAATGACCGAATTTTCAGCTTAACTACAGCGACCAATTTCGTATTCAAGTCGATCTAAATTCGACTCAGAGCGCTGAATTCTAACAAGATCCTAAAACCTCATATAGAATTGTATTGTGTCGGAATATAAATAATCATTTTAGGTTCACGTAAGTAATGCTCTTCAAGCGTCTATTACCCGCAATAATATTTTCAGTTTTGCTTAGTTCCTGTGGCCTCGTAGACACAGAGGCAGCCGGTGAGGCCATTGCGCAAAAAGAGCAGGTCCTGCGAATACAGACAGAACAACTGGATCCACTACTCGATCAATTGTCTGGCTTTCAATCTCAAATCGAACCGTTCGAACAGGAAATCGAGGATCTAGAGGAACAACGGGATGCATTGGTTGACCAAGGCCGGGATCTTGCAGATGAATTCGAGCGTGAAATGGAAGATAGATTTCAGATGGTCTATCAGGATGAGGATGAAGCAAGGCGAACATTTGAGAAGCAAATAGAAGACGAATTCGATGCTCTCGATAAGGAGATGCGAGACCTAGATAGAGTCTATCAAGTCAAGTGGCAAGAACTAGATGTTCTAACACAAGCGATATTTGATGAGGCAGAGAAAGAGATCAACGCCAAACGTGATGAACTTTCATCCATGCCCAATTCGACGCCCGAAATGGATGCTTTGGAAGAACAGTTCGGACAGTTGCGAGCTGCTGATATTGCCCTGAATCAGATGCGGTCAGGAATCCAGCTGGCATATATGGAGCTTGAAGAGCGAAGCTTTGATCTTGAAGATCAAATAACTCCGCTTTATGAACAAATAGAAGATCTTTACAGAAAAGAGCAAGCTGTTTGGGAAGCCGAATCATCGGTAGATTATAATTTTCTTCGAGAAGCAGCTTATGATCAAATTAGGAATATCCAAAATGATCTCCAAGTCGCTTGGGAAGCAGAAGAAGACGCTTCAGAAGTCGATTGGGTTCAACGGGAACAAAGGCGTAGAGCAGCTGAGGAACAACATTCAGCCACACTACAGAATATAAACAGTGAACGATCTGCGGCCTATGTCCAATCTGACCAAAGTGACATCGGCGCAGCAGCTGAAAAAGGTATGTCGTCTCTCACCGACGACTATGCTAACTCTCGAACAAAATACCAGAACCTCATTGTGGAACTTGATGCAAAAATCGAAGAAATGGGTGGTGGGTCTGAGTCGGGTCAAGAAAGTGCGAATGAACTTCGGGCTAAATTAGAATCAACCCGGTTGCAATACCAAGATGTTAATGACCTGCTAGGCACTTTAGATTCAATAATTAGAGGAGGCGAAGAGTCAAACCCTGAATTTGCAACAGCAAAACAGGCAAGTGACGATGCAGCCGTAACTCTTCAGTCAGCTCAGGAAACGCTGGCAGCCACCCCAGCGGAAATAGAGGGCCCTGCGGATCCTGATAATCCAGGAGCCGACCCTGTGATGATAGTTCATCCGAATTACTTGACAGCACAAACTGTTGTTGACGATGCTCAACTGGCGTTTGACGCAGCAGAATCTGTTTTTACGACAACTCCTGAGACTCTAGTAACCGAAGATAAGCCTAATCCGGCTTATGAAACGGCTAAGAGCCAAGCAGCAAATCTCCAGGCTAGCGTTAGGGCACTCGAACAACAACAGTCAAGTGCTCCAGCAGAAGCACCGCCGGTTGTAAATCCTGAAATGACAGCTGCGTACGCTGACAAGTCTGAGTATGAATCGATACTCAAAGATCTCGAAAATCAATACACATTAGATTCTCAAGCCCTCGGCGATAAAGTGAGTGCCGGAGGAGAATCTATTAATGTTTCGAATGTCGAATCAGATCTCGAATCAAAAGTTCAACAAGCAGACCAAATACTTCGAGATCAATTAGCTTTAATAGATTCTGAACAACTCGGATCCGGTGACAAATCCGGAACGATCACTGAACTTGAACGCCAGATTAAGGCATTAGAAGATCAGGCGCGTGCACTCGAAAAAGAAGAACAAATTTACCATCGAACACGTGAGATGAATGGTAAAGATATACGTGCGCAAATTCGATCTCTCGAAAACGAACAGATTGATCCGTTGCGGGACGCACAAAAAGAAATTGAGAGAGAACGTAGGCCGTTGCGTAAGCAACAAATGGTTATCGATCGAGAGCAAATGACAATGCAAGATCAGTGGGCAGCGCTTGAAGAGCAACGACAACCACTTGAAGAAGCTCGTCAGGAAATGCAAGAAGTTGCATGGCGCGAAATGGAAAAGTGGGAACGGAGCCGCTTTGACGAGGCTGATGATCAAGCCACCCAAGCACGCAATGATCTGGAAAATGAAAGAACAACAGTTCAGTGGGAACTGGAAGATCAGATGTACGCGCTAGAGGACAAGCGAGGTGACGTGGAAGACGCTTTCTATGAGGAACGTGATACACGTATAGTCGAGCTGCAAGAGAAGCAAGACAGCCTACGTGAAGAAAGAATGCTCCCATTAGAAATTGAGGCACAAGAACTAGACGATCAGATTGCCGTAAAGTGGGAAGCCCTTGATGCACTTTATGAAGCTCAGCGTGGGTTGAAAGATGAGATCTCGGAGCTTGAAATAGTTGTTAGAGATCTCGATCGCCAAGCCGAGTTTGGAGTCCTAAGCGTTATTGCAGGTGCACTATCTGCTGCCGAAGAAATAGAGAAGTCAGGTGGAAGTTCCGTAGCTTTCGAGAGCCTACTTCCTGATATTGGAATTGGAAACTAGTTTCTAGAATATACGGCGGCGCTACACCGCCGTAACTACCTAACTCCCTTGCGAGCCTGTAACGCTTTTTGTATCAATGCTCTAGGTCTTTGACTGCCTATTGAATACTTAACTCGTTACAGTTCTATTTGCAGGGGAGTTGGTTTTTAAATTTGAGGTGATTCACGGGGCCACTTGATCACTAAATCCTTTGAGTGATTACTTATCTTCTGGACTCTCAAGCGGTTGTAGGACTCCGATTTACCTGGAAACTTGGCCTCGTACCATGTCAGCAGTTCTGCTTCTGAGGGGCCGGATTGAAGTAGTTCAAAGACTGTTTGGAAGTAATTGATGCTTCGATTCGGCCCTTTGGTTGCAGGTCTCCTGGGTCCAAAAAGGGTAGCCTCTTCAAGGACCACAGCTTTAACATTCCCTGGTGGCTCAGCCATGAGCTCCATCACGTTGCCACCTCCCATCGAATGTCCCCAAACCACTGTTGGACCCTGGCAAACCTTTTCGAGAACGAACCGGATGTCCCGAGCGTGGTCTTCGCGGTGGTAGTGGCCGGGAGTGTGTCCGGAAAATCCGTGCCCCCGCTGATCGATAGTCACCACACGGTGATGTTTCGTGATCGCATCGTAGATCCCTATGAAGCCATCTCGCCGATCGGTCACCCCGTGCAACAGCAGTATGTCAGGGCCGTTGTTTGGACCTATCGAGTAGCCGATCTAGACCTCGCCGGTGTCAATCTTGTGGTCGGTAAAACCTTTTAGAAGAAGATCTATTGTTTTGTTTTCATTACTCGAATTTGGAAAGCGTTAGTTTTGCTGCAATTTATCGAGCCAGGGGAGAACGACAGGAAGTAATAGATCTGTGTGTTCTCGGTTGATGTTGTGACCTGCACCGATGATCTTTTCGACTGTGAAATTTTCTCGGTCAGGGATTATTTGGGCGAGATATTCATCGGTATTGTTTCCACCGGCGTTGGGGTCGGCCTGCATGAACAAAACGGGACAATCGATTTTTGAAAGTATCTCGCCGGGATCACCACCGCCTCGACGAGTACCTTCGACGGAAGCACGAATTATCTCCGTGTCCATCTGTAGGAGACATTCGGCCTTCCACGGGGCAAAGTACTCCGGTTGTTTGGGACTGAGTTCCTGGAGCTTTGACGCCATTTCTTCAGCGGTTATTCCGGATTCGATGAGTTTTAAGTGGGCGCTGAATATGTTGCCGGTTGCACTCGCCGCACCAGGTCGACGAGAAGCCCCACCGCCCATTCCGGAATCTTCAAGCACAAGCGCAATCGCGAGTTCGGGGTTCTCCGACACCGTCGATGCGGCGTTTCCTCCACCCATTGAGTGTCCCCACAGGATAGAAGGCTCTTTGCAGACGTTTTCGAGGATGAACACTACGTCGCGAACTTGATTTTCACGAGTGTACTCGCCCGGGGTGTGGCTTGAGTATCCATGTCCTCGTTGGTCCATGGTGACAATTCTATGGTTCTTCGACAAAGGGCCCACAACATTGATGAAGCCATCTCGTCGGCTTGACATTCCATGAAGCAACAGCAAGGTTGGCCCGTTGTCAGGTCCGACAGAATATCCAATCTCGATCGCACCAGAATTTATGGTGTGGTGCGTAAATCCGTCTAGTAGCAGTCCCATGAGCTATCTCTTTCTGTTTGTGCTGAAATTATTGCGGGTTGACGACTGTTAGCCATTGCCGACGAGGATTCGGTAGACGTCGTCGTTGGGATCGCCCGCCCTCATAAACCCATCTTCAACGGTTCTGTCAGAACTCAGCGTCGGGGCAGAATAGCATCGTTCCTCATTTACTATTACCTCCATTCACGTTCGATAATCCTTATCCATAAAAAGCAGTACGATGTCCCTCAAACGATTACTAGT
>ERZ890510.1220-NODE-1220-length-17321-cov-6.756226_pt1 | contig 17321 bp, 19 predicted proteins | sample MGYA00521265_ERZ890510 | MGnify/ENA primary metagenome ERZ890510 (study PRJEB32303, sample SAMEA104408624) | aquatic metagenome | biome: Brackish water; feature: Chemocline; material: water | place: Baltic Sea | collected 2014-10-26T21:54:00 | depth 110 m ...
GCCGAAAAACTCGCCGCGAACGAAAAGCAAATCGTCGCCGAGATGGTCGCCGTGGCCGTGGGTGACCAGGACCAGGTCGACCTTGCCGATTTTGCTGAGGTCCTTGAGCTCGGGCGGCGTCTTGGTGGCGCCCAGGATCCAGGGGTCGATCATGATCACCTTGCCGCCGGGCGTGGTGAGCTTGAAGGCAGCCTGGCTGTACCACAGCAGTTCGGCCTTGCCCTGGGCGTTGACGGTGCCTGCGAAGGCCAAGCACGCCGCGGCTGCGACGAAAAGAAGACGAAAGAACATGAGCGTGCTCCCCGATTGTTTCGCCTAGCCTAGCATCGTTTTTCGCAGCGAAAGAGCGCACTTTCCTGTGAGCCACCGATCGCCCAACATGTGCGCCGCACAATAACCAGGGGGATGGCCGACCGATGAGTATCAAGGGCAAGGCCTATATTGCCGGCATCTACGAGCACCCGACGCGGCTCGCCAAGGATATCTCGCTGGCGCAAATTCACGCCCAGTGCGCCAAGGGCGCCTTGGAGGACGCCGGCCTCACCAAGGATGATGTCGACGGCTATTTCTGTGCCGGCGACGCGCCCGGCCTGGGGCCGATGTCGATGGTCGAATACATGGGGCTGAAGCCGCGTCATGTCGATTCGACCGACACAGGTGGCTCTTCCTATGTGCTCCATGTCGGTCATGCCGCCGAGGCGATTGCCGCGGGCAAGTGCAAAGTGGCGCTGATCACGCTCGCCGGCCGGCCGCGCGCCGAGGGTATGGCGACCGGCACGGTGCCGCGCAGCCGCGGCGGCACGCCGACCCCGGACGAACCCTTCGAGTTTCCCTACGGGCCGACGGTGGTGAACATGTACGCCATGTGCGCCATGCGCCACATGCACGAGTACGGCACGACCTCCGAGCAGCTCGCCTGGATCAAGGTCGCGGCCTCGCACCATGCCCAGCACAACCCGCATGCGTTGATGCGCGACGTGGTGACGGTGGAGCAGGTGGTGAATTCGCCGATGATCTCCGATCCGCTGCACCGACTCGACTGCTGCGTCATCACCGACGGCGGCGGCGCGATCGTGGTCGTGGCGCCGGAGATCGCGGCCAAGCTCAAGCGGCCCAAGGTCAAGCTGATCGGGGCCGGCGAGTTCGTGAAGACCCAGATGGGCGGCAAGGTCGATCTCACCTACTCGGGCGCGCGCTTCAGCGGTGCGGCGGCCTTCGCCGAAGCCGGCGTGAAGCCCGCCGACATCAAATACGCGTCGATCTACGACAGCTTCACCATCACCGTGCTAATGCAGCTCGAAGACCTCGGCTTCTGCGAGAAAGGCAAGGGCGGCGCCTTCGTGGCCGACGGCAACCTGATCGCCGGCACCGGCAAGTTGCCGTTCAACACCGACGGCGGCGGGCTGTGCAGCAACCACCCGGGCAATCGCGGCGGTCTTACCAAGGTGCTGGAGGCGGTCCGGCAATTGCGCGGCGAGGCTCATCCCGCCGTACAGGTGAAGAACTGCAATCTTGCCGTCGCGCACGGGACCGGCGGCTCGCTCGGCCTGCGTCACGGCAGCGCCACCGTCATTCTGGAGAGGGAGTAAATCATGGCCGCCCAGGAAACCAAGGAGCGCAAGCTGCCGGCGCCGGCCGTGAGCCAGGAGACGCAGGCCTATTGGGATGCCGCCGCCAAGGGCAAGCTGCTGGTGCGCAAGTGCATGGGCTGCGGCCAGGCGCATCATTATCCCCGTACGATCTGTCCTTTCTGCTTCAGCGACAAGACCGAGTGGATCGAGGCGTCGGGCAAGGGCACGATCTATTCCTACAGCGTCATGCGCCGCGCCCCGGTGCCCTACGCCATGGCCTACGTCACGCTGGCCGAAGGCCCGCGCATGGTGACCAACATTGTCGACTGCGACTTCGACAAGCTGAAGTGCGAGCAGCCGGTGAAGCTGGTCTTCAAGCCGACCGACGGCGGCCCGCCGCTGCCGATGTTCACGCCGGCCTAACGGGCGACGTCGAAGATGTAGCGGTCGGGGCGCAGGAGCGCCGCGCGGGCGCCGTGCCGTGCCAGCCATTCCGACCCGACGCCAGGCAGCAGCACGGCGTCCGGCCTGAGATGGGTCAGCAATGCCGTCTCGCCCACGATGGCGAAGCGTTGCCCGATCGCCTCATCCATCAAGCGGCCGTCGTCGAGGCGGGGTTGTGGAAAGATCATGCCGGCCGGCGGTGGCGCGTCGGCACGGCAGCCGGGGCCGAGCTGTGACTGCGGGAAATCAAAGGTCTCGGTGCCGGCGGTGAAGCGTCGGTCGCGCTCGGCAACGACGGCTGGGTCGGTGGCCTGGATAACGGCGCCCAGCCGCACCGCCAGTTCGATGAACTCCGTGACGTGCGGCCGGCGTTCGCTCTCATACGTGTCGAGCAGCGCGTCGGACGCGCCGTCCTTTATGATCGCGGCAAGCTTCCAGGCAAGATTCGAGGCGTCGCGCATGCCGGCACACATGCCCTGGCCGAGGAAGGGCGGCGTCTGGTGGCAGGCATCGCCCGCCAGCAGCAGGCGCCCCTTGCGCCAGCCTTCCTGCACCACTGAATGGAAGGTATAGACGGCGGCACGTTCGATCCGCGCATCCTCCGGCCCGAGCCAGCGGGCGATCATCGGCCAGAAGATCGCCGGTTCGGTCAGCCGTTCCGGATCGTCGCCCGGCATCAGCATGATCTCCCAGCGCCGACGCCGGCCGTTGACGTTGACCAGCGTCATCGGCCGCGCCGGGTCGCAGAATTGTAGCGAATGAAGCGGTAGCGCCTGTGCGCGCGGACTGTCGGGGTCGCACAGCAGGTCGACGACCAGCCAGGGCTGGTGCATCCCAAGATCGACCTGGCGGCTGCCGATGGCGCGGCGCACCAGCGAACGCGCGCCGTCGCAGCCGACGACAAATCGCGCCGCGAGTTCGTCGATTGAGCCGATTTCCCGGCCGAGATGGACCTGAATGCTGGTGAAGCGCGTCAGGCCGTCGCGCAGGATCTCTTCGAGAAGTGGCTGATGAAAGTACCAGCTTCCCGACCAACCCTGCGGTCCTGGTCCGTCAGTGCCTTGGCGAACCAGAATGGTGCGTCCGGAAGGATCCTCGAAGCGGGCGCCGTACGGCGAGGGCCGGCAGGCCCCGGCGATGCGGTCGGCAAGGCCTGCCGCCTGAAAAATGCGCATGACCTCGCCGTCGAAATGTACGGCGCGCGGCAATGCATGGACCTCGTGCTCACGGTCGTAGATGTCGACCGTAAGGCCGGCCTGGCCCAGCAGGTTCGCAAGCAGCGCGCCGACTGGCCCGCAGCCGACGATGGCAACGTCGGAGCGTGCTTGCATGGGCGGTTTGTCCAGGGAAGGGTGGGCCATGATGATAGAGCAGGATGGCGCAGCCTGTGCTAGTGGATTGTAAATGTCGAACCTCGATCCCGTCACGCTGACCGTCATCCAGAATGGCCTGATCCAGGTCTGCAATGAAATGGATCTTGCCTTCGTGCGCGCGGCCTTCTCGCCGGTCATTTCCGAAGGTATGGACCGGTCCGACGGAATCTACGACACCGTCGACGGTTCGCTGATCGCCCAGGGCGAACTCGGCCTGCCGGTGTTCGTCGGCACCATGCAGTTCTCGACCCGCGCCGTGATCGAGCGGGTGAAGACCCACTACGCCGGCAAGGTCGATCCAGGCGATGTCTTCATCGTCAACGATCCCTATCTCGGCGGCACGCACTTGATGGATGTGCGGTTCGTAAAGCCGTTTTTCTACAAGGGCGAGCTGTTCGCCTGGCTCGCCAACACCGGCCACTGGCCGGATGTCGGCGGCATGGTACCCGGCGGCTTCTCTGCCAGCGCCACGGAAGTCGAACAGGAAGGGCTTCGTCTGCCGCCAGTGAAATTCTTCAAGAAGGGAGAGATGGATCAGGAGATCCTCTCGATCATACTTTCCAATATCCGCATCGCCGACCAGCGCATCGGCGACATCAAGGCGCAGGCCGCGGCATTGACCACCGGCGAGGTGCGATTGACCGAGCTGATCGACCGCTACGGGCGTGAGGTCGTGCGCGCGGCGATCGCCGAGATGCGCCATCGTGCCGAGCGTCAGATGCGGGCCAAGATCGCCGAGATTCCCGACGGCGTCTACGAAGGCACTTCGCAGGTCGACAGCGACGGCGTCGTCGACCAGCCGCTCACGATCAGGATGAAGATCACCAAGAAGGGCGACGAACTGCTCTTCGACATGACCGGTTCGAGCCCGCCTTGCCGCGGGCCGATGAACAGCGTCATCGCCACCACCAAGTCGGCAATTTACCTGGCCATCAAGCACGTCTTTCCCGAGGTGCCGATCAATGCCGGCACCTTCGAGCCCCTGAAGATCGTCGAGCCGGAGGGCACGTTCCTGTACGCGCGATACCCGCGGCCGGTGTCGGGCTGCGCCGCCGAAGTGAGCCAGCGCATCGCCGAGGCGGTATTTGCGGCGCTGACCCACGCCATTCCCGATCTCCTGTTTGCCGCGCCTGCCGGCACGTCGGGCAATCTCGGCATCGGTGGCCACGATCCCGAGCGCGGCCGCAGTTACATAATGTATCTCTTCACCGGTGGCGGGTATGGCGGTTTCCTGGGAGGCGATGGCCTCAGCAACGGCTGCTCGACCATCGGCATCTCCAAGATGCCGCCGGTCGAGGTGCTCGAGCAATTCTATCCGATCCTGTTCGAGGAGTTCTCCCTGCGCGAGGGTTCCGGCGGAGCCGGTGAATTCCGCGGCGGCTTCGGCATCAACTACGCCATCAAGCTTCGGCGTGGTGAGGCGCGGGTTTCCATGGTGATGGATCATGGCCGCACCGGCCCCCAGGGTGCGCTGGGCGGTGCCGCGGGTGGCGTCAACACAGTAGCGGTGACCCAGGGCGGCAAGACCTATCGCCCACCGCACCTCTCCAAGGACCAGGACATCGAGATCGGCGTTGGCGACGTGGTGCGTGTGTCGACGCCGGGCGGCGGCGGTTACGGCGATCCGGCCAAGCGCCATGCCGCGTCGATTACCCGTGACGTGGCGCGCGGCTACTACACCGCAGAGCAGGCGCGCGAGAAATTCGGTCTTCGGTCCACCACGATATGAGCCTGCTCAGACGACAGGCCCTTGCTGTCCCGCTGGCGGTGGCGGTGGCGGGCAATGCCGAAGCCCAGACCGGGTGGATTGTCGTACGTGACGTCGACAACGTTTTTCTGGTCGATATGCCGGGCACGCCAACCTACAAGGTGATCGATACCGCAACGCCCGCCGGCACGCCCTTCGTCTATCATTCCTACAGTCTCGAATATCGCCGACTCGCGTTCGTGGCGCAGACCGCACTCTATCCTGCGGGTTTCGATGTCTCGCAGCCGCGCCTCAATCTGCAGGGCGTGCTCGACGATCGCGCTCAGCGTCTCGAGGGCGGCAAGTGGAGCAAGACCGACTGGCGTCAGGTGCAAGGGGCCCCGGGCGTCGAGTCGATCGGGCCGATCGCCGGCGGCAAGGCGTTGCGCCAGCTCGTGTTGTTGAAGGGCCACCGCTACGTATCGCTCGGCTATCTCGGGCCGGCCGATGCCATGCGGGCGCCCGAGGCCGAGCGCTTCTTTCGTTCGCTGAGGCTGCTCGCATGATCAGGCCGCGCATAAAAGTCCTGGCCCTGGGCGGCACCATCGCCACACGGCCCGATGCCTCGGGCGCCATGCAGATGGGACTGGGCGCCGACGATCTCGTGGCGGCCGTTCCCGCCCTCGCCGCGCTGGCCGAGATTGAAGCGGAAACCGTGTCCAAGGTGGGCAGCCACTCGCTCGGCTTCGACCAGATCCATGTGTTGGCGGCCAGGATCGCGGAGCTCGACGCCGACGGCGTGATCGTGACGCAGGGCACCGACACACTCGAGGAGGCCGCGTTTCTGCTCGACCTTCTGGTCGATCGCGACATTCCGGTGATCGTGACGGCGGCAATGCGCAATCCCGCGCTCACGTCGCCCGACGGTCCGGGCAATCTGCTTGCTGCCGTGCGTGTCGCTTGCGATCCATGGATACGGGCACATGCCAAGGCATTGGGCGTAATGGCGGTGATGCTGGACGAGATCTACGCCGCCGCCGACGTGGTGAAGGTCCATCCGACGCGCATGAACGCCTTCGTCGCTCCCCAGACCGGTCCGCTGGCCGCGTTGGTTGAGGATCGTGTGGTGCCGCTGTCGCTGCCGGTGCGCGATGCGATAGTCTTGGCGCGGGCGCGGCTTGGCGACGCATCCCGCGGCAAGGCACAGCCGGTGGCGCTTCTCTGGCTGGGACTCGACGAGCCCGGTTTCGTGATCGAAGCCATGAGCGAGCACCGCGACCATTTGGGCTATCGCGGCGCCGTGCTGGCCGCGATGGGCGGCGGGCACGTGCCGGAACGCATGGCACCGCTCGTGACGCGGCTTGCCGCCCTGTTGCCCACGGTTGTTTCGCCACGTGCCGGCGCCGGGGGACCGATGCTGCGACAGACTTACGGTGGCCCCAGCTCCGAGATCGCGCTACGCAAAGCAGGCCTGATCTGGGGCGGGCGGCTGCAGCCGCTCAAGGCGCGTGTGCTGCTGGAAACCTGCCTGCGGGCCGGTCTTGGACGTGCGGTCATCGCCGAGGTGTTCGACGCGTTCGGCTAGCGTCGCGATGCCATAACCTTTGTGCGAGGTGAAGGTCATGTTCGAAGCCCTCGACGCAGTTCTGCTGGCGCGACTGCAGTTTGCCTTCACCGTGTCGTTTCATTTCATTTTTCCGTCCTTCTCGATCGGGTTGGCGAGCTATCTTGCCGTACTCGAAGGCCTGTGGCTGTCGACCGGCCGCCAGATCTATCTCGACCTGTTCAAGTATTGGCTGAAGATCTTCGCGCTCGTCTTCGGCATGGGGGTGGTATCGGGTATCGTCATGTCCTACCAGTTCGGCACCAACTGGTCGGTCTTCTCCGACAAGGTCGGTCCGGTCATCGGTCCGCTGATGGCTTATGAAGTGCTGACCGCCTTCTTTCTCGAGGCAGGCTTCCTCGGGGTCATGCTGTTCGGCATGAATCGCGTCGGCCGTACCCTGCATTTCACGGCGACGCTTGCCGTGGCAGTCGGGACGTTCATTTCGGCGTTCTGGATCCTGGCGGCCAACAGCTGGATGCATACGCCGACCGGCCATGTCATCAGCGCCGGCGGTCAGTTTGTTCCGGCCGACTGGCTGGCCGTCATTTTCAACCCGTCCTTTCCTTACCGGCTCGTCCACACGGTTTTCGCGGCATATCTCACCACCGCACTGGTGGTGGGGGCGGTGGGGGCCTGGCATCTGCTGCGCGATCACCTCAACGACGGTGCGCGCGTCATGTTTTCCATGGCGATGGGCATGATCACCGTGGTTGCCCCGCTGCAGATTCTGGCGGGCGACCAGCAGGGTCTGAACACGCTTGAACATCAACCGGTCAAGGTCATGGCCATGGAGGGACACTTCCAGAGCTATGCCGACGGGGCGCCGCTGATCCTGTTCGGATGGCCCGACCAGACGGCGGGCGTGACGCGCTACGCGGTGGAGATTCCCAAGGCCTCGTCGCTGATCCTGAAGCACGCTCTCGATGCGCCGTTGAAGGGCCTCGACTCCGTCGATCGCAAGGAATGGCCGCCGGTGGCGGTCGTGTTCTGGTCGTTCCGTGTCATGGTGGGATTGGGCTTCCTGATCCTGACTCTTGCCGCCTTCAGTATGCTCGCGCGCCTGCGGAAGGGCCTTTACGACTGGCCGGTGCTGCATCGCTTCGCTGTGGCGATGGGACCGGCGGGTTTCGTCGCGGTGATCGCCGGGTGGGTGACAACTGAAGTTGGCCGGCAGCCTTATACTGTCTACGGCCTTCTGCGGACGACCGACTCGGTTTCGCGGTTGGATGCACCGGCGGTCGCGGCCTCGCTGTTGGCGTTCGTCGTCGTTTACTTCGTCGTGTTCGGCGCCGGCGTCTTCTACATCCTGAAGCTGATGAACCAGCCGCCACACCACGGAGAGGCCGGGCCGGAGCGTGGCGAGCCGGTCCGTGCGGTGGGCCTCATGGCTGGCCCGGCCATGGCGCGGCCCGGCATCGCGCCTCGGGACCGGGAGATCTGATCATGCCCTTCACCGTCGATCTGCCCACCGTCTTTGCCTTCGTCATCGCCTTCGCGATCTTCGCCTATGTCGTGATGGACGGCTTCGATCTCGGTATCGGCATCCTGTTTCCGGCACTTCCCGCCGGCCGCGAACGCGATAGCGCGATGAACTCCATCGCGCCGGTGTGGGACGGCAACGAGACCTGGCTGGTACTGGGCGGCGGCGGTCTGCTGGCGGCGTTCCCACTGGCCTATGGCATGATCCTGTCGGCGCTGTATGCGCCCATCATCGCCATGCTCCTGGCATTGATATTCCGCGGTGTCGCTTTCGAGTTCCGCTGGCGTGACCCTGGCCATCGCGCCGTCTGGGACGTCGCGTTCAACGTCGGCTCAGTGGTGGCTGCATTCGCCCAGGGCGTTACGCTGGGCGCCCTGTTGCAGGGCATCGCGGTCCAGGACCGCGGCTATGCCGGCGGGTGGTTCGACTGGCTGACGCCGTTCAGTCTGCTGGTGGGTGCAAGCCTCGTTTGTGGCTACGCGCTGCTGGGCGCCACCTGGCTGATCATGAAGAGCGAAGGACCGCTGCAGGCACGCTGTTACCGGCTTGCATTCCCGCTGGGTATCGGTGCCATCCTCGCGATGGCAGCTGTGAGCGCCTGGACGCCGTTCCTGCGCGAGGCCTACTGGCTGCGCTGGTTCGCCTGGCCGCAGGTTCTGTTCACCGCCCAGGTGCCACTGCTGGTGGCCATCGTGTCAGTCGCCTTCCTGGTCGGCTTGCATCGGCGGCACCACTACACACCATTTCTGATGGCGCTGGCGCTGTTCACGCTGGGCCTCGCGGGGCTCGGAATCAGCCTCTATCCCTACGTCGTGCCGCCGGCTGTCTCGATCTGGGATGCCGCTGCGCCCGATGTCAGCTTGAGGTTCATGCTGCCGGGTGTGCTGGTGATGGTGCCGGTAATCCTCGCTTACACCGGCTATTCGTACTGGGTCTTCCGCGGCAAGACCGGTCATGAAGGCTACCACTAAGGTGAAGACGACGGCGCGGCAGTTCCTGTGGTTCGTCGGCCTGTGGGCCGGGGGTGTCGGAGTGACCGCGCTGGTCGGCTACGGCATCAAGCTGTGGCTGCGCTGAGCCTGGGTCAGACCATGCGCCGCGTCGGTCGGCAGTTGAAGGCGAGCGGCCGGGCGCTGCCGCCATTCTCGCGCAGAGTGGCAAGATCGTCGCGGCCGGCCCATTCGTTGGTGGCATCGACATAGCGGAAGCCCTGATCGGTCGGCTGGTATTCCAGACGCCACGTCCTGCCATCGAGAGTCACCGAGGCGCGGTTCTTGGCATAGACTACAGCCACTTCCTTGCGGCCATCGCAGACGTAGGCGATGCCATGCGGTGTCGGATCGTCCGCCGGGGGGCGCACGATCAAGTTCGTAACCGGTTGTTGCTCCGATACGCAGGCACCCAGCAGGGCGATCGTTAGAATCGACAGGCGCTTCATCCTGCGCTTTCCTCCCGTGGACGGCACCTTAAGGAAATCGGGGGAACGTGCAAATGCCACTCTTCAAACTGCGTGATGGTGCGGAACTCTACTACGAAAAGCACGGCAGTGGCCCGCCGTTGTTCCTTGTACCCGGTCTGGGCGGCGATGGCCGTTTCTGGGATGCCAATGTCGAGGGACTTGCCAAACGCTTCGCCGTGATCGTGCACGACCACCGCGGCACCGCGCGCAGTACCCTTTCGCGGATCAGCTACAGCGTCGAGCAGATGGCCGACGACGCGCTGCAGCTCATAGAAGGATTGGGATACGAGCGGGTGCACTGGTGCGGTCACTCGACCGGCGGTGCCATGGGCCAGGTACTGGCGATCGACCATCCCGGCCGCATCGACCATCTGGTGTTGAGTTCGACTTGGGCCCGGACCGACGCCTTCTTCCGCCGCCTGTTCGAGGTCCGGACGCTGATGCTCCGCGAGCTGGGGCCGGCGGCCTACCTGAAATCGAGTGCCCTGGCGCTCAATATGCCGGCCTGGGTGCGCGACCATGATGCCGATCTGATGGCAGCCGAAGCCAAAGCCAATGAGACCATTCCGATCCCGGAGATTGTCCTGTCGCGCATTGCGGCCATCGTGGCTCACGACCGTCAGGAACAACTGCAGAAGGTGCGCGCACCGACCCTTGCCCTTTGCGCCCGCGATGACACCGTGACGCCGCTCTATTTCACGGAAGATCTGGTGCGGCTGATTCCGGGCGCCCGGGCCTACGTGTTGGCGGACGGCGGCCATGCATATCCGAACGTGCACGACGCGGAGTTTCGTCGTGTAATGACGTCCTTCCTGTTGGAGTCCTGACGACCATGAATATCGAGCCCAAGATCGCCGCCGCAGCCGCCGAACTCACCGCCATCCGGCGCGATATCCACGCCCATCCGGAACTGGGCTTCGAGGAGGAACGCACCAGCACCATCGTCGCCCAGAAGCTCAAGGAGTGGGGTCTGGAGGTCACGACCGGCATCGGCAAGACCGGTGTCGTCGGCACCATCCGGGTCGGCAACAACCCGCGCGCCATTGGACTTCGGGCCGACATGGATGCGCTGCCGATGGACGAGCTCAATACCTTCGATCACCGCAGCCAGCACAAGGGCCGCATGCATGCCTGCGGCCACGACGGCCACACCACCATGCTGCTTGGCGCCGCCAAGTATCTTTCGGCGACGCGCAATTTCGACGGCACGGTGCATCTCATTTTCCAGCCCGCCGAAGAAGGCCGTGGCGGCGCCGAGGCGATGGTCAAGGACGGGCTGTTCGACAAGTTTCCCTGTGAACAGATATTCGGCATGCACAATCGGCCGAAGCTCGATGTCGGCAAGTTCGCCATCCGCTCTGGACCGCAGATGGCGGGCGGCGGTCTGTTCGACATCCACATCACCGGCAAAGGCGCGCACGGCGCCCGTCCGGAAACCGGCATCGACCCGGTGATCATCGCCACCCAGATCATCTCGGCGCTGCAGAGCGTTGTGTCACGCAATGTGGCGCCGCTCGACTCGGCGGTGATATCGGTCACGCAGATGCATTCCGGCGACGCCTACAACGTCATCCCGCAGGAGGCAGTGCTGCGCGGCACCATCCGTGCCTTCCGCAAGGAGACGATGGCGCTGGTCAAGGAGCGTATCGAGACCATTTCATCGGGTATTGCCCGCACGCTGGGCGGCACGGCCAAGGCCGACGTGCGCGTCGTCTTCCCGCCGCTGGTCAATGACCGTGACGCGGTGAAATTCATCGCCGATGTCGCGGCCGAGATCGTCGGTGCGGAGAACATGAACCGCGAGGGCCCCTACGTCATGGCGTCGGAGGACTTCTCCTACATGCTGGAAAAGGTCCCCGGTGCCTTCATCAACATCGGCAACGGTGGCGGCGAGGGCGGTTGCGAGGTCCACAATCCCAGCTACGACTTCAACGACGATATCATCACCCTGGGCGCCACCCTGTGGTCGCGCGTGGTGGAGAAGAAGCTGGCGAAGGACGCGCGTTGATCGTTCTGTGGAGCGACTATGTGAGCCCCTACGCCTTCGTCGCCAAGGCGTGGGCCTACGAACTCGAAGCCGACTACGACGTCCCGGTCGTGTGGCGGCCCTATACGCTCGATATCGCCTCTTTCCAGGGATCGGTGGCCGAGCGCGATGCCCATCACTGGCGGCGGGTGCGCTACGCCTACATGGATGCGCGCCGCTACGCCAACAAGCAGGGCCTCGTGCTGATGGGGCCGAAGAAGATCTTTTATGCCCGACCGATCAATGCAGGCATGCTTTACGCCCAGAAGCATGGCGTCTTCCGCGCCTATAACGACCTTGCCTTCGACCGCTTCTGGCGCCGCAAGCTTGATCCGGAGAGTCAAGAGGCCGTTGCCGCGGTGCTCATCGAAGCGGGGGCGGCGCCGGGTTTCGAGGACTTTCTCGCAGGCGAAGGTGGTGCCGAGCATGACGGGCTGCGCGGCGAGGCCGAGGCGTCGGGCGTGTTCGGCGTGCCGACCTTCGCCTTCGACGGCGAGCTGTTCTGGGGCGGTGACCGTATCGGCCTGTTGCGCGAACGCCTCGACGAAAAGGGCGTGAAGCGGCGCCCAAAGCTTCGTTGACGCAGATCAATCGGTATCGGCCAACGGTGCCCGTGCCCGCGCGGCATTCTCGGCGAACTCCGGACCCTGTTGACTGGCCGCGTGCGGCGTCGCGTCGGGCTGTTGCACGGACGGCCCGCCGAGACGGGCGTGAAGCAGCGCCATGCCGTGCGCCTACGCGTCTTGTGGCGGGTCGAGCGTGCGGTCGATGCGCTGGTGCAGGGTTTTTACCTCGCCGCGCTGCCGGCGTGTCCGGTCCTTGAGCAGACGCTTGGCGCGGCGGAACGCGTCGTTGACGGCGAATTGCGGGCTGGAGAAGCGGTCGTCCGCCTGCGGCGTATGGTCGATGTTGATGTCGATCCCGCCCGGCAGGGTGAGGTGGATGTTGGCGCTGTAGAGGTCGCTGCTGCGATGGTGCTTGCCGGGAATCCGGATCACCACGTGGCACCCCGTCAGCCGGCCGTACAGCATTTCCAGGACATCGACGTGCCCGGCGATCATCTGGCTCAGGGCGTGGCTTGTCTCGCCGCCTTGGAAGCTGATCCTCAGAGGTGTTTCCATGCGGGTCCCTCCCTGCGTGATCCTGCCATCCCTTTTGACGTGGGAAGCGGGAGGCCGGATGCAAGCGGCCAGGACAAGACTTTCGCCGGCAGGTCGCGTGCGGCGGGACGGTCGTCAGGCACACGCCGCTCCGCGGTGCCGATGGAGATTTCGTGGACGCTCGGTTTTTCCGGCGGTGGATAGTCGTGGAATGGGTCTTGGCTTTCAGCCACCGGGAAAGGCGGGGATCAGTCGCCCGCGGCGGCGCGATGTTCCGGCGTAAGAGCGGGAGGCGTGCGCACGACCCGGTGCGTCACCATGCGGTGATGCAGCCCCCGCACCGTATCGCTTCCTCGGGTCATGCAGAGCCATGGGAAGAAACCATGCACGAAGCAGGCGAGCGCGCCAACCAGCATGCGGCTGCCAAAACCGAAGGCCATACCCATGTGCTGGAAGTAGGTCTCGTTGACCGCGGCGGGGTGATCGGTGAATCGGCGGATCATCATTGAATTCTATCAATCACTTCGGGAAACGGCTTGCTACCTTTGCGCGATTCGGCCCAGAATTGAGGAAATCATTCTAAAGGATAATCGATGTCCGCGAAATTATCGCTGGATTCCTTCGACAAGAAGATTTTGGATTGCCTGCAGGACAACTCGGACATGCCTCTGGCCGAGATCGCCCGCCGGGTCGGCCTGTCGACTACGCCGTGCTGGCGTCGCATCAACCGATTGCAGGAGCAGGGCATCATCCGAGCCCGGGTGGCGCTGTTGAACCGCAAGGCGGTCAATGCGGGCGTGACGGTGTTCGTGGCGGTTCGCACCGCCCAGCACAACGCCCAGTGGCTCGGTCGTTTCGCCAAGGCCATCGCATCGTTTCCCGAGGTCATGGACTGCTACCGCATGAGTGGCGAGATCGACTATCTGATCCGTCTCGCGCTTCCCGATATCGAGGCCTACGACGCCTTCTACAAGCGCCTGATCGCGAGGGTCGAACTTTCCGACGTCACCTCCATGTTTGCCATGGAGGAGATCAAGTCCACCACGCGGCTCCCGCTCTCCTACCTCCCCTAGCGTCGGGCGGGCGCGGCCTCTAGGATCGACTTTGCGCCTTGAAGGGCGTATCCGCACAATAATCCGCAGGGGAAACGATGACCACGGGCCCGAATACTGGCAAGAACCGCAAGAAGGTGCTGATCGTCGGGCGTATGCCGCAAGCCGGGCTCGACGCCTTGAAGAAGCGCGACGATGTCGATTTCGAAATCCTGACCGACGATTCCGCCGGCAAGCTGCATCCCGCCTTGAAGGACGCCAACGCCGTAACATTGGGCGGCACGGCCTTCCGCAAGGCCGAACTCGACGCCGCACCGGGCATGTTGGTGGTGGCCCGTCTCGGCGTCGGCTACGACGCCGTCGAGATCCCCGCGCTCAATAAGCGCAAGGTTCCGTTGATGACTACCGGCATCGCCAACTCCGTGTCGGTGGCCGAGCATGCCATGTACATGTTGCTGGCGTCGGCCCGTCTGGTGAAAAAGTCCGACCGCTTCGTCCGAGACAATGCCTGGGGCGACCGGCTCTCCGACCTGCCGGCGGATTTGTCGGGTAAGGCGATCCTCGTGGTCGGTATGGGTCGCATCGGCTCCCGCACGGTCAAGCGCTGCGTCGCCTTCGAGATGGACGTCCATGTCCTCGATCCCAACATTTCCGACGCTGATATCAAGAAGGCCGGCGCCGCCAAAGTCACCGACCTCAAGGCCATCCTGCCCAAGGTCGATTTCGTCTCGGTCCACTGTCCCAAGTCGCCCGAAACGGTGAACATGTTCAATGCCGAGACGATCGGGCTGATGAAGCCCGAGGCGTTCCTGGTGAACACCGCGCGCGGCGGCATCATCAACGAGGAAGCGCTCTACCAGGCGCTAGCCAAGGGCAAGCTGCGTGGTGCCGGCCTCGACGTGCTCGACAAGGAGCCGCCCGATCCGGCCAACAAGCTGTTCGGCCTGGAGAACGTGATCTTCAGCCCCCACATGGCCGGCGTCACCAAGGAGGCGAGCGACCGCATGGCGGTCACCGCCATCGAGAACATCCTGAGCGTCTTCGACGGTCGCGTGAACGCCGCCAATGTCGTGAACAAGGAAGTGCTGGGCTGACGCTCAGCCTAGCACCAGGCCCTCGATCTCGTCGTCGGTCGGGAACCGGCCCGTCGCGCTACGGGAGTATTTCAAGGTGCCGTCGATAGTGATGTCGAACTGGCCGGATCTGCCGGGTTTCAGTTCGATGTCACGGGCGCCCGATTGTTCGAGGCGTTCCCTCACACGGAGGGCTTGCGGCTTGTAGCCTCAAGCGCCGCAGTATTCGATCAGGACTTTCATCCTGCTAAGGTGGCGGCATTGGCTCGCGTCATCAAGGGGGGCATTGGATGAAATACGGACCGCTCGGCCGTTCGGGCCTGGTCGTGAGCAGGATCTGCCTCGGCGGCAATTCGTGGGGGGCAAAGGGCCGCCGCGGCTGGGGCAAGTTCGACGAGGCCGAGGCGCCGGCCTACTTCAAGCGTGCGCTCGATGTCGGCATTACCTTCTTCGATACTGCCGATACCTACAATTACGGCCGCTCCGAGGAGATCATGGGCGCCACGCTCATGAAGATGGCCAAGCGCGAGGAATTCGTGCTGTCGACCAAGGTCGGCATCCGCATGAGCGATGTCGCCAACGACGTCGGCACTGGCCGCAAGCATCTCATGGCCTCGGTCGACGCCCAGCTCAAGCGCCTGCAAACCGACTATATCGATGTCTACCAGGTTCACCGCCTCGACCCGCACACACCGGTTGAGGAGACGATGTACTCGCTCGACCAGATCGTGCGCTCCGGCAAGGTCCGCTACATCGGCGGCTCGACCATGCCGGCGTACAAATTCGCCCAGATGGTGACGGTCGCCGACTGGAAGGGCTATGCGCGGCCGATTGCCATGCAGAATCTCTATAACCTGGTCCAGCGCGAGGAAGAGCGCGAGATGAACCGGCTCTGCGCCGAGCAGGGCGTCGGGCTCATTCCCTATTCGCCGCTGGCGCGAGGCTTCCTTGCCGGCAACCGGAGCAAGGAGGGTGGTGGCACGACGGAGCGCTCGAAGTCCGACGTGCAGGTCAGGGCCGGGACCTACCGCGACTGCGATTGGGAAATCATCAAGCGCCTCAAGAAGGTTGCCAAGGCCAAGGGTGCAACGCCGGCCCAAGTGGCGCTCGCCTGGCTGCTCGCCAAGCCGTACATGGGGGCGCCGATCATCGGTGCCACCGGCCTCGACCAACTCACCTCGGCCGCCCAGTCGACGGACATCGCGTTGACGCCCGAGGAATCGAAGCTGCTCGAACAGCCCTACGAATTCCGGGTGTCACCGGAGAACTGAGCCCGCCGCCTGATCGCCTGCGCGAACCAGAAGGCGAGCAGCGGCAGGAAGACCGCCGCCGCCCAGAACACAGGCGGCGCGCCCCAGCGGTCGACGATCGGCGCCGCAACCGGCACGCCGACCGCCTGGCCCAGAAAAAGGCAGAGCGCGAACAACGCCATGCCGGCGCCACGGGCCTCCGGCGCCATCTGCGTGCCGTGGGTCTGCAGGGTGTTGTGGAACATGTAGAACGACACGCCGGACACCACGATGGCGGCGAACTCGAACTCGGCCGATGGAGCAAGCGCCATGCCGGCGAAGGCAAGGCCGAGGCCCGTGCCGCCGCAGAGGCAAAGGCCGCGTTCGCCCAGCAGACGCACGAGGTGATGCGCCACCATCACATATGCGAATCCGCCGACGCCGAAGGCTGCGACCGCAAGACCGATGGCGGCGAACCCGAGGCCAAAGCGGTGATGGAGATCGGCGCCGACGAAGGTGAACGCCCCCCAGAACACGCCGCCTTCGAGGGCCACGACCACGATCACGGTGAGCGCCCAGCGCCGCCTGAGCACGCCCAGCATCTGGCTGAGCATCGAGCCCTGGGTGCGCGCGCCTGGGCGGGCTGTTTCGGGCCGGGCGCGCATGACGCCTAGCAGTGCGCCGCCGGCGGTTAGGTAGATCGCCGCCAGCACCCAGAACGCCGACCGCCAGCCCAACCAGTCGCCGATCGCGCCGCCCAGCGCGGCGCCGGTCATGAGGCCGAGGGTCTGGCCGGTGAGGAAGCGGGCGAGAGTGGCCTGGCGCCGCTCGTAGCCGACATTGTCGCCGACCCAGGCGATGGCCAGCGGAATGATGGCCGAACTGGCCGCGCCGGTGAGAAATCGGGCCAGCGTCAACATACCGAGCGAGACGGAGAGGGCGCTCAGCACGCAGCAGAGGGCAGCACCGGCGCAGGCAATCGCCACCACCGGCATCTTGCCGTAACGGTCGCCGATTGGGCCATACAGCAGCACAAAAACGCCATTGGCGAACAGGAATGCGGTGGCGGCGATCGAGGCGCCGCCGACGGTCACGCCGAACTCGAGGGTGAGTTGCACCAGAAGCGGATCGATGACGCGCATGTTGGCCGCCGACGCGAAGGCAGCCACCGACAGGAAGACGATGGCGAGGGTGGGCGCAGGCCGCGGCGGGGCGGCGGAG
>ERZ890510.1221-NODE-1221-length-17321-cov-5.027684_pt1 | contig 17321 bp, 10 predicted proteins | sample MGYA00521265_ERZ890510 | MGnify/ENA primary metagenome ERZ890510 (study PRJEB32303, sample SAMEA104408624) | aquatic metagenome | biome: Brackish water; feature: Chemocline; material: water | place: Baltic Sea | collected 2014-10-26T21:54:00 | depth 110 m ...
TCAAACCAAAGGCGAATGGCTTCGATGATACGTATCTCCGTGTGGCACGGCGACATGTCCGACAGTTACCTGCGCCGTATGGTGCAACTGGGTGCCGACTGTCTCGATTTCGGTCAGGGCGGGTTCTGGCCCGGGGTGAAGGAGCAGGGCTATCCGGATCTCGACCAGGTAAAGCTGATCTACCGGCGTGTGCGTGACTTCGGCCTCGATATCAATCGCGTCACGCTGCCGGACATGACCGACGAGTTCATCAACAACGGGCCTGGGGCGCAGAAGGAGCTGGACAACAGCTGTCGCGCCCTCGAGGTCTTTGCCGAAGCCGGGCTGCCCATCGCCCGTCAACGGTTGGCTGGGGACACCTTTCCGTGGCTCATGACCCGCTATCGGGCGGTGCATCGTGGTGGCTATCGCTCTCGTGGCGAGAGCCTGGGTATGACCAAGGAGCCGGCGCCGACACCGACGCAGGCAGAACTCGACCACTGGTGGGAGCGCTTTCTGACGGTCTATAGCAAACTCGTGCCCATCGCCGAAGAGACGGGCATCCGTCTGGCGATGCATCCGTCGGATACACCGAATGTGGATACGCCCTTCGGTACCCTCGGGTACCATCGCATTCTCGACGCCTTCCCGAGCCGGCAGGTGGGGTATCTGTACTGCTGCGGCACCCGGGCTGAAGCCGGCGGCAGTGCCCTGATCATGGATGAGATTCACAACTACGGGCGCAAGGGGCGGATCTTCACCCTCCACATGCGCAATGTGCGGGGCTCACTGGCGACGGCGGGCGCCTTCGAGGAAACCCTGCTAGATGATGGGGATATCAACTTCTTCAAGGTGATGAAGGAACTGCGCAATGTCGGTTTCGACGGTTGCATCAATCCGGATCACATTCCAACCCTCGAAGGTGACGGTGATGGTGTGCAGCACGGTCTGTCCTATTCGGTGGGGTACCTGAAGGCTTTGCTGGCAGCCCTGGCGGCTTCATGAAAAAGATCGCCGCGATCATCTCCATCTATCGTCCCGGATCACACGCCGACGTCATTATCGGCAAGTGGTTGCGTGCCTTCCCCACCGATGCGGGGATGTTGCCACCGCGCACGGAAATCGCCTCCATTTATCTGGACCAGGTGTTTGATGACGACATGGGTTGCGCCATCGCCAAGGCCTTCGGTGTGCCCGTGTACCAGAGCATCCCCGGGGCTCTGTGTCTGGGCGGCAAGGAACTGGCTGTTGATGGTGTGCTGTTGATCGGCGAGCACGGCGACTATCCCTTCAACGAAAAGGACCAGCAGCTCTACCCGAGGCGTCATTTCATGGAGCAGATCACCGGCGTCATGGCCAGCAGCGGCCGCAGTGTGCCGGTGTTCAACGACAAACATCTGTCGTGGCGCTGGGATGATGCCAAATGGATGGCGGATCGGGCCGCCGAACTGCACGCGCCGTTCATGGCCGGCTCATCGCTTGTGGTATGCTGGCGCAGCCCCTTTCTCGAACATGATCTCGACACCCCTCTGCGCGAGGCCGTCGCCGTTGGTTTCTCCGGTCTCGATATCTATGGCTTCCATACGCTCGAGGTCCTGCAGTGTATGGTCGAACGACGTGCCGGCGGCGAGTCCGGGGTGAAAGCCGTAACCTGTCTCGAAGGCCAGGCGGTCTGGGACGAAGCTGCCAAGGGTGCCTGGTGGCGAGAACTGGCAGAAGCCGCCTGCACACCGGTGGCAACGAAACCGGCAGGCACCATGGAAGAGCACTGCGACAACCCGGCGCTGTTTCTGGTGGAGTATGGGGACGGCTTCCGCGGTGCTGTGTTGATGCTGAACGGTTATCTGACCGAATTGGCCTACGCCGCACGAAACGAGGACAACTCGATCGACAGCACCTGGTTTCGCTGTCAGGGCCATGGTGCCGAAAAGGGCGCCTACGCCCACTTCAGCTATCTGAGTCTGAATGCGGAAGAGATGTTCCTCACCGGCAAGCCGCAATACCCCGTGGAGCGCACACTGCTGACATCGGGTGTGCTCGAGGCGGCGCTGACGTCGCGCCATGAGGGCCATGTGCGGGTGGAGACACCATGGCTCGAGTTCAGTTACCGATCCTATGATACGCTGCGCTGGCGGCCTCTCGGTGACGAGCCGACGGGTGCGTGCCTGGAGGCTTTTCCCCCGGAAGGGATGAAGTGAGCGGCCCCGTCATCGTCACTGGTTTTGCCGACGAGATTGCCAGTGACACGGGTGAGCAGATCGCGGGACTGCACGCGGCCGGGGTGACGCATATGGAGGTGCGCGGTGTCAACGGCACGAATGTGCTGGATCTGAGTGACGATGCGGCGGTGACTTTCCGTCGGCAGCTCGACGCGGCAGGCATCGCCGTGTCCTGTATCGGCTCACCCATCGGCAAGGTGCAGATTCGTGCCGATCTCGATGAGCACTTCCGGCAATTCCAGCTGGCCCTGCGTCGTGCGGATCAGTTTGGCTGCAGCCTCGTGCGCCTGTTCTCCTTCTACCATGAGGGGGAAGAACCGTCCGCCGTCCGCGATCTCGTCGTGGCGCAGTTGCAGCGCATGACAGCGGCGGCGGCGGCAGCGAACATCACGCTGCTGCATGAAAACGAGAGGGATATCTACGGCGATACCCCCGAGCGTTGCCTCGACTTGCTTGCTGCCGTGGGTGATTCGCATCTGCAGGCGGCCTTTGATCCGGGCAATTTCGCTGCCATCGGCGTCGACACCCGGGCCGCCTGGGAGTTGCTGGCAGATCGGGTCAGCTACTTTCACATCAAGGATGCCATCACCGAGTCGGGGCGTTGGGTACCCGCCGGACTCGGTGACGCGGAGGTTGAGCCGATCCTGCAGGCGGCTCTGGCGCGTGGCTACGCCGGATACCTTTCGGTTGAGCCCCACCTGAAGGAGAATGATCCCGACTATGGCGGCGGTGGTGCCGAGCGGTTCATGCTGGCTACACGGGCCCTGCGCGCCATTCTCCACCGACTGGGAGCGATCGAGACGACGGCATGAAGCGGAACGCCTGCGACCAGCGACACATCCGCTGTCGGGGCACCTGGCGCAGCCTGGACGGCACGAATGGGTTGCCCGGCCCGGTCCTCTGTTTTCATCAGGGCCTCGGAGGTCACCTGTGGATGGGTACGTGGGGCCGCGGCGTCGCCATCTATGACGGCCATACCATTCGCACGCTGGAAAAGGCGGATGGACTCGCCGGCGATCACGTCTGGGCCATCGCCGAGGATCGTCAGCGACGCCTGTGGCTGGGCACCGATGCGGGGCTCAGCTGTTGGGACGGCACGGCTTTCATCCCCCTCGAGATGGCGCCACATCTGCGGCACATCGATGTCAACGATCTGTTCATCGGGCACGAGGACCGCCTGTGGGTCGCCCACCAGACCGGGCTGGCCGTTCACGATGATGCCGTCGGTCTGCGGGACGTTGGCGTTGCGCAGTTGGCTTCGCGCCAGGCACAATCGGTTGCCGAGGACGCGGCGGGCAGTCTCTGGGTCGGATCACCGACAAGCGTCACGCGGCTACAGGATGATCGCGTCGAACAGTGGGATCAGGCCGACGGCGTCGCCCTTACCGAAATCGAATCGATTCTGCCCGACCGTCAGGGCCGCGTGTGGTTGGCAACCGGCAACGGGCTCATCCTGCGCGAGGGCGACATCTGGCGTCGATTCGGCCAGGGCGACGGCTTGAGCCATGATGTGGTTCGCAGCCTGGCACAAGGAAGTGATGGCCGCGTCTGGGCGGCCACGATGGGTGGTGTCAGTTGTTATGACGGCACCGGCTTCCAGAGGTTCACCACCGACGACGGTCTCATTAACAATCAGATTACGGATGTCTTCGAAGATAGCGCAGGAGATCTCTGGTTCGGCAGTTTCGGTGGGGTCAGCCAGTACAGTCAGAGTTTCACCTCCGTTACCACAGATGATGGCCAGGCGGGCAACGACATGCGGGCCATTGTCCGGGCCCGTGATGGCGGCATGTGGCTCGGCACCCTGGGTGGTGTGACGCACTTTGATGGGGAGGCCCTGGTCAGCTATGGCGAGGAAGATGGTCTGCCCCATCACCGCGTCTTCGCCGTACTCGAAGATCGGGCGGGGCAACTGTGGATCGGGACGCAGGCAGGTCTGGGCCTGCGCCAGGGAGACCGCTTCCAGACGTTCACCACCGCAGACGGGCTGGTGCAGGATCGCGTCTACTGTCTCTGCGAGGATGCTGCGGGGTCACTGTGGCTGGGGACCGAAGGCGGCGTCTCCTGCCGCGATCCCGAGACCGGCGTTTTTCGCAACTGGACTGTGGCGGACGGTCTGGTGGGTGATGACACCAACTGCATCTGTCAGGATCCATCCGGTCGCCTCTGGATCGGCTCCGAAACGGGTCTCAGTTGCTGGGACGGTGACGCTTTCCACACCTACACCGTCGACCAGGGCGGGCTCCCAAACAACCATGTGCACAGCGTTGTCAGCGACGACGAGGGCGTTATCTGGGCGGCTACGTCAGACGGCCTGTGGCGCTGGCATCAGGGGGAGACGCGCAGCTACACCACGGCCGACGGTCTGGCCAGCGACCAGATCCTGCGGCTCATGGTCGACAGCACGGGGTACCTGTGGCTGGCCACGTGGGGCGGTGTCAATCGATTCGACGGCGAAGTCTTTCAGACGTTGACCGCCGAGGATGGCCTCGCGGCCCACATGGTGATGGCCCTATACCACGACGAGGATGGCGCGATCTGGTTCGGTACGACGGCGGGCCTGACGGTGTTCCAGCCACCGCCGCCCTCGCCGCCACCGGTGCTGGTGCGATCTGTCGTTGCGGGCCGACGCTACGAGGATCTGACGGGGGGGGTTGTGGTGCCTGCCAGCGTCGGGCTTACGGCGATCGAATTTGGCAGTGTCGACTTCAAGACCCGACCGGGAAGCATGGTGTATCGCTATCGGCTGCAGGGCTTCGACGAACAATGGCGTAACACCCACGAGCGCCGTGTCGAATACGTTGATCTGCCGCCGCGGCTGTACACGTTTCAGGTGATCGCCATCGATCGGGATCTGAATTACTCGACGCCGGCACAACTGGCCCTGACGGTGGCACCCGATGTCCGCGACGAGAAGATCGACGAACTGGAACACCGGGTGCTGGAGCGCACGCACGAGTTGCAGGAGCGCAACCAGAAGCTTGAGGAGACACTGTCCGAACTGCGGCAGACACAGAATCAACTGATCGTGCAGGAAAAGATGGCGGCCCTTGGCAATCTTGTCGCCGGCATTGCCCACGAGTTGAACACGCCCCTGGGCACGGTCAAGAGTGCCGCCGACGTCTCTGCCCGTGGCCTGGCGCGAATCCGTGACGCGCTGGCGCAAGACACGGGCATCGATGAGGCAGAGCGGAGACAGACCCTCGAACGTGTACTGAAGGCCCTGGGAGACAACAGCAAGGCGACGACAGAGGCCATCGAACGACTGAGTCGGATCGTCGGCAGCCTGAAGACCTTCACCCATCTCGACAGGGCCGAATACGAACGGGTCGATGTCCACGAGGGACTCGATTCGGCGTTGACGCTGATGGAGCCTCGCTTCGGTCCCAGGGTGGAAGTGGTGCGCGAGTACGGCCAACTACCGCCACTGACCTGTTACCCTCAGGAGCTCAACCAGTTGTACATGGGTCTGCTGCAGAATGCATGTCAGGCCCTCGAGCAAGGCAGCGGCCGCATCGTGGTGCGCACGGTTGCCGAAGAAGGCTTCGTTACCATCACCATCGCTGACAATGGCCGCGGCATCCCGCAAGAGCGCCTGCGCCATATCTTCGAGCCGGCCTTTGCCAGCAAGGAGGGGCGTGTCGCCATGGGTATGGGCCTGTCTCTCAGCTACAACATCGTGCGCAAGCACGCCGGCACCCTCGATATCGACAGCGAGCCCGGTCACGGCACCACCGTTACCATACGGCTGCCAACAACGGGTCTGCAACGCCGAGGCCCGCCGCCGACGCGTGGGGCCACAGTACGCTCCCGCGGTGTGGCCACGGAGTCCCCATAGTACGTCGGGCTCTACTGCAGGCAGCGTTTTGGCTCCCCGTGGCCAACGAGATTCTGCCGATGGGCCTGCATGATGTGCAGGGGATCACATGAAGATTGCCCTGCCGGCAAACGATCCGTTGGACCGTCGACTGACCGCCTATGCGGCGCTGGGTGTGGAAACGCTGACGGTGCCCCATCAGTTGCAGACCCAATACATTGCTCGTTCGCCCAAGCCACTTACGCGGTTTCAGATAGGGCGGTGTTCCGGCGCCAACGGGTCGAGATCATGGTTCCTCCAGGATCTCGTGACGGATGTATTGACTGAGGCGATCGACTTCCGTTTGCAGGTGACCGAGGAGGGCATCGGCGCCGGCGAGACGTTGCTCGACACTGATGGTCTCCAACTCCATGGCGGCATCCGCAGTGGCGTGGGCGGCAAACAGCAGGGCGGAGCCTTTCAGTGTATGGGCGGCGCGACGCAGTGCCAGGGCATCGTCGCTGCGCAGAGCCTGATGCATCTCCGCCAGCAGGCGCGGACACTCCTCCAGCATCAGGGCGGCAAGTTCGCGCAGGGTCTCCTGTTTGCCGCCGACACCAGCCAGCGCATCCTGGAGGGTCATCGGGGGTGCGTCGGGCTCTGGCTCTACAAGTGCCCCCCAGGTACTGATTGACACCAGTGAGGGGGGCGTGCCGGCGGTGATGCTGTCGATCATCTGATAGACCTGGCCCGATCGTATTGGCTTGGGAATGTACTCGTCCATTCCAGCCTCCAGGCAACGCTCCCGATCCCCCTTCATGGTGTGTGCCGTCATGGCGATGATGGGGATGTGGGTGCCGCTGGCGGCCTCGGCGGTACGGATCACTGCTGTCGACTCGAAGCCATCCATCTTCGGCATCTGCACATCCATCAGAATCAGATCAAAGGGCTCACGCCGCAGTGCCTCAAGGACTTCGAGGCCATTTTCGACAACGGTCACCGAGTGCCCCCGCAGTGCGAGCAGTTCCATGGCGACACGCTGATTCACCAGGCCATCTTCGGCCAGCAGGATGGACCGTGGCGGTCCGACAGTGGCCAACGGTCTATCTGCTGCAGGTCGAAGGACTCTGGATGTGTCGAGGGCGTCTGTGATGGCTTCCAGCAGGTCGGACTGTTTCACCGGCTTGGTCAGTACCCGGGAGATGTGCAGGCGCTGATTGCGTTCCGTATCCTCCGGCCGACCCGTTGAGGTCAGCATGAGCAACGGCACGTGGGCCAGTTCGCTGTACTCGCGGATCTGCTCGGCCAGATCGAAGCCATCCATATCGGGCATCCAGCCGTCCAGCAGGATGACACCGAAGGGTGTGCCCGCCTTGAGTGCGCCCCGGAGTTCACCAACGGCCCCGGAACTGGAGTCGATCGTACGGGGCCTCATGCCCCAACTGCCAACCATCTCCTCGAGGATCGTCAGATTCGTTTGGTTGTCATCGACGATGAGGACGGGCACGCCACGCAAGGACATGGGTCCTCGGATGGGGAGCAATTCGGTGTTTCCCTGCAGCAGAAATTTCGCCGTGAACAGAAAGGTGCTGCCCGTGCCCTGGCCGCGACTCTCGACCCACATGTGCCCGTGCATCATCATCGTCAGTTGCGACGAGATCGCCAGACCCAGGCCCGTTCCACCAAAACGCCGGGTCGTGGAGGTGTCGGCCTGATCGAAGGCAGCAAAGATCATCTCCTGCTTGCTTGCCGGAATGCCGATGCCCGTGTCGCGCACCGAGAATCGCAGGTGTACATGTTCGGCGGCGAGAGTTTCGACCAAGGCATCGACAACGATTTCACCACGGTCGGTGAACTTCAGCGCGTTGCCTACCAGATTGACGATGATCTGACGGAATCGGCCCGGGTCACCCAGCAGGGCGTCGGGGATCTCGGGAGAGATGTGGAAGGCCAACTCCAGATTCTTCTCCGCCGCGGGCACCGCCAACATCTGCAGGGCATCCCCGAGCGTATCCCGCAGGCTGAAGGGGATGACCTCCAGTTCCAGGCGTCCCGCCTCAATCTTGGAGAAGTCGAGAATGTCATTCAACAGGCGCAACAGCGACTCGGCGGAATGGTCCACGAGGCGCAGGTATTCCAGTTGCTGTTCGGTCAGACGGGTGTTGAGCAGCAGTTCCGTCATGCCGATGATGCCATTCATCGGTGTGCGGATCTCATGGCTCATGTTGGCGAGGAACTCACTCTTGGCGTGATTGGCGTGATCGGCAACATCCTTTGCTTCGCTCAGTTGGGTCCGCGAGCGGAGCAATTCCTGCGCGCTGCTTTCGAGCATCGCGTTCTTCTGCAACAGTTGCCTGTCGGCCTCCATGCGTCCCGTGTCAACGCGTGTCAGCAGGGCCGCATTCCACCAGATCATCAGGTTGAGTGCGACGATGGAGATCAGGGCAAAGGGCGACAGGCCGTACTCGATACCGAATCGCCCTTCCAGAGAAAGTCGCAGATAGTCGAATGCCAGCGGGATCAGGAACGCAGCCGGGAGCAGACGCCGGGCCATCATGCCGCCGGCCATGGTCGACACCACTGTGGCTGCCGGCTCACGTAAGGGGCGCGCGCCAAGAACCCCGATGCTGAGCAGGCCGAATTCCAGCGACGAGTCGAGAGCCAGCGGCACATGAGCGGCGAGGCCGGACAACAGCAGGATGTTGTGCAGATAATCGCTGGCCGACAGAATGGCGACGATGCCAATGGCAACCGCACAGATTCGACCGGGTTGCCAGGGCCCCCAGTCTGTGGCGTCGATCAGGCCCAGGGCCAGCCCGGCCAGGACAAAGGTGAGCGCCGTGTTCGGCGCCATGCTGCCCACGCCAAACAGGACTCTGGCCAGTGCGAGGCCGACTATGGTCGCGCCAATAACAATCCCCCAGCGCCGGCGATCGATCCGGCTGCCTTGCAGCAGCAACAAGGCTGTACCGCAGAGGGTGAAGGTGACGGCCGTCATCCGGCTCATCGGTTCACGAGCCAACTGCAGCGCACGCGTAAGCAGGGGCAGTTCGAACATCCAGCCGACGACAACCATGCAGCCGACGCCGATGAGGTAGCAACCAACGACGATGGTCAGCACGTGCAGCACTCGCACATAGCGCGGGTTGAAGTGCTCTGCGCGCAATCTGCGACGACTCAATTCAGGCGCCCCTAGGGGAACAGCCCGCGAGCGAGTTTGGCCTCCACGACGCGTTCGATGCCCTCGATGAGGGCGGCGGTTCGCATGTCGAGATTCTGCCTCTCCGCCCGTCGGGCGGTGCGCTCGTAGGCGCCGGTGACGATCTGCTGCAGGCGTTCATTGATCTGCTGCAAGGACCAGGTGTAGTTCTGCGTGTCCTGCACCCACTCGAAGTACGACACAGTGACGCCGCCAGCGTTGGCCAGGATGTCAGGCAACTGATACACGCCACGGTCATGCAGGATCTCATCGGCTTCCAGCGTTGTGGGACCATTGGCGCCTTCGGCCAGCATGCGACAGCGAAGCAGATCGGCATTGCGTGCAGTGATCTGATTCTGCATGGCACACGGCGCCAGGATGTCACAGGGCAATTGCAGCAGTTCCTCGTTGCTCACCGGATCAGCTTCGGGGTAGCCCTCTGTCGTGCGATGCCGTTGCACATAGTCGACGACTGCAGGAATATCCAGGCCCTCGGCGTTGTGCAGGCCGCCGTGCACATCACTGACGCCGGTGACGGTCACGCCGGAATCGTGGAAGATGCGTGCGGCGTTGCTGCCGACATTGCCGAAGCCCTGAACCACCGCGGTGGCGCTGGACAGGTTCATACCGATCTTCTTTGCTGCCGCCTCGACGACGTAGACGAGGCCGCGGCCCGTGGCCTCGTTGCGACCCTCCGATCCGCCGAGTACGACGGGCTTGCCTGTGACCACAGCGGGCACGGTATGGCCGACCTGCTGTGAGTAGGTGTCCATGACCCATGACATGACCTGTGCGTCGGTGCCCATATCCGGGGCGGGGATGTCCTTGTCGGGCCCGATCATGCCGATGATCTCAGAGGTGTAGCGCCGTGTCAGGCGCTGCAGTTCTCCTCGAGAGAAATCGGTCGGATCGAAACGCACACCCCCTTTGGCGCCACCAAAGGGCAGTTGCACAAGCGCGCACTTCCAGGTCATCCACATCGCCAGGGCCGCCGTCTCGCCCAGATTCACCTCCGGGTGGTAGCGGATGCCGCCCTTTGTCGGCCCCATGCTCAATACGTGCTGCACCCGGTAGCCAAAGACCGTTTCCACCTGATCCTGCTCGTCGCGGCGAAACGGGAATGAAACGATCAGGGTCCGCTGCGGGTACAGCAGTCGCTGGCGCAGATTGTCATCGAGTTTCATCAACTGCGAAGCTTTGAGGAACTGCTGCTGGGCGAGGCGGAACATGGGCGAGTCCCACTCGCCCCGCTGGGCACGTGTCATCTCCATGGCATAGTGGATGGACCGCCCCAGTGACATGGCGTTCAGTTTCGACTTCACCATGAAATCCTGTGCACCGGCCTCCACGGCGTGGGCCGCCAGGTTGATATCGTCGAGGCCCGTCAGGATGACGATGGGCACCTCCGTTGCTTCGGCGCGAACGCGGAAGTAGGTCGCCAGTTCCTGGCTGTCGGGAAGGACCAGATCGAGCAGGACGATGTCGACATCATTCTGCTGCAGGCGCCGCAGGCCGACATCCAGTCGATCTACGGTCTGCACCTGAAAGTGTTGCCCTTCCACTTCGTCGAGCAGTCGCTCAATGAGCCGGGCGTGGATCGGATTGTCTTCGATCAACAGAGTACGGATGCCAGCGTCGGTCATAGCTGCTCTCTCCGGCATGTCTCGAACGGGCCCCGCCGGTAGGCTGTGGCCCGTCCGTATTCGATGCAGCCCGGCCAGGCGTTGTGGCTTAGGCGATGTGGCTCAGGTGTTGTCGCTGAGTCGGGCCTGCATCTGACGCACGAATGAGTTGTCCGCGAAACTGCCGCGCACTGCGGCGAAATCGTTGTCGCGCGCCTCGTCGCCGGCGTCGGCGCCGTAGCCGAAGCGGGCGACGGGATCAAACTCCTTCTCAGCATCGGCTAGAATCTTTCTGATGAAGGTCGCAGTCGCCTTGCGGTGGGTACCCTCGATTGCATCGAGCTGAGCAAGGCTCAACCTTTCCGTGGCGTCACCGGTCCGCTGTTGCCAGGTGGTGCGCACCCACTCCCACTCATCGGCGTCGCCCGCAGCAGCGGCCTCGGCAAAGGCAGCATCGACCTGTGCCGGTGTGTTAAGACTTCCCGATTCGATGTCGGCCTCAATACGTTGCAGCCGATCGTCCGGCAGGAGCAGGCCACCCACATCCGCCCATTTCGCACTGAAGATGCCGTCACCACCGGACAACGATCGCTGCAGGGCCTCGGCATCCTTGGCGGCGCGTGCCGCTGCCGTCCGCGCCAGAAGCTTGCCCTGTAGATATGCATCGATGCCGCCAGCATAATTGCGGGCGCTGCGCCGCAGCAGCAGCCGTTTGATGATGACACCCTTGTACCGCACCTGCTCCAATTCTCGATCGGTCTCTTCGTAGAGCGCATTCAACGCGCCCTCAGCGACGATCATCTTGCCGACCGTATAGGGACTGTAGACATCGAAACGGATCTGGTCGCGACGGATGGTGGCTTTGCGCCGGTCACGGGCGGGCCACTTGTCGCCGTCGCGTATCGTGCCGACAGTGAACATGTTCATCGCCGGCGTGCACAGCGATTCACCACTCTCTTCCGTGACGTACGAAAACGGCAGGTCGCCAATGTCGAAGTTGTTCAGATGTTTGCCGATGATGACGCAGAAGGGCCCGACAACGCTGGGCCAACGCATATAGGAAAAGGAACCGTTCTTCGTGCCACGCTGAATGACGCCCTGATGCACGGGGCCGAGTTTGTACATGTGGTTCGACTGGTTCGTGCCGGAACCGGCGTTGTAAAAGGAGTAGATGCCGGCGATCAACAGTGTGCTCTTGTGATGCGTGACCGTGTAGGGGCCGGCAAAGATCGAGCAGGCCTCGCCGTGAAAGCCCTCACAATTGGCAAAAAACAATGAGTTCTCCGCGGAGAACTGCTTGCCCAGCTGTACGCCCTGGCCAACGAAACAGGAGCGCAGGACGACGCCATCCTTGACACTGGCGCCCTCGGCGAGAATAAAGTCCTCTGCCGACACCCCGGCGCCCACTTGTGTGGGAGCGGCCGGCTCGGAGAGGATGGTGCCGTTTTGCAGACGCGCAGCACCGACGATGCGGGCTGCGGGGCCGATCTGCACATCCACCATCTCGCCGACGTGGGCAATCCGTGCTCCGGCACCGATGGTGCCCCGATTGTGCGTGGCCTGCCTGGCGTAGGTGGCAGCCATCAACTCCAGCCGTTCGGTCAGTCCAAAATTGTGCCGATGCATGGCAAGCAGGTAGGCGAACTGGCTGGACAACTCGGCGAACAGCGGTACCTCGCGGCCGCCTCCTTCGTTGATGGTTTCAGCCTTCACGCCATTGCCGAAACTGGCTCCCTCGCGGGTGACGATGGTGCCCACGTCCGTGAGGATGGCCCCATCGGCGATCTCGTAGTTGGCAATATGGCTGCCGACACAAGCGATCAGGACGTCATCACCGATGACGCAGTTGATCAGCGTCGCATCCGTCAGGGCGGCGGGAACTCTGACTCCACCTTCCAGATCCACATAGCCCGCCAGGCAGCCCAGGCGCATGTGGCCCCCGAACTGCACGTTGCGCACCCGCTCGGTGTCGAAGCCGTCGGCGACGTGGACATCGGCCCAATCTTCGGCGCTGCAACCGCGCTGTTCGAGACGCTGAATCTGTTCAGGGGACAGCGGGAAATGGTCGCTCATCAAGGGCTCCGCGATGGACTGGGTTGGTGCAAAAGGTGATGTTGCTTGCTGATCCGGAAAGTAGCCGAGCCTCAGACAGGCTGCAACCGGCGACGAAGGGGGGCCGCCGGTGGTTTTTGCCCGGCACCTGGTGTTTGTAGATTATCCCCACATCAGCCCCTTCCACCTCAAAGAGGACAGCAACGATCGCCATGTCTGGGAATATCAAACTGCAGATCTGTGACACCGCCGCAGCGGTGGCCACCGCCGCCGCTACCGCCTTCGCCGATCTCATCCGCACGCGCCCGGAGGCCGTCATCGGACTGGCCACCGGATCCACACCCGAAGCGACGTACAGCGAAATGGCGCGCATGCACAAGGAGGACGGCCTCACGATGGCCGCTGTCACCTCCTTCAACCTTGATGAGTACTGGGGTCTCGGCGGCGATCACAAACAGAGCTATCGCTACTTCATGAACGACCGACTCTTCCGTCATGTCGATATCCGGCCCTGGAATACGCACGTACTGAATGGCAAGGCCCGCTTTCCGGGGTTGGAGTGTCGCTCCTTCGAGGACCGTATCCTCGCCGCCGGCGGCGTCGATCTGTGGCTCCTCGGTATCGGTGGCAACGGACACATCGCCTTCAACGAGCCGGGCAGTTCCGTGGATTCGCGCACCCGTCTCGTCAGCCTGACGCAGGAAACCATCGATGCTAACAGTGACGGCCGGTTCTTTTCCGATCCTTCCGAGGTGCCACGCTGCGCCTTGTCTGCCGGGATCGGCACCATCCGCGAAGCCCGGGCTCTGATCCTGCTTGCCACCGGGGCCAAGAAGGCGGATGCCATTGCTGCAGCCGTGGAGGGGCCCTTCAGCCCCGATTGTCCCTCAAGCCTGCTGCAGGATCACCCGGATTGCACATTCATCATCGACGCCGCCGCGGCGTCGAAGCTCACATAGAGGGGACACAGATGCAGCGCGACGAAGTCAAGGAGCGGGTGTACAAGGTTATTGCGAAGGTGCTCAAGATTGCGACGGCACAGATCGAGGAGAGCCATTCCTTCAGTGCCGACCTCGGCGCCGAGTCGGTGCAGTCGGTTGAACTGATGGCCGGCTTCGAAGAGGAGTTCGATATCGAGATGGACGAAGATGAGGCTCTGGGTGTGCAGGATGTGGGTGGGGCGATCGACTTCATCGGCAAACACCTGGACTGAGTCTACTGCGGCGTCGGAGCCGCCGTCTCCGGCGCCACCCCGACGCCTACCCCGACGACGGGCTGGACCCCGGTTGCGACGCACAGCTTGCGTGGGATTGATAGGGATGGGCAAGAGTGAAGCTGACATAAGGAGCTTATGAGATGAGTGCCAAGTATGAACTGCAGGAAACGGCCGAGCCCAATCTGCTCGACGACATGTTTGACTATTCGCTGCCACCGAAGATCCAGTTCGATGGCCCGCTGGTAGAGGAGATCGATGGCAAGCAGGTGAGCTTCGATCCAAAGGAAGCCCTGGCGCGGGATCTGGTGATCACGGATACAACCTTCCGTGATGGCCAGCAGGCCCGGCCCCCGTACTCCGTGGAACAGCAGGTCAAGCTGTTCGACATGCTCGCCAAGCTGGGTGGCCCCAAGGGGGTCATTCGCCAGACCGAGTTTTTTCTCTACACGGCCAACGATCGCAAGGCGCTCGATGACTGCCGTGCCCTGGGGCACAAGTATCCCGAAGTGACTTCGTGGATTCGTGCTGACAAGGGTGACTTTCGCCTGGTGAAGGATGCGCAGGTCAAGGAAACGGGGTTGCTGACACCCTCCTCCGACTACCACATCTTCTACAAGCTGAAGAAGAATCGCCGCAAGGCCTTCGATGACTACATCGAGATCATCGATGCGGCGTGGGAGGCTGGTATTCGCCCGCGCGTGCATCTGGAAGACGTGACCCGTGCCGATTTCGACGGCTTTGTCATGCCCTACGTCGCAGAACTGAAGCGGCGTTCGGAACAGGTGCCGGCGGACATGCACGTGAAGATCCGTCTGTGCGACACCATGGGGTTTGGTGTGTCGACGCCCGGTGTCAAGCTGCCGCGCTCGATTCCCAAGATGATTCACCGCATGACGCACGACATCGGCATACCACCCGAATGCCTCGAGTGGCATGGCCACAACGACTTTCACAAGGTGCACATCAACGGCGCCACGGCCTGGCTCTACGGCTGCAACGCCGTCAACACGACGCTCTTCGGTTTCGGTGAGCGTACCGGCAATCCGCCGCTGGAGGGGGCCATCATCGAATACATCGCCCTCCATGGTGATCAGTGTGGCATCGATCTGATGATGGTACAGGAACTGGCTCGCTACATGCAGTCCATCGGCGTCGAAATCGCCCACAACTATCCTTTCGTGGGCCGAGATTTCAACACGACGCGCGCTGGTATTCATGCCGGCGGACTGCGGTCCGATGAGCGTATCTATAACATTTTTGATACAACAAAGCTCTTTGGTCGCCCGCCACGTGTTTCGATAACGGACAAATCCGGGGTCGACGGCGTTGCCCTGTGGGTCAATTCATTTCTCGGGCTCGAGGGCGACAAGAAGCTCTCCAAGATCAAGGTGCATAAGGTGGCACGCTGGGTCATGGACCAGTACGAGGTCCACGGTCGTATGAGCGCCATTACCGACGAGGAGCTGGCGGAGCAGGTCAAGGAACATCTGGCCGATCTCTATGCGGCTCGTGTCTGACAGCTGAGGCATCTGCACAACTCAGCGAAAAACCAACAGGCGCCAGGCCCATGGGGGCCGGCGCCTGTACCATTTCATCCACGAGGCCAATCTTGACCGACACAAATCTCACACCGGTGGAGCAGCAGGCGCTGGTTCATTCGCCCTTCGCGGCTCTCTATGCGCCCCAAGAGCGTATCCCGACGCTGGTGGTGGATAACTTCCCCGCCCTCGGCAAGCTTGCCGCACTGCGTTTCCTGGAGTGGGTACAGGGCAACCCCGAAGGGGTCGTGTCCCTGCCGACGGGCAAGACGCCGGAACATTTCATCCGTTGGGTGCAGCGTTTGCTGGTCAGCTGGGACACGCTCGAAATTCGTGGTGAACTCGAGGCAGCGGGTGTCGATCCAGGTCGCCAGCCGCAGATGTCGGGACTGCACTTCGTGCAGATCGACGAGTTCTATCCGATTGAGCCGACACAGGCCAACAGCTTCTTCTCCTACGTGAAACGCTTTTATCTCGAAGGGTTCGGCCTGCGTGAAGAGCGGGCACTGTTGATGGACTGCCGACAGATCGGTCTGCAGAACGGGCAGACGTTGCAGTCGGTGTGGGGTGAAGAGGGCGTCGTCGACCTGAGCCTGCGGTATCGCGCGGCTGCCAACCACACGGAAGCGACATGCAAACAGGTACTGTCGCGCGTTGATCAGTGGTGTCAGGAGTACGAAGACCGCATCCGCGCTCTTGGTGGCATCGGCTTCTTTCTCGGTGGCATCGGCCCCGACGGGCATATCGGCTTCAACGTGCGGGGCTCCGATCACCGCTCCACGACACGCCTGACGGCGGTCAATTACGAGACCCAGGCCTCTGCCGCCGGTGATCTGGGTGGCATCGAGGTGGCCAGCAAGAGACTCGTGATCACCATCGGCCTGGGCACGATCACGGCCAACCCCGGGGCCTGCGCCATCATCATCGCCGCCGGCGAGGCCAAAGCGCGGATCATTGCCGATGCCATCCAGCAGGAGCCGAAGATCGACTTTCCGGCAACGGCTCTGCACGTGTTGCCCATGGCCCGCTTCTACATCACCACGGGGGCGGCCAAGCTTCTGGGGCGCCGTCGTTTGGAGCTGGTGGAACAGGCTGCAACCATCTCGACGGAGATGGCGGAACGGATCGTTGTCGACCTGGCTGTATCCCGCAACTGCAAGGTTGTGGAGCTGACGGAGGATATGTTCGCTGCCGATCCCGAAGCGGCTGCGTTGCTGGCGAAATGGCCCCCGGGTCGAGAGAGCCTCACGGAAATGGTGCGCGACCGTCTCATTGCCAAAATCGAGCGCGGTTCGCACACGCTGTCGGACACGCGCTTCCTGCACACGGAGCCGCACCACGACGATCTGATGCTCGGTTATCTGCCGTACATCGTGCGGCACACGCGCAACGCCAGCAACACCCACTATTTCGCCTGCCTCACAGGTGGCTTCACTGCGGTGACGAATCGGCTCATCCTCGGTTACGTCAAGCAACTGGCGTCGCGCCTGGACAGCGAGGACTTTGTCCGCCTGTGGGCGGCAGGTTATTTCGAACCCGACAGCCTCGAGGGCCGCAATCGCGACGTATGGCAGTATCTCGATGGCGTCGCCGCCGCCAGTGAAGATGCGCGTGATGAGGGCGCCGCCCGGCGCTTTCTCCGCAACCTGATCGCCAACTACGGTGACAGCAGTCGCGACGCGGTGCGGTCCCGGCTGGAT
>ERZ890510.1222-NODE-1222-length-17316-cov-5.167835_pt1 | contig 17316 bp, 12 predicted proteins | sample MGYA00521265_ERZ890510 | MGnify/ENA primary metagenome ERZ890510 (study PRJEB32303, sample SAMEA104408624) | aquatic metagenome | biome: Brackish water; feature: Chemocline; material: water | place: Baltic Sea | collected 2014-10-26T21:54:00 | depth 110 m ...
ATGGTTTATTCCAATTTGTATTAACCAAAGTAATTTTGATGAACATTTTTCTTTTAAAAGTTCGGTAACTCGATCCTCGATGTTTTTACGCCATAGGAGCACTTCTGCTAGAGAAGGCCGAGTTAATAGACCTCGTTTGCTGCGGGGATGTTTGTCCCCGATAACGTTGTAATAGCTATTAAATAAAACAGCAAACTCCAAATTCCAAAAAGCGAATTTTTCCTCAAAAGGCTTGAGAAGCATTACCTCATAAAACCAAGTGACATGTGCCAAATGCCATTTAGCCGAGCTGGCATCCTCCATAGACTGAGCTTGACAGTCTTCTGGACTCAGACTCGAGATGAGATTTGTCGAGTATTTCCTTGAGCGATGGAATTGTTCCAATAATTCATCTGCTGTAATTGGTTGATACGGGGCTTTATTGAGCATAAATCACCGCAAAATATTCTTTTGGATCAGTCCAAATTTTGGTCTTTTCAAAACCTGCATTCTTCAATAATTTCTTGATAGATTCAATAGTGTACTTGTGAGAGTTTTCAGTGTGTATCAGATCACCTTTTTTGAATACTTTTGAATTTTCTGGCCATGAAACAATTAAATCCTCAAGTGCCTCTAGATAGAGCTCAACTCTATTTTCTTCATGATTAATTTTTACTTTATGGCTGAATTGATCAAGCCTAAAATTAGAGCTCAGGTGCGAGTTAACGGAGTTCAGAATATTGAGATTAAAAGCAGCTGTGACTTTCAGAGGGTCGTCGTATGCTGCCAGCAGCACAGAGTCCTCCTTCATGAGGTCAACGCCCATTAATAATCCACCATCAGTAGATTGATTCTTGATTTGACTGAGGAGCTGGAGTGCCTCACAGCTAAGGAAATTCCCAATGCTAGAGCCAGGATAAAAAAAGGTTCGCTTGGTTTTACTAATGGAGCTAGGAATCAAGATTTGCTTAGAAAAATCCATGCCAATGCATTGCATGTGAATATTCGGAAACTTCCCTTTAAGCTTGGTTACTGCATCTTGTAGATATTCGATTGAAAAATCGATCGCAAGATAGGTTGAAGGTTTTAGAGCGTTAAAAAATGATTCTGCCTTCTGGCAATTTCCAGCGCCTAAGTCTATCAAAGTGCCGCCGACACCTACTGCTTCAGCAATTTGATCTTGGTATTGGCTAAAAATATTTTTTTCAGTATTGGTTGGGTAGTATTCAGGCAGTAAGGTAATCGCCGTAAAGAGATGTGAGCCTAAAGGATCATATAAAAATTTTGGAGAAATCGATGGGGATTGAGCCAACAATCCTATCCCGATCTCATGAGTAAAGTCATGATGGATTGTTCCGTTATCTTCTGAGGTAATGGGTATTTGCATGAATTTTTTATGCCAATATTGGCTTTGAAGTCAACAGTCTTTACGCAACATAAAGATAAGATATGCTTTATGTTAAATCCTTACGAGAAGATGAATTAAGAGCAAGTTAGAATGATGAAGTTTTAGCCAATTCAAGTCAAATTTACTGCGCGAATAAAAACGTCTTTTTAGAGCATGAGAAAGCCGGTATCCAGATGAATCTGAGCAAGATGTATGCCATGGATACGAGGTCCTTAAGGATTAACTGAGTAGGTGGTTGGTCTTTTTTACGCCTAGTATTTACAATTAAAATATTTCACTCATTGATAAGGGCTTTCAATTGTTAACGAAGTTTTTAGATCAAACACTTTGCTTAGATGCTTTCTTTCGTGAGAAATAGATGGTTCATTCTTCTATTGCTATTCGCGTCCCGTCTTGGGATGGGATTTCAATTCCAAAGTGTAGGTTCAGTAAGTTCTCAATTATCAAAAGAGATAGGTTTCTCAAATACTGAAATAGGTGCGCTTATCGGCATTTTTATGTTGCCTGGGGTTTTTCTCGCCTTTCCTAGTGGCTTGTTGGGTCGCTGGGTGAGTGACAAACTTACCGTTGCAGCTGGTTTGTTATGCCTATCCATTGGGGGCGCCGTAGTTTTTCTTTCCGAAGACTTTTTGTCTATGAGTATTGGGCGTTTTATTTGCGGAGTAGGCTTCGTTTTATCAACAGTGTATTTCACTAAGATGGTTATCGACTGGTTCCAAGGTCGTGAGCTGGCCACTGCTCTAGGTATTCTGATAGTTAGCTGGCCCGGAGGTATCGCATTAAGCCAGATTATTCATCCTTACATTGCTATTAATCTCGGGTGGCAATGGGCAATTTCTACTGCAAGTATTTTTTGTTTGGCTGGAGCGTTTGGAATTTCTATGTTGTACCGAATGCCTACCAAAGGGGCGCCGGGCAACAATAGTCAAGCTCAAGCCAAGCATCTTACAAGCCAGGAATGGTTAAAAACTAGCGTAGCGGCATGGTCATGGTCATTTTACAATGCTGGTTATTTGGTTTTTTTGAGCTTTTCAGCGCGTGCGCTACAAGAATCTGGCATTTCCAGTTCTCAAGCTGCAAATACTGTGGGTTTGGCAAGTTTTTTCGTAATGATTGCAATTCTAAGCGGTGGTGTCGTTGCTGATAAATTCAACATTTCTCGATTCGTCATTCTATTCAGCAGCGCAGTCGCCACACTAAGCCTTTTGGCCCTTTCTTTTGGGTATTTTCCAATAATTCTATGTTTTTTATTTGGAGCCATAGGCATGTCTTCTGGCGGGATAATAATAGCGTTGTCAGGCCAGGCTATGGCGCCAGAAAGACGTGCGTACGGCATGGGCGTGTACCAAACTTGGTTTTTTCTTTTATCTGCTCCATCTCCCCTGGTTGGTGGTTGGTTATATGACCTGACCGGCAGAGCTGCTACAGCACTAATTTTTGGAGCGTCTCTTTTTGCTCTGTCTGGTGCATTTTATTTCATGTTCTTGAAAATCAACTCAAAGAATTATAAGTAGGTGTCGCTTAACGCGAATCAGATCCTGTCTTCCTGCTAAAATCTTGTGTTGGCAAACTTTATTAGTGGAAGTTCAAGCCATTGCGATGATTGGTAGCGGCAATCAAATTTAAATAGGAGCGTTTTTAGTATGTCAAAACACAGTGCATTAGCAAAATTTGGTCGGTCGGGTAACCCCGCTTTAAACGCTACAACCTTTACTGGTGTTGCGCCAAAATTCGGCGAAGAAGCCAGAGGCATGGCCACGATGTCTTTGGGGGGTACGGTTAATAAAACTGGCATTCTACTGTTGTTGGTGGTGCTGTCAGCATCTTGGACGTGGAACTTGTTTTTCCAAAGTAATAATCCTGCGACAGTGATCCCATTGATGATAACCGGCGGTATTGGCGGTTTCATCTTTGCCTTGATAACTATGTTTAAAAAGCACTGGTCTGGTATCACGGCGCCGGTCTATGCGGTCTTACAAGGTTTGTTTTTGGGTGGGATTTCAGCAATTTACGAAGCGCAGTTTAACGGTATTGTTATTCAGGCGGTTGGCCTTACTCTCGGTACGTTGTCATCGCTGTTACTTCTTTATAAGACCGGAATGGTCAAGCCCACTGAGAACTTTCGATTGATGGTGACGTCGGCGACTATGGGCATCGGATTGTTGTACTTGGTCAGTATGGTCATGAACATGTTTGGCTCAAGCATTGGTTTCATTCACTCCAATGGATTATTAGGTATCGGATTTAGTTTGTTTGTGGTGGCAATTGCTGCGCTCAACTTAGTCCTCGATTTTGATTTTATCGAACAAGGTGCGGAGCAGGGCGCTCCAAAGTACATGGAGTGGTTCGGCGCATTCTCGTTAATGGTGACGTTGATCTGGTTGTACTTGGAAATGCTCCGCTTGCTGGCCAAGCTGAGAAGTCGCTAGTGGATTTAAATAGTCTACTATTCGGTGGGTTGGCGATTATATCGCTGGTAGTATTTTTCTTTATCGGGCGCTATAAGGCGGTCAAAAAACAGACTGAACGCGATGACCGTATAGATTGGAGTCAACGGCAATTCTCACTTTGGAGAATTGCCCTGTATAGTCTCGTGGTTGTGCTTGCGGTAGTGCTGGTGACACAACTATTGTGATACTTCGATCTTGATCTGGTGACTTGGTGTTTGAATAAAAGGATATTGGACAATGGACAATATATCGTTGCTGATTAGTGGCATGATCGTGGGTGTAATCGTTTTTCAAACGGCAATTGTTGCACCTGCTGTTTTCACTTCGCTCTCGAGTGCTGATAGTTCGCTTTTTTTACGCAAGGTATTCCCTCGCTTTTTTGTCTTACTGGCAGCGCTTGGCGCGACCGCTAATATCGCCGCTATCGTTTCCCATGATTGGTCGGCGATCGCCATCTCTGGCGCCACAATGGCACTTGCTGTGATTGCCTATTTGCTGATCCCAATGACTAATAAAAGCCGTGATGAGGGCAATGAGAAATCTTTCAAACGCTTGCACCTGGCTAGCGTCCTCTTGACTCTGTCCATGCTCGCGATAAATCTAGCCAGTATCGTCGCATAGTGCGAAGATAATATTTTGAAGATATTCCTAAAAATTTCCTATGGAAATTAAGGTCAACTTTCTCGACAAGCTGCGCCTAGAAGCTAAGTTCGATGACTTTACGGTTGTCGCTGACCAGCCGATTCGTTATAAAGGTGATGGCTCGGCGCCTGGCCCCTTCGACTATTTTTTAGTCTCTTCGGCTTTGTGTGCAGCTTACTTTGTGAAGTTGTACTGTGAAACACGCAATATTTCCACTGAAAACATTCGTCTGTCGCAAAACAATATTGTCGATCCAGTAAATCGTTATCAACAAATATTTAAAATTCAGGTTGAGTTACCTTCGGATATTCCAGAGGTAGATCGCCGGGGTATATTGCGCTCTATTGAGCGTTGTACCGTTAAAAAAGTAGTGCAAGCTGGGCCCGAGTTTGTTATCGAAGAGGTGGATAATCTCGATACCGATGCTCAGTCGTTACTCAATCTCCAACCAACATCCGATGTCAGCACTATTGTCACTGGAAAAGACTTGCCGCTGGAGCAAACCATCGCCAATATGTCCGGCATTTTGGCAAACTTGGGCATCAGGATTGAAATTGCATCATGGCGCAATATCATCCCTAATGTGTGGTCCTTGCATATCCGAGATGCGCAGTCACCAATGTGTTTTACCAATGGTAAGGGAGCGACCAAAGAAAGTGCGTTGGCGTCAGCCCTAGGTGAGTATATTGAAAGGCTTAGTAACAATCATTTCTACGCCGAATCTTTTTGGGGTGAGGACATCGCCAACTCAAGTTTTGTTCATTACCCGAATGAGCGCTGGTTCAAGCCGGGGCCAGAGGATGAGCTACCGATTGGGATTCTAGATGAGTACTGTCTGCCAATCTACAATTTCGATGGCGAGTTGCGGGGCTCACATCTGATCGATACTAATTCTGGCAATGTGCAGCGAGGTATTTGTTCGCTGCCTTATGTACGTCAATCTGATAGGGAAGTGGTGTATTTTCCTTCTAACCTAATCGAAAACCTGTTTGCCAGTAACGGCATGAGTGCGGGTAATACGTTGGCCGAAGCGCAGGTACAGTGTCTGTCTGAGATTTTTGAGCGCGCGGTAAAGCGAGAAATTTTAGAACGTGAAATCACTCTGCCTGATGTGCCGTATGACGTGCTGTCAAAATTTTCCGGCATCCTGGCAGGTATTCAGGGTTTAGAGGAACAAGGCTTTCCGGTGTTAGTAAAAGATGCGTCAATGGGTGGGATTTACCCAGTGTTGTGCGTTACTCTGATGAATCCGCGCACGGGTGGTGTTTTTGCGTCATTCGGTGCCCATCCCAGTTTCGAGGTGGCGCTGGAGCGCAGCCTTACGGAACTGCTGCAAGGTCGCAGTTTTGAAGGTTTGAGCGATTTGCCTCGCCCCACCTTTGAAAGCAACGCGGTTACTGAACCAAATAATTTTGTTGAGCACTTCATCGATTCCAGTGGAATCGTGTCATGGCGCTTTTTCAGTGACAAAGCTAATTACGAGTTTGTTGAGTGGGATTTTTCTAGTGGTGGCGAGGACTCTAATGTCGACGAAGCTGAGACCTTATTCAGCATTCTTAAAAGTATGGGCAAAGAGGTTTACACCGCGACATATGACCAGTTGGGGGCCATAGCCTGCAGAATTTTGGTGCCTGGTTATTCGGAAGTTTACCCAGTCGAGGAGTTAATCTGGGACAACACCAACAAGGCATTGTTGTTTCGCTCTGATATTTTAAACTTACATCGCCTGGACGATGCAAGCCTTGCTGCTCTGCTAGAGCGGTTGGATAACAACGAGTTGGATGAGTACTCTGATATCGCCACCTTGATCGGGATAGAGTTTGACGACAATACGGAGTGGGGGCAATTGACTGTTCTCGAGTTAAAACTTCTGATTCACCTAGCTTTAAAGCAATTTGAGGAAGTTCATGAGTTGGTTGGAGCGTTCCTGCAGTACAACGACAACACCGCCGAGCGCGGATTGTTCTACCAGAACTTGAGTGTGGTGCTCGAGGTGCTGCTCGATGATGAATTGGAATTGGATGACTACGCCGTAAATTTCCGTCGTATGTTTGGTCATGATCGTATGGATGCTGTCATGGGATCAGTTGATGGGAGTGTTCGCTTTTTCGGGTTAACTCCAACGAGTATGAAATTGGAGGGGCTTGATAGGCACCACCGGCTAATTGACAGTTACAAAAAAATATATAAAGCGCGGGCTGAGACAGCTGAATGATATGTTCTTAGACTGTTTAGTTCCAAGGGCTAATCAGGTTTAATAGAGCTCTTCCCATACTGGGAAGAGCCGTCCAATGACGAAAAATAAACTCCCATTTTTGAGTCTTGGGCTCTGAATTTAAAATAAACGGATCTCAATTAGATAAGGGTGCTAGAGTGCGTCAGGCACTAAATAAACACACCCTGAGCGCCTGTTTGATGTCCGGTCTTGTGTGGAAACTCTGTGGGAGACTGAGACGTAGTTAGATCGCTCACTCGTTGTTAACAAACGAATGATTGGCAGAGAGGTATTCATATTAAAAGTAGTGATTAACTAAGTAGAGAGGGAAAACAGATGTCAAAAGGTAATAAAAAACAAAGTAATCGTGAAGCAAAAAAACCTAAGCAAATTAAAGAGAAAATCATTGTTACCGCGGATTCTGGAAAGTCTTCAAAAGCGGCTCTATCTAGAATGAAAGCGCCAAAATAATTAAAACGAGAGATATCTAATTACATGGTTGGTCGACGCCATGTCGGACCCCGTGGTTCTTAAAGAGGACGTGGTTTTTATCGACAATCAGCAAAAATATTTCTTAAGAAGATTGCTGAATACAGGAACATAACAAGAGATCGCTAGCCACTATAGGTCTTTCATGTTTACATGAAAGACCTATTTTTTATGATATTTAGATCAGAATAGATCGAAACCAATGAGTTCTCCATCATTTTGTAATCTATCGATTGACCGATACAATTTATGGAGTTTCTTGTACGCTAGGCTCAACACGAGAAATAGATGACTTATGGAAAAAACTCTAATTTGTTTGAAATATTTTTCTGCTTGCCTGTTAATGATTTGGGGTTGTGCTGCTTACGCTGATAGAGAGTGGTATTTGACGTGTGATGTATGGCGTATCGCAGATGTAAAAAATACTGTTGAAATTAATCTTTTTGGATACGAAAAAGATTTATTCACTTCCCAATTGTTGGAGCTTAAACAGCTTGATTTTAAGTATGATCCCCCAAATGACATCAATTTAATCTCTTCCGTTGAGCGATACGACGATTTTTTCTTAATAGTGAAAGACGTTGAGATATCATTTAAGCGAGGAAATTTGGAGCCTAGAGAACATCCTTCAGCTATAGAAATGGTTAAAGGATCGGCAACAATTAAAATAAACAGGTACACACTAAAGTTGAGCGGGGACTGGCGCCCTAAATGGTTACTTAGAGAGGGCGACGAATCAGTTCAGCAGCAATACATTTTCGTTGCTTCGTTATCAGGCTTATGCGGGGCGCATACCAAAAAGTTTTGAACTCCTTAGTAAATTACGTTAATGCCAATCAAAAATCATCAATGCAAATTTCTCGTGTGGATCATTTAAAGTCTGGACGACTTGGATGAGTTTTTTGGTGTTAGGATTGGCAAATCGAAATTGACGAGTTGGTCAAACCACCACTGTTGCTAACCGGACGAATTGAGAAGGACAATAGCCTAGATAGAGAGCGGAAGTCTTAATTTATGGAGGCGGGGCCCCTGGAGACTGGTTGTTCAGAATTCATGAGGCATCGCAGGATTCGAACATTGTTAATAACTAAAGGTAATGGTGTTTTTGAATGGACAATTGGTCGACTGAAATGATTAATAAATGTAGCAAAAATTTATATCTCAGTGGTGAGCGTAAATGATGATAGATGGGAGCTCCCTTCGCCGTAATCTATCGGACGAATTGCACGCGCGCGCCTTTAATAATTTTTCTGGCGCTGGCCGTTTCGTAAGATTTGTTTACTTAATTGATGGTAATACAGAAGCATTGATTCAATATGTGAATGCCTTCTTAAGCGCGGAGGGCCATACGCTTATTCCTGCGGGGAGTAAGTTTGCTACCTTTTCGCTGGATGAGTATTCACTCGAATATGAACGTCATACTGAATTCGTTTCTATTAGTTTCATTCAAAAAACAGATGCGCTAGATACAGGCCTTTTGTCAGCATCATACGATGAAAGTAAGGTGCCTCTGCCTTTGGAGTGGGCACGCCGAGCTCCAATGAGTTTGTTTCACGCCATATGGTTGGAAATTGGAGGAAAATCACCAGTTGGCTTGACTGAGCAAAACATGCTTGACCTGATGGAGGCTCGCGCGGTTGCGGCAAACCAATTCAGTGATGGAGCAGCTGAGGTATATTTTGCTTTTGACATTGATAAAGCTGGATTTTCGAGAGTCGCTCTTTATAATTCGAGTATGACAGCGAGTCGGCTTGGCCGCGCGGTACAACGAATTGTCGAGCTGGAAACTTATCGGCTACTTGCGCTTCTGGGTTTTGCAACAGTACGGGAACATGAATCCAAGCTTGATGCAATAGCGAAGCGTGTTGGAGTGCTGACTAACGAGCTGGGGGATCAGATTAATCAGCCCGAAAGTCATGTGGAGAGCATGCTGTCCAACCTTTCAACACAGGCAGCTGATTTGGAGGGGATTTACTCGAATGCGTCTTATCGCATGGCCGCGACCAAGGCCTATGACAGCATTGTTTTAAACCGTCTTGAAGGTTTGAGGGTAAGCCGTGTCGAGGGTTTTCAAGGCGTAAAGGGCTTTTTGAATCGTCGAATGTTGCCTGCGATAGATAGCTGTCGTGCATTCTCAGAGCGGCTCCGTCGGCTCTCTGAGCGTATTAGTCGGGCTGGTGATTTATTACAAACGCAGACTGAGATGATTATTCAGCGTCAGAATCGAGACTTACTGATTTCCATGAACAGTAGAGCAAAGGCTCAGTTGCGTTTACAACAAACAGTCGAAGGGTTGTCCATTGCTGCGGTAACCTATTATGGTGCCGGACTCGTTGGCTTTTTGGGTATGTCATTACCGTTAGATAGTTGGGGAATTGATTTGGTCACGATCAAGGCGGTTTCTATCCCTGTTATTGCAAGTTTTGTTTGGCTGACGATTCGCCGAGTTAAACAAAGCAAGTAAAATAAAAAATAGGTTTTAAGCTTAGTTTAAATATCCTAGATCAATTAATAGCATTCATGTCTACTCAATCATCAGATACAGACCTGCCATCAAACCGGACATTCGGATATTTCTTTTCCGTTTTATTTGCGGCATTCGCTTTTTATTTATTCACGCATGATCAGAGTGTTTTGCTCTATGGCAGCTTAATAACATTGACTGTTCTATTTTCAGCTACCGCAACATTTAAGCCTTGTTTATTACTGCCCTTAAATCAATTGTGGATGAGGTTTGGACGTTTGCTGGGTAAAATTATCAGTCCAATTGTTATGGGTGCTATTTACTTTGGCTTGTTCGTCCCTATGGGGCTGGTGATGAGAGTTTTCGGGCGAGATGAGCTCCGGTTACGCGTCAAAGCACGGCAGACGTACTGGAAGCCGAAAGAGTTAAAGAATTTAGATGATGATTCGTTCAATAATCAATTTTAAATAGAACCTCTTATGATCGACATATTAAAAGAGTTGTGGCGTTTCTTACGTGTTCGAAAAAAACTCTGGATGACGCCAATTATTATTGTGATGCTTCTTCTTGGAGGTTTGTTAGTTCTGGCACAGGGCTCGGTAGTAGCTCCGTTCATATACACACTGTTCTGATTTGATACGACTTATCGGCCATGTATATCTTAGGAATCTCCGCGTTCTACCATGACAGTGCCGCTTGTTTGCTTAAAGATGGTCAAATCATTGCCGCCGCACAGGAGGAACGCTTCACTCGCAAGAAGCACGATGCCGGATTTCCAAGCAACGCGATTGAATATTGCTTACGTGAAGGGGGGGTGGGTGCTAGTAAAATTGACAGCGTAGTGTTCTATGAAAAACCGTTCGTAAAGTTCGAGCGTCTATTGGAAACCTACTTTGCATTTGTTCCCAGAGGTTTTAAAAGTTTCGTATCGGCAATGCCACTTTGGATTAAAGAGAAGTTATTTCAAAAAAGTCGGTTGATCAAGGAACTCTCTCTAACGCTAGGTGTTTCAATCAATTGGAGTGAGCGTTTGTTATTCTCGGAGCATCACCTGTCACATGCCGCCAGTGCTTTCTATCCTTCTCCGTTTGATGACGCTGCCGTTCTAACGATTGACGGGGTGGGCGAGTGGACGACGACCTCCTGGGCGGTTGGTTCTGGTAAGGAACTTAAAATCATCAAAGAAATGCATTTTCCCCATTCATTGGGTTTGTTGTATTCAGCATTTACTTATTACACAGGATTTAAGGTTAATTCAGGCGAGTATAAAGTCATGGGTCTTGCTCCCTATGGGACACCGATATACGCGGAACTAATCAAAGAGAAACTTATTCACATTGCAGTCGATGGAAGCTTCCAGATTGATATGACGTACTTTGACTACGCCACTGGATTGACCATGACGAATAAAAAATTTCATACTCTCTTCGGGGGTCCACCGCGTTCTCCAGAGACTGAAGTGACACAACGGGAGATGGACTTGGCGGCCTCTGTCCAAAAGGTAACTGAGGATGTAGTTTTACTTATTGCAAAGAATATAGCCCAAGAAACTGGTCAAAAGAATTTATGTCTCGCTGGAGGGGTTGCGCTTAATTGCGTGGCTAATGGTCGTTTAGTGCAAGAGAAGATATTTGATCATGTATGGATTCAACCGGCAGCTGGTGATGCGGGTGGCGCTCTGGGCGCAGCGTTGTCGGCATGGTATTTGCATTTTGCCCAGCAGCGTAGTTCTGTCTCTTCTCGTGACGGTATGTTGGGTTCGTATCTTGGTCCGAGTTTCACCGATGAGGAAATCGAGACTCAATTGATAACGAATGGCGCCACATTTCACAAGTATCAAGTAGATGAATTTCTAGACATTGTCACAGACGCGTTAGCGGACGAAAAGGCTGTGGGTTGGATGCAAGGAAGAATGGAGTTTGGTCCAAGATCTCTAGGTGCACGCAGTATACTTGCTGATCCGCGTTCGCCGATGATGCAAAAAAAATTAAACCTCAAGGTGAAATATCGAGAAAGTTTTCGTCCGTTTGCGCCAAGTGTTTTGCGTGAATATGTGAAGGAGTGGTTTGAGTACGAAGGGGATAGCCCGTATATGTTGCTAGTGGCTGATCTGACTGAGTCTAAACGTCGGATTATAACTAAGGAAGAGGGAGACTTATTCGGCATCGCCAAGCTAAACGTCTCTCGATCTGAGGTGCCAGCTGTGACGCACGTTGACTATTCGGCACGGCTGCAGACAGTGCATCCCGATACCAATCCACTCTATCACGCACTGATTACAAAATTTCACGAGAAGACAGGTTGCCCGATGTTGGTGAATACGTCATTCAATGTGCGGGGAGAACCGATTGTCTGTTCGCCCGCGGACGCATTCAAATGTTTCATGGGCACTGATTTAGATGTACTGGCAATAGGGAGCTACGTGCTCTTCAAAGAGGAACAGGTTGGCGTACCTCGATCACATTATGAAACGCAATACACACTCGATTAGGGATTTTTTTGCTAGCCCTCCGTGCGCACTTAATGTTGGAGCTTTAAGTCACCCGTCAAGCGCCTCACAGCGATGCAAGTTGTGCCCCTTTCCTGAGGACCATGTTGCGCACTGATGAAGGCGCAGTCATTAGAGAAAGAAAGGCCTTATGTGATGGGTGCCAAAGGCCGATTGCCTCTCGTATATTCGAATTATACGAACTTAAGACTCATGTTATTTAAAAACTACAGATTGTTGACGTCAATAGTTCGTTGCAATGTAATGTGCTATCGTTCGCCTCGCTGATGCACTAGATGGGCCCTCAAATACTCTGGCTCAACGCTAACCGCTGTTAAAAATGGGTAGCTCTTGCTTTCATTGGAACATCAAGCCAGTGAGCTTAAAGTCCTGTTTGTAAATGGTAAGCCAAGAAGCGGAAGATCCCTATAAATATTGAGTAGCAGTTCCGCGTGTGATTTATAGCGTTTATTTAAATTCATGCCGTTTACTCGTAAATTAGACTTGCTGAAAACTATAAAAGTACCAATAAAATTCTCATTATCAAGTGGGGTTGCTTGGGGGTTTTTTATCCTTGGGATTTGTTTTAATTTTTGTTTTATAACGATTAGATTTTATAACTATGTTTGAATTCCGAATAAACCAGGTAGTGTCCCTTAAGAACGATTTGTTATCAGGTCTCACTGTAGCTCTAGCTTTGGTACCCGAGGCTGTGGCATTTGCATTCGTCGCTGGAGTTGATCCTTTAGTCGGTCTTTACGCTGCCTTCATGGTAGGCTTAATCACGGCATGCATCGGAGGTAGGCCGGGCATGATCAGTGGTGCGACCGGTGCGTTGGCTGTAGTTATGGTCACTTTGGTTGCGGCACACGGGGTGGAATATCTTTTTGTTGCTGTGATTCTTATGGGCATATTGCAAATTACGGCAGGTTTACTGAAGCTTGGTAAATTTATTCGGATCGTGCCGTATCCAGTGATGCTTGGTTTTGTGAATGGATTAGCGATCGTCATTTTTTTGGCGCAGCTCAGACAGTTTGGCGATGACAGTCAATCGGGTTGGTTGTCCGACACGTTCCTAGAAAATTCTATTATTGATGTGGCCTGGCTACAAGGATCAGAACTTTACTTATTGCTTGGCCTCGTGTTGGTTACGATGTTGATCATTCATTATCTACCGAGACTGACAACTATGTTGCCATCGTCGCTAGTTGCGATCGCAGCGGTTACAGGTTTAGTTTGGGGCTTTGACCTAGACACGAAGGTCGTAGGTGATGTGGCATCGATCAGCGGTGGGCTACCTACTTTTCATCTTCCTGTTGCGCCACTGAGTTTTGACACGCTACTGATTGTGCTGCCTTATTCCATTATTTTAGCGGCCATCGGTTTGATTGAGTCGTTATTAACGCTGCGTTTGATTGATGAGATTACCGAGACCCGAGGTCACGGGAATCAAGAGTGTATAGGGCAAGGCATTGCCAATACGGTCACTGGATTTTTCGGTGGTATGGGTGGTTGCGCGATGATTGGTCAAAGCATGATCAACGTTAATTCTGGAGGGCGAGGAAGGTTATCTGGGATCAGCGCCGCACTTTTTTTATTACTGTTTATTCTTATAGCCTCGCCACTCATTGAGCAAATCCCATTGGCTGCGTTGATCGGTGTAATGTTTATTGTGGTGATCGGAACATTTGAGTGGTCAAGCTTCAGGATCATCGGTAAAGTGCCGGTGAGTGATGCCTTAATTCTAATTACTGTATCAGCAGTTACCGTAGTCACAGATTTAGCATTCGCCGTTATCGTGGGGGTCATCATTTCCGCCTTGGTTTTCAGTTGGGAGCACGCGAAATATATCCGCATCGAGTCTCGTGAAGACCATAAAGGATCGACCGTATATGCAGTTACAGGACCTTTATTCTTTGGTTCGGTAGCATCATTTTTAGAGCGTTTTGATCCCAAAATGGATAATGATGATGTGGTGATTGATTTCGCTCGATCTAGAGTGGCAGATCATTCGGGGCTCGAAGCAATTGATAGCTTGGCTGAGCGTTATGAAAATGCCGGTAAAAAGTTACACCTTGTACATTTGAGTCAAGATTGCAGACGCCTGCTGACGCGTGCTGGAAATTTAGTCGAGGTAAAGGTTATTGAAGATCCTAAATATTTTGTCGCTAAGGATAGTGTTGGTTAGCCTAATGGGCTTATATAAGACGTGATGTCGTAGCTTGAAGTGCAAGTTCTGCATTTTATGCTTCCTGCAACCAAGGTAGGATTTGAGCCTCGCCGGTACTTTAATCCCAGATGAATGTTATAAAAATCGTCTCACCTAACTGCGATATCATAGCCCGTTAGAATTTTAGGTGGCCGCGTAAGGTGATGTAACTCACCTCAAAGGTGAGATGGGCAGGTTTATTTGATTTTTTTATTAAGGGAGTAATCCAGTATGGCTGGCAGTAAAGAGATGGATATTGTTTACACGATCGTTGATGAAGCGCCTGAGTTCGCGAGTGGTTCTTTTTTGCCCATCATTCAGGCATTTTCTTCGCATGCAAATGTCACGATCGGAACTAAAGATATTTCATTGGCGGGGCGAATACTTTCTGTTTTTCCTGAATCTCTAAATGACTCTCAGCGCCAGTCCGACGACCTCCAGGAGCTTAGCGGCATGGTTACACGCCCATCAGCAAACGTCATCAAGTTGCCGAATATATCCGCATCCGTGCCACAACTAAAAGCGGCGATTGCCGAGTTGCAGCAACAAGGTTTTGGTATTCCAAATTACGCAGATGAGCCAACTACTGATGCTGAGAAAGACGCGCGTAAAAAATACGACGCATTGAAAGGTTCGGCAGTTAATCCTATTTTAAGAGAAGGTAACTCTGACCGTCGCTCTGCTAAGGCCGTGAAAGAGTTTGCGAAGGCCAACCCCCACCCCATGGGTGCTTGGGAGGCGACATCGAAGACGCACGTTGCCTCAATGCCAGGTAACGATTTTTACGCAAACGAGAGCTCCGTAACTATTGATTCGGGTCAGTCCGGTATCGCTAGAATCGAGTTTAGGCCTACTCATGGGGAGGCCCTTACGTTAAAAGATAACCTCTCATTAAGTAATGGTTCCGTAGTTGACGCGACGTTCTTAAGTGTAAAAGCGCTCCGTGGTTTTATAGAAACCGAGATCGAAAACGCAAAACAAAATGAAGTACTTTTCTCGATACATCTTAAAGCTACGATGATGAAGGTCTCTGACCCCATTCTATTTGGCCACGCAGTGTCTGTTTTTCTAGGTTCTATCTTTGATAAATACGCTCAGAAATTTACGGACCTAGGTATTAGCCCAAATGCGGGTCTTGGGGATGTTTTGAGTCGTTTGGTTGATGAGGTGGAGATTCTTGCTGAGATCAAAGCGTGCTTAGCAACGCGTCCAGCTTTGTACATGGTGGACAGCAATAAAGGAATAACGAACTTGCATGTACCTTCCGACGTCATCATTGACGCGTCTATGCCTGCCGTGATCAAAGCCGGCGGTAAGGGATGGGGGCCAGATGGCAAGGAATGTGACGTCAAGTGCGTCATTCCAGATAACTGCTATGCGCCGGTTTATGATGAAACCATCAAGTACTTCAAAGAGACGGGGGCGCTTGATCCTTCGAGCTCTGGCGCTGTTGCTAACGTAGGATTGATGGCGCAAAAGGCAGAAGAGTATGGCTCACATCCCACTACTTTTGAAATGCCTTCTGATGGAATGATCAGAATGTTTGCGGCGAATGGTGATTTGCTTCACGAACATACTGTGGAGCGTGGCGATGTTTGGCGCGCTTCTGTCACACAGAAGGCAGCTATTGAGGATTGGATTAAATTAGCAATTTCAAGGCAGCGAGCAACTCGATCTCATGCCGTATTTTGGCTTGATGCTTCACGCTCGCATGATGCGCAACTTCTGGCTTATGTGAAACCGGTCTTAGAGTCTGAAGGGGTGATAGAGAATTTCGACATTTTGGCCCCTAGAGAAGCAACGCGGGTCACCTTAGAGACCATTCGTAGAGGTGATAACTCTATCTCTATTACAGGTAATGTCTTGAGAGACTATTTGACCGATTTGTTCCCTATTTTGGAACTTGGCACTTCTGCGAAGATGCTCTCCATTGTTAAATTGATGAATGGTGGGGGTTTGTTTGAAACAGGTGCAGGAGGTTCGGCTCCGAAGCACGTGCAACAGTTACTTGCGGAAAATCACCTGAGATGGGATTCGTTGGGTGAGTTTTGTGCTTTAGGTGAAAGTCTCATGTTTTATGCGGATACTTCTGGAAACCAACGTGCAAAGATTCTGGGGCAAGCTGCTGAAGCTGCAACACAGCAAATCTTAAACAATAATCGTTCTCCGTCTCGAAAAGTTGGGGAGGCGGATAATCGTGAGAGTCATTATTACTTTGCGATGTATTGGGCAGAAGCTCTGGCAGATCAAACTGATGACAAAGAGATGGCCTCACAATTTAAAAAGGTATTCGATAGTTTACGATTGAGTGAAGAAAAAATTATTGAGGAGCTCCGCGGTGCTCAAGGCGGGAAAGTAGACGTCGGCGGCTATTACCACCCTGACGTTAAAAAAGTAGCTCAGGTGATGAGACCCAGCAAAACGCTTAACTCAATCATCAACGCTATTTAATTATTTGACGCAAAGGTTCAGTGGATATGAGTGGAACGGGAAAACGAGTCATACTTTCAAGCAGACCGGTTGGGTTGCCGACACTGGATAATTTTTCTTTTGAATCATTTTCCACACCACCTCTGACCGCTGGTCAGGTGCTTGTCAAAGTCGCACATTTCTCTCTCGATCCATACATGCGTGGACGCATGGATGATGCCCGATCTTATGCACCACCAATTCAAATTGGAAGCGTCATGGAAGCAGGGGCCGTCGGGTGTGTTGAAGCCAGTGCTTGTGAGGGGCTTGAAGTGGGGGACTGGGTTTATGGTCGCATGGGATGGACCGATTTAGCAGTGATTGAAGGTGGGCTAGTACAAAAACTGCCTATTTCAATAGAGCCGAAATCTCTGGCGTTGGGAGTGCTTGGTATGCCCGGTTTTACGGGTTGGTGGGGCTTAACTCAGCACGGTAGACCTAAAGCAGGAGAGACACTCGTCGTTGGCGCTGTCACGGGACCTGTTGGCTCAATGGTTGCGCAA